>ENA-OUQF01000147-OUQF01000147.1-human-gut-metagenome-genome-assembly--contig:-NODE-147-length-67238-cov-6.302562_pt1 | contig 67238 bp, 54 predicted proteins | sample MGYA00237947_ERZ548826 | MGnify/ENA primary metagenome ERZ548826 (study PRJEB26490, sample SAMN05194701) | human gut metagenome | biome: terrestrial biome; feature: human-associated habitat; material... | reverse complement strand
CTCGCCCTTCAAGCCCCCAATGCTCTTCGAAAAATAAAAAAGTACGAAACACAAAAGCGTTCCGTACTTTTTTTGGTGGAGCATAGGGGACTTGAACCCCTGACCCCCACACTGCCAGTGTGATGCGCTCCCAACTGCGCTAATGCCCCGAGGTGCTTCGAAAAGACGTCTGTCCATCAAAGACTTCATTATTATAGCATGACAAATGCGGCTTGTAAAGAGGAAAACGGAAATGTTAACACACAGTACACGAATATTTTTTCGGCGTCGATTTCGAAAAACGATTATTTAAAAACAAATATTTAAAATAGGAAAAATTCTCCAAATCAAGATATCAAAATCGGATTTTTCGAATAAAGGCGAAAATCCGCGGAACTTTTTCGCTTTTTGTTCGTCTTACCGTATGCAGCCGCAAAGCGCGGCGATATGATAGGCACGCGGGAAAAGCTTCCGACCGAGGGGAGGGGGTACGGCACGGGCGGCGGACGGTCACGATTCGAACGAAAAGCTGCTGTGTTACAGTTCTGTTACAAACCGCGGAAAGGTATTGCAAAAATCCCGATTGTGTATTATCATAATACCGTAAGCAAGGCTCGGAACTCAAAAGCCGCGTTTATGCTTCAAAAAATTTTTTATAGGAGGAACTCCAAATGAGAAAGACTTCAAAGCTTCTCGCACTGGTACTTGCAGTACTGATGATGTTCAGCATCGCTTCCGTATCTGTAAGCGCTCAGTTCTCGGACGTTTCGGTTGACGACGAGGCTCTCAACGACGCAGTGAATTTGCTCACTACGCTCAAGATTGCTTACGGTACGACCGACACGACGTTTGCTCCCAATGAGAATGTAACCCGTCAGCAGATGGCTGCTTTCGTTTACAGACTCATGAAGGCAGGTAAGCAGGTTACCGGCGGCACCAACGCCACCAAGTTTACCGACCTTGACGATGCTACGTTCTACTACATGGTATCGTGGGCAAGCGAAAACAACATTATCAAGGGCACTTCCGCTACGACCTTCAATCCTAAGGGCGGTATCACGCTTCAGGATGCATACGTAATGCTCGTTCGTGCTCTCGGTTATGAAAAGGAATCCACCCTTCCTTACCCGATCGGCTTCATCGATGTAGCTGAGGATATCGGTTTGGATGAGAATCTTCCTTCCACCCTTCAGTACACCGACACTCTTACCCGTGGCAACGTCGCTATCATTCTTGCCAACGCGTTCTACGCTGACATGAACGAGACCACCACGAAGAACGAGTGGATCGAAAAGAAGTACACCGAGGGCGACGTTGAAAAGTCCACTTGGGCTTACATGCCTACCGAAGTTACCGAGACCGTTGCTCACAAGATCTTCGGCGTTGTTGAAGAAACCTTTAACGTATACGCAACCACGCACTATGGTTTCGGTACCGAGGCTCTCTACAACGACAAGAACGACGTTGACCGCATCACCGGTATTCGTTACGACGAAAACGGCGACACTATCAACAACGGCAGACTCGTAACCATCGAAATGGACGACCTCGGACTTTCCGGATCTTCCGATGATTACTTCCTTGCAGAGCTCACCCTTTTCGTTAAGAAGGATTCTTCCGACTTTACGAAGGATAAGTTCCTCGCAGCTAAGTCCAACCTGATCAAGAAGACCGCAACCGCAGCAGACGTTGTTCTTGAAACCTCGACCAAGACCGACAAGGAATACTATGTCGGCGGCGTTAAGGATAAGAGCGCAGACAAGGTTATGACCGGTTACGCTACCTTCGCAGGCACCAAGGCTTACCTCGACAAGGAAAACGCTCCTTACTCCTACACCGATGTAGACAAGAAGGACGCTGTTAAGTTCATCGAAATGACCTCCGGCTCTTATGAAAAGGACGGCAACTCTTCGTTCGTATACGGCGCTGTTCGTGACGTTGACTTCGACGGTGACTACGATGATACCACCAACGGTACCAACGGCAGCCACGACTACCTCACCAAGCAGTTCGAAGCCAAATTCCCGCGTATCTACAACAAGGGTCTCTATGAGCTCGATGTTTACGATATCGACGGCGACGGCTACGCTGAGTACGTAATGGAAAAGCCCTACACCTTCGCTAAGGTAGAAGTTAAGAAGAATAAGGATTACAAGGGTCTTACCGGTTCTTCCTTCCCGAAGACCTTTAACACCGAAAGCGCTGTAATCGAAGGCACCTATGCCGATAAGGACTATGTCCTCGCATACATGCCCGGCGCATCCATTCCTTACGTAGAAATCAAGGAAGTTGTTAAGCCTGTTGAATCGATGGTTGTATCCAAGAAGAACAGCGACGACTCCAAGACCATCACCCTTAAGTCCGGCGAAGTTGTTGAATTTGAAGATGCTGCTAAGAAGCTCATCAACTACAACAACTACACCATCGCAGGCATCGGCGCAGGTAAGTCCTACAAGATGTACATCAAGGACGGCGTTCTCCTGTACTCCGACAACATCTCTTCCGACGGATTTGATGCTGCTGCAAACTACGCTATCATTATCAAGTATGATGATGCGAACGCTACCAAGTATCGCCTTGACAACAAGGAAACCTACAGCTCGACTCCTCGTGTTGTATACGATGCTACCGGCGTTTCGAACGGCGAATTCAAGACCTACCTCTATGTAAACGCAGTAATGGGCGGCGCTGTTAAGGCGGTTAAGCTTGCTGACTACGCTTACACGCACATCGATTACAACGATACCACGAAGACCTACACCAAGACTTCGGACGTTGATTCCCTCAAGATCACCGACAAGACCGTTGCCGAAACCGTTCTTTTCGAAGACTTCCTCGGCAAGTTCGCTACCTACACGGTAGACGGCGATTCCGCTTACACCTTCACCGCTCTTGACATCGAAGACAACGCTGCAAACTACGCTAAAATCTTCGCTGACAAGGACAACGAAGATTCCATCGTTTACTACGGTGACAAGGTCTCCATGAAGCACTACACCGGCGCTATCTACAGCATCACCTCCGAAAAGATCGGCGGCATGTCCAGATTCAACGTCAAGGATTACACCAAGATCATCATCAAGACCGTTGACGATGACAACGAAGATGTTTACACCGAGTACACCGCTTCGACCCTTCCTAAGTTCGATACCACTCAGTTCAACAATGTTAAGGCTATCTTTGTTAACAACAAGTCCTCCAACATTGAAAACCTTGGTATCCTCTATGCGGAAATCGATGAGTTCGGTTCTTCGGGCTCCAAGGATTACAGAATCGTAACCGCAGTTGAAACTGTTCTGAACTCCAATAACAAGGAAACTCAGAAGGCTACCGTTCTTGATCCCAAGACCGGCACCACCACTTCTGCAGAGCCTGTTTCCGGCTTCACCGCAGTTGCAGGTAAGCTCGTTGAAATGCAGGAAGACGGCAAGGTTAAGAAGGTTACCGTTGGCGATTCTTACGCAGACGGAAAGATCTTCTCCGCTACTTTCGCTGACTACGATGCGGACAACAAGTTCATGACTCTCGACAAGGACAGCCACACCTACATCGTAGACGATACGACCACGATCCTCTACTACACCAAGACCAGTGAGTATGAAATGACCGATACCGATATCCTCGCTACCGGTTCCGACAACTCCGTCATGGATCTTGAGGAAGGCAAGTCCTTCAGAGTCTACGTAGTAGCTGTTGACGGCGACGACAAGGACAACACGGATATCGTTAAGGTTAAGACCATCATCGCGCTTGATCCTATCGCATCTGACCTCAAGTAATTTGAATCTCTTCAAATTATAAGTCATCTACGGCCCCCGGCAGAAATGCCGGGGGCTTTTCTGTTTTTGAAAAAGTGCCGAAAGAGATAGACAAAGCGGGAAAACGGTGGGCAAAAACAAGTTTTGTACAAAGAAAATCACACAACCGTTTTGGTACTTTTTCACAAGAAAACACCTCTCGGTTCGTACCATGTTACAAAAGTGTTACATTTCGAATTTAACTGTTGAATTTTGGCGCGGTTGCTGTTATAATAAGAGATGAAAATGGAACAAGAGCCGACAGCAATTAGGCTGCGCGGTCATTTGTCCATACGTACGCGCCGCGAGGCTTGTACGTCATTTATATTTTTAGGAGGGCATGAAGTCCATGAGAAAAATTGCAAAGTTTTTGTCATCTGTGTTGGCAGCGGCAATGCTTCTCGGTATGTGCTCCTTCTCCTCGTCGGCAGCGTCCTTTAAAGACGTTTCCGCAAAGGATGAAGCACTCTACCAGGCAGTAACGCTTCTGAACTCGCTCGGCATCGCAAAGGGGACCAGCGACACCACGTATGGCACAAGCAAAAAAGTCACCCGTGAACAGATGGCAGCTTTTATCTACCGTCTGATGAAGGAAGGTAAATCGGTTGAAGGCGGCGATAACCTGACGTCCTTTACCGACCTGAAAGATTCCACCTTCTACTACATGATTTCCTGGGCGAGCGAAAACGGCATTATCAAGGGCCGTTCCGACACCGTATTCGATCCTTCGGGTAATATCATCCTTCAGGATTGCTACGTAATGCTCGTTCGCGCGCTCGGCTACGAAAAGGACGAGACTCTTTCCTATCCTTACGGCTTCATCGATGTTGCCGAAAAGATCGGTCTTGACGAGAATCTCAGCTCTAAGCTGAGCTATGACAGCGTTCTGACCCGCGGCGATGTTGCGATTATTCTTTACAACGCTTTCTACGCCGAGATGAACGAGACCTATAAGAAGACCGTTGTTCCCGCTTTCGAGCGTCCCGGCGACACGGTTGCCAGCAACTACACCTATGAGTGGGTAAACGATACCGTTTGCCACAAGATCTACGGCGTTGAAGAAATTTACCGCCGCGTGGTTGCAACTCCTTCGTATTCGATCGACCTTTCCGCTCTTTCGAGCTACGGTTCTGAGTACAAGGCATATGAGCCTCTCGGCGGCGAGAAGGCGGATAAAGAGCTGATCCGGACGGCTGCTATCGTTCCCAAACAGGATACGACCCGTCTCTCCAAAGAAAAAGCCGTTATCGAATTTGCCGATCTCGGTCTTTCGGGCAAAGCGGACGACTACTTCCTTTTAGACCTTATAATGTACGTAAAGAACGACGGCACGATCCTCGGTACATCCGCAAAGGGCAAGTCTGCTTCCGATGTTCGTCCTTCCATCGAACTCAGAAGCGGCGACGATAAGGAACGCGACTATTACAGCTACACGAACAGAACCAGCTATGAGAAGCTTCGCAGCGGTCTTGTAACCTTCGGAACGGACAAGGCATATTTCTATAATCTGCCCTCCAGTGTTCCGAACTCGACGCTGATCATGTATCCCTCGTCCGGCGACGAAGGCAGAATGACCTTCAAGGCAGGCTATAACTGGTGCGGCGATAAGATTGAATATCGCTATTCCGACGCAAAACTCACCAAAGCCGAAGCTTGCGCGTTGGACAAGGAGAACCATCGGGCCATGAAGAGGGCTCTTTCGGTTGCCAACCTCGGCGAAGGCAAGTATACCACCCGGTATTATGACAGTAATGCCGACGGCAATGTGGACTATGTATGGATTCTTCCCTACACATGGGGCAAGATCGTCAATAAGACGGGCGATTCCAACCTGACGACCACGAAGCACACCGGCAATTCCGCTTACCGTGCTTACTATAACAGCTCGAAGAAGATCCCCGAGATTTATGTCGGCGGCGCAACGGTTGACGGCAAATACAAGGACGGAGAATATGTGTTTGCTTATGTAAACGGCCCCGCAAACTATGTTCGCATTGCACCCGACGATGTAAATAGCAGCGTTTCGATCATGACCAGCCGCTGCATCCGTCACGACTCGGACAAGAACATGACGGCTTGGGAAAACGGCAGAACCATTTACGCATGGGATTCCGGTCGTATCATCGTCGGACACCTTGCCAACACCACGGCGCCTACCGGTCTTGTCAGCATGGACAGCGATCGTAACAACGATGAAGCTTTCGCAAACGGCTGGAGATCGCAGGTCAAGCTCGATTCCACATGGGAACTTTACACTTGCGGCAACCGTGTCATGATGGCAAACCGCAAGCAGGATACGGCGGATGTTGCAAAGCAGTACGCAGTGCTCCAGTATGTAAACGAGGGTGAAAAGCAGGTCGTATTCCGCGCGGGCGGTATCCAGACTGACGGTACTCTGCAGTCCGATGAATACGTTCACGCTTATGTTGACGGAAAGTACCAGATCGTAAAGCAGGCAAAGAACAATAAGGACGGCGTTCGTCAGGACGACAACTACTATGTAGATAACGGTCTTGTTGAGACCATTTCGACCTATACCGTTAACAGCAACGGTGAATATCAGTTTGCAAAGCTTGATCTTACGGCAAAGGCATCCGACCTTGCCGGTGAAGACGCAAGTGCGACCTATGGTGTTGAAGTATCGAACGTTTCGCTCGATAAGTTCCAAAACAAGATTTACCGCTTTGTTCCCAACGGCGCAAGCGCGCTTCCTTCGTCTCTCTCTCCGAACGGCATGAAGTATGTTGCCATCAACGAAGAGACCAAGATCGTTGTTCGCTACGTAAACAAGGACGACGAATCCGATTACGTGATCTACGACGCTTCCAAGCTTCCCGATTTCAATGCAAAAGACGAATCGATGAAGTTCACCAAGGCTGTGGTTGTCCTTAAGAACCGTACCGACACCACGACGACCGAATATCTTGCTTTCATGTATTGCGAGATCGGCGGCGACGTTGTCAGTGATTCCAAAAACGATAACTATCGTCTGCTCCTTGACAGCATTCAGACAGTCGACGAAAATAACCGCGTCGTATATCGGTACGATACGGTTGATCCGATGACCGGTACGACTTATGACAGCGTTGAGACCACGAAGAGCTCCTCGAGCGCACTCGATAAGTTTGCTCTTTATAAGATCGACGGCGACAACAAGATCGTGAACACCAACTCCGGACACAAGGCAGACCTTGCTTCCGGCAGCGCGGATATTCTGACGCTTGCAAGCTATGAGACCGACGCAAAGCTTCTCTTCGTAGAAGGCGCCGAGGATCCGATCCAGATTAAGGACGAAACGGTATTCGCTCTGCTTGACCGCGACGAATCCAACTACACGATCGAAGATGTAGATATGCTCTCGCTCGAAGCCGACGACGACACCGACAACAAGTACTATACGCCCGGTGAAACGAAGCTGAAGCTCTACATGCTCACCGATAAGAACTCCGGTGAAGACTTCCGTTATGCAAAGCTCGTAATCGTTGTAAGAGGCAAGTAAGTCTAAATTCTCTCAAAAAGCCCCGATTTTCGGGGCTTTTTGTCTATGAGGAATGCAGCAGGCGAGCGTTTTTGAATTATTCGTATATTTTACCGTTCTGTAACGTGCTTTTCGGGAAAATGCAGGATAAATTCACAAAATATCGGAATAAACACTACAAATTGCAGGATAGATAAAGTCGAATAACGCTTGACTATTTTTTAACACTGTGCTACAATAGAGACAGAAGTGCGGCAGAGAAGATCCGACCGCGTTTCAATTCGAAAAGTAAGGATGGTTCGCTTATGTACAAAATACTCAAAAAAGAAGTGTTAAATCCAACGGTGACTCGCATGGACATTGACGCGCCCATGGTAGCGCGCAAGGCACAGCCGGGTCAGTTCATTATCCTTCGTACCGATAAAGACGGCGAACGCATTCCGCTTACGATTGCGGATTATGATCGCGAAAACGGTACGGTTACGATTATTTTCCAGGTGGTCGGCGCGACGACCGAAAAATTGAATCATATGAACGAAGGCGACTATCTTTGCGACTTCGTAGGACCGCTCGGACGTGCGACGCATACCGAAGGCCTGAAAAAGGTTGCCGTTGTCGGCGGCGGCGTTGGCTGCGCTATCGCGCTTCCCGTTGCCAAGAAGCTTCACGCCGAGGGCTGTGAGGTTCATTCGATCATCGGCTTCCGCAATAAAGATCTTGTCATTTTGGAAAAAGAATTCGATGAGAACAGCAGCCGCGTCTGTAAGATGAGCGACGACGGAAGCTGGGGCGAAAAAGGTCTTGTTACCGACGCGCTCAAGAAGCTGATCGAATCGGGCGAAAAATACGATGAGGTCATCACCATCGGTCCGCTTATCATGATGAAATTTGTCTGCAAGCTGACGAAGGAATACGGTGTCAAGACGGTCGCTTCCATGAATCCCGTTATGATCGACGGTACGGGAATGTGCGGCGGCTGTCGTCTTTCGGTCGGCGGCAAGACCGTATTTGCCTGCGTTGACGGCCCCGAATTTGACGGTCACGAGATTGATTTTGACGAGGCGATGGAGCGCAGCACGATGTATAAGGAATTTGAACGTCATAAGTATGAAGAAACGTGCAATTTGTTTCGTTCGGAGGTGAAGTAAGATGCCGAATATGTCGATGAAAAAGAACCCCATGCCCACACAGGAGCCGGAGGTTCGCAACAAGAATTTTAATGAAGTTGCACTCGGTTACACCGAAGAACAGGCAATAGACGAAGCAAAACGGTGTCTGAATTGCAAGAACCGCCCGTGTGTCGGCGGCTGTCCCGTAAAGATCTATATTCCCGATTTTATCGCCAAGGTTGCCGAGGGCAAATTTGAAGAAGCGTATGCCATCATTTCGCAGTCCTCTTCGCTTCCCGCCGTTTGCGGTCGTGTATGTCCGCAGGAGACCCAGTGCGAAGGCAAATGTGTTCGCGGTATCAAGGGCGAGCCGGTCGCCATCGGACGGCTGGAGCGCTTTGTCGCCGATTATCACAACGCGCACAGCACCGAGACCGTCGAAAAGCCGCAGAGCAACGGTCACAAGGTTGCCGTTATCGGTTCGGGTCCTTCGGGTCTTACCTGTGCGGGCGATCTTGCCAAAAAGGGTTATGAAGTGACGGTTTTTGAGGCGCTTCATCTTGCCGGCGGTGTTTTGGTTTACGGTATTCCCGAATTTCGTCTCCCGAAAGCCATCGTACAAAAAGAGATTGATGGCCTGAAAGCGCTCGGCGTTAAGGTCGAGACCAACATGGTCATCGGCAAAACCGTGTCGATCGATGAATTGATGAGTGAATTCGGCTTTGAAGCGGTCTTTATCGGTTCGGGCGCCGGACTTCCGAAGTTTATGAATATCCCGGGCGAAAACCTCAAGGGAGTTTATTCCGCCAACGAGTTTTTGACCCGTATCAACCTGATGAAAGCCTATCGCGACGGAAGCGACACACCGATTCAGCACGCGAAGAAGGTCGCCGTTGTCGGCGGCGGTAACGTTGCGATGGACGCCGCACGCTGCGCAAAGCGTCTCGGCGCTGAGGTATACATAGTATATCGCCGCGGCATGGAGGAGCTTCCCGCCCGTCACGAAGAGGTCGAGCACGCCATGGAGGAGGGCATTATCTTCAAGACCCTCAACAACCCCGTAGCCATTCACGGCTATGAAAATCCCGACGACCGCCGCGATCCCAAGAACGGAACGGTCTGCGGTATGACCTGTATCGAGATGGAATTGGGCGAACCCGACGCATCGGGCCGCCGCCGCCCTGTTGAAAAAGCGGGCAGTGAGTTTGATCTTGATGTCGACTGCGTTATCATGGCGCTCGGAACGTCCCCCAACCCGCTGATTAAGTCGACCACCGAAGGCTTGGAAACGCAAAAGTGGGGCGGAATCGTCGCCGAGGAAGAGACCGGTCTTACCTCCCGCGAGGGCATTTATGCCGGCGGTGACGCCGTAACCGGCGCCGCAACCGTAATTCTCGCCATGGGCGCAGGCAAAAATGCCGCCGCCGCCATCGACGAGTATTTGCAGAAGAAATGATGAAAATACGATAGTAAAAAAGTTGCTTTCTTAAAACAAGAACCCCCTGTTTCCGAAAAAATTCGGAAACAGGGGGTTCTGCTGTTTACAAGACACGATCACCGAACAACGGTCGCTTTTCTCAAGAGTCTCAGCTGCGAAAGACTGCTGACGGGAATAATGCAATCTCGTCATATTCCGAAGCGGAACTGAAAACAAGCTCGGAGCCGTTTTCGGCTTTTCCGAAGAAAGCGTCGGTCATAACGCCGTCCTTATACAAGGCGGCAAGCGTGAAAGCGGGCTCTTCAAAATCCTTCGGAGTGATCATAAAAATGTTGATCTTGCCCGAAGGATAGACCTTCACATCAAAGCCCGGCTCGGAAAGCACCTCAACAAGAAAGCTTGCCGTACAGCCCATATAACTTGCCGTAAGCGGAAGGCTGCCTTTCTTACTGTTGTCGTATCCGTTTACGGTGTAGTTTTCCGTAACATAGGATTCTTTTCCGTTATTATAGGTCATTTTCAGGATCAGCCCGCTCGGGTCGAAGCTGTCTCCGCTGCGGTAAACGGTCGTGTCGGGCATAAAGAAACGCAGGTTGTTTTCGTCCGGCACCCACGAGGTGATCTTTCCGTCGCCGTCATACTTGCAGTCGCCGCCGAATTGGGATACGGTTCGATGAAAAGTCGCATTGCTTTCCGAAACGTTCAATTCGGTTTTAAGTCCGTCTGATAAGGATGCGCCGACACCGGCATCATCCGGTCCGACTTTTGCCTTAAAGCTTGTATTGAAATCGGAAAGAGCGTCGGCGCTCGTAGACGTAGACACCACGCTTTCATGTACGCTTAATTGTGCGCCCTCACGATAGCTGGTAATAATATGTGTTCCGATCTTGTCAAACAGCCAGCCGATTCCTTTCGGGTCTTGCGGTGTTATTTTGCAAGGGAAAACTCAAAAGAAGGGACGCTGCCCTTTTGCAAAAGGATAGCATGCCGTTTTCCTCCTTGAATAATTATAAAGAATTTGTTTGCTTGGCACGACAATCATTTTACCATATGTTATATATAGAGGATATTCATCGAAAGTTTACAAATATTTTTGATCACCCAACGAATCTTTTTCCCATCCGCCCCGCTTCGACAGATTTCACGGGAACAGGTGAGTATAATAGGCTTAACAGTATTGGCAAAGTTTACCAAAACGAGGATGTGAAAGTATGAACGAGCAGGGAATGTTTGCGCCGCGCACCGTGCTTTCGGGCGGGAAAAGGCAAAGGGCACGCGTACAAGGGGCGAAAAACGGGGAAGAAAAAAGAGCGGAGATAAGAACGGAGAAAAGAGCGGGGGAGAGGGCGAAAAAAAGGGGAAGAATCCTTCTTCGACGTTTTGCAATCGCCGCGCAGGCGGGCTTTTCCGATGCCAAAGAGGAAGCGGGACGCCTTGCGATGCTTCTGCGCAAACGAAGAACGGGCATCGGGAACGACGCGGCGTGCACCGAACGATACGCTGCGGGCGGGAAGGCAAAAAGAGCGCGGAGCACGGCGCTTGAAAAAGCAAAAGGCATATTCGAAAGACTTTTGCCGTGCCTTACGCATTGCGCGGCGGGCTATTTTTTGGGCGGTGCGGCGCTTCCGTTCGGGATGTATCCCTGCGGGACGGCGCTGTTGTGCGCCGCGGGAAAATATGCGGTCTTTGCCTGTCTCGGCGCAAGCCTTCGTGCGATCGGGTACACCGAGTTTTCGGGCGCATATTTTGCGCTGAATATCCTTGCACTGTTTGTCCGTGCCTATCTCAGCCGCAGCCGATTTTCCGAACCGCTCAAAGAAAAAGTGCTTTTGTCACTCGGACTTTCGGTGACGTTCGGCGGCATTATGGCGGCGGCGGGCGGATTTCGCGCCGAATATCTTCTGCGCGGCGGGACATATGCCGTGACGCTTCCGCTTCTTACCTATTGCTTCAGCCGTCTTTCGTGCGAGAAAAGGTCGAAGAATATTCTGTCCGACTGCGCGCTTTGCCTTTCGGCGGGACTGTTGACCTATGCCGCGGGAAGCATTGCGCTCGGAAAGCTTTTTTCCTCTTTGATCGTCGCGCCGATCTTTGTGTTGGCGGCGGCGTGCTCGGGACCGCTTTACGGGCTTTTGTTCGGCCTTTTGTGCGGCGTGTCGAGCGGAACGCTCCCCTTTGCCTTTGCCCTCGGTGCGGGCGGCTTTGCCGCGGGCTTTACCTTCGGCAGAAAAAAGACCGTTATGCTCCCGTTGTTTCTTTTGACCTTTTCGTCGGTGACGCTTGCGACGGTGCCGCTTTCGGCGTATGACGCTTTTTTGAGCGCGCTTGCGGGAACGGTTTTGTACATACCGCTTTGCGAATACATCCCGCGCCTTTTGCCGCGCCTTCTGGTCGGGCGGCGCACTGTCGCCGAACGGGCGTCCTGCGGGCGTATGGAGGGGCTTTCGTCAACGCTCACGTCGGTTTCGGATATGCTGTTTAACGTTTCGGACAAGCTTCGGTATCCGAGTGAAGAGGAGGTGCGCGAAGTGGTTCACGCGGTTTGCGACCGCTTTTGCGGCGCGTGCGCCATGCGGGAGAATTGCTATAGTAAGAAGCTTTACGATTCGGCGCACGTCGAGGACATCGTTTTGGCGCGTCTCGGGTCGGGCGGACTGAAGATCGCCGATCTTCCCGAAAAATACGCCTCGAGCTGTCTTAAGCTTCCCGAGCTGATCGTGCATCTCAACGACGGATACGCAGAAATGGTTTCCGAAAAAATAAAAGAAAACAAGACCGAAATTTTAGCATCGGAGTATAATGCCATGGCAAGACTGATCAAATATACCTCACAAAAAAGCGATGCCGACAAGACGCCCGACAAAGCGCTTGCGGAAAAAGTGACGGCGGCGCTCTGCGGGATCGGCGTGCGTTTTTCGTCGGTCGACGCTTACGGCGCGCGCGAAAAGATCATCGACGTATACGGCGTGTGCCTTACGGGCTTTCCCTGTACGGCGCGGGAGATCGCCGATTTTGTCGGCGAAAAGTGCGGACTTTTGCTCACCGAACCCGAGTTTCTCGGAGTGGGAAGCAAAACGACCATGCGTCTGCGTCGGGCGAGAAAATTGAAGCTTGAATATGCCCGCAGTATCGGCGCGAAAGGGGAGAACACCGTGAGCGGCGACAGCGTGAGCTTTTTCGAAAACGACGAAGACACGTTTTATGCGCTGATTTCGGACGGTATGGGAAGCGGAAGAAGTGCGGCGCTGACCTCGCGCCTTACGTCGGTGTTTGTCGAAAAGCTTCTGACGACGGGCGCACATAAAAACGTGACGCTTGAGCTTTTAAACGACCTTTTGCTCTCCAAAAGCGACGAGAGCTTTGCGACGGTCGACCTTTTGGAGATCGACCTCTTAACGGGTGAAGCGTCGTTTATTAAGGCGGGAGCGGCGCCGGCGTATATCCTTCGCGCGGCGAAGCTTTATAAGATCGCTTCCTGCACGCCGCCGGCGGGCATTATCCGATCGTTCAATGCCGAAAACACAAAATTCACGCTCGAGCCGGGCGATGTTGTGGTTATGGTGTCGGACGGGATTGTGCAGTCGTATGACGAGGTTCCGTGGCTGTGCGAAATGCTTTCGGAAAAAGCAGCGCAGGACCCCGCAAAGCTCTGCTCCGCCGTGCTTTCCAAGGCGAAAAAAATGAATGTGCGCGACGACGATATGACTTGCGTTGCGGTAAGAGTAGAGGACGGTTGTTCGCTGCGCTCACAGTGATATTGCTCGCTTTGCTCGCAGTGATATGTCGAGCTTTACTCGGTGTGATATTTTGCTTGCGCAAAGTGATGATGCTTCGCTTTCGCTCAGCACATAACTGCCGAAGGCAAAGGTCACGCGCCGCAAGGCGCCTGTCACCGCGAAGCGATACCGCGCGGCGTAAGGCAATAAGCCGCATACAACGAAAAAAGCACTTGCGAAAGCAAGTGCTTTTTTCTTCGTGGTGACCCGTACGGGAATCGAACCCATGTTACAGCCGTGAAAGGGCCGTGTCTTAACCGCTTGACCAACGGGCCGTATCAACCAAAGGGCTGCTGCCCTCCGGCGATGTGGTAGCGGAAACTGGATTTGAACCAGTGACCTGCCGGGTATGAACCGGATGCTCTAGCCAGCTGAGCTATTCCGCCATGCTTGTGCCGCGCGAATCGGAGTCTTCCGTCGCGTGCTCGTATATTATATCAAAAGCAAAGGGCTTTGTCAAGAGTTTTTTCGAAAAAAACGAATTTTTCGGCAATATTTTTTCTTTCGGCGCTTTTTTTGTTTGAAAAATCAAGAAAAACGCGAGGGGATGAATAAATGTAAATAATCTGTGAAACGCTTGATTTTCTTCTCTTTGTATGCTATAATTGACCCGTTATGGAAAGCGGTGGATTCCGCCTTTTCCGTCACGATTACAGGGGCATTCCTCTGCTGCTGCTGCGCATGAATACCCGAGATTTTAAGGAGGACAGCTTTATGAACAACAATGCGATCATAAACGCTTTCACAAACGAGCAGCTTAAGACCGAGGTTCCGGAAATCGCCATCGGTGATACCGTGATCGTTCACAACCGCATCAAGGAAGGTCAGAGAGAGAGAATCCAGTTATTCGAAGGCACCGTTATCGCCAAGAAGAACGGCGGCATCTCCGAAACCTTCACCGTTCGCCGTGTTGCGTACGGCTGCGGCGTCGAGAAGACTTTCCCGCTTCATTCTCCGAATGTTGCCAAGGTCGAACTCGTAAGACACGGTAAGGTAAGACGTGCAAAGCTTTACTATCTGCGCGACAGAGTCGGCAAGAGTGCAAAGCTGAAGGAAATCCTTTAATTTGGATTTTTGCGTCCGATAAGACAGCACTATGCGGTCATACCGCAGAAAAGGAGCCGCGCACGGCTCCTTTTTTGTTCCCCGAGTTAACCCCGTGCGGGCGTGGGAAAAACGTGCCCGGCCAAGCCGCGTAAAACCGTATAAACCGTTCAAAAAAGGAGAAAAACAAATATGCCGAATCCGAACGAACCGATAAACGAACCGACCGAAGAGAAAAAGAGTCAAGACACGGAAAACGAAAGCCCGAAGGAAAACGAAAAAGAAAACACGCAGAAAAATACAGAAAACGGCGAAGAGAAAACGGAGGCGAAAACGAAAAAAAGCGTGCAGATTCTGCACGACGTGTACGACTGGATCGAAACGTTTGCCACGGCTTTTGCCGTCGTCCTGATTTTTTTCACCTTTATGCTCCGCGTCGTGACGGTGCAGGGCTCGTCGATGTATCCGACCCTGTACGGCGTGGGTACTTTTCCCGACAAGCCGGGCGACAGATTGGTGCTTTCCGACATGTTCTATACGCCCAAAACGGGTGATATCGTCGTTGTCCGCCGCGAAAACAAAAAGCCGATCATCAAGCGCATTATCGCGACCGAGGGACAGACGGTGGATATTGATTTTGACAACTGGCGCGTTTATGTCGACGGCGAGGAATTGGAGGAGCCGTACATCAACCGCATCGAGGGCGTGAAAATGCACGACAAGGATGTGAAATTTCCGCTGACGATCGACAAGGACTGTGTTTTTGTCATGGGCGATAACCGCAACGATTCGCTCGACAGCCGCGACACACAGATTGGTCAGGTAAACGAAAGTCGGATTGTCGGGCGCGTGCTTTTCCGCCTTTACCCCTTTGACCGCTTCGGAAAGGTCGAACCCGCCGCCGAATCGGTCGCCGCATACGAACGGGAAAAGCTCAGAGAAGAAACCGAAAGCACCGCGCCGCAGATCGGAGACAACGAGTTTGCGGCGTCGTGGTGAGACATTGATAAAACCGGAAGAAAAGGCATGACATATAACAAAGAATATTACCGATCCGTGATCGAAGAGCACTTCGGGGGAGAAGCGCGGCGGGTGCTTTTGCGCCAGCTGGAACTTTTTTACTCCTGCCCTCCCGTGAAAAAGCGCAAGGTCGAAGTCGGAGAGGACCTGATTTTACACCGCGACAATTTGATGCACGGCATTTTCGGTGGGCTTTCGGAGTTCGATTTCACTGTCGAAAACGGCTTTGTCGCCATCGATTTTACCGACACGTCGCGCGAAAACAAGATCAAAAACGGAGTGGGCATGTGGAAATTTGAAAAGGACATCGCCCTTTCCGATTACATTTACAAATACAGCGGCTTTACAATCACCTACACCGTCGGGCGGGGGCCCGAAGCGGAGCGTCGGAGCGAAATGATCCCGTATCGAAAATTCGACGAATTTACCGAAAAGATCAATAACGACGAGAGCATCTGGATGTATTGGGGCGAAAAGACGAAGGAAGTGTCGTTTCTCCCCGGTCTCGTTTCCGAAAAACGACAGATCGCGTTCATTCTCGGCATCGATTCCGAAGAAGCGCGCGAAATGCGCCGCGCCGATATATGGAACACCGATTTTTCCCCGGAGACTCTTGAGCCTTTTTTGGATTATCGGTATTACCCGAAATTTCTCGAGCTTCGTTTTCATCCCACGGCGCAGGATACCGACCGCGAAGCGGCGATCATGTTCGGACTGCCCGCGTCGCTCATCGAGGGCGTTTTTGTCGGACGAAAGATCGAAAACGATCCGGCGGCGCTTGCGCACATCAAGGAAAAACTGCCCGATTGCTATATAGTCGGTCTTGACGGAAAAATTCTTGTGAACTGAAAACCGAAAAAGGAGTATTATGGCAAATTATAAACCGTATCGCCCCAAAAAGAAAAAAAATCGCCCCGCCGTCGAGGGAAAACCGCCGCGTGAGGTGGGCAAGGTGATCCAATGGTTTCCCGGTCATATGGCGAAAGCCCGTCGGGAGATCACCGAACAGCTTTCGCTGGTGGATATCGCTATCGAGCTTTGCGACGCAAGAATCCCGATATCGAGCCGCAACCCGCAAATAAGCGAGATATTGAACGGAAAGCCGTCGCTTCTTCTGATGAACAAATCGTCGCTTGCCGATCCCGAGGTGAGCGCCCGCTGGAAAAAATATTACGAAAGCATCGGGCAAAACGTCATTTTCACCGACTGTATCACGGGGCAGGGCATTTCGGAAATTGTTCCTTTTGTGCGGGAGATATTAAAGGACAAGCTTTCGCGCTTCGAGCAAAAGGGCATGATCGGGCGAATGCCGCGCGCGCTGATCATCGGCATTACCAACGCGGGCAAATCGACCCTTGTCAACAAGCTTTCGGGCGAAAAGCGCGTCAAAGCCGAGGACAGACCCGGCGTGACGCGGGAAAACAAATGGGTGACGATCAAAAACAGCATCGAGCTTCTCGACACCCCCGGCATTTTGTGGCCGAAGTTCGAGGATGAGCGGACGGGTCTGCGTCTTGCCTTTACGGGGGCGATCCGCGACGAGATTCTGGACCGCGAGGAAATTGCCGTTTCGCTTTGCAAGACCCTTTGCAAGCTGTATCCCGACGAACTGTGCGAGCGCTATAAGATGACGCGCGAAGAGATCGACGACGCCGCGCCGCACGAGGTGTTTGAGCTGATCGGCAGACGCCGCGGATTTCTCATCGCGGGGGGCGAGGTGGACTTTTCCCGCACCGCCGTCATGCTGCTCGACGAATTCCGCGCCGCCAAGATCGGTCGGATGACGCTGGAATTTCCGCCCGCCGCCCAAAAGCAAATGATAGAAAAATAAAGGAGTTTTCTTATGCCGCATTATATCACCCCCGAAAGAATCCCGCATGATAAGGGAATATACGATTTTACCCGCACTTTTTCGGTCGAAAAGGAAACGACCGTTACGGTTCGGATTTTTGCCATGACACGCTACATACTCACGCTGAACGGCAAGTATGTCGGCGAAGGACCGTGCCGAACGATTCCCGATCACGGCTTTTACGATACCTATACCGTGACGCTCCCCGTCGGCGAAAGCGCTTTTTGCGTCCGCATTCTGCACATGGGGCTTACCGCCTTCGGACGGGCGCTCGAGTTTTCGACGGTACAGCGGAGCTTTTTGCCGAAGCTTTTGTTTGAAGCGGCGGGAGAAGATTTTCGTCTCGAGGGCGATAAGGATTGGAAGATCCTGTTTTACGGCGGGCACGACCTTGTTTACACCCACCCGTCGATCGGCTTTATCGCCCCGTGGGAAAGGGTCGATACGACCGCTCCCGTGACCGAGCTTGCCGTCACGGTGCAGATGCCCGAGCGAACTTTCGGAACGGAAAGGGGAACGGGGTACGGATTTTGGGAAGATCCGTATCTTTTTGCGCGTCCCACCCCGCCGATCGTGCCCGAGGAAAAAAAGCCCTTTACCGTCGTTCGGCGCGGCGAAGGCTTTGCGGAGCTGGATGCGGGACGGTATGAGACCGCGAAGGTATCCGTGCGTCTTTCGGGAAAGGGAAAATTTAAATTGATCTATGCCGAATGTTATGAATTTCCCGACGGCAAGCACCGCCGCGACGATATAAGCGGCACGCTTTCGGGCGGGTACGATACGGTTTTGGTCGACGGCAAAGCCGAATTTCACAGCTTTTGGTTCCGTTCCTTCCGCTATATCCGAATTGAGTGGGACGGGCCCGACATGGACTTTTCCGACTTTTTCTTTGAAACGTGTCATTATCCCCTGAGCCTTGACGGCACTTTTTCCTGCTCGGACGAGCATTACAATCAAATGTATGCGGTCAGTGCGCATACGCTTCTTTGCTGTCTTCACGAGATCTTCGTTGACTGCCCGTATTACGAACAGCAGCAATACATTATGGACACGGCGATCGAGGCAAGCGTTCTCATGTGCCTTTCGCACGATCTCCGTCCCGTTCGAAAATGTATCGACGAGCTTGCGGCATCGCAGATTCCCGAGGGGCTTTTGTGTGCGAATTATCCCGCGACCTATCATCAGATAATTCCCGGCTTTTCTTTCTTCTGGGTTTTCCTTCTGCGGGAATACTTCGACCGCTCGGGCGACCGCGAGACGGTGCTTTCGCACCTTTCGACGGCGGATAAAATCTTTTCGTATTTTGACGGCGAAATCCGCCGCGACGGACTTATCGGACGTTCTGCCTATTGGGATTTTGCCGACTGGGTCGAGGGCTGGAAGCTCGGTGTGCCGCCCGTCGAACGAAACGACGCAGTCACACTTTATAATCTTTATTACATCTGCGCTCTGCGCGCGGCGGCATATCTTTGCGAAAAGGTCGGACGCGGCGGACTCGGAGCGGAATATGCCGCGCGGGCAAAGGAGCTTTCCGAGACGGTTCTTTCCCGCTGCTATGACGAAAAAGAAGGACTGCTTCGCGACGGCGCTTTTTCGGGCGGATTTTCGGCGCACACCGTCGTCTGGGGCATTCTCTCGGAGGTTCTGACGGGAAAACACGCCGAGAGAGCCTGCGAAAAGCTCTTTACGCCCGCGCTTTCCGATTGCTCCTTCTCGATGAATTATTATCTTTTCCGCGCACTCGAAAAATGCGGACGGTACGATCTTGCCTTTTCGCACGTTTTGCCGAAATGGCTTCCCATGCTGGAAAATCACTGCACGACGTGGTGCGAGGACACGAGTAAGGCCCCGCGAAGCGAGTGCCATGCGTGGAGCTGTGCGCCGCTTTATGAATTTGCCGCGCGGGTTTTGGGCGTGAGCACCGACGAAAACGGTCTTACCGTTGCGCCGCAGTGCGGAGAGCTCACCTTTGCCAAAGGCACCGTCCCGACCCGTTTCGGAATCGTTTCGGTCGACTGGACGGTCGAGGGCGAAAGCTTTGCGCTTCGCGTCGGGCTTCCCGACGGAGCGGAAGCGACGGTTCTGCTTCCCGACGGCGAAAGGAAAAAAGCGTGCGGAAGCGCCGCTTTTACCTGCAATATCCGATGATAATTGTAAAACTGTAACGGAAGGAGAATACCATGACGAAAAGCTTTTGGCGGGATATACTTCTGTTTTGCGCGGGCATCGTGATCGGCTCGCTCGTCGCGTCGCTGTGTTCGGGAAACCCGTATCTTTCGTGGCTTTCCTACGGTCTGACCTTCGGCACGGCGTCGCCCTTCGATCTTGATCTCGGCGTTTTGCGCCTGACACTCGGCGCGAGCATCGATATTACCGTTTCGACGGTCATTTTTGTGACGCTTACCTATGTATTGGGCAAAAAATTGCTCAAATAAAATTTGAAATACGGACTCTGCCTGTCGAGAGCGGGTGGCGCAAAACGCCCAAACCGCCGTTTTTTCACCCCACGAAAGGAGATTTCTGCCATGTATCTTTTACTCGCCTCCGCCTCGCCGCGTCGGGCGGAAATATTGCGTCGGATCGGCGTATCGTTTACGGTTCTGCCCGCCGATGCCGACGAGAGCGTTTCCGCTTTGCTCTCGCCCGCCGAGACGGTCGCGGCGCTGTCCCGGCGTAAGGCGCGTGCGGTCTTTTCAAAATGCGAAGCCGAAAAGCTCCTTTTTGATGGAAAAGCGGCGGGAAAGGAAATTCCGATTCTCGCCGCCGACACGATGGTGGAGCGCGGCGGAAGACTTCTCGGAAAGCCGCACGACGAAGAGGACGCTTTGCAAATGCTTCACACGCTCTCGGGAAAAAGCCACACCGTGCATACGGGCGTGACGGTCTTGTACCGCGGAAGAGAAGTGTCGCGCACAGTCGCGACCGAGGTCTTTTTTCGCACGCTTTCCGACGAGGAGATACGCGCCTACGTAAGGAGCGGCGAGCCGCTCGACAAGGCGGGCGCATACGGAATCCAAGGCATAGGTGCACTGCTCGTCGAGAAGATCGTCGGCGATTATGACAACGTCGTCGGACTTCCCGCCGCGGCGCTCTACACCCTTTTCCGCGACGAGTTTTCGGTATCGCTTTCCGATTTTATCGGCTGACCGTACCGACGATCAGCCGCAGTCAGCGGACGAAATAATAAACAATGCCGTAGATCACCGACGCGGCACAGCCGTACACGATGACGGGGCCTGCGATGACGAACATTTTCGACGCGACGCCGAGAATAAACCCCTCCGCGCGCGAGTCGATCGCGGGGGAGCAGACAGCGTTGGCAAAGCCCGTTATCGGGACGAGCGTTCCCGCGCCCGCGTGCTTTGCAAGCGAATCGTAAAGCCCGATTCCCGTGAACAAACAGGAGAGAAAAATAAGCGTCACCGAGACAAGCGTGCGCACCGTGTCCTCTTCGGGGATAAAGCGGCTGTACAGCGCAAAAAGTCCCTGACCCGCCGTGCAGATCGCTCCGCCGACGAGAAAGGAAAGGCACAGATCGACCGAAAGCTTGCGCTTCGGGGCGTGATCGTCCGCAAACTTGCGAAATTCTTTTTTCTCCCGCTCGGAAAAATATCGTTTATCCATGGTTTTTCCTCCGTAAATTTTTTCCCGTATCAGTATGCCCGAAGCGTTTGCTTTTCATACTTTGCGCGGTTTTTTGTATGCTCCGACACTTTTGAATCGAGGAAAGGTTTTTATGTTTTTCCTTTCGTATCGCTGTCCCGTCTGCGGCGGGACGCTTGCTTTCTGCGAAAACGGCTTTCGCTGTCCGCAAAACCACACCTTCGACCTTTCGCGCGAAGGATATTTGAATCTTGCGCTCGGAAAAAGCGAGAGCGGCGACGACAAGGAAATGTCGCAAAGCCGACACCGCTTTCTTTCCGAGGGTTATTACCGTCCCTTTGCCGACGCGCTGGCGGGAGCGGTGCAAAAATACACTCCGTCCCTTTCGGTATTGATCGACTGCGGAAGCGGGGAAGGATACTATCTTCGCGTTTTGCGGGAAAGCTTTCCGCAAGCGTCGCTTTTCGGCGTCGATCTTTCGAAAAACGCCGTGAAAACGGCGGCAAAATGTGAAAAGGGCAAGGAAAACCCCTGCCGCTATGCCGTGTGCAGTCTTTTTGCGCTCCCGCTGTTTGACGGAATCGCCGACGCGGCAATTTCGGTTTTCGCACCGATCGCCGAGGAGGAAACGGCGCGCGTGTTAAAAAACGGCGGCTTCTTTTTCGTCGCGGGACCCGGTCCGCGCCATCTTTCGGGGCTGAAAAAGGCGCTTTACGACACCCCTTACGACAATCCCGAAAAGCACCGCGAATATAAAGGCTTTCGAAAGATCGACGAGATCACGTGCGATTATACCGTGACCGTACACGGCGGCGCCATCCGCGACCTTTTCGCCATGACGCCGTACTATTGGAAGACCTCGAAAAGCGACGGCGAGAAGCTGCAAGGCTTGGAGCGGCTCGAAACCGAGCTTTCCTTTCGCATCGGTGTGTATCGAAAAGCGTAAGGATCTTCGCGAGGCGGAAGCGAACGAAGTCGTTTCGCGTCATAAAACAATGTTTACGATACGGTCAGACAGGGAACTTTTTCCCTGTTTTTTCGTCCTAAAGGACGTAAGAGTAAATTCAATACCATAAAGGAGACGACAATATGAAAAAGAACCGCTTTGCCCTGTGTCTTATGGCGGGACTTATAAGTCTTTCCGCCGTGCCGATGAGTGTATCGGCAACCGATGTGAGCCGCGACACGCTTTTGATCGCGGAAAACCCCGTATCGAAAAAAAACGACGAGCCGACGACCGAAGCGCTTGAGACTGTTATAAAGATTATAAAACCCCGCCTTTCGGTTCCGACGGAATGCACCGACTTCCGTTGGGATTATACCGGAGGAAGCCCATATTCCGACGCTTCGTGGTCGCTGACCTGGAGCAGCCCCGACGGAGACAAAAGCGTGCGTGTTTCGTGTGACGAAAAGGGCAATCTTATTTCGTACAGCCTTTACGATTCCGCACGCTGCGACGAGCCCTTCGCTTTTCCCGAAAAGGCAAAGGAAGAATATATCGAAACGGCAAAGAGCTTTCTTTCCCGCCTTGCGCCCGACGCGCATTTTGCCTTATCGTCGGCAAGCGACGCTTCGGGAATATCGCGCCCGACCTATTCTTTCAGCTTTTTGCGTACCGAAAACGGTCTTTCGGATCCTTTTCAGAGCGCCGATGTTGCTGTCGACGCGTTGACGGGCGAGGTCACAAGATGTGACGTTACATACAATTACGACACCGTCGTTCGAAGCGTCGAAAACCCCATAACGGCGGAAAAGGCGAAGGAAATCCTTCGCGGAACGCTGAAAATGGAGCTTTCGTACACAACCAACCGCACCTACAACGACGACGGCACGGTCGAGGAAAAAGCGGTTCTCGTTTACCGCCCGTCGGGAACGAATCTTTCGATCGACGCGGTAACGGGCGAGGTTTATACCACCCGTTCTTCGTGGAGTCCCGTCGGCGGCGGTTCGGGCGGGTCGTTTTCCAATGATACGGCAAAAGCCGATGCGGCGGAAGCGGAGGTCGAATACACCCTGACCGAAGAGGAGCTGGCGGGGCTTTCGGAACTTTCCGGTCTTATAACCAAGGAAGAAGCGATAAAGAAGATCACCGATAACCCCGCTTTGTACCTCGATATCCGCCTGAGCGTTGTCGAAGCGAGCCTTTCGCGCGGATTCTCGCACAGCCGATATTATGTGCCGCAGAACGAAGGCGACGACAACTTTACGTGGAATATCCGTTTTACCATGCCCGAGCGCGATGCGGACAGCCCCGATTATTACGATTATGTTTCGGCAAGCGCCACGGTTGACGCGAAAACGGGACGCGTTCTTCGCTTTGATTCCGATCTGCACGACGCATGGTATTACGAGAAGAACGGGCTTGACGTTCCGAAGAAGCAATACAGCGAGAGCGACTGCGAAAAAGTCCTTGCGGATTTTGCAAAGCAAAATACCGATTATTTTGATCTTACCCGCCGTTCGGAGCTGTATGACGAAAACACGATCTTTGTGGCTTACGACGAAAACGGCACGGTAACCGACCGCACCTACGGCGCATACGGGTATCGCTTTGTCCGCGTGAACGAGGGACTGGATTACAACGCCGATTACATTTGCGGCACGGTCGACGGCATTACGGGAAAAATTTCACGCTTCTCGACGGCGTGGACGAACGATCTTGTTTTCGAGTCGCCCCGCGACGCGATCACCGAAGAAAAGGCATTCGATTTGTATTTCGACCTTTCCGACGTCGAACTTTACTATGAGGATTATACCGAATACTTTTACGGCACGATCGAAAAGAGCGACGGCGATAAGCTGAAAAATCTGATCCTGCGCCTTAAAAAGAGTCCGAATAAGGCAGAAGAAATCGTTTCCGAGCTGGCTCCGGAGCTGGATAAGGCGAAGGTGAACGAATACCTTGCCGCCGCCGATTTTGACGGTCTTATTTCGCTTTGCGCCGAATATTACGGCGTCGACCCCGTTTCCGCCGTCAATTTCTACTACGGCACGTCCGATCTCTATTCCCGCACCGTTACGGCGCGCCCCGTTTATTCGCCGAAAGACCCCCGCACTTATATCGGCGCGCTCACGGGCAAAAAAGTGACGTATAACGGAAGCGTGATCGAGGAAATTCCGCAGGGCGACTTTACCGACATTGATTCGCACTGGGCAAAGGATTACATCGAAAAGCTGGCGCGTGTCGGAATCCTTTCGCGCGAAAGCACTTTCCGCCCCGATGAGAAGATCACGTCGGAGGAGTTTTCGACGATGCTTTCCCGCGCGGGATTGTATTATCGCTATTCGCGAAACGAAAAAACGCCCGAGACCGAAAGCGTGACGCGCCTTACGGCGGTCAAGGAGATCATCGACGCGATGAATCTTTCGCGCGCGGCAAAGATTTCCGGCATTTACCGCACCGAATTTTCCGATAACCCGCTGATCAAAGAAGAGGATATCGGCTATCTTGCCATTGCCTACGGACTTTCGATCATCGACGGCGATAAGGGAACGCTTACCTTCCGTCCCGACGATACGGTGACCCGCGCCGAGGCGGCAAAGCTTGTTTACGCGGCGGTTTTGGCAAATTCGGATCAATAAAAATAAAGGAAAATCCCCTCCGTTCGGAGGGGATTTTCACTTGTTCGATTTTGCGTTTCTTATTGCAGCTCCAGCCAATCTCTCAGCGTCTGCGTCTCGTGCGGGAGCGATTCGATACGGTCGTCGGGCATAAATTCGAGCATATAGAAAAGCGGCTTTGCGGAGAGAACATCCAAGTATCGCCGCCATGCCTCTTTTCCGTGTTCCAGCGGGAAGCGCTCGGTCGCGCTCCACGAAAAAACGTGTACGCGGACGATATGCGGCAAAAGCGCGCGGGCGGCTTCAACATTATATTCCTCGCTTCGGTACTGATTCGGCTGCCAGAACATTTTCAGATTGTCGCACCCGACATCCGAAAGAAAGCGCTGTGCCGCGTGATATTCGTCGGTCAGGCTGAACGGATGGCATTCGAGCGCGACGGTCTTATCTCCGGCAAGCGCGCAAATGCGTCTTGCATCGGCGACGGCGGCACGGTAATCCTGCGTCGGATACTCCGCTGACGGAATGTTCTTTCCCGCCCAAACGCGAATACAGTCGGTTTTTAATGCTTCGGCGGAGAGAAGCACGTCGTCAAACAGCTTTTCGTTTCCGTCGCCGATGTGATAATACGAGCCGTATTCGGATATCGAAAGTCCCGCTTTTTCGGTCTTATCCCGCACCGCGCGTGCGTTTTTTTTGTCACCGTGCGGAACATGAACGTCGCCGCCCCATTCGATCGCCGTAAGGCGGGCATCTTTACACGCCGCAAGAATTTCGCTCGGTGTTTTGCCGCGGAACGAGATCGAGACAAGTCCCGCGCGATTTTCGTTCGGATTCATGTTTTACCCTCCGTTTCACGCCATGGTCTCAAGCATTTTGGGCGTGACTTCGTAAAGAAAACGCTCGTTTCGCGCCCCGCGGCGATATTCCTCAAGCATATATTCGCCCATGCGGCGAACCTCGTTTCCGCTCGAGCCGGCAATGTGCGGCGTCAAAAAGACGTTTTGAAGACCGTAAAGCCGGCTTTCTTCAAGCGGCGGCTCGGGATCGGTCACGTCCAATATCGCCGTGCGGTCGGGCTCTTCGATAAGCGCACGCAAAAGGTCTTCTTCGACCACCTGCGCGCCTCTTCCCGTGTTGATAAAGGTCGCGTTTTTCTTCATGCGGGAAAAATGCTCGTAACGAAGCATGCCCACCGTTTCGGGAAGGTTGGCGATATGATTGGAGATCGTATCGCAGCGCGAAAACAGCGCGTCAAGCGTCACTTTTTCCGCACCGAGCGCCGCAAGCTCCTCTTTTGAAAGAAATTTATCGTATGCTAAGACTTTAAGATCGTAAGACTTCAGCGCACGGATGACCATCTTGCCGATCATGCCCGCGCCGATAATGCCGACGCTCGCGTCAAAATTTCCGCTCTTTTCTTCGGCATACCGCTTCGCCTCGTCGCGCAGGGCGCGCTCCTTCGAGCAAAGGCGGCAGCTTTTAAAGAATCCTTTGTTCGCAAGAAGAATCTGCGCCGTCGTGCATTCCGCCACGGGAACGGCGTTGGCAGCCCATGCGGAATGCACCCGCACGCCGCAGGAAAGGAACGGTGCGGCAAAATAGCGGACGCTGCCCGCAGCGTAATAGACCGCCTTCAGCGACGGAAAGGCGTTTCGGATTTCCTCTTCCGTAAAGGCGGGCATTCCCCACGTCGTAAAAATGGTTTCGACCTTCGAAAAGGCTTGCGGGTCTTTTAAAACGTCGTCTTTTGTATACAAAGTCGGTTCAAGATCGGCTTCTTTTTGCAAAGCGGCAAAGCAGTCGCCGTGATAGATCCGGAAAACACGCGCGTCTCCCAAAAAAATGCTCGTTTTCATTCGCTTTTTTCCTCCTTGTTTTTGTCGTTCTCGATTCGGCTCTCCCGATAGCTTTTCCACACACTTTCAAACCACAAATTGCGCGAAGGGATCGGCCTTGTCGGCACGGCGCACACCGAAAAAGAACCGTTTTCTTTCTTTAAAATGATTTTTTGATCCTCTCCGCCGCGCGGTAAAAGCTCGTTTTCGAACGCCCCGTCGCAGACATACGCCGCGCCCCGCGCGCCGAAGCGCTCGGCGCAGAAGATCATGCTGTGCGCCGTCGCAAGCTGTGTTTTCAGCGTATCCTCAAGCTTGAAGTAAAGCGAAAGCGCTCTCTCGTTTGCTATGCGAAGCTCAGGCAGCGCCGCTATGTCTTCTTCGATCTCGCCGCGGGCCTTTTTCATCTCGGCAAGATCCCGCAAAAAGCCGAAGGCGCGGCTCATGCGGCGGCGTGCGCGAAGGAGCGCTTCGGACAGTGCCTTTTCCCGCGCGTTTTCCGAAAAAAGTCGGTCAAAGAGAAAAGAAAGATCGAAGATCGCCCGTTCGGCGGCGTCGCAAAACGCCGCATCGGAGATTTTTTCCTCCCGCCGCAGCATTTTTTGCGCCGCGCGGAGTCCGCCGACCATACAGTCGTTGAGCGCGGAGCCGCCGGGGCGGAACATGCCGAAGCTTCCCGCCGCCTCGCCCGCTGCATAAAGACCCGCGACCGACGTTTCCCAATTGGCGTCGGTATGAATGCCGCCGTTGCAGTGCTGTGCGCAGACGGCAATGCGGAGCGGCACTTTTTGAAGGTCGATCCCGTGCTCGAGATACAGCTGCGCCGCGCCGGGATTCATGGCATAAAGGCGCGCGATGGGAGTGGCGCGAAGCGCGTCGGAATTCCGAAGATATTCTTCCGCTTCTTCTCCCGCCGCTGAGAAGCCGTTTTCAAGCCCGCTCGGGTTGCGGCGGAAATCGAGATAAACGCGCCGTCCGAGCGTCACGCTCTCACGGTAAACGAGCAGGTCGATCTTCGACGAGCCGCCGCTTTTTCGGCGGTCAAAGGGCCATTCGTAGCCCTTTTTGAAGATTCTTTTCAGCATTTCGGAGTCGTTTTCGAAATGCTCGCGCAAAAACTCGCGCTCGACGCCGCTTTCGTCCACTGAAATGTAACGGGGCAAGACCTGCTGATAGCTTCCCGAGACGTTCCAGCGAAAATCGGTCGAAGCAAGCCCGAACTGTCCCTCGCAAAGGTTGGAAAATTCCGCTCCTGCCGTAAGGGCAAGCGACGAGCCGCCGCTTTGCGACGTCGGATAAACGCTGTCGGCATACATGCCCGCCGGTCCCCCCGTTGCAAGCAGAACGCGCGGCGTTTTGATCTTTTCGAGAACAATTTCGTTTTCGTCTTGCGTTTCGTCGGTGCAAAGCGCCAAAAGCCCGACAAGCTTGTTTTCGCTCACCAACAGGCGAACGACCCGCCTGTTCTCGCAGACGGAAAGCCCGCGCGCGAGCGCACTCTTTTCCAAAGCTTCGGTCATGCGCGTCGAGGTGTACGGTCCGACCGAGCTTGCGCGGCAAAACGGGTCGTGATCGGTGCGGTAGCCGACGTATTCGCCGTATTCGTTTTTGGGAAAATCAACGCCCGAAAGGGCAAGCTTCAAAAAGCATTCGACCGAACACGCCGCAAGAGAGAGGGCAATGTCTCCGTCCATTCCGCCGCCGTCGTAAAGCGTCTTTGCCGTAAGCAGAACCGAATCGCCCTCATCGCCCGCAAGCGACATTTTATAATAGGTCTGCTTGTCGCTTCCCGTGTTGCGGGAGGTGCCGAAAAGGCGATTTTCGGTATACAGGGCAATGTTTTTCATCCCGCCCCGCAAAAGCTCGTCGGCGCATTGATAGCCCGCAATGCCCGAGCCGACGACCACCGCGTCGTATGCCGCCTCCCGCACCGTAATTTTTTTGTTCACGTTTTTCCCTCACAGTCTGCGGATGTGGAATCCGCCGTCGGCGTTCAGCACCGTTCCCGTTCCGAAATCCAAAAGTCCGCCTGCCGCCGCAAGAACGCAGTTTGCCACGTCCTCGGGCGTTCCCCAGCGGCGGATGGGCGTTATGCCCTCCTCCGAGATCATGCGGTCGTATTTTTCCTTTACGCACTCGGTCATGTCGGTGGCGATAATGCCGGGGCGCACCTCAAAAACGGGAATTCCGTATTCCGCAAGGCGGTCGGCAAATAGCTTTGTTACCATGGAAATGCCCGCTTTGGAAATGCAGTATTCCCCGCGGCTGACGCTCGAGGTGTATGCCGAGACCGATGAAATGTTGACGATGCGCGGCACATACTCCGCGTCCTTTTGCTTTTGTTCGATCATATGCCGCGCAAAAAGACGGCACATGAAGAAAGTGCCCTTCGTGTTGATGCGAAGAAGGCGGTCGAAGCTTTCCTCGGTGGTCTCGAGAATGTCCAGCCGCTTTTCGCACGCGACGCCGGCGTTGTTGACCAAAAGATCGACGCGCCCCGTAAAGCGGCAGGCAAACTGCAAAAGCGCCTCACGGTCGCGTTCGTCGGATATATCGCACGGGCAGTAGTTTTCAAGCTTTGAATCCTCCGTGCGGGCGGAATAGACGACAAGATACCCCTCGTTTTTTAAGGCGTCGGCAATTCCTTTGCCGATACCGCGGCGCGAGCCGGTCACGACGGCGACTTTTTGCATAATACAGCCTCCTCATACAGCTTTTTATAGTAAGAATTAAAGACGGCACAGCCCGAAATACAGCCGTGACGCATAAGCTCGGTGCAGCGCGAGCAGGAGATGCAGCACTTTTTGGGCGAAAAACAGCCGTTTTCGTAATCGCGGTAAACGTTCGGATAAGCAAGGCTCATCCGCCCGAAGCCGACAAAATCGCACATGCCGTCGGAAAGCAATTTTTCCGAGCGGACAAACAAATCCTCGCGGTAATACGAAAGCCCCGACGCCACGACATAAAGCGTAGGAAAGCGTTCTTTTAAGTGCTTTTCGATGGCCTCGAAGCGCAAAAGCCCCGTTTCGGCACGCTCGGGCGGCGTATACGGTCCTTTGCGGAACGGACGGTTGACGTGCGGATTGTAATACGGATTTCCAACCGTCACGTTGAGGATCGAAATGCCCTCTTTGTGCATTTTTTCGATCAGGCGATCGGGTTCGGTAAGATCGAGGTTTCCTTTCTCGTCGGTGCCGAAGCCGTAGGGCTTGGGAATCATGTCCGAAACGCTGAGCCTTGCCGTGAGAAGCATGTCCTTCGGAAGCGCCTCTTTCACAGCGCGAAGGCATTCGAAATAAAGGCGCGTGCGGTTTTCAAAGCTGCCGCCGTAGCGTCCCGGGCGAGTGAACGCTGAGAGAAGCTCCTGTAAAAGATAGCCGTGACAGGATTTTACGTCCACCCCGTCAAAGCCCGCCCGTGCGGCAAGAAGCGCCGCTTTTTTGTAAAGCGCGGGAAGGGTGTCGAGATATTCGTCGGTCACGATCGCCCCGTCGGTAACGGGGCGTTTTTCCTCGTAGATCGGATGACGGTAAACGATCATCGGATGAATGCTCTGCCGCCCCGAATGCGTAAGCTGTAAAATGCAGATCGGGCGGATGCCGCATTTTTCCTTTGCGACGGCGCGGACCTTTTCCAAAAGGACGCGGAAGGACGGAAGATTTTCTTCGGTGATTCTCATCTGCCGCACACCGGTCCTTCCCTCGGGACAGACGGCGCACGCCTCAAACCAGATCGTTCCCGCGCCTCCCGCCGCCTCGGCAAGATACTTTTTTTCCGTCCTCTCGCTCGGGCTTCCGTCGGTGTTGCAGTCACAGCCCTCCATCGGCTGATATACCATACGGTTCGGAAACGTTTTTTCTCCGATTGTGATTCGGTCTTTCAAACAAACGTCCATCGTTTTTCTCCTGTCTGCCGAATTTTATTCTCGTCTCCATTATAGCAATGAAAAAAAGCAATCTGAATATCCTTTTGCACAAAAAGTATTGCTTTTCTTGCAAATTTCGTATAAAATGGAAAAGACGAGAGAAAAAAACGTGCAGGGGAGACGGAAAATATGCTTTTTCACGGGTCTTTGTCCCGGTATTATGCGGAAACAAACACAAACGACGGCGTTCTTTTGGAAAATCATTGTCACGCCCAGTTCGAGCTGATCGCGGTCTTTTCGGGTACGGTCTGCCTTTATCCCGAGGGCGGAACGCTCTTTCTTTCGGCGGGGCACGCCACCTTGATTCCGCCGCTTTATTATCACGCCGTAAGTGTGCAAAGCGGTGAAAACTACCGCCGTCTGACTCTGCTTTTTGACGAAAGCATGCTGCCTGCCCCATTGCGCGCTCCTTTCTCTTTGCTTCGCGCTCCCGTGTGCGTCCGCGCCGCAGACTGCATCTCAAGACTTGAGCCGATCCTTTTGAGCAGTCGGGATGAATACTACGCGCCGCTTTCGGAAAGTCTTCTGACCGAGCTTTTTTACCGCTTTGCCGACCGCCCCGAAAGGAAAATACAAAACGAAAACCGGGAGCTTTCGGAAATTCTAATTTATATTGAGGAGCATTTGTGCGAAAAGATCACGCTCGAGGACATCGCCCGCCGTACGGCGCGTTCGAAATCCTCGGTCTGTCATCTGTTTTCGGAGCAAATGAAGACCTCGGTCAAGCAGTATATCCTGCAAAAAAAGCTGTCGTATGCCGAAAAATGCATGGAGGAAGGACTCTCGGCGACCGATGCCGCCCGCGAGATCGGGTACGAAAATTACAGCAACTTTTACCGTATGTATCAAAAGACCTTCGGAATGTCGCCAAAGGAAAAAAGCGCGGCGTCCTTTCGCCCGTGACCGTCGGACAGCTTGCAATTTTCCGAAAAGGAGAGTATAATGGAAAAAGATAAGATAATGATTTTTCGGGTTTTCGAAAAGAGAAAGCGGGGGAAGATATGAGAGTGAAGTTTACGGAGCAACCGAAAAAACGCGGGAATTCGTCTTTTGATCTTTATCTTTTTTGGATTCTCGCGGCGTTTGAAATTCTTATGTCCTTCACCTTTCTCGGATACGTTCACATCCCGCCGATATCGGTCACCTTTGCTTACATTCCGATCTTAATTGCAGCACTTTTGCTCGGAACATGGCAATCCGCCGCGATCGGCGCGGTCTTCGGTCTTGCGAGCATGTATAAATCGACGTCGTATTATATTTTTCCGGCGGATATGCTTTTTTCGCCTTTCATGAGCGGAAATCCCATCGGGAGCTTTATTCTGGCGGTCGGAACAAGAACGCTTTTCGGCTTTTTGATCGGTTTTCTTTTTTGGGCGGCGAAAAAGACAAAGCATCCCAATCTTTTTGTCGGGCTTGCGGCGTTCGCTTCGCCTATGGCTCAGGCGCTGCTTGTTATGGGCGCCATGCAGCTTTTCTTTTCGAACCATCCGTTTGAATATTTCGGGAATTGCTATCTTGTTATGAGCAATGTGATTTCTTCGGTTCTCTGTGCCGTTTTGGCGGTCGGGGTTCGACAACTTCACCGCAACGAAAAAATGCAAAATATCCGCACGGCGATCGATTCCGCCCGCTATATTCCCGCAAACAATTCTAAAACCAAGCGGATCACGGTGACGGTCTTTACCGTGTTTATTGTTTTCATGACCTTCGCGGGAGCGGTTTATTTTTTGGAGCGGATGTCGCACATGCTCCGAACCCATACCGTCGCGGTCGCACCCGAGATCTTATATAACATTTCTCATATGCAGATCGAATTTACCGTCGCCATGCTCTCGCTCAACATGATCAGCGTCATTACCCTGATTGCGGGATATCAGCACAGCGCCTATCGGAATTATCGCGGGGAAATGGACGCGCTCACGGGTATTATGGGCAGAAGGATATTCCTAAATCTGTGCGAACGGGCGCAAAAGCATTTTGATACACAGAAATGTGCGCACGGATGGTTCTTGATTTTGGATGTCGATTGTTTCAAAGCCATCAACGATACGTTAGGACACGCCGTCGGCGATACCGTTTTGAAAAAGGTCGCGTTTCTTTTGGAAAAGAATTTTCGCGACTGTGCCGTCTGCGGGCGAATGGGCGGCGACGAATTTGCCGTTATGATCGACAAGGCGGAGCTTTCCGCTCACGAGCTTGAAAAGCGCCTTTCTTCTTTTGCCGCCGAGGCGGCAGGTATTTTGGAAAACTCGCAAAGAGTCACCTGCAGTATCGGCGCCTGCCGTTTTTCCTTTCCCGCCGACTTGCCGAAGCTGATGGAACAGACCGACGCTCTTTTGTACAAAACAAAGGAAAACGGGCGCGACGGTTACACTATCGGGGAGTACGAACCGACAAAAGACGAAAACCCGTAAACAACGAAATTGAAAGAAAGGGGGACGGGCGTGATTCGAATTGCACTTTGCGATGCGGCGGAAAACGATCTTTATGCGCTTCGCGACCTTTTGCAAACCGTTTTGAACGAATACGGGATCGAATATAAGATCGACCTGTTTTTCGATTCCGAGCGCTTGTTTCGGGCGCTTCACGACCGCCTTTTCGATCTCATCGCGACCGATCTTACGGTCGGCGAACAGGATATGGTCGAATTTGTGCGCGCGCTTTATGTCGAGCGTTATCCCGTTCGCACGGTTTTTGTGAGCGGGTCTGAAAATCCGCCGGGTCTTTCGGTCCCCAATCTCGGCATATACAAAAAGCCGCTTTCGGAAAAGACGGTGCGCGGTATTGTCGATTATGTTTCGGATTTTCGACCGGCGGCAAGACGTTTGTATATCGCCGCAAAGAACGGGGAAAAATACCGTGTCTGCGAGACCGATATCCGCTATATCGAGGTGTTTCACAACGATCTGTGCATTCATCTCGCCGACCGCAGTATTGTTTGCCGATCGACGCTCGGCGGATTTTTGGAGCGCCTTTGCGGTTCGCTTTTTGTGCGCTGCCATCAAAGCTACGCAGTCAACCTTTCGTTCGTGTCGTCGGTACGGCGCTATCATGCCGAGCTGACCGAGGGCGAAACCGTTCCGATCTCCAAAAACCGCTATTTGTATGTGCGCGACTGCTTTTTCGCGCAGAACCGAAAACAATAAGCTCCGCCGCGTGCGGTCGGAGAAAAGAATAAGAGAGGATCGATATGAAAGAAAAAGCACACGGAATGGCGTCACTTACCGAGCTTTATCGGATCGGACGCGGACCGTCCAGCTCGCATACCATGGGACCGTCGCACGCCTGCCGCGCGGTCAAAGAACGGTATCCCGACGCGACGCGCTTTGAGGTGACGCTGTACGGCTCGCTTTCCAAGACGGGAAAAGGACACCGAACCGATTATGCCATCCGCAAAACGCTCGGCGAGGATCGCGTTTCCATCGTTTTCGATAACGAAAAGACCGATCTTGCTCATCCCAATACGATGGAGATCGCCGCCTTTGCGGGCGACAAACTTTTGTGCCGCAAGACCGTTTACAGCATCGGCGGCGGTGCGATCCGATTTGCCGACGAAAAGGAGAAGAAAGAGGTCCTGCCGTATCCCGACATAAGCTTTACCGCTATCGAGGAGCGGCTCATAAAGGAAAATCTCACGCTTCCCGAATATGCGGAAAAGTATGAGGGGAAAGAGCTTCGCGCGTATATGGCGCTGGTACTCGACCGCATGAAACGAACGGTGAAAAACGGTCTTGCGGACGAGGGAATCATTCCCGGAGGCTTGAATATCCCCCGCAAAGCCAAAAAGCTGTTTGCGATCGGGCAAGGCAAGGATTACGGTCACGAAAAGGAAATTTATCTGATTTCGGCGTATGCCTACGCCGCAAGCGAAGAAAATGCCTGCGGCGAAGAAATGGTGACGGCACCGACGTGCGGCGCGTCGGGCGTATTGCCCGCGGTTTTGCTGTTTAAACAGCGCGAGCGCGGCTACTCGGATGAGGAGCTGATCTCGGCGCTTGAGGTCGCGGGGATCGTCGGAAATTTAATCAAGACCAACGCTTCGATCAGCGGCGCGGAATGCGGCTGTCAGGCGGAGATCGGAAGCGCGTGCGGCATGGCGGCGGCAGCGTTTGCCTATCTTAAAGGAATGAATCCGAAGCAGATCGAATGCGCCGCGGAAATTGCGCTCGAGCACCACTTGGGACTTACCTGTGACCCCGTTCGCGGATTGGTGCAGATTCCGTGCATCGAACGCAACGCCGTCGCCGCCATGCGTGCGGTCGACGCGGTGAGCCTTGCCGAAATGCTGTACGAAAACCGAAAAATTTCGCTCGATCTTGTTATCCGCACTCTTTATGAGACGGGAAAGGACCTCTCCTGCCGCTATCGCGAGACGGCGGAGGGAGGACTTGCGGTTTTGTATCCGTCGGAGGTAAAGGGCGGAAAAGGTAAAGAGGAAGCGCCGAACGCTTGAAAAAGACGGGAAAAGGCATAACATTACTCGCTGTAGGTGCGGGCGACCGATGCCCCTGCTTTTTGTTCTTTTCCTATTTCGTACAATTTCATCGCGTAAAGTGCGACCTGTAATAACAGTAAAGACAAGCATACCGTTTTTGATTGAGCGTAACAGCTCTGTACAATCGGGGAATTTTTAAGGGCGCAAGCCCTTAAATTCCCTTTCTTTTTGGTTTCTTTTTCTTTCGGAAACGAAAGAAAAAGGAACTCCGCCCGAAGGGCAAACACCGCCCGTTTGCGGGCGATGGCAAAAGAAGAATACGGCAAAAGAGGCTTTTACGACTGCGCACAAGGGTTTGTCTCACCGAAAGTTGCTATTGCGGCTCGCCCGCTTCGCGGGCGCACGGGAATATTTTGCCACAGGCAAAATTTCTCTCACATCACTTGTGATGTGACGCATCCGTCACTTCGTGCCACCTTCCCCTCAAGGGGAAGGCTTCATTACGCATCAAAATCTTAGGTCAGCATAACGTGGGTAAGGCGAAGTTGCATTCTGACCATCAGAATGCAATCTTCGCGGCAACGCTCCCCGCAGGGGCGGCAACGCTCCCCGCAGGGGCGGCAACGCTCCCCGCAGGGGCGGCAACGCCCCGCGCAGCGGCGGCAAACGATCCCCGCAGGGGAGGGAATATTTTGCCGCTTTTTCGTAAAAAGCGCTTGCATTTTCCGCTTCTTCGTATTATAATAAGCTTTGGACAGAGTAGGTTGCCGTGCGTAAAGTGCCGAAAGGACGGGGAGTTGTCTTTCGGACGAAAAGATCGCCTTGCGGTACGGCTTCCGCATCCCGCTGTCGCACTTCATAGGCTCTATCCTTTTTGAAATGCGGCTCTCTGTCGCATTTTCTTTATTTCAAGGAGGGCTTTTTATGAAGCACAAAACAATCTATTGCATTACCGCCACGGGAATTTTAACGGCGCTGAGCGTCGTTCTGACCCGCTATCTCGGCTTTTCGCCGAGCTCGAGCACCGTGCGCCTTACGCTCGGGAACATTCCCGTCATGGCGGCGGGCATTTTCTGCGGTCCCTTGTACGGCGGAATCTGCGGCATTCTCGCCGATGTTATCGGCTGTTTTCTTTCGGGCTATGCGCCGAATGTTCCGCTTTCGGTCGGCATGGGGCTGATCGGTGTTTTGCCGCCGGCGGTCTATCGTCTTTCGGGAAAGATCCTGCCCGCGCGCGGACGCGTTTTTCTTCTGATTGCAAGCGTTGTTCTGACCAATCTTTTTGCCGCTGTGCTGTATAAGACCGCCGTTTTGTCGGTGATGTTCGGCAGTCCGTTTTTCCCGACCCTTGTCGCACGGATTCCGTTTGCCGCGATCGAGACGGTTCTCGACGCCGCCGCGCTTTGTCTTTTGATCCGTCATCCGTATTTTTCCGAACGGGGAGTTGTTAAAAAATGAACATTGAAGAGGCACTTTCGTATATCCACAAAACCAAATGGCTCGGCACAAAGCCGGGACTTTCGCGCACGCGCCGCCTTCTCGGTGCGCTCGGCGACCCGCAGAAATCGCTGAAATTCGTTCACGTTGCGGGCACGAACGGCAAAGGCTCGACCTGTGCCATGATCGCGTCGATTCTGCGCGAAAGCGGATTTTGCGTCGGGCTTTACACCTCGCCCTACATTACGGTTTTTAACGAGCGTATGCAGGTCGACGGGCAAAACATCACGGACGATGAGCTGATTCATATTGTGGAGACCATCCGTCCCGCCGCTGATGCCATGACCGACGACCCGCCGACCGAATTTGAGGTCATCACCGCCGCCGCCATGCTGTATTTTCTCGAGAAAAAGTGTGATCTTGTGGTTCTGGAGGTCGGAATGGGCGGAACGCTCGATTCCACGAACGTTATCGAAGCGCCCGAATGTGCCTGCTCGGTCATCTGTGCGATCGGATTGGATCACACCGCGTATCTCGGCGATACCGTTGAAAAAATCGCCGCCGTCAAGGCGGGAATTTTAAAAGAAAATGCGCCCGTCGTGATGTATCCCGAAAAAGAAAGCGTCGAAAAGGTCATTCGTTCGGCGGCAAAGGAAAAGCATTGCCCGCTTACCGCACCCGATTTTTCGCTTCTTTCGGTACAGAAATATTCGCTCGACGGAATCGATTTTTCCTACGGCGCGCTTTCCGGTCTGCACCTTCCCCTCATCGGGACCTACCAGCCGTGCAATGCCGCCGTTGCGATCGAAACGGCAAGGGTGCTCCGCATGCGGGGATACAGCATTTCCGATGAAGACATCCGCCGCGGACTTTCCGAAGTCGTCTGGAAAGGGCGCTTTGAGGTATTGCGCAAAGAGCCGGTCTTTCTTCTCGACGGTTCGCACAATCCGCACGGCATGCGCGCGACGGTTGACGCGATTCGTCAATATTTCGGAGAGCAAAAGCTGCACTTCGTTCTCGGCGCCATGGCGGACAAGGATGTTTCGACGATGCTGTCGCTCCTTCTTCCCGAGGCGGAGCGCTTTTATACCGTGACCGCGCCCAACCCACGCGCCATGACGGGGGAGGAACTGGCGCAAAGAATCCGCTCTCTCGGCGGCAAAGCCGAAGCGTTCGGTTCGATCGAAACGGCGGTGAATGCCGCCGCACAAAATGCGGGAAAGGACGGCGTATGCGCCGCGCTCGGAACGCTGTATTTTTCGCAGGAGGTGCGAAGCGCCGTCGAAGGGCTTGCACTTTGAACCGACTTTGTCTTCCGATTGTTGAAAAAATCGTTTTTTCACAGGGAACAAACCGAGCTATTTTTGGATTTTTCGGCGAAAAAGATACACAAAAAGGCTTTTTTTAAAAGCTTTTTTGTGAAATTCGCAAAAAGGGTTGACAAAGGGATTTTTTTCCGTGTATAATGGGGTGACCGAACAAGGTCGCCCCAGTTTTTTGTGCCGACAGCCCCTTAAAAACGGGCAAAGAACGGCGCAAAAAGAATAACGGAGGACAGAAAAATGAGTACATATTATGTATCGAACAAGGGCTGTGACACAAACGACGGACTTTCGCCCGAAAAGGCGTTTGCCACCGTTATAAAGCTTCGCGAGGTTCTTAAGGGCGGCGATACCGTTCTTTTGCATTGCGGCGATACCTTTTACGGACAGATAAAGCTTCCGGCGGGTATTTCTCCCGAACAGCCGACAAGCGTCGGTTCGTACGGCGAGGGCGCAAAGCCGACTCTTTCGCAGTATAAGATCGCAAATGCGGACGCTTGGGAACAGGTCTCGGAAAAGGTCTACAAGCTTGATCTTACCGATACCGCAAAGTTTACGGGCAACACGTCCGAGATCAACACCAACGTCGGATTCCTGAAGGTTTCGAACAAGATCTTCCCGCACAAGATCTTCGAACTTGAAAAGCTTGCGGCTCAATGGGATTTTTATAACGACGACCGGTATGTTTTCGTATATTCCGAAAAGAACCCGTCCGAGCTTTCGGACGACATCCGCTTCGCGTGCCAGATCGGCTGTATCCCTTTTACAACCCACATGAAGGTCGAAAACATTATTATCCGCGGCACGGGCGCACACGGTATCAACGGTGTTTCGAACGGCGCGTATATTTACAACTGTGAATTTCATGAGATCGGCGGCTCGGAGCTGAACGGCTTCCCGACGCCCAATACCCGTTACGGCAACGGCGTGGAATGCTGGGCAAACTCCGCCAACATTACGGTCGATCACTGTAAATTCTCGGGCGTTTACGACGTTGCCATCACCATGCAGGGCAGACCCGTCAAGACCTCGTGGACCAATATGCATTTCACCAACAATATCATGTGGAACAACCAGCACTGCTTCGAGATCTGGTCAAGCGGCGATGTACCGGACACCGGTTTTGTCGATTGCCATTTTGAAAACAACCTCTGCATCGAATCGGGCTACGGCTGGAGCTACGCGGTTCGTCCCGACAAGACCGCTTCGACTCATCTTTTATTGTACGGAATCGGTTGTCCTCTTTGCGACATCACCGTTACGGGCAATACTTTTGTCAATGCACGCAATATGACGGTCTTTAAAGCGGGAGGCGTTTGCCAAATGCCGAAGGATTATAAGATTTTCGGCAACACCATCATTTGTCCCGAAGGTCAGCCGCTTGCATGGAAGGACAAGACGAGCGACGAAGAGTATGACGCATATGTAAAGAAGCTGGAAGAAGAAAATACGGTCTACCGTCACACGGTCTTTACGCTGTAAGCCTTCCGATTTTCAAAAGGAGAAAAAACGATGAGTATTTATTATGTATCCGGTGCGGGAAACGACGCAAACGACGGTCTTTCCCCCGAAAAAGCCTTTGAGACGATCGGAAAAGCGCGCGAGACGATACAGGGCGGCGACACTCTTCTTCTGCGCCGCGGCGACACCTTTTTCGGACAGATCCGTCCCCCGATGGGAACGGAGGAACAGCCGACGACCTTCGGCGCTTACGGCGAGGGAAGAAATCCGATCCTCTCCGAATATAAGATCGCAAAAGCGGACGCATGGGAAAAGGTTTCGGAAAATATCTACCGTATCGACCTTTGGGATACGTCAAAGTACACGGGAAACGTGATCGACGGCGACGACAATGTCGGCTTTATCAAGGTCTCGGGAAAAATCTATCCCCATAAGATTTTCGAGTACGACAAGCTTGCCGCTCAGTGGGACTTTTTCAGCGAAAAGCAATATATGTACGTCTATTCCGAAAAAGCGCCGTCCGAGCTTTCGGACGACATCCGCATCGCCTGCAACATCCACTGCATGCTGCTGAGCACGTATGTGAAGGTCGAAAACATTACGTTTATGGGCACCGGCGCGCACGGTATCTGCGGCAGAGGTTCGTATACGCACATTTCGCACTGCGAATTTCATGAAATCGGCGGCTCGCACCTGAAAGGGTTCTCGACTCCCAACACCCGTTACGGAAACGGTGTGGAATGCGGCGGAAATTCGCACGACATTACGGTGGAATACTGCAAGTTTTCGGGTATCTACGACGTTGCCGTGACGATGCAGGGCTGTCCGCATGAGCACAATTGGGAAAACGTTCACTTTGACAACAATATCATGTGGAACAATCAGCACAGTTTTGAAATCTGGTGCAGCGGCAATCTGCCGAACAGCGGTTTCGTAAATTGCAGCTTCCGCAACAATCTCTGTATCGAATCGGGTTACGGCTGGAGTTACGCGGTTCGTCCCGACAAAACCGCGTCCACGCATCTTCTGATGTATCATCTGGACTGCCCTATATGCGACATCACCGTAAGCGGCAACACCTTTGTCAATCCGCGCGCCATGACGATCTTCAAAACCGGCGGAACGGCAAAGATCCCGCACGATTACCGCATTTTCGGCAACACGATCATTTGCCCCGAGGGACAGATGCTTGCTTGGAAAGAAAACACGAGCGACGAAGAATACGACGCGTACATAAAGAAGCTGGAGACGGAAAACACCGTCTACCGTCACACGGTCTTTACTCTTTGATCGGACGACGAAACCGAGAGGAAAAGAAAAAGGAAAAATATGAGTATTTATTACGTATCGAACAATGGGCGTGACACAAACAGCGGTCTTTCGCCCGAAAGTGCGTTTGCCACGATCAAAAAAGCTCGGGAAACGATCACGGGCGGAGACACGGTGCTGCTTCGCCGCGGCGATACTTTTTACGGTCATTTGCAGATCCCGGAGGGGACGGGTCTCGAAACGCCCACCGCTGTCGGAACTTACGGTGAAGGTAAAAAGCCCGTTCTTTCCCTTTATAAGATCGCAAAGCCCGACGCTTGGGAAAAGGTCTCGGGAAACGTTTATAAGATTGATCTTTTGAATCCCGACAAGATCACGGGCAATATTTTTGATCAAAATGCCAATGTCGGTTTTTTAAAGGTCTCGGGAAAGGTCTTTCCGCACAAGATCTTTGATCTTGAGGGGCTTTCCGCACAATGGGATTTTTACAGCGATGAAAAGGCTGTCTATGTTTATTCGGAAAAAGATCCCGCCGAGCTGTCGGAGGATATTCGATTTGCCTGTCAGATCAACGGGATCAATTTTACGCAGTACATGAAGGTGGAAAACATTGTCGTCACCGGTACCGGCGCTCATGGTATCTGCGGAACCGGAACGCATGCGCTGATCTCGCACTGTGAGTTTCATGAGATCGGCGGATCGCATCTGCAAGCCTTTCCGACTCCCAATACCCGTTACGGTAATGGCGTGGAATGCGGAAGTCATTCACGCTTTGTCACGGTCGAGCATTGCAAATTCTCGGGCATCTACGATGTCGCCGTCACCATGCAGGGGTATCCCGGAGATATAAGCTGGGAAAATGTGGTCTTTACCGACAACATTATGTGGAACAATCAGCACAGCTTTGAAATATGGTCGTCGGGAAAGACCCCCGGAAGCGGCTTTATCAACTGTCGGTTCGAAAACAATCTTTGCATCGAATCAGGCTATGGTTGGAGTTATGCCGTTCGTCCCGATAAAACGGCTTCGACCCATCTTTTGATGTACGGCATCGAAACGCCCGTATGCGATATCACAATTACGGGCAATACCTTTGTCAATGCACGCAATATGTCGATCTTTAAATCGGGCGGCGCGTGTGATATTCCGAAGGATTACAAAATCTTCGGCAACACTTTTATTTGTCCCGAAGGACAGCCTCTCGTATGGAAAGACAAGACGAGCGACGAAGAATACGACGCGTACATAAAAAAGCTGGAAGAAGAAAACACGGTTTACCGTCATACCGTCTTTACGCTGTAAAACGGAATGAAAACGAAAAGCGGGAGAGCGAAAGCTCTCCCGCTTTGTGTGCTTTGCACAGCAAATAAAGCCCCTCCGAAAGGAGGGGCTTTCAGCGGTCTTATGCGGACTTTGCCGTCAGTCGGCCTGCGCGCGCGGCAAAAATGCGCCGATTCTGCACGAGGTGCTTGTGTTGTCGGAAAAGGCGACCGAAAGCGTGACGGTGTGTTTCCCGTTCGGAAGCTCTTTTGCCAAAACAAACGGATTGTTCATCGAGCTGCGCACGGCGCTCTTCTCTTTACCGCCGTCAACCGAATAACGGATCGTTCCCGCGGTATAATTGCCGAGGAACAGAGCAAGCTCAGTGCCCTCGAAAGTATAGGTGAGGGTGTTTTCTTTCTCGTTTGTGTAAAGAAAGCCTTTATACGGCGTAAGCGGCAGATTTTGGAACGAGCCTTCGTCAAAGCGCCAGCCGTTCGCGCCCTTGAGATGATCTTTTGAGGCGACCTCATAGCGCGGCAAAACGTCCGCTTCGGCATATTTTGCATCGGGCATCGCGTGTTCCGTGAGCGAAGCGCCGCCGAAAAGCAATTCGTTGCGCAAAAATTCTTTTATCACCGAAGCATATTCGCCGTAGCCCTCGTCGGTCATATGTACGATGTCGGTAAAATACTTTTTCCATTCGTCGTTTACCGTGCCCGAGAGGTTTTTGCTGCGCGTCAGCGCCCGTCCGATGTTGACCGACGGAATGTCATAAAGCTTCGCTATGGCGTCATGTCCCTTTTGCTGCATATAATCGCCGCCCGACGCGGTTCGTCCCGAATCGGTGGTAAAGACCGCGACGATGTCGCAGAAGGGAAGCGCCTTTCGCACCTGACGCACGATCGATTCGTAATGCAGCTCGGCGCTCTTTATCGTTTCACCGTTGTACACATCATTGATAGCAAATTCGACGAACAAAAGATCGGGCTTTTGCGAAACGATGTCCCGCTCGGTGCGGAAAGAACCGAGGTAGGAGCCGGTCGCGCCGATCGCGGCGTTTATTTCGGTGATGTCCGCGTCGGGAAAGGCTTCCCTCAGCCATGCCGTCGTGCGGGCGCGCCACGAATATTTTTCGGTGTCGCTTGCACCGTAGCCGACCGTGACCGAGCCGCCGAAGTAGGCGACGCGCAGTTTTTTGTCCTTTTCCAGCCGATAAAGCGTGTTCGCAAGGGGTGCGCGATAGGCAATGTCCTTTTCGTAAACCGTGGTTTTTTCAAGCTTTCCCGTTATGTTCATCTTTTCCAAGCTCTCCTTTGCCGAATCCGGAAACAGCGCTTCGCACATAAGATCGTATGCCGCGCGCAGTCCCTCACCCGTGGGCGAGGTAAGAAAAATGCCGCCGTTTTCCGCCGTTATGCGGTATTCCGCCTTCGAAAGTCCCGTTCCCGCGCCGAAGCGGATATATGTGTCCGCGGTATTGGAAGCATTGGGAGCCTCCGAAACGTGCGGCGCACGGCCGCAGTTTTCGCGGATGAGAGCGGAAAGCTCGTCGCAGAGCGCCTTGCCCGCCGCGTTTTCATAAAGCAGTGCGCAGTCGGAAAGCGGCGTTCCGAAAAGCGTTCGGGTTTCGAAGCGGTAAGTGTCGTGGAAAACATACGGCGTGTTCGGCACGATAAAACTGCCGTCGCGCAGATATTTCCCGGCGATAAATTCGACCGCGTCGGCGTAGGCTTTTTCGTTGCCCGCCGTGACGCAAAGATCGCCGTCGTCGGTGAAAACGGCAAAATCGCGAAAGGCGAGGGGAACCGAAAGCGCGTCTTCATCCTCGGGAAAGCCGATGCGGATGAACTTTTGCTTTTTGACCGAGCTTTTATCTTTCGGCAGGCTTTCGTCGGTGTATTGCGAAAGAACGACGCCGGTCTCTTTTTTCACGCTTCGCGAAAGATTGGTCGCTGCCGCCGTGACGGCAAACGGGCTGTCCGACGGGCGCACCAAAATATAATCGCTTGCGCCGCCGTGCGCGATCACGGTGACGCCGACGGAAAGTTCGGGCGGTCGGACATTTAAAAGTCCCTGCGCCGCGATCAGCGGAACGGTCAAAAGACCGGACAAAAATCGGTTCATGACGTTTCTCCTTTATTTTCCGTTTGTTTTCGGGCTTTTAAAAAAGCGGAGTGCAAAGTGCCTTCGGGTCGGATCTTCACCTTTTGATAAAGCGCCTCGATCGCTTCTTTTTCGGGCGGCGTCGTTCCCTCGGTAAGACAGGCGGCGCTCCCGAAAGCAAAGGCAAGACGGGCGCTCTCGGCGTCGGAAAGTCCGCGCATTTTTCCCGCGATAAAGCCGGCAAGGGTGCTGTCTCCCGCCCCGACCGTCGAAACGGGAGAAATTTGCGGCGGGATTAAGCGAAATTTTTCGGTTTGCGAAAGAAAAAAGCCCTCTTTTCCGCCGCACGTCAAAAGGACGTTTTCGGAAAATTCCGCCGCGCGCTCCGCGTCGTTTCCGCACAGAACGGAAAATTCAAATTCGTTCGGCTTGATACAGTACGGACGGAGCTTTCGGAGCGACGACGCCGAGAGCGAACGGGAATCGCACAGCAAAAGCGCGCCCCGTTTTTTTAAAGAAAGCAGAGCATCGGTCAAAAAATCCTCGGAAACGCCGCGCGGAGCGCTTCCGCAAAAGGCGACAAAGCGCTTTCCCGACGGAATCTTTTCAAAAAACGCCGAAAGGGTCTTTTCGTCGACTGTCTCGGCGGGAAGACTTACGCGTGTCTCGCCCTCGGCGCTCTTGATCGTGATGTTCTCGCGAACCGAGCCGCCCGCGGAAAACGGAACGAGATTTTTCGGAAGGTGCGGAAAGGATAAAAACGACGCGGCGCTTTTTTCGCCCAAAAGGCAAAACGCACGGTTTTCCGTCCCGAAGGCGTCGAGCGCCGCCGAGACGTTCAAGCCTTTTCCGCCCGCGTACCGCCCGAGAAGCGTCGCTTCGCTCTCCCGCCCGACCGAAAGAGTCGGAAGCGAAAGATATACGTCGACGGCGGGCGAAAGAGTCACGGTGCAGGGGGTGAGATATTCACCCATGGCTTATTTGTCGCCGCCTTTTTCGGACGGCGTGTCTTTCTGCTGCAGTTTTTCCCGTGTTCCGTCGGGCTTTTGGATATAGGTGTTGTCCAACATGGCCTTTAAGTTTTTGCGGTAGTCGTCGGCATATTCGCGATGAAGCGCGCGGCGTTCCTCGGCTTCCTCGGGGGTAAGTCCCTCGGCTTTGTGCTTGCGGGAAAGCTCGGCGATCCGCTCTATTTTTTTCTGTTCCATCGATTTTCCTCTTTTCTTCGAACCGAAAGACGGTTCTTTTTTGTCTCAAAAAACGATTTTACCCGCAAATGCTGTCGGTTCGGCTGTTTCCGTCCCGACTGTCCGACTGCGACGTGCGGTATTGCAGCGGCGTCATGCCGCACAGCCGCGCGAAAAAGCGGGAAAAATACGAGGGACTTGCAAAGCCCAAAAGCGCGGATACCTCGGCGGCGGATCGATTTTCGTGCCGTAAAAGGCGCTTTGCCTCCGCAAGCTTCAGCTCGGCGTAATAATCCAGCACCGAATATCCCGTCACCTTGCGAAAACGGGTACACAATTGGGTTCGGCTGTAGCCGACGGCGGCGCACAGCTCGGCGATGGTGACGCTTCCGTATACGTGCCGTTCGAGATATTGAATACAGCGCTCCGAAAGCTCATCCCGCACCGCGCCCGGTGCGCCGCGCGAGGGGGCGCTTTCGTCCCGTCGGATAAGCTCGATGAGAAGCTGTTCGAGATGCAGCTTTATCATCTGTGTCCCGCCCGGAAGCGGGTCGTGTCTCGGCGTAAGCGTTCCTTTCATCGGCATGACAAACGTCGCCCGCGCGTTGCGCAGTATTTCCGCAATATGATACCGAAGAGTCTGCGGAAGAACGCACTGCATCCCGCAAAGGGCGCGCATGGAGTCCGAATTGCAGTCAAAAGTGACGACGACCACATTCGGCGGATCCTTTTCGTCGGCGCGTATGTCGTGATATTCGTTCGGCATGTGCAGAAGAATACTGCCTTGCCGCATGGTGTATTCATGCTCCCGCGCCGTGCAGAACGCCGTTCCCTTGTCGATGTAAATCAGCTCCCAAAACGGGTGCGACTCGCCGCCGAGGCGGTAATCGGCGGGAAGCTCGTTATAATAGATCGTGTAAAATTTTACTATTTCAAGATACGGCTCGGGCGTGTATCCTTCGCGCATATTTTCCTCCCGCGTCAGAGCGTTTTATAATGAACGATAATGTCCTCGTAATGTCCGTCGTCCATGCGAAATCCGCCCGGGATCGTGCCGAGACGGGTAAAGCCGAGCGTTTGATACAAATGCAGTGCCGCGCTGTTGGTCGCGACGACGGCATTGAACTGCAAAATGCGAAATCCCAGTTTTTTTGCTTCGGAAAGGCAATGGGTCACAAGCTCTTTGCCGATGTGCTTGCCGCGCACCGACGCTTTGACGGCATAGCTCGCGTTGCAGATATGCCCGCAGCGTCCGATGCTGTTGGGGTGCAGAATATAAAGTCCGACGATCTCGCCCGTTTCGGTGTCCTCGGCGATGCCGGTGTACGACTGATTGTCAAAAAAACCCTCGGCTTCCTCGGGAGTCATCGGTTCGAGCTGAGGAAATGCGATGCCGTCCTCCACAACGCGGTTCCAAATGGCGGCGGCGGAAAGGGTATCCTCGTGGCGGTAGGGTCTTACGATAATGCTCATAATGAAAAAAACACTTCCTTTGATTTTTGCTCTTTGCCCTTGGTTTTTTGTTTTGCACGGAATGCGACGGACGGCAAAAACGGGTCACGTCGCGTCGTTTTTCGCGCCGTCGCCGCAGATGCGGGCAATTTCGATCATATCTTTTAACATATCCTCGCGCTTGGACGGGTCGCGCAGAAGCGCGGAGGGGTGATAAACGGCGCACATGCGAAAAGCACCCTTGCGGAACCAAATTCCATGCTCCTTTGTGATTTTGAAATCGGGCTTGATCAGCCGCAGGGCGGAGATACGCCCGAGACAGACGATGACCTTCGGCGAGATAAGACGCGTCTGCTCACGCAGAAAATCCATGCAGGCGTCCTGCTCCTCGGGCAGAGGGTCGCGGTTGCGGGGCGGGCGGCATTTTAAAATGTTGGCGATGTAAACGTCGTCACGCGAAATGCCGACGGCGCTGAGATATTTGTCCAAAAGCTGTCCCGCCGCGCCGACAAACGGAATGCCCGAAAGGTCCTCTTGTTCTCCCGGGGCTTCGCCGACGAACATAAGGCGCGCGTTTTTGTTTCCGACGCCGAAGACCGTATTGTGCTTCGTCTTGCAGAGAGTACAGCGGGTACAGTTTCGGCAGGCGTTTTCAAGCGCTTCCCAGCGCTCTGCGCTCCCGTCGGCAGTCGTTCTGTTTTCCGTCGTCATCGCCCCCTTTTTGTTCGGTCGAATCTTTTTTACCAGTATAGCACAAAAATCGGCGAAAGAAAACGCTTTTTTCGAATTTTTTAAAATTCTTCTCCCGCGCCGATACGGGAAAGGGTCTCCACCGCATTTTTTCCGCAGACGGAGCGGGCATGCTCGGCAAGATAGGCGCGGCGTTCTTCGCTTGCCGCAAAGACCGTGCCGTATTCGCCGACAAAGGGAAAAGCGCGCGCGGTTCTCTTTTCTCTTTGCTCCCGTATGTAAGAGGGAAGCCGTCCGCACGGCTCGAACAGCAGAAGCAGGCGGTTTTGCTCGTCGGCAAAAAGCTCGCTTTTTCCGCGAAAACCGCTTGCCTTCATGCGGCGGCAGAGCGAGAAGAGCGCCTCGTCGTTTTCGGGCAGAAACAAAACGGCGCGCGGGACGTTCGTGTCGCCCCTTTCTTTTTCCTCCCGTTCCTCTTCTTTTTCCGACGTGACGAACAACTCACAGCCGCCGTCGCGCGAGGGAAAGACCCGCACCAAAAGCCGCGCGTCGCCGCAGTCAAAGCCCTGTTCGACGCGGGCGCGGTCCATCAGCTCCCAAATCAGCCGCCGTGCGCCCGTTGTCGTTTTGTCGAGCGCCTCGGCGGAAAGTCCCCGCAGGGACAGCTCCTCGCGCGTGAGGCTGAATTTTATGGCGGTTTTGCTTATCTTCAGAATTTCCATACGGAACGGTCTCCTTTTGCGTTGTGCCGCAGGGGGAAGCCCCCCTTTTTTATAGTATAATACTTTCGGGGGTGTTTTGTCACCCTGTAATATATGGCAAACCCCAAAACGGCGGGGGAGGGGGACAAAAAAGGAGGAGCAAAACAAAAATGTGAAAGAAATAACGTGATACGTTAAAATTTTAATTAACGAACAAACATGCTTTTTCTTGTAAACAGTTTATCAATTTCACCGTCATTCGGCGACTATACGGAAAGGAACGGTTGAAATTTCGCGGAAAAAGGTGTATAATACCCCTTTGGTAGGGAACACAACTTTCCCTCGAAGAATCAAGAAAGGAATCAAAACGATATGGCTATCACATTTTCCGGCGGTATCCATGTGGACGGCTGTAAAGGCACCAACAAAAAGCCCATCGAGGATATGCCCGCTCCGGAATTCATAGCGTTACCTCTTCAGCAGCATATCGGCGCACCGGTCAAGGCGATCGTCGCCAAGGGCGACACGGTCGCGATGGGTCAGGTCATTGCGCGCAACGACGCGGCTCTTTCCTGTCCCGTACACGCCAGCGTCTCGGGCACGGTCGAGCGCATCGAAACGAGAAATTCGTATATGGGCGCGGGCAAGACCGAGTTTGTCGTCATTAAAAACGACGGCGAATACCGCCTTTGCGAAGATATCAAGCCTTATGAAAAAAAGATCACCGAGATCACCTGCGACGAGGTCGTAAACCTTGTGCGCGAGGCGGGTATCTCGGGCATGGGCGGCGCGACCTTTCCCGCTTACGCCAAGATTCAATCGGCGGCAGGCAAGGCAAAAGAGATTATCGTCAACTGCGCCGAGTGCGAACCGTTTATCACGGCGAACCACCGCCTTCTGCTCGAACACCCCATGGACGTCATCAACGGCGTAAAAATTTTACTCATCGCGCTGGGACTTAAAAAAGCGACCTTTGCTATCGAGGACAACAAGAAAAATGCGGCGAAGGTGCTGGAGGAATTGGTCAGCGACGACGAGATGTTCTCGGTAAAGCTTCTCAAGACCAAATATCCGCAGGGCGACGAGCGCCAGATCGTATATGCCTTAAACGGCGTCGAGATTCCGACGGGCAAGCTTCCCGCCGATGTCGGCTGTGTTATCTTCAACGCCGAGACCTGTGCGGCGATCTATCACGCCGTGGTCGAGGGCATGCCGCTGATTGCCCGCACCGTGACGATCGACGGCGACTGTATCGCCGAGCCGAAGAACCTTCGTATTCCGCTCGGAACCTCTTACCGCGATGTCATCGAATACTGCGGCGGCATCAAGGGAGAGCTTTCCAAGATCATCAACGGCGGTCCCATGATGGGCGCGGCGCAGTGGGATCTTGACGCGACGGTCACAAAGGGCACCTCGGCGCTTCTTTTCTTCTCGGACAAATACGAGAAAAAAACGTCTCCGCGCTGTATTCATTGCGGAAAGTGCGTAAGCGTCTGTCCCATGCACTTAACACCCCTTTATCTTGCGCTCTTTTCCGAGGCGGGAAAGCTCGACGACTGTCTTTCCTACAACATTATGAGCTGTATGGAATGCGGAAGCTGTTCGTTTATCTGCCCCGGCAATGTTCCGATCGTTCAATACATACGCGAGGCGAAGGACAAGATCAAAGCGCGTCCCAAGCCACAAGCCTAACGCATAACGGAAGAAAGGTGCTGTTTATGGACTTTTTAAAGGTTACTTCCTCCCCGCATATGCGCCATGAGGACACCACGCGGCTGATCATGCTGGATGTTATCATCGCGCTGTGTCCCGCTCTTGTGTGGGCGGTCTATCTGTTCGGCGCACGGGCGCTGACGCTGACGGCGGTATCGGTCGGCTCGGCGGTGCTGTTCGAATATCTCTATCGTCTGATCATGAATAAAAGCAACGATATCGGCGATCTTTCGGCGGCGGTCACGGGTATGCTTCTCGCTTTCTGTCTTCCCGTATCGGTTCCGCTTTGGATGCCGGCCGTCGGAAGCTTTTTTGCGATCGTGATCGTAAAGCAGCTGTACGGCGGAATCGGCAAAAACGTCGTAAATCCCGCGCTTGCCGCGCGCGTCTTCCTGTTTTTGGCGTTTCCCGGCGACATGGCGCGCTTTACTGCCCCTTCGGAAAAGCTTCCCGCGTTTTCGCTTAAAGGAGCGGACATTGTTGCGTCGGCGACGCCGCTTGCTTCGCTGAAAGAGGGCGTTGCCCCGCCCGATAGCCTGCTTGACTTGTTTTTGGGCAACTGCGCCGGCTGTATCGGCGAAATTTCGGTACTGCTTCTTTTGGCGGGCGCTTTGTATCTCTTTGTACGTAAGATCATTACGTGGCAGATCCCCGTTTGCTATATCGCGACGGTCGCGATCCTTTCGTATCTTTTCCCCGCGAGCGGAATGGATGCGGTGCAGTATGTTTTGAGCACGCTTTGCTCGGGCGGTCTTATTCTCGGCGCGTTCTTCATGGCGACCGATTACGTCACAAGCCCCGTTACATACCGCGGACGTATTCTCTACGGAATCGGCTGCGGACTTATCACCGTTTTTATCCGCACCTGCGGAAGCTATCCCGAGGGCGTTTCGTTTGCGATTCTCGTAATGAACTGCCTTGCGTGGTACATCGATAAATTTACAAGACCCCGTGTGTTTGGAGGTGGCAAAAAAGCATGAATGAGAACAAAAAAACCTCCACTTTTCTTTATGTTTTAAAGATCGCGCTTCCCCTTGTTGCGATCTGCGGCATTATTGCGCTTCTCGTGGCGACGGTCAATCATTTCACCGCCCCCGTTATCGCGCAAAACAACGAAGAAGCGCTGAAAAACGCCATTGCCGAGCTGTTCGACGGCGAGAGCGTTACCTACGCCGAAATGCCGATAAATCTTGACGATGCCGACGCCAAAACGGTGGACGCCGTTTATCTTGTGAAGAGCGGCGAGGAAGTAAAGGGCTATTGCGTAAAGCTCTCGCCCGCCTGCTTCAAGGGCGATGTCGACATGATCGTCTCGCTCGATCCGTCCGCCTTTGTCACGGGCGTCAAGATCGTTTCGACCAATGACGAGACCTCGGGAATCGGCACAAAAGTCACCGAAAAGTCGTTTACCGAGCAGTTTATCGAGACGTCGGAAAGCACCCTTTCGGGAAATTATAAGGATTACGTTATTTCGGGCGCGACCAAAACGTCCAAGCCCGTCACCGAAGCGGTCTTTACCGCAAAGCGTATCGTGACCGTCGCAGCCAATTTAAGCGCGGTTGCGGCTCCGTCGGCAGAGACGGGCGAACAAACCGAAAACACCGAAGAAACGGAGGGGACGCAAGGTGAATAAGATCAAAGAACGTGCGTTTGCCGGCATTGTCAGCGAGAACCCGACCTTTGTTCAGCTTCTCGGTATGTGTCCGACGCTTGCTACCACCACCTCGGCGCTCAACGGACTGATGATGGGTCTTACCGTTATTTGCGTTCTGACCCTTTCCAATATGCTCATCTCGCTTCTGCGCCGTTTTATCCCGTCTCAGGTCCGTATCGCGTCGTACATCGTCGTGATATCGGGCGTTGTTACGGCGATCCAGCTGCTTTTGAAAGCCTATCTCCCCGCAATCGACAAATCTCTCGGTCTTTTTATCCCGCTGATCGTCGTAAACTGTATCATCCTTGCCCGCGCCGAGGCTTACGCTTCGAAAAACGGCGTGCTTCCGTCGATTTTGGACGGCTTCTTCATGGGTGTCGGATTCACTTTTGCCCTTACGCTTCTCGGTATGATCCGTGAGCTTTTGGGTGCGGGGACTCTGTTCGGAGCGGATGTTCTTCTTCGCTTCGGATATACGCCGATGCTGCTGTTTATCCAGCCCGCGGGTGCGTTTATCACGCTCGGTTTTCTGATCGCCGCCGTAACGGCGGTTCGGAATGCCGTTTCGGAAAAGAAAGGAGGGAGCGGTAAATGAGTCTTTCGTTTATTCTGTCGCTGATCATTACGGCGATTTTGGCAGAGAACTATATTTTCTCGAAATTCCTCGGCTGCTGTCCGTTCCTCGGACTTTCCGAAAACCCCTCGAACGCTCTGGGCATGGGCTGCGCCGTGACCTTTGTTATGACGCTTTCCTCGCTGATCACGAGCCTTGTGAACCAATATATATTGGTTCGGTTCGAGATGCAGTACTTACAGACCGTCGCCTTCATTCTGATCATTGCGGCGCTGGTACAGCTGATTGAGATGTTTCTCAAAAAATCGGTCCCCGCCCTGTATGCGGCGCTGGGCATTTATCTTCCGCTCATCACGACCAACTGTGCGATCCTCGGAGCGGCGCTCCTTTGCGTGCAGAACGATTATAATCCCTTGGTCAGCGCGATCTACGGCTTTGCGTCGGGTCTCGGCTTTACGCTTGCGATTGTCGTTTTTGCCGGCGTGCGCGAAAAGGTGGCGTTTGCCGATATTCCGAAACCGTTTAAGGGCTTCCCGATCGCTCTTGTGACGGCGGGACTTCTCGCCATGGCGTTCTCCGGATTTTCGGGCGTCACGATCGGCTGAGAACAGGTAAAAGAAAGGAAACAGGTATCGAAGTATGAGTTCTGTATTGACCGCTTTCGGATGGTTTGCCGCCATTGCCGCCGTTCTGGGCGTGATCCTTGCGGCAGCGTCGAAGATCTTTTACGTCAAGACCGACGAGCGCGTGGAAAGAATCACCGAATGTCTTCCCGGCGCCAATTGCGGCGGCTGCGGTTATGCCGGCTGTGCGGCGCTCGCCTCGGCGATCGTCGAGGGCAAGGCGCCGATCAACGCCTGTAACAGCTGTACCGAGGAGACGACAAAGAAAATTGCCGAGATTATGGGTGTTTCCGCCGATGTGAAGACGCGCAGAATGCGCGCACAGGTAATGTGCTCGGGAACAAACGATCTTGCCAAGAAAAAGTATATTTACGAAGGCGTTTCGGACTGCGTTGCCGCCAACCGTCTTTCGGGCGGCGATAAAGTGTGTCCCAACGGCTGTATCGGCCTCGGAACGTGCGAAAAGGCATGTCCCTTCGACGCGATCCATATCATCAACGGCGTCGCCGCCGTGGATTATGAAAAATGCCGCTCGTGCGGCGTTTGCGTCGCCGCCTGTCCCAAAAAGCTGATTCGTCTGGTGCCCGCCGATATTCCGTATTGGGTCGGCTGCATGTCCGCCGACAAGGGAGCGGTGACCAAAAGCTACTGCGACGCGGGCTGTATCGGCTGCCGCCTTTGTGAAAAGAATTGCGCGGTCGGCGCGATCAAAGTGACCGACAATGTGGCGGAGATCGATTATACAAAATGCGTCGGCTGCGGCAAGTGTGAAAGCGTCTGCCCGCGCAAGATCATCTGGTCGGCGTATAAAAAAACGACCGTAGAGGAAGCCGAACCGAAGGTGCCCGATATTCCGACGGAGACGGGCGCGCAGGCGTAAAATTTTAAAAGCGTAAAGAACAATAATGTCCCGAGCGAAGCCGAATTTTGAAACAATTCGAAGGATCAAAATGATTTTGAATGAAATTGAATGAAAAAGGAGACTTTCGTATGGAACAGAATATTTTCTTGCTTGTCTTTGCTTTTTTGACAGCGCTTCTTATCGGTGCCGCGGCTTTGGTCACGGTCACAGTGCTTGCCGTGAAAAGCGGAGATCGTGTGCGGATAAAATACACGATGCTTTCCGTTTTGTGCGTGCTTGCCGCCGCAATCTGCGGCTTTTTCAACTTCGGATGGATTCGTACGATCGCCACAGTGTTCGCGATTCCCGTCATCCATACGCTGTTCTTTGTCCTCGTCTGCTTCCGGTCGCTTCCCTTTTTCGAACGGTCGGCGATCCTTTCGAAATACGTCCTCTGGTCGGATATCACGTACCTTACCGCTTACCTTTTTCTTCCGGACGGGGGAGAATCGGATTCGTACGTGTTTTTCGGTAGGATTCGGCATGACGGGGTTATCGAAATCGCGTATCTTCTTTCCTTTATTCTCTTTGTCGTCAACCTCATTTTGCTGTGTCTGCAAATTGCCGAAAGAAGAAAACTTCGAAAAAGCGAAGATACGGCTTCACAATAAAAATCAATTCAAAAAGAGCGCTCGCGGGCGCTCTTTTCGCTTGGTAAAGAATATGTAATTATAAAGCAAACCCGACCGCGTCTGCGGTCGGGTTTTGCTTGCTCGATTCAATCGGTCAGTCATCCACGCGCTTTGCAAGTCTTTCGCGCATTTCGCGGTAAAAGCTTTCGTAGCGTCCTTCGGCAAGCGCCTTTCGAATCTCCTCCATCAGCGTGTTGTAAAAATACAGGTTGTGCAGAACGCAAAGACGCATGCCGAGCATTTCGCGCGCCTTGAAGAGATGGCGGATATAACCGCGGGAATAGCGGCGGCAAACGGGGCAGTCGCAGGCGGAATCGATGGGGCGTTTGTCGCGCTCGTATTTATTGTTGTTCAGATTCATGTGCCCGCTCCACGTGAAGAGATTTCCGTGGCGCGCGTTTCGGCTGGGCATAACGCAGTCGAAAAAGTCGACGCCGCGATAGACCGCCTCCAAAATGTTCACGGGCGTTCCGACGCCCATCAGATACCGCGGCTTATCCTTCGGCATGAAGGGTTCGACCGCCTCGATAATGCGGTACATTTCGTCCGCCGATTCACCGACGGCAAGTCCGCCGATGGCGTAGCCGTCAAGACCCAGCTCGGCGATCTGTTTCATGTTGTCGATGCGCAGATCGTCGTACGTGCTTCCCTGATTGATGCCGAAAAGAAGCTGATGCGGGTTTACGGCGTCGGGTTCTGCTTTTAAACGCGCCATTTCTTCTTTGCAGATCTTGAGCCAGCGCACCGTGCGGTCGCAGGAGTTTTTGGCATATTTATATTCCGCCGGGTTTTCGACGCATTCGTCAAACGCCATGGCGATGGTCGAACCGAGATTTGCCTGAATGCGCATGCTCTCGCGCGGACCCATGAAAATGCGTTTTCCGTCCATGTGCGAATTGAAGAAAACGCCCTCTTCGGTGATTTTGCGAAGAGTCGCCAGCGAAAAGACCTGAAATCCGCCGCTGTCGGTGAGGATCGGACCGTGCCAGTTAAAAAATTCGTGCAGTCCGCCCATTTCGCGGATAACGTCGTCGCCGGGGCGGATGTGCAGATGATAGGTGTTGGAAAGCTCGACCTGACATTTGATCTTTTCAAGGTCGCCCGTGGAAACGGCGCCCTTGATGGCAGCCGATGTTCCGACGTTCATGAAAACGGGGGTGTGAATGGTTCCGTGAACCGTTTCAAACTCTCCGAGTCGGGCTTTTCCTTCCTGTTTTAAAAGCTTATACATGCGTTGTTCCTTTCGATGGTTTTCGATAGTCGATTATTCGATTCGCCGTTTGTCGCCGATCGGCGGCGGAAATGTTTTATGTCCGCTTGAAAATGCGGTATAACTTATCTTTGGTAAATTCGGTCAGCACAGGTCTTCCGTGCGGGCAATAGAGGATTGCCTCATCCGAGAAGATCTTCTTTGCGATGTATTCGTCCTGAAGATACGAGTTGCGCTGTCCCGCTTTGACCGCCGCTTTGCAGGCGGCTGTGAAGAGGGCGCGGTCAAAAAGATCGCTTCCGGCATGCGCGCCGCCCTCGCAGAGCTTCGCGGCAAGGCTTGTGATGATGTCGGGAAGGTCGCGCACCTCGAGATGTTCGGGGAACGAGCGCAGAAGGATCACACCCTCGCCGAAATCGTCAAACAGAAAGCCCGTTCCGGAAAACAGCTCTTTGTTTTCCGTGAGCGCCGCATATTCCTCGGTGCTCAGGCGGATTCGAATCGGCTCAAGCAGTATCTGCGCGCCGCGCCCCTCGGAGCACGATTTGATCTCTTCGTATAAAATGCGTTCGTGCGCCGCGTGTTTGTCGATGAGATATAAGGTGTCGCCGCGCTCGACCAAAATAAAGGTGTGAAAGCATTCGCCGATAACGCGAAAACGCGGGCTTTGTTCTTCGGGCTCGCTCGGCTCGAGCGTCTGCTGAATCGGCTCGCTCGGTGGGGCGGGCGGTTCCTCCGCGTGGATCGGCGGAGTCGGAACCGAAAGCGCCGAAAGATCAAGGCTCGGGCGGACAAACGGCTCGGGCTCGGAAGCATTGCCGAAAAGGTTCGGCGTATGCACCGCGTTCGGAGCGGGATTCGGCGAACGAAAATCGGAAACGCCCTCGCTTTCGTCGGAAAAGGCGCTTCGGAAATCGGGTGCCGAAAAGGCTTCGGGGGCGGGGGGCGCGCTTCGTGTGGGCGAAACCTCCGATACGGGCGGTACGCTCGGTACTTTTTCCGTCGGCGGCATGTCCGTCATGGGCGAAACGCTCGGCACATTTTCCGCCGCGGGCGGAAAAGCCGGCACGCTCGCGCTTGCGGTTTGGCTTTCATTTTCGCTTTCGGCTTTCTCGGTCGGGACAGCCGCTTTTTTCTCGTCCTCCCGACGGTACAGCGAGGTCGACTGCGTCGGCGCTTTTTTTATTCCGAGACTCTCGGTCATGGCTTTCGAAAAATCCGTTTCCGTTCGTGCGGGCGCTCTTTCGAACACCGTTCCCTTGTTCAGCGCACTGCGCACGGCGAAAAGAACCGTTTCGAACACCGCCTTTTCCTCGGAGAATTTCACTTCGGTCTTGGCGGGGTGAATGTTTACGTCCACGCGGTGCGGATCAAGCGTGCAGAAAAGCACGGCGGCGGGAAATTTTCCGATCGGGCAGAAGGCGCGGTAGCCCTCCTCCAGCGCCGCGCAGATCGTTCCCGAGCGGACATAGCGGTTGTTGATGAAAAAGTTCTGAAGTCCGCGGCTCGGGCGCGCCGTTTCGGGCTTTCCGATGTAGCCCGTCACGGAAATGCCCTCGTGTGTATAATTTACGGGAATCAGCTTTGCGGCAAAATCCTTGCCGAGGCAGGAATAAATCGCATTTTTTAAGATCCCGTCTCCCTCGGTGCGCAGCTTTTCCGCCCCGTCGGACAGGAGCGTCACGGCGATGTGCGGACGGGAGAGCGCGAATTTTTCGCACACGGCAAGGCAGGCGCTTGCCTCGGAGGAATCTTTCTTCAAAAATTTGCGGCGTGCGGGAATGTTGCGGAAAATGTCCGACGCGGCAATGGTCGTTCCGTCGGGACAGCCTGCCTCGCCGCTCTCGAGGACCTCGCCGCCCGCGATGTGCAGCACGTGTCCGATCGGATCTTCGCGGCGCTTTGTCAGAATGCGAAGGTCGGATACCGCCGCAATGGCGGCAAGCGCCTCGCCGCGAAAGCCGTAGGTTCCGATCGCCGAAAGGTCGCTCGGCTCTTTGATCTTGCTGGTTGCATGGCGCAGAACACAGCGGGGAAGATCTTCCTCGGACATGCCGACGCCGTCGTCGGTCACGCGGAAATACGACGTGCCGCCGTTTTTGATCTCGACGGTTATGCGCGACGCGCCCGCGTCGGCGGAATTTTCCAGCATTTCCTTGACGGCGGAGGCGGGACGCTCCACAACCTCGCCGGCGGCAATCAGATTGGCGGTATGTTTATCGAGAACATGAATGATTCCCACGGCGGTCACCTCTTTTCGTTGTCGGTTTTTATGAATAAAATTATTCGGTCAAAAGATTTTTCAGTTCAAAAAGCTTGGTCAGCGCTTCGATCGGCGTCAGCGTGTTCGGATCGAGCTTTTCAAGCTTTTCGATCACGTCGCTGCGGGCAAGATCGTCAAAGGATACGGCTCCCGACGGATTTTCGGCGATCTTTGCCTTGGGCGCGATCTTTCCTTCGGGGACAGCGCTTCCCTCGTTCAGATGTTCAAGAATCACCGACGCGCGCTTTGTCACCTCGCGCGGAACGCCGGCAAGCTTTGCCACCTCGATTCCGTAGCTGTCGTCGGCGGCGCCGCGCACGATCTTGCGCAGGAACAAAAGCTCGTCTCCGCGCTTTTTGGCGGCGATGTTGTAATTGACGACACCCTCACATTTTTCCTCCAGCTCGCAAAGCTCGTGATAATGCGTCGCGAACATGGTCTTGGCGCCGACGTTTTTGCCGCAGGTGTATTCGGCGACGGCGCGGGCAATGCTCATGCCGTCAAAGGTCGACGTGCCTCTGCCGATCTCGTCATAGACGATAAAGCTCTTGGCGGTGGCGTTTTTGAGTATGTACGCGACCTCGTTCATTTCGAGCATAAAGGTCGATTGACCCGAGGCAAGATCGTCCGACGCGCCGACGCGGGTGAAGAGCTTATCGACGATGCCGATGTGCGCCTCGCGCGCGGGGACGAACGAACCCATCTGCGCCATCAGAATAATCAGCGCCGTCTGGCGCATATAGGTGGATTTACCCGCCATATTCGGTCCTGTGATCAGCATAAGGCGGTTTTTGTTCGAAAGCTCGGTGTCGTTCGGAACGAACATGCCCTGCGGCAAAAAGCTCTCGACAATGGGGTGCCGCCCGTCGCGGATGACGATCTTGTCCGAATAATCGACGGTCGGGCAGACGTAGTGCCGTTTTTTGGCGACGCCCGCGAGCGACGCATACACGTCCAACCGGGCAAGCGCCGAGGCGGTCTTTTGAATGCGGGTCACGTTGTCCGCAATGTATTCGCGTATCTTTTGGAAAAGCTCGTACTCGAGCGCCGTCACTTTGTCCTTGGCGCCGAGAACGCGCGATTCCATTTCTTTAAGTTCTTCGGTAATATAGCGCTCGGCGTTGGCAAGCGTCTGCTTGCGGATGTAGCGCTCGGGCACCTGTGAGAGAAAGGATTTTGTCACTTCGATGTAATAGCCGAACACGCGGTTGTAGCCGACCTTTAGGTTTTTGATCCCGGTCAGCTCGCGCTCCGACTGCTCGATCTTGACGATCCAGCTCTCGCCCTCACCCATCATCGAGCGAAGCTCATCGATGGCGGCGTTGTAGCCGGGACGGAAGATTCCGCCCTCGCGGATGGTAAAGGGCGGCTCGTCCACGATCGCCTCGCGCACCGTTTTTTCGATGTCGGAAAGCGGGTCGAGCGCCTCGTTCAGGTCGCAAAGCTCGGCGCTGTCAAAGCCCGAGAGGATCTTCTTGATAACGGGGATCTGCCGCGCCGTGTTTTCGAGCGCTTTCAGATCGCGCCCGTTTGCCGTATTGTAAATAATGCGGGTCATCTGCCGTTCAAGGTCGCTGATCTTCGACAGGCGCTCGACGATCGAATCGCGCGAGATCATGTCGTCGAAAAGTCCCCGCACGGCGTTTTGCCGCCGCTCGATGCGGTTGCAGGAGAGGAGGGGCTGTTCGATCTGCTTGCGCAGAAGGCGCGCGCCCATGGCGGTTTTGGTTTTGTCGAGAATGCCGAGAAGCGAGCCTTTTTTCTCCTTCGAGCGCATGGTCTCGCAAAGCTCCAGATTCCGCCGCGTGTTGATGTCGATGGACAAAAACTGCTCGTTGCTGTAGCAATTCAATTTGTTGATATACGAAATGTCGGTTTTCTGCGTCTCGGCAAGATAGGAAAGGAGCGCCGACAGAGCGGGAAGCATGGGCGAATCCTCACGGAGTCCGTTTTGGTAAAGAAAGCCCTCGCCGAATTGATTTTTCAGAGCGGGAAGGTCGGTGCGGAAACGGTTTTTTTCGTCCGCGTGAAAATTCGCTCCCAAACGAATGCGGACATAATCGCGCAGTGCCTCGCAGTTTTCCTCGGGCAGATTCGTCATGACCTCGCTCGGGGCATAAATGCCCATTTCGTTGATGAGCTTTTGCGAAAGGTCGCCCTCGCCGTCGCAAAATTCGGTCGCATAGATCTCGGCGGTGGAAATGTCGGTCACGGCAAAGCCGGCGGAAAGTCCGTCGATAAAGACCGAACAGAGATAATTGTTTTTTCCCTCGACCAAAAGGCTTCCCTCGGTGATTGTGCCGGGGGTGATGATGCGCACCACGTCGCGCTTGACGATGCCTTTTGCCGTTGCGGGGTCCTCCAGCTGTTCGCAGATGGCGACCTGATAGCCCTTTTTCACAAGCCGCGCGATGTATTGATCGGCGGCGTGATAGGGAATTCCGCACATCGGCGCGCGCTCGTCCATGCCGCAGTCCTTGCCCGTGAGCGTCAGCTCCAGCTCGCGCGATACCTTGAGCGCGTCGTCGAAAAACATTTCGTAAAAATCGCCCAGACGGTAGAACAGAATATAATCCTTGTAGTTTTCTTTGGTTTCGAGATACTGCTGCATCATGGGCGTATAGGGCATGACTTTTTCCTCCGTGACGAATTAGGCTTTCGTAATGGTTTTAATGACAGCCGCCGCAGGTGCTGCAATTGTGCGTGCAGGAGCCCTCCGCGCTGTAAGGCTGTTCCGAAATATACGACGTGATCGTCATGTTGACGGCGTTTAAGAGAAGATTGAAATCGTCCTCGGCGGAGGAAAATTCGGTCATGATGTCCTTCGAATAGACTTCATCGTACAATTCGTCCAGTCTGCCTTTGATCACGGCGACAAGCTCGGGATCGGCGTCGGGCTTTGCGGATTCGGTGTCGTAGATTTTTTTCTGCACCTTGAATTCGTCGATCTTGCTCTGCAATTCCTTGTCGGCGCGGCATACAGCGCGTGCGTCGTTGTAGCGGGTGAATTCGGGACTTTGGCGCAGCGCTTCGCCGAGCTTGCGGCAAAGAGTCAATACTTCGTTGTTTGTGTTCATTTTGTAACCGTTCCTTTCGGTATCCTGCGCCCAAGGGCGCGGGAAGCGTGATTTGTTTTATTTTTCTGCCTTTCCCGAAAGATTGGCGGCGCCCGACGCGGTGATGCGAACGGGGACAAACTGCCCGTAAAGCGCGCCGTTTTGCGCGCCGCTTTCGAAAAAGACCAAAATGTTGCCGCTCGTGCGGCCGAGATAAAGCCCGTTTTCGTTCGGCTCTTTGCTCTCGCACAAAACGGAAAGTGTTTTTCCGACAAGCTTTGCATGATCCTCGGCGGCGATGTCGGCTTGCCGCTTCAAAAGACGGTTCATGCGGGCGGTCTTTTCTTCGTGGGGCGTGTCGTCCTCCATATCCGCCGCAGGCGTTCCGACGCGGGGCGAGAAGATGAAGGAAAAGACCGAATCGAAACGCAGTCTTTCGACCATCGAAAAGGTGTCCTCGAAATCCTTCTCGGTCTCGCCGGGAAAACCGACGATAATGTCGGTCGTAAGAGTGATATCGGGAATTCTTTCCTTGATCTTTTCGGCAAGGGAAAGATAGCTTTCCGCCGTGTATTTGCGGTTCATACGGCGCAAAATCTCGGTGCTGCCCGACTGCATGGGCAGATGAAAATGCCGCGCGATCTTTTCGTTTTCCGCCATGACTTCGATCAGCTCGTCGGACGCGTCCTTCGGATGCGAGGTCATGAAGCGCAGACGAAAATCGCCCGGAATTTCGGCAAGACGGCGCAGAAGCGAGGCAAAATTCATGCCTCCCGCGGGCGCATAGGAATTGACGTTCTGACCGAGCAGCGTGATATCGCGGCAGCCGCTTTGCACCAGCCCCTCGACCTCGCGGATGACCGCTTCGGGGTCGCGGCTTCGCTCGCGTCCGCGCACATACGGCACGACGCAGTAGGTGCAGAAATTGTTGCAGCCGTACATGATCGAAACGTATGCCTTGATGTCGTTTTCACGCAGTACGGGAACATCCTCGACGGTTTGCGGCGGGTCATTCGTGACATAATAACGGCGGCGTCCGCTCTCGAGAACGTCGCACAGGATCTCGGGCAGACGGTGCAGCATGTTGGTCCCCGCGACAAAATCGACGTAGGGATATTTCATTTTTACGTCCTGCATGCGGTGATCCTGCGTGACCATACAGCCCCAAAGACCGATCAAAAGATTCTTGTTTTGACTTTTCAGATGCTTGAGCGCTCCCGTGCGGGAAAGCGCGCGAAGCTCCGCGTGCTCGCGCACGGCGCAGGTGTTGTAGAGAATGAGGTCGGCGTCCTCAGCGCACGTTACCCGCCGATAGCCGAGAAGAACGGCTTGTCCCATCAGCCGCTCACTGTCGGCTTCGTTCTGCTGACAGCCGAAGGTGACGATGAAAGCGCCGGGCTTTTTGTCCTCGGTTTTTGCCCGCTCGGACAGGATTTTCTGCACGCGCAAAGCGTATTCTTCCTGTTCGGGCGGGAAATGCGCATCGTAATGCTCCGTATTTTCAAAAACTGTATTCATTGCTGTTCTTCCCGTATTTTTTTCAGTTCGTCGATCGAGAAGATGTAACGTTTGTCGCAGAAGCGGCAGGTCATCTCGATCTCTTTTCCGTCGTCGATCATTTCCGTAAGATCCTTTTCGGGAAGGCTCATAAGCGCCCGCCGCGTGCGCTCGCGCGAGCAGTCGCAGCGATAGGCAATCTCGTTTTCGTCAAACAGATCGAACGGGATCTTGTCGCCCAAAAGCTCGCGGATGATCTCTTCGTTCGAAAGTCCGCGGTCGAAATAAGCCGACACCGAATAAACGGGGGTCATGCGGCTCTCGAGCAGATCGATAAAATCGTCGTCCGCGCCGGGGAGAAGCTGAATCATAAAGCCGCCCGCCGCACGGCAGGTGTGGTCGGTGTCGATCAAAACGCCCAGCCCGCAGACGGTGGGGATCTGTTCGCTCACGGCGAAATAACGGGTGATATCCTCGGCGATCTCGCCCGACACGATAGGGGTTATGCCGACATACGGCTCTTTTTCGCCGACATCGCGCACAAGGCTCATAACGCCGTGTCCCACGGCGCCCGCAACGTCGAGCTTCCCTTTGGATTTGGACGGGAGATCACCGTGCGGATTTTCAATGTAGCCCTTCACGTTGCCCGCATAATCGGACACGGCGATGATCTTTCCGCAGACGCCGTCGCCCGAAAAGGTGAGCGTCGCGCTGTCGGTCTTGTTTTTCAGCAGGATGCCGATCATGGACGAGGCGGTAAGCGTGCGTCCCAAAGCCGCCGCGGCGGTGGGGGAGAGGTCATGCACCGCAATGGCGCGGTTCACGGTCTCGGTCGATGAGCAGACCAGAATGCGCGCGTTCCCGTCGCGGGTCATGGCGCGGGTGATGATGTCTTTATTCATGGTTTTCCTCTTTTTTCAGAACATAGTAAAGCCGCTCGTCGCGCGTCTCGTCGCCCTCGGCAAAGTCCGCGTCGCCGTAGACCGCACACAGCGTGAAGCCCGCCTCTTCGATATAGCTTTTCATCTGACGGACGGTGTACATTTTCTCGCGCTGTTCTTCATCGGCGCGGGTGTACGTTCCGTCGGCGTTTTCGCGGAAGATCGAAAGATAAAAGCGGCAGATGCGGCTCTTTTCGTTGTATTCGTTTTCCCAGCCGCAATACACGTCGTCCGTTTCGAGAACATAGTCGTTTTGAGCGTAGACCGTTTCGAACTTTTTTTTGGAATTCATGTCGAAAATGAAAAGTCCGCCGGGTTTCAGACAGTCCTTCGCACTCGTGAGCGCCGACAGAATGTCGTCCTTGGTGAGAAGGTAATTCATGCTGTCGAGAAGGCAAAGATAAAGGTCTTTCTGCGCGTACATGACGCTGCGCCGCTTATCCTGCAGCACAAAGCGGATGGGAAGATTCTGCGCGTTCGCCTTTCGGTCGGCGGCGGAGAGCATATCCTCGGAAATGTCCGACGCGATGACGTGATAGCCGCGCCGCGCAAGCGCACACGCCATACTGCCCGTGCCGCATGCCGCCTCGCAGATGTCTTTTACCTCGATATCGCTGTGCTTTTTCACGCATTCGAGAAGAAAATCGCAGATCTTTTCGTAATCGATCCCGTCGTTCAGCGCGTCGTATGCCTCGGCAAGCGCCGCGCCGTAAAGCGTTGTGTTCATTCGCAAAGTCCTCCGAGCGCCTTTTTGTATCCGCCGTTGCCGTATTTCAGACAGCGGTTGACGCGGCTTATGGTGGCGGTGGAAAGTCCCGTTTCGGCGGCAACTTCGGCGTATTTCTTGCCGTCGGCAAGCATGGAGGCGGCGGTCATGCGCTTTGCCATCTCCAAAAGCTCGGGAATGGTACACAGATCGTCGAAAAAATCATAGCAGTCCTCGACCGTTTCAAGCGTCAAAACCGCGCGGAAAAGGCGGTCGATGGCGGGGGATTTTATATTTTCGTTCATGATGTTATCCTTTTCTTTCCCGCAGAAAACGCGGGAAGGTCTTTCTTTAAAAAGCGAAAGCGGCGCACAAAGCACCGCTTCTCATTATACCGCAAAATTCGCCTTCTGTAAAGAGCTTTTTCGGATTTTTTCAATAATAGTATATTGTAATGGCAAACACATCGCACGGAACGGGACAAACCCGCGTCAGACCTCGACGGGAATGCACTTGGTCACGTGTTCGCGCAAAACCGTATTTCCCGTTATCACGACGGTGACGCCCTGCTTTTGCGCCCTGCGGGCGGCGGGGCTGTCGCTGTCGGTTATGAAAACGTCGATATCCGAAAGATCGCAGAAGGTGTAGGGATAGCGTTTTTCGTTTTTGGAGGAATCCATGATCAGAACGACACGCTTGGCGCTTGCCGCAACGGCGCGCTTCAGCTCGCATTCGCTGTAGTTTCCGCAGGTAAAGCCGTCGCCCGACGAATAACCCGACGGGACGATAAAGGCGGTGTCAATCGAAAAGCTCTCGAGCGAGGCGATCGAGAGATCACCCGTCACCGACAGGCTGTCGCGGTTTAAAATGCCGCCGAGAAGCGTCACGATGGGCTTTTTCTTTTCGATGAGCCTCAGCGAGATGTTCGGTCCCGACGTCACGACGTTCACGACCTCGTCCTCCATGACCGACGCGAGCTGCATGGCAGTCGAGCCTGAATCGAGGAAAATGCACTTTCCCTTTTCGATGTAGCCGCGCGCGCAGAGTGCGAGCGTGCGCTTAACCGCTTCGTTTTCCCGTTCGCGGCGGGAGTATTTTTCATCCGCCGTGGCGGTGATGAACTTCATGGAACGGGCACCGTTGCGCACCTTGATCAGCTCTCCCTGCTGTTCGAAATATTCGATGTCGCGCCGCAGGGTCATGCCGGTCACTTCGGGGAAAAGCTCGCCGAGCTCCTTGAGCGAAATAAAGGGCTTTGTCTCGAGAAGCTCTCGGATCTGTTGCCTTCTGGCAGCTTTCATGGGGACGGCCTCCTTAAGTCCTTGACGGAATCAAATAAAGGAATTTTCGAAAGGGCTCTTTCAAAATCCCGATTTGTTACGTTCAGTATATCATATTGACAAACGATTGTCAAGAGCGACAAAGAAAATTGTGATATATGCACAAAACAACAGATTGAAATTGGTTTTTCTGCCGTATCGGGCGGAAAGAAAAAAAGTCGGATTCGCAATTTTTACAAAAACTTAATAAAGAAACGCAAAAAAGCCTTGCATTTTTTGCGGAAAGCGATTAAAATATCAATGATTAAGGTTCTTTGCCTTTGTCAAACTTCAAACGATGTGTACAAGCCCTTCGGCAAAGAATCGAAATGACGGGACGGATCGTTTGAAGCATTATTTCATCGAAAAAGAGGTAATATAGAATGGCGGAAAGAAAATTCGGAAGAATCGGTATCCTCACCTCCGGCGGCGACGCCCCGGGTATGAACGCGACCATCCGCAGCGTTGTGCGCACCGCACTTTTGAACGGCGTTGAATGCATGGGCATTTACGGCGGCTACAGAGGTCTCGTCGAGAACGATATGAAACTGCTTGATGGACGCGACGTCGCCAATATCATCGGACGCGGCGGCACGGTTCTCTACACCGACCGCTGTCTCGAATTCAAGGAAGAATCGGGCATGCAGAAGGCGATCAACACCTGTAAGGAAAACAAGATCGACGGCATTATTGCCATCGGCGGCGACGGAACCTTCCGCGGCGCGCAGGATCTCACCCGCCGCGGCATCCCGTGCATCGGTCTTCCCGGCACCATCGACAACGATATTTCCGCGACCGATTACACCATCGGCTACGACACGGCGATGAACACCGTCGTCGAGCTGGTCGACAAATTGCGCGACACCTGTGAATCGCACGCCCGCTGCGACGTGGTTGAGGTCATGGGACGAAACGCGGGCTATATTGCCCTCAATACGGGTCTTGCCACCGGTGCGGTCGGTATCGCGATCGAGGAATTTCCTTTTGATCTCGACCGTATCATCAACAAGATGAAAACATTAAAGACCGAAAAGAAGCGCAACTTTATCATCATCGTTTCCGAGGCGTTCGGCCCCGAATTTTCCGCGAACGTCGTAAAGCGCGTTCAGGAGGAGACGGGCGTCGAGACCAAGTTTGCCCGCCTTGCGCACGTACAGCGCGGCGGCGATCCGACGCTTCGCGACCGTCAGCTTGCGGGACTTATGGGTCACAAGGCGGTCGAGCTTCTGCTGGAGGGAAAATCCAATCAGGTCGTCTGTATCCGCGACGAGGTGATCTGCGGCGTGGACATCGAATATGCTCTGACCTACGATAAGCTCTGCAAGGGCAAAATCAAGGCAGAGGACATCAAGGGCTTCTCGGAACAGGAGGTCGCCCGCATGGTTGCGGACGCCGAGATCAAGCGTCAGAGAATGCTTGAGACCTACAAGGTCGCGGATGAAATTTCCGTTTCGTAACGAACGATGAGGACAAAGCAGTCGGTTTTCCGGCTGCTTTTTGTCATTTTTTGCCCGAAATAAAATTTTCTTGACGGTTCCGATAAAGAAAAACAGGAAAAAAGAACCGATTTTGGAATATTTTCTGTAAAATATTGCTGAATTTTCATCAAAACGCTCTTGTGTTTTTGGGTAATTTGTGCTATACTGTAAAATAAAGAAATGCACCGCGAAACGAGGCGAGGCGTTTCTTCGGCAAAAGGCAAAAGAAAAAGAATTCCCCCGAAGCGGGGACGGCCAAGAAAAGAGGGCACCCTTATGAAAACAACAAAACCGAACGACATGGCGGCGTATCTGTTCCACCAGGGAACAAATTACGAAGCCTTCCGCTATATGGGCTTTCATCCGTCGGACGACGGAAAAGCGGTTTTTCGCGTCTGGGCGCCCCACGCGAAAAAGGTGCTTCTGACCGGCGATTTCAACGGCTGGAACGACAATTTGGAAATGAAACGCACGACCGACGGCGGCATCTTCGAGATTTTTGTTCCGCTCGAATGGCTGCACGACGGCGACAACTATAAGTACAAAATTTTAACGGCGGACGGACGTGTGCTTTACAAAGCCGACCCGTATGCCTTTTATGCCGAAAAGCCCCCCGCCACCGCGTCGCGCGTTCGACTTGCAAAGCCGTTCGAATGGCATGACGGCGACTATCGCAAAAAGCGTGCCGAGACCGTGACGCCGCCCGATTACGCGGTGCCGATCAACATATACGAGCTGCACCTCGGCTCGTGGAAACGGCACGAGAACGGGAGCTATCTTTCCTACGGCGAGATCGCGCACGAGCTGATCCCGTATGTAAAGCAAATGGGATACACGCACGTGGAGCTTATGCCGGTAATGGAATATCCGTTTGACGGCTCGTGGGGCTATCAGGTGACGGGCTACTATGCTCCGACCTCACGTTACGGTA
>ENA-OUQF01000146-OUQF01000146.1-human-gut-metagenome-genome-assembly--contig:-NODE-146-length-67284-cov-19.790180_pt1 | contig 67284 bp, 56 predicted proteins | sample MGYA00237947_ERZ548826 | MGnify/ENA primary metagenome ERZ548826 (study PRJEB26490, sample SAMN05194701) | human gut metagenome | biome: terrestrial biome; feature: human-associated habitat; material... | reverse complement strand
CTTAAAATCCCTCGGTGGCAACACCGTGCCGGTTCAAGTCCGGCTGCCAGCAGTACACGGCTGACACTGGATTCGCCGGAGAATGGGAGAAACGTTGTAAAAACAATGTTTCTCTTATTTTATTTGAGCAGTTTTGAATCAAGTGTTGTGATATTCCGTAGAATCGGATAAAATGGAAAGGGAGATGTAGGGAAGAAATTTGATTTATTGTTGACATTGCGATCATTTTGAAGGATGAAATGGACGATATAACAAGGGATAAGTTTATCTGTTGGTCAGCGGAAATGGATCTTCGCTATGATAAGGTATTTTCAATTGTAGATATATGGGAAAAGAATATAGAAAAATGGGGAAGCGTACTTCCCTTCTATAAAAACGTACAGAGGGAGGGGGTTGTTCTTTGGAAGGCAGCTTAAAAATCCGATTACGTGGTATGCTTTTTGGAAAATCTCTTTCGTTTGTCTATGACGAGGAAGAGGAAGCCGGGATAGAGCAATATATGAGGCAGGTGAGAAAAGCATGGAAAGAAGAATCTTAAGCTATCGAAGATACATGGACGAGCTGCTGGAGAAGCTGGAAAAGGCGCAGGGGCTGAAAAATGGGGAAGGTGCAGGAAAAGAGAAGTCTTGGGCGACAGCGGCAATACGAAACGAGGAAGGACAGGAAAGCGGGACAGCGGAACAAAGAGGACAAGGCGAAAGGAATGTAGATCTGGAGAAATTGAAAAAGGAGCATCTGACGCAGATCGGATTTTTCCAACATGAACGCCTGATTCACTTGATTGTGACGGTTATTTTTGCACTGATGGAAATGCTGTCATTGATTATGACAATCATGTCAGACGAGCTGTTTCCCATTATATTGACCATTTTGATACTGGTATTGCTGTTGCCGTACATCAGGCATTATTACATATTGGAAAATGAAGTGCAGAAGATGTATGCGCAGTATGACCGGATCAGTCAACTGCAAAACTGCAATTCTGATGTTACGAAGGGAAGCGACACAAAGAAAGAATAACATAACAAGCGTGATGGAATAGACGGAAACAGAGAAATGATGAAGAGACAACAGGGAAAAACAGGAGGAAGACTAGGGGAAAGAGCAGCGAGCCGAACAGGGGACAAGCAGTAAAACCAACAGAGCAAAAAACCACCCAAACAGAGCGGACTTTCACAGGTTGAGATTTTTGTCAACTTGTGCAGGGTTCGCTCTTTTTTTATAATACAATCAATACACTGGCGTTACTGCGGCCATTTGCGGCAAAGGTGTGATGAGACAAAAAGAAAGGGTGAGAAAATGGAGCGACGCAAACGAAGAAAATGTGTCATGGGAATCGTGCTGGTGTGCGTGGTGCTGGCATTGGCTGCTCCCATGTGCATTCAGGCGGCGGAGCCGATCATGCGGATCTATTCGGATTTGTCCCGCAAGGAGAGAAAGGCATTGCTGACCACAACGGGGGGTGTGGATGTAAACAATTACTCCTACACGTTCTACGCCTTGAATCCGGAGCCGATAGATATCGGACTTCCCGGCAAGTATGGGGATGAGAAGGGAAATACGGTCTACTCGTATTCCAATCCGAAGAGAAAGGCAACCCGCTATTTTAGAAAACTAAGTAATCAGAATATCCAATACGGCGGAGGCTGGTACCTGGCGTACACAGCCGAAGATGAGGACGGAGTCTACGCGGTCGCAAGCTACGACGGCACGGCGAGAAATGTGACGGTTCCGAAGGTTCTGGAGGGCTACCCGGTAAGGGGAATCTCCGTTACCAATAACCGCATTTACAGAATCAACATGCAGAATCGTGTGGAGTACATATATGGCTGTCAGTCGGCTTTTTTGCGGTGGCTGGTGGGCTGCGATGCGGTAAAGTACATCGGCAGCCAGGCATTCCAGAACTGCGTGTCGCTCAAGAAACTGCCCATGATGGAGAATCTGACTACCATAGCCACAGGCGCATTTGAAGGCTGTCTGTCCCTGACGGATATTCCTCTGGGTGACAATATAGAGAGCATTTCTCCGGATGCCTTCGGGTGGTATGATGTGGTAATCGGGAACTATGATTTTCCGGGAATGAATGATGAATTTTCCTATTACGACGGTTTTTTGGATAATGACAGGATTTACGGGGTGACGCTCTATGCGAGGGAGAACTCCCCCACCCACTGGCTCCTGAACAATATGTATGAGTACCATTATATAGAAGGAATGGAAACGGAGGAGGTCGAGTTTTTCACCGGGCATGTGTCCTACGGAGATCTGAGCGACTTTACGGGTGTGGAGGAAGAGCCTTACAAGGAATCCGGCTGGACGCGCGTTCCCTACTATGACTGGACGAAGGAAGACCAGTCTGCAAAGGACAATACCGGAAATGCGGATACCGGGAACACAGGTGAGGGGACAGCATCAAAGCCCACTGCAGGTCTGGATGATGAGGCAAAGAGTGCGCTGGATTATTTGCTGGATTTGTTCAAGAAGGGAGCCATTACATTTAACGCACTGCTGTTTGCCATGCTGACAATGTTCGGCGTCAAGGTTCCCAACTGGGTGACAAAGAGTCTGGATCAGGCGGATATGAAGGGCTTGGCAGCTTTCACAAAGAAGTGTGACGGAATGACGGAAGCAGAACGTCTGGATATGCTCAATGTGGCTACCGGATATCTGGGTACTGCCATCGGAGAACTGGAGGATTATCTGCCGCGCGGCGGAACACAGTACAGCCTGGCATGTACGGCGCTGGCTTCCCTGATACAGGCCGTCTCGGCTGCAAAGAATGGCCAGTCGCTTGAGGATGCCATTGCAAGATTTGCAACCAACTTCGGCGGCACCGTGGCATCGGATACGGCGATTAAGATTGCAACCGGCGCCATTGCGGTTCCCGGACTTAAGCTTTCTCCGATCAAGGGTCTGGGTACATGGGAGACGGTAGTCTCCATAGGACTGGGTGGATCTCAGGCGGGCGATGCGGCGGGCATCACCAGCAATGTGATTCACCTGACGGATTTCATGTACGATATCGTGAAGGCGTCGAAGGCTGCGGACACCCGTGCCGCTACGGATATTATCGTGGACAACGCACTGAACAAGGGGACTTACGGAACCAACATACAGACTGCGGCACAGCTGCTCGACATTACAAAGAATGATGACTGGGATATGGTTGTCGCAGGAATCCGGGAAATGGGAACCAGAAAGTTTCTGGAGGGCATCTGCGAGACCGCAAACCATGTTTGTCTGGACAATAACTTTTTTGGTCAGATGAGGGTGAGGGCATTTAAAAATAGCCTCGAGGGCAAGGTGCTGATGAAGGCATTCAATCTCACCATTCAAAAATTGGAAGAAAAGGGGCTGTTGGATAAATGATAAAATTTAATATACCTTATGTTGCCGTCAGCCTGATGGCAGAAAGAGCCGGAATCAAAATAGAAGTGCAGTCACCCATGAACGATTTTCTCGCAAAGTGCGCGGAGCACAGGGAAAAGCTGGGTGCCGAGAACTGCGAGGCCATGCTTGCGGAGCTTGCGCAGGAAGGTTATATTACGATCAAGGGCAGAAAGATCAGTCTGACCTCCGATATGGGGGCTGTGGTGAAGGCGCTGTGTGCGCCCAGAGCGTGCATCAGAGTACGTTTCAGACAGGCCGCGGGAAGCGAGCTGTTCCACTACACACCAATTCAGGACAGCTGGATGAAGGTGACGGAAAGGCAGGGCATTCTCTACTGCGAGTGCCCGGTGCCGGAAAAGATTGTGGAGCTGGAGATCCTGACCAGACTTTCTTCCGCTGCCGAGAGCGGGGAGAACCTTGTGGAGATCCAGACCTGCACCCGCTCAAAGATCCATGCGACGGTGGTGTCGTGCGGGGAAGAGAATTATCAGGTGCTCACCTACCTGTTGGGTGAGGAGGAACGCTTTGACCGCCATGACTTCCCCAAGACACAGCAATCCTTGAAGGAAATCTATGAGATTTCCATGGGGCGTGCGACGGGAAAAGAGCCCGACGACTACAAGAAGATCAACTGGCTGCATGTGGGGCGGGGCGCACTGATCGCCACAGCCGTGTATATCTGCATGGCGGTTTTCAACACCGTGCTGAGAAATCTGCTGATGTGACGGAGGTGAGAGCTTGAGTAAGATAACATTCAAAACAGTAATCAAAAATTTTTTTTACAGCATTGCCAAGAGCTATGAAAAGAAGCGCTTTTGGAAAAGCCTTTTGGGCAGTATTGCATCGGCGCTTGTGTCGGCAATTCTGACGGCTTATGTGCTGCCGGTATATTTCAGCGTAAACAGCGTCTGGAATCAGCTTTTCAGCGCCCTGTTCTTCTATCTGATCATTTCCGGCGTCTTTAAGGTGGCGGCTGATATCAGGAGGGGAGGATTCTTCCCCAGATTCGGGATCACCTGTAAAAAGGTGGTGCTGGGGTTGGGCTCGGGCAGCTTCTCCACGGGCTCCAGGATCGTGCAGGCAGTCATGATGCTGCTTGCGGCAGCGGGTGCGTTTTTCCTGCCGCCGCTGTTGGGGCTGGCATTGGGACTGACCCTGTTCCTTTCCTCGGTTGCCGCTGAGAACAGCGTTCTTTTAATGGTGGCGGAGGCCTTTAAGAAAAAGAAGACCGCGCTGCCGGATGCGTCGGGGCCTGTTTCCAAAAGAGGAAAGAATCTGGCGGCAGTGGGCGTCGGCGTGCTGTTCGGCTGTCTGGTTGCGGTTCTCGTAGGAAGCTTTACCGGGTTCAGGCCGTCAAGTCTTCTGACCGGAACGGCTGCACAGACGGAAACGGAACCGGACGGAAGCTCAGACAGTGACCGGAACAACGGACAGGGCGGAAAAGATCAAAATGGAAAAGATCAGGACGGAAGCACGCAGCCGGAGAATACGGGCAGCGGCGTTACACTGGACGATATAGACCGGACGGCGGAAACTTATACCGCGGATTCTCCCTTTACCCAGAAATTCACACAGGAGGATATGGAATCGGATGACGGGGATGCGGATTACTTTTTTCCGCAGGACGGCAGCGGAGACTATCTGATCACCAGCTTTGACGGTGGCGTAAGCTGCACCATGTGGATCTATGATGAAATCGGAGATCTCTGGGAGGTTCGCGGCAAGAAGCGTTATGAGTCCGAGGAGGCGCTGCTCAGGGAGTACCCGGATGCAGGGGAAAGCTCCTTCAACGAGGAGGGCTATCTGCACGACGGCGCGGTTCTCTATTATCTGATGCCGGAGGACGAATTTGCGCTGACCACTCAGGGAAGAGACAAATACACCATGCTGTATCTGGCGTCCCAAGGGTATTTTGATTCCTATTATTACTGGTTCTCCGTGCCGTACAATCCCCTTCCTGCGGAGGATGCCGAGGACACAGGCGATATTGGATACCCGGGCGGAGATTACAACACAGACGACGGATATGGAGACGACGGATACACTGACGGGAACGACGGTTATGACGACGGCTATAACACCCGGTACAGTGATCTGGAAAACAGCGTGGTGCGCCTGTTTGAAGGACTTTGCACCATGGCGGGCGGAGATTACGATGCCTTCTGTGAATTGTTCCGCAATATGGACAGCAGCATCATAGACCAGTATTACAACATGGAGTACCGGGATATCAGCCAGTTTGAGCATGAAACGCCGATCATCATCGCACAGGATGGAAATTATGCGTTTGCAACGCTGTTGTTCTACACGGTTCCGGCGGATTATCCCCGGATGGATCTGGACAGCTACGTGATCTCCACCATTGTAAGCTGCGACGACAGCGGGGAGTGGAAGATCGAGTACACGGACGAGTCTTTGTCCTACCTGCAGGATGAATATCTGCAAGCCATTCACACGGAGGGCGGCTATGATGCCATACAGGATGGACGTCCCTGCGCAAGATTCTGGCTCTCCTTCGATCTGGACTATGCTGTGACGTTTAGCGGAGCGTTTGTGGGAAGAGTTGTGGAGATGTACCAGTACGACAACGGTGACACGGTCGTGACGCTCTATTTCTCGAACGGAACGGATGAGACGGTGACAGTGGGAGAAATCCAGAATCTCTGTATCGTGGACGGAGAGAATGTGTTCATGCAGGTGTCAGCGGATATTTACAGCACCATAGAACCGGGCTCGGGTCTGCTCTATGAACTGAACGTACCCGCCGACTATGTGGCAAGCTACGGCTTCAGCAGGCCGCGCGTGGAAGATTTCAGCTTTACGACAGACTAGCGGATCCACGGCAGCTCTTGCGGTAGACGGCGAGGAAATAAATAATCTCTGCAATCGCTGTGATTGCCCATGAAAAGACATAAAGCAGATACAGCGACGGAATGGTTTTGAAATAGGCAAAGACTGTGTAGATCCATGTGATACGGAACGCACAGGAGCCCAGAATCACAAGAATGGTGGGGACAAAGGTTTTGCCCAGTCCCCTTGCCGCCGCGATGGTATTGTCCATGAAGGCGGAGACGCAGTAGCTGAGCGCCATGATCGAGATACGCTTCATGCCTGCCTCCGCCACGGCTGCCTCGTTGGTAAAGAGGGCAAGGAACGGATGGCGCAGCAGGTAAAGGGCAACGCCCAGAACCAGTCCCATGACGAAAGAATAAAGAAGACAGATCAGATAGCTTTTCATGATTCTGTCTTTTTTATTTGCACCGAAATTCTGCGCAATGAAGCTTGCACAGGCGGTGTAGAAGGCAGCCATCATATCGTAGACCAGAGGATCTGCGTTTGCCGCAGCGGAATTGCCCTCCACCATCACATGGTCGAAGGAGTTTACACCGGTCTGGACAAAAAGGTTAGCAATGGCAAAAACCGCATACTGGAAAGCGGACGGAAGCCCGATCTTGAGAATGCGGATCAGCTTGTCCGAAACGATCTTAAGTCCGTGGAGTGACACGGAAAAATCCGCCTCAGTTGTGAGCAAAACCCGAAGGATCAGCACGGCGGACAGATACTGCGAGATAATGCTGGCAAGGGCAACGCCCACCACATCAAGGCGGAAGACGATGACAAACAGCAGGTTGAGCAGCACATTCAGAACGCCGGAAAACAACAGGTAGTAGAGAGGACGCTTTGTGTCCCCGGCGGCGCTCAGCACGGCATTACCGAAGTTATACAGACCCAGGGCGGGCATGCCGAGCAGATAGATGCGCAGATAGAGAAGGGCGTCCGCAAGCAGCTCGTCCTTGGTGTGGATTGCGGTCAGGATCCATTCAGAGAACAAAATGCCCAGAACGGAGATCAGGATGCCCGCGATCAGGCAGAGCAGCAGGGCGGTATGTACGGTCTCCCTCAGATCCTTTTTGCTCCTTGAGCCGATATAAAGGGCGGTCAGGGCGTTGACACCGCTGGCAAGCCCAATCAAAAGCCCGGTAAAGAGCGTGATCAGGATGCTGGTGGAGCCCACGGCGCCCAGCGCGATGGGGCCGGAAAACTTTCCCACCACGGCAATGTCGGACATATTGAACAGCACCTGCAGAATATTGGTGAACATCAAAGGCACACTGTAAACGAGTATTTTTTTGAAGAGGGATCCGGTGCATAGATCCATCTCATAATTCTTTTTCATGTAGAAATCATCTTTCCCTTCATAGCTGTTTTGTATTTGCTTGTACTATCATACACCAGTTGTATAAAAAAGCAAGCGGAAACTTCACCTATTCACCTATTGACATAGTAGGTAAATGGGTATAATATGAAGCGGAAGAAGAGAGGGGGACTGCGGTTATGATGATTTCTACGAAAGGACGCTATGCACTCCGGGTGATGCTGGAGCTGGTAGAGCATGAAGGGGACGGCTTTACGCCCTTGAAGGACATTGCCGACAGGCAGGAAATTTCCCTGAAATATCTGGAGAGCATCATGACGATCCTCTCCAAGCAGCATCTTGTGGACGGCGCAAGCGGCAAGAAGGGCGGCTACCGCCTGTGCAGAAAGCCGGAGGAGTACAGCGTTGGCGAGATCCTCAGGCTGACGGAGGGGACGCTTGCACCGGTATCCTGTCTTCAATACGGAGCGCAGCCCTGTGAACGGGCGGATATGTGCTATATGCTGCCGGTATGGCAGGGGCTGGAGGATCTGATCAATCAATATTTTGACAATATGACGCTGGCTGATATTTACCAAAACGCCCGAAAGTCCGGGTGTGGGAAAACGCCGGACGAATCAAACAGGACGGAGGAGAGAAGAGCATGAGCAAGGAATGGGTTCTGGATGCGCAGCATCTGGATGTGAGAGTGGAAGAAAAGGAAATACTGCATGATGTAAGCCTGCAGATCGGAAAAGGGGAGACCCATGTGCTGATGGGCCCTAACGGAACGGGAAAATCCACGCTGGGGTATACGCTGATCGGCAATCCCCGCTACGAGGTTTTAAACGGCAGGATTTTGTTTGAGGGGGAGGATATCACCGGGCTTCCGGTCAACGAGCGGGCAAAAAAAGGATTGTTCCTCTCGTTCCAGAATCCACTGGAGGTGCCCGGCATCACGCTGAGCGCATTCATCAGAAGCGCGCTGGAGCAGAAGACGGGAAGCCGTGTCAGACTGTGGGATTTCAAGAAGGAGCTGGCGGAGAAAATGGAGCTGCTGCAGATGGATCCCTCCTATGCGGAGAGAGATCTGAATGTGGGCTTTTCCGGCGGTGAGAAAAAGAAAGCGGAAATTTTGCAGATGCTCATGCTGAAGCCGGCACTGGCAATTCTGGATGAGACGGATTCCGGTCTGGATGTGGATGCGGTGCGCACGGTGTCGAAGGGAATCGAGGCATACCAGAAGAGCAGCGAGGGCAGCCTTTTGATCATCACCCACAGCACCAAGATTTTAGAGGCGCTGCACGTGGATACCACCCATGTGATGGTGGGCGGGCATATTGTAAAGACCGGAGACGGCAGTCTGATCGGGGAGATCAACGAGAAGGGCTTTGGTGCATACGAAAACGCTTAGTGCGGAATGGAGAGTGCAATGAGAGAGAACGGTTTGGAAGAAGAAAAGAGCTATGTGGAGGATATCGACAGAAGCGTTTATGATATAAAGGATGAGGAGAAGGACGCCTACCGCCTGCACGCCGGTCTGACACCGGAGATCGTGGAGCAGCTGTCGCTTGAAAAGCATGATCCCGAATGGATGAGGCAGTTCAGGCTGGATTCCCTGAAAATCTATGAGCAGCTTTCGGTTCCCCGGTGGGGGTCGTCCATCGAGGGACTTGACATGGATCACATTGTGACCTATGTGCGCCCCAATACGCAGATGAAAGCCGACTGGTCGGAGGTGCCGCAGGATATCAAGGACACCTTTGAACGGCTGGGAATCCCGCAGGCGGAGAGAAAGTCGCTGGCGGGCGTGGGTGCCCAGTATGACTCCGAGCTTGTGTACCACAATGTGAAGGAGGAAGTGGCGGCACAGGGCGTGATCTACACGGATATGGAAAGCGCGCTGACCGGAGAGTATGCCGACATGGTGAAGTCGCATTTTATGAAGCTTGTGCCGCCGTCGGATCACAAATTTGCCGCCCTGCACGGCGCTGTCTGGTCGGGTGGCTCCTTTGTGTATGTGCCGAAGGGTGTTTCCGTGGAGATTCCGCTCCAATCCTATTTCAGGCTGAATGCGCCCGGCGCAGGACAGTTTGAGCATACGCTGATTATTGTGGAGGAGGGCGCCAGCCTGCACTTCATAGAGGGCTGCTCCGCACCCAAATACAATGTGGCGAACCTGCATGCGGGCTGCGTGGAGCTGTTTGTGGGGAAGAACGCAAAGCTGCGCTATTCCACGATTGAGAACTGGTCAAAAAATATGTATAACCTGAACACGAAGCGGGCAGTGGTGGAGGAAGACGGCACCATCGAATGGGTGTCCGGCTCCTTCGGCTCCCACGTTTCCTACCTGTACCCCATGAGTATTTTGAAAGGGCGCGGCGCGAAGATGGAGTTTACCGGCGTGACCTTTGCAGGAAAAGGACAGAATCTGGACACGGGGGCAAAAGTGGTACACTGCGCACCGGATACCAGCTCCTATATGAATACCAGATCCATATCAAAGAGCGGCGGTATCAGCACCTTCCGAAGCTCCGTGGTGGTCACAAAGGAGGCAAAGGGAACCAAGTCTTCCGTTTCCTGCCAGTCCCTGATGCTGGATTCCGAATCCGGATCCGACACCATCCCCGCCATGGATGTGCGCACGAAGGACGCCAACATCGGGCATGAGGCGCAGATCGGGCGGATCAGTGACGAGGCGGTGTTCTATCTGATGAGCCGGGGCATGAGCGAGGAGGAGGCAAAGGCGTGCATCGTCAGTGGCTTTGCGGACAATGTGTCCAAGGAGCTGCCTCTGGAATACGCGATTGAGATGAACAATCTGATCCGGCTGGAGATGAAGGGCTGTATCGGGTAAGGGAAGGAGATTGTAAAATATGGTACAGAATCGTGAATATATAATCAATCAGCTCCCGGCGCCCACATGGAACCGGCTGCAGGTAAATGAGGCGGTGCTGCAGTGGACGGGGGAGACCGAAGGCTGCAGGATCGATACGGAAAACCTTGTTCTGCGGCAGGAAGCAGAAGCGCCTGCGATCCTGACGGGTGCCGGCGTGGAGGCGGATTCCCTGTTTGAAAGAGCAGCCGCATGTCAGGTGAACGGACAGCAGGAAAATCCGGTGCGAATCCATATCAGAGGCAGAAAAGAGGAGCAGAGCGCCGGGCTTGTGCGGATCACGGCGGAGCCGGAAAACCGTCTCACGGTGGTCATGGACTGCCGGACGGGCAGCAGGCAGGCATCCTTAGCGGTCAGGACACTGGTGCATGCGAAGGAAAGGTCGCATATTAAGCTGATCCAGATTTTGACGCCGGGACAGGAAAGCGTACTGTTAAGTGACATCGGCGCACGCTGCGAGGAGGAGGCGGAGCTTGAGCTGTTGCAGCTCTTTGCGGGAAAGGGAAATCTGTATGACGGATGCCGGGTGGATCTTGACGGGGCGGACAGCCGCTTTTCCACGCAGATCGGCTATGTCTGCGGCGAGGGTCAGCTGCTTGATCTGAATATGGCGGTCAACCATTTCGGGGAGAGAAGCATCAGCGATATCCGGGCGGATGGAACGCTGCTTAACCATGCGGACAAGATCTTCCGCGGAACCATTGATTTCAAGAAGGGTTCCGCCGGTGCGGAGGGACAGGAGACGGAGAACGTGCTCCTTTTAGGCGATGATTTACGGAACAGAACCGTGCCTCTCATTCTCTGCGCGGAGGAGGATGTGAAGGGAAATCACGGCGCCACCATCGGCGAGCTGGATGAGGATACGCTTCTGTATTTTGCTTCCAGAGGAATCGGAAAAGAGACGGCAGAGAAGATGATGACCCGCGCGAAGCTGGAGCGTCTTTGCAGCCAGATGCGGGATGCCGGGGCGGAGCAGCTTGCAAAGGAGGCGGTGGAGGAGCTTTTGTTTGACGGCCGTGCCGATTTTCCACTGCTGCAGACGGAAAAGACCTTCTATCTGGACAACGCCGCCACCTCCCAGAGACCGGTCTGTGTCATGGAGGCGGAGCGCGCTTTCTATGAGCATGACAACGCCAATCCTCTGCGGGGCTTTTATCCGCTAAGCCTGAGGGCGACGGAGGCGTATGAGGAAGCCAGAAAAACCGTGCAGCGTTTTTTACATGCGGCTGCGCCGGAGGAGATCATATTTACACGCAACACCACGGAAAGCCTGAATCTTGTGGCGTACAGCTACGGCTTGTCCCGCCTGAAGGAAGGAGACGAGATCGTGGTCTCCATCATGGAGCACCACAGCAATCTGCTGCCATGGCAGATGGTGGCGCGCACCACGGGGGCAAAGCTGGTGTTTCTGGAGTGCGGGCCGGACGGGGAGATCACGGAGGAGCGGATGGACGCCGCATTTTCCGACCGGACAAGGCTTGTGGCGGTCACTCATGTTTCCAATGTGCTGGGCAGGGTAAATCCCATTGCCCAGATCGCGGAGAGGGCGCATGTTGTCGGCGCGGTGGTGGTGCTGGATGCGGCGCAGAGTGCTCCGCATATGCCGCTTGATGTGCAGGCGCTTGATGTGGATTTCCTTGCTTTTTCCGGACATAAGCTCTTTGGCCCCATGGGAATCGGCGTGTTGTACGGAAGAAGAAAGCTTTTGGAACAGATGCCGCCCTTCCTCACCGGCGGTGAGATGATCGACAGCGTGACCAGAGAGGGCGCGGTATTTGCAGAGCTGCCGCACAAGTTCGAGGCGGGCACGGTGAACGCGGCGGGAGCCGTGGGTCTGGCGGAGGCGATCCGCTATATCGAGAGAATCGGCTTTGAGAGAATGCAGGAGAGGGAGCTTGCCCTGACAAAACGGGCGATGGACGGGCTTTGCAGACTTCCCCATGTGCATGTGCTGGGCTCGGAGGATGCGCGGGAACACACGGGCATTGTGACCTTTGTGGTGGATGATGTGCACCCCCATGACGTGAGCGCAATTCTGGAAGAAGAAGGAATCGATGTGCGTGCCGGACATCACTGTGCGCAGCCGCTGCTTGCATATCTGGGCGTGCGTTCCGCAACGCGGGCAAGCCTGATGTTCTACAACACGGCGGAAGAAGTCGACGCATTCGTGGACGCGGTGGCAAGTGTCCGGGAAAGGATGGGCTATGGAGAATAGAAGCTTTTACAACGAAATTCTGACGGAGCATAATCTGCGTCCGGAGTTCAAGCATGATCTGCCGGATGCCAATCTGGTGCTGGAGGGTGTAAATCCCAACTGCGGTGATGATATTTTTTTGAAGCTCAAGGTGGTGGATGATGTGATCGCAGACGGCGCCTTTGTTGGGGACGGCTGTGCCATTTCCCAGGCGTCGGCGGATATCATGCTGGGTATGATCATCGGGAAGAAGAAGGAAGAAGCGCTCCGGCTAGGGGAGCTGTTCTTTCGGATGATAAAGGGGGAGACGACCCCGGAGGAGACAGAGGAGCTGGAGGAAGCGTCCGCACTCAAGGACATTGCCCACATGCCGTCAAGGGTGAAGTGTGCCGTGCTGGGATGGCATACCCTTGCCGAAATGTTCAAAGAGCCGGAAGACTAAGCCTTTTTGGCATGGCGGAGCGCGGAGATCGCGAGCCGGCGCTTGTAGTAGCGGAAAAGCCCCGCAGCTTTATTGTAGAACCAGAAAGAATACACAAGCACATTGTTTAAGGAGCCGATTTTGTCCTTGGTGGTGTGCGTATAATAACAACCGCCGCAGCGCACGGGCTGTTTTGCATTGACGTAGCGGATCAGATCACTTTCCGTCTGTACGGAATCCGGCAGGTCGGTGTATGCCAGACCGATGCAGTCCGGCTTGTGGGCGTCGCTGCCGCCGAAGCCGGGAAGATCATATTTTTCAGCAAGCTCCGCTGCCCTTTTGTTGGTCGCGGGGCTTTCGCACGCGTTGAAGGTTTCCATGAAGTCAAAATTCTTTAATATGTCGGGATTCTTGCGGTAGCGCCGGGAGCGGCAGAAACTTAAGTATTTCTCCCCGCACGGGTGCGCCGGTCCCAGAATGCCGCCGTAGAAGTGAACCACTTCGATCAGCGCGGTCACGGGGAGTCCCCGCAGCTCCATGAGCGGAAGCTTGGTGTACTCCGGCAGGATCACCAGAATATGTCCCGCGTCGATGGTATCATACTCAATCCCCTTTAATATGGTAAAATCCCGGAAGGCAGGATCATCCTTATGTTTTTTGTAGTAACGGTAGGCGTTGTAGGAATTGTGATCGGTCACAAGCATTCCCTGATAGCCCCGGCTCTTTAATTGCTCTACAAAATCGGCAAGCCGGACTTTTCCGTCCAGCGAGCCTTCCTTGGTGTGGCAGTGCATGTCAAAACGCATAATGTTCCTTTCTTCGACGGGATCAATCCCCGTTACAGTTTAGCACAAGAGGACAGCATTGTTAAGATTATTTTACATTTGGCGCGAGGTTTTTGCCTTTACATTAGACTGTCCAGAGTTTATAATGTTATGTACCTACAAAACAATTACACATGGAGGAAAAACTATGAGTTTTCTATGGGAAGGCATATGCGCAGTCACATGGCAGCAGATCGTCATGTATGTGGTGGGCGCAGTGCTGATTTGGCTTGCAATCAAAAAGGAATATGAACCTTCTTTGCTTTTGCCGATGGGCTTTGGTGCCATTCTTGTCAATCTTCCCGGTGCCAATGCCATCAATCAGGTGCTGGAAGGCGTGGGAGAGACAAACGGCATCATCCAGTGGCTGTATGAGATTGGAATCGAGGCTTCGGAAGCATTGCCGCTTCTCTTGTTTATCGGCATCGGCGCCATGATCGACTTCGGCCCGCTGCTGGCGAAGCCCATCATGTTTCTGTTCGGTGCGGCAGCGCAGTTCGGTATTTTTGCAGCGCTTCTCTTTGCTGTGCTGCTGGGCTTTGACTTGAAGGATGCGGCATCCATCGGTATCATCGGTGCGGCGGACGGTCCCACATCCCTGCTGGTTTCGCAGGTTCTGCATTCCAACTATATCGGAGCGATCGCGGTGGCGGCGTACTCCTACATGGCATTGGTTCCCATCGTACAGCCGGCGGCAATCAAGCTGATCACGACTAAGAAAGAACGCAGTATTAAGATGGAATACAAGCCCGGCTCCGTTTCCAAGCGGACAAGGATCCTGTTCCCCATCGTGGTGACGATCATCGTGGGCTTTGTGGCGCCCTCCTCGGCATCTCTGGTTGGCTGCCTGATGTTCGGCAACCTGATCCGCGAGTGCGGCGTATTGCAGAATCTTTCGGATACGGCACAGGGACCTTTGACCAACCTGATCACCCTGCTGCTCGGTATCACCATTTCCTTCAGCATGAAGGCGGAGGCTTTTGTCAAGGTGGATACGCTTCTGGTTATGCTGATCGGTCTGGCGGCGTTTGTATTTGATACCTTCGGCGGCGTTATGTTTGCGAAGATACTGAACATCTTCCTCAAAAAGAAGATCAATCCCATGGTGGGAGCTGCCGGTATTTCCGCATTCCCCATGGCGTCCAGAGTGGTGCAGAAGATGGCGCAGGAGGAGAACCCCGGCAATATTCTCATCATGCAGGCAGCAGGCGCCAACGTGGCTGGACAGATTTCCTCCGCAATCGCGGGCGGTATGATCATCCAGCTTGTAGCACAGTTTGCACAGACTATGTAGGAGGTGGCACATGAACGCAAATATCTTGGCAGCACTTGAAATCATGGGATACGGCATGGCAGGCATTTTTGCCGCCATCATCATCATCATCTTCTTTGTCTGGATCCTGCAGAAGCTGGACAGCAAAGGAAAGAAAGATTGATTTAAAGTAGAATCCTATTAGCAAGCTCAGGCACTGCACCCGTTGGGTACAGTGCCTGATTTTTTCAGCACATAAAACAAATTTCTTTTTCCTGCCGCAAGCAACTGCTTTCCGCCATGGCTGGCGGATCAGAAAAGCCGGAAGGGTACAGGAGCGCATTTTTGCTGATCTGTACCCGTGGTAAGTGGAAGTCTGGCAGGCTTCCGGGTACAGGAGAGCGTTTTTGCTGTTCTGTACCCGATTTGAGCGGGAATCCGGCGGGTTTTCGGGTACAGGAGAAGTTTTTGGTCGATCTGTACCCGATTTGAGCGGGGAATCGGCGAGTTTTCGGGTACAGAAGCGTTTTTTTGTTCATCTGTACCCGATTTGAGTGGAAATCCGGCGGGTTTTCGGGTACAGAAAAGCATTTTTGCTGATCTGTACCCGTGGGGGACAAATCTTCATGCGGCAACAACCTTGCCTATGAGCAACACAGACAGGGCAAGATAGACGGTGGAACACTGACAGTGCAGGAAAGACAGTGCAACGCAGACAGCGCGATGTAGACATGCCAGACGGGTGGATGTCAAAGCGCCGCAGCAGATTCCAGCAGTTTCCTGAGTTTGTCTCCGAAGCCGTCGGACATGTGCGAAGTGGAAGGGATGTGAAGAAACAAGACAGGACATTCTGCTTTCTGTAACACATACCAATATGCTTCGTTACACAGGTACGTGCCAGGAATCTCCGACACAGTATAGGATAGCCCCATTTCATTTGCCAAAGCCAAATAGGGCTCGATATCCATGGAGGAATAGAGCAGCTTGCCGTCCTTTTGCGCCGCCCGCTCAAAGCGGACGGCATCATGCAAATTCTTATCCAATCCCAACATGAGTATCTTTTCGTAGTTCATAGACAGGGTGTCAATATCACGTTTGATGCCGGGAAAGGAATTTGTAAGATAAAAAGCATCCGCGTGCATCTGGCTGACAAGCTGACAGGATGAATTATTTTTTCCTTTAAAGGCGATATATAGTATGTTTGCCATATTAATGCCTCCTCAAGATTTAATGCTCCAGCCGGTATATCTCCAGCCCGTCGCAGATCCCTTTATAGGAAAAGCCCTTCTTGCAAGCAATTTGTTTTGTGGCTGTCTGCTGCGGCACACACTCTATCACCACATCCTTCTGCTCCTGCTGTGCCTTCCGGATCAACTGATCGGTGAGCGCTGATGCATATCCGCGCCCCCAGAAGGCGGGGAAGAGAACCCAGCCTATTTCCATGCTTTCGTGGTCATAGGAATGGTATATGACATATCCAATGAATTTTTCGTGTTCTTCCACAGCATAGATCAAGGGGGAATCCGATAATCCGGCACTGCATAGAAAATGTTCGGTCTGCTCCCGACTGTACGGAGCCTCCAGATAACGCATCACCTTCGGATCGGACAGCAGCAGATGCAGCGCAGGGGCATCATCTTTTCTCATTTTCCTGATAATCAGCTCCATAAAACATTTCCCCCTTGATTCCGCACACGCAAAGCCCACACATCGCCGTACTCCAAAATCCAACCATGAAAAAAGCCGAAATCCTTTGAACACTCAAAGAATCCCGGCTCAACGACAATGCGCGAAAACGCATAAAACGTGCGCAAACGCACAGTAGCGTGCGTTAGAGGATTCGAACCCCCGACCTTTTGGTCCGTAGCCAAACGCTCTATCCAGCTGAGCTAAACGCACACAACAGATGTAATCACCTGCAACATTAAATATTTTACATAGAGACCCCGGGATTGTCAAGGGCTTTTTCAAAGTTTTTTTATACGCAGACGAAGGAGGATATGTTATAATCGAGGTAAGATCCGTATTTTCAAAAGAGAGGGCAGAGAGACAAATGAAAAAGTTTTTGCATGTGTTTTTCAAGCTGGTGTTCAGCCGTACCCTGATTATCGTGTTGTCACTTTTACTGCAAATTGCCATTCTGGTGAGTACCTTCCTGTGGATGGGGCGGTACAGCACCTATGTTTACGGCGGTATGGTGCTGCTGGGTGTGGTGGTGCTGATCTATCTGATCAACAAGGAAGATCTGCCGGAGTTCAAGCTCTCCTGGGCAATCCCCATCTGCGCACTCCCCGTGGTGGGAACCATAGTGTTTCTGTTTGTGGACAAGAATCTGGGGAGCCGCGGACTGAAGCATGAGATGAACCGCGTGATCGCGCAGACCCGGTCCTATATGGAGCCTGACGGGAAAGTGCTGGAGCAGATAGAAGAGATGGAGAGCGCGGCGGGGCAGCTTGCCCATTATCTTGCCTATACGGCAGGATATCCGGTATATCCCGCAGAGAAGAATACCTATTTCAGAATGGGAGAAGAAAAATGGAAGGATATGCTGGAAGAACTGGAGCGGGCGGAGCATTTCATTTTTCTGGAATATTTTATCGTGGAGCCAGGTCTGATGTGGGATTCCGTTCTGGCGGTGCTAAAGCGGAAGGCGGCAGCGGGAGTGGAGGTGCGCTTCATGTACGACGGCATGTGCTCCCTGCTTCTGCTTCCTTATAATTACCCGAAAAAAATGGAGAAGTTTGGAATCAAGACAAAGCCCTTTGCCCAGATCGTGCCCATGCTCTCCACCCACCAGAATAACCGTGACCATAGAAAAATCCTTGTGATCGACGGCAGGGTAGCATATACGGGAGGCGTAAATCTGGCGGACGAGTACATCAACCGGAGAGAGCGCTTCGGGCATTGGAAGGATGTGGCGGTAAAAATCACGGGAAAAGCGGTGGACAGCTTTACGGTCATGTTTCTCAGAAACTGGGATACACCGGGCAAAACGGAGGATTTCGGAAAGTACCTGAAAAAGTGGAAGGAAGAGGAGGCGACCGCTCCGCTGTCCGACGGTATTGTGATTCCCTACGGGGACGGGCCGAACTGCAAGGAGAATGTGGCGGAGAAGGTCTATCTGGACATCCTGAACACGGCATCCCGCTATGTGCATATTATGACGCCGTACCTGATTCTGGACAGCACCTTTCTGATGATGTTAAAATATGCCGCCCAGAGAGGCGTGGAGGTCAAGCTGATCCTGCCGCACATACCGGATAAAAAATATGCGTTTGCCATTGCGAGAACCTATTATCTCACGCTGCTTTCCGCAGGCGTGGAGATCTACGAATACACGCCGGGCTTTGTGCATGCGAAGGTATTCACCTCGGACGACTGCAAAGCGGTGGTGGGAACCATCAATCTGGATTACCGCAGTCTGTACCACCACTTCGAGTGCGCAGCCTACTTTTACCGCAACAGCGTGGTGGCGGATGTGGAGGAGGATTTTAGGGAAACACTTGCAAAATGCAGCAGGGTGACGGAGGAATACTACAAATCGATTCCCCTGCACACAAGGCTGTTCGGGCATATCTGCAAGCTCTTTGCACCCCTTATGTAAAGAAATAATTCCCCATGACATCAAAAGGGCCGTACCATATCGGTACAGCCCTTTTTTATACCATAGGAAATTACTCCGTAATTCCTATGGTATAAAAGCCCTCCGGGCAGGATCGCACTGCGGCGGAGAGATATCATGTCGCAAAAGCGACCCGCCGCAGGCGGAGAATCCTGCAAAGCAGGATTCTTTCTCACGCACTGCGGCGCAGGTTTTGAAATTTAGCCCATGGTTACGGTAACATGGTATTCGGTCTTGTCCTTCTCGTAAGGGATGATGTGGCCGTCCACCGGCTTGCCGTCCACTACCATGGAAACAACACCCTTCTCTACGCCGGAAGGATTCTTCACATCGATGTGGTAGATGCCTTCGCGGAAGGAACGGGTCAGCTTGAAATCGCCGAAGCCCTTGGGAAGACAAGGATCGATGCTCAGTCCGGTGTGGGTTGGATATACACCCAGAATGTACTGGGAAATATTGACAAAAGTCCATGCAGCCGTACCGGTCAGCCAGCTGTTCTTTGCTTCGCCGTGGAACTTGGCGTCGCGTCCGGCAACCATCTGGGAGTAAACATACGGCTCGGTGCGGTGGATCTCACTGATTTCCTCCACATATGCGGGACAGGTCTTCTGATAGATCTCAAAAGCACGGTCGCCTCTGCCGATCACGGTCTCAGCGATGGATACCCAAGGGTTGTTGTGGCAGAAGATACCTGCATTCTCCTTGTATCCGGGCGGATAAGAGGTGATCTCGCCAAGCTCCAGATGATATCTTGTGTAAGCGGGCTGCAGGATCATTACGCCGTACTTGGTGTCCAGTCTTTCCTTTACGGAGTTGAGCGCCTTCTCGGCAAGACCTTCCTTGACGCCGACGCCTGCCAGAACACAGAAGCCCTGCGGCTCGATGAAGATCTGGCCTTCCTCACATTCCTTGGAACCAACCTTGTGGCTGTAAGCGTCGTAAGCACGCACAAACCACTCGCCGTCCCAGCCGTCCTTCAGGATGGCGTCATACATAACGGCTACTTCGTCGCGGGCTCTCTTTGCCTCTGCGGCATCGCCCAGAAGCTCAGCCAGCTGCGCATATTCCTCGCCGTATTTTACAAACATGCCGGCGATGAACACGGACTCCGCAACGGGACCTTCACTGGGGCCGAAGGTCTGGAAGGACTCGCCGGGATGCTCTGAGAAGCAGTTTAAGTTCAGACAGTCATTCCAGTCTGCACGCCCGATCAAAGGCAGGTTGTGAGGGCCTTTGTGGTTGATGATGTAATCAAGTGAGCGCTTTAAGTGCTCCATCAGGGTGGTTGCAACCGACATATCGTTGTCGTAGGGAACCATCTCCTTCAGGATGGAGGTATCTCCGGTCTCACGCACATAGGCGCTGGTTCCGGCAATCAGCCACAGCGGGTCATCATTGAAGCCGCTGCCGATGTCAGAGTTGCCCTTCTTGGTAAGGGGCTGATACTGATGATAAGCGCTGCCGTCCCGGAACTGGGTGGAAGCAATGTCAATGATACGCTCCCTTGCACGGTCGGGGATCAGATGCACGAAGCCGAGCAGATCCTGGCAGGAATCACGGAAGCCCATGCCGCGGCCGATACCGGATTCATAATAGGAAGCGGAACGGGACATATTGAAGGTCACCATACACTGATACTGGTTCCAGATATTAACCATGCGGTTTACCTTGTCGTTGCCGGATTCCACGGTGTACTTGGAAAGCAGCTTCTCCCAGTAAGCCTTCAGCTCTGCGAAAGCGGCGTCCACACCGGCATCTGTGTTGTAGCGCTCAAGCATTGCAAAAGCGCGCTTCTTGTTGATCACGCCGTAGGATTCCCACTTTTCGTCCTCGGGATTTTCCACATATCCCAGCACGAAGATGTAGCTCCTGCTCTCGCCGGGCTTCAGGGTCAGATTGATCTGATGCGCAGCGATGGGAGACCAGCCGCTTGCCATGGAGTTGGTGCATGCACCGTTCTCAACAGCCTCCGGCAGATCAGCGCCGCGGTATGCACCGAGGAAAGCGTCCCTGCTGGTGTCGAAAGCGTCAACCTTTGCATTTACGGAGTAAACCGCATAATGGTTGCGGCGCTCTCTGTACTCGGTCTTGTGGAAAATGGTGGAGTCCACGACTTCCACTTCGCCGGTGCTCAGGTTACGCTGGAAATTCTTCATATCATCATCAGCATTCCACAGACACCACTCTACATAGGAGAACAGAGAAAGGTTCTTTTCGGTGTCGGAGTTGTTGGTAATGCTGATACGGCTGATCTCACAGGTGTCCTGCATGGGAACAAAGGTGAGAACGGATGCCTCCACGCCGTTCTTCTTTCCGGTGAAACGGCTGTAGCCGATGCCGTGGCGGCACTCGTAGGAGTCAAGCTCCGTCTTGGAGGGCTGCCAGCCCGGATTCCAGACGGTATCGCCGTCCTTTATGTAGAAGTACTTGCCGTTGGTATCGGCGGGGATATCGTTGTAACGATAACGGGTCAGACGCAGCAGCTTTGCATCCTTATAGAAGGTGTAGCCACCGCAGGTATTGGAGATCAGGCTGAAAAAGTCTTTGCAGCCCAGATAGTTGATCCAGGGAAGGGGAGTCTTCGGGGTAGTGATCACGTACTCGCGGTTCCCATCGTCGAAATAGCCGAATTTCATGGTTTTTTCTCCTTTTCAGTTGTGGAATGGTTTTTGAAGTAAACGTTTAAGTAAAAAAGTACAACTTCTTCTAATTTCAAATTATACACAAGAAAGACAGGGAGCGCAACAAGAAAATGCAGTAAAAATGGACTTTTTGAGTAAACCATGAAATACACAACCGATAACTGAAACAAAAGGCGGAGGAGGTGAGGAGAGGGGGGGGAGGGGGGCAAAACGGCACATTTTTGATTAAATATAGAAGAAACTGGAAATACGCCTATACAAAAGTACAAAAAATTGTGCAACAAAACTGTGTAAGTTTGCTAAAGCTATAATAAATGCATAAAAAAGATATAAAAAGTGTTGCAAAAATATAAATGTTGATGTATATTATAACTGCGAAAACGATTAAGCGACTTTTCAATGTGGACAAAGACGAGGGAAGCTGGAGATTGGGGATTGCAACATGATCTCAATGAAAGATATATCCAGGGCGTGCGGTGTCAGCGTGGCGACAGTCAGCAAGGCATTGAACGACCACAAGGATATCGGGGAGGAGACAAAGGAAAAGATTCGGCAGACGGCAAAGGAAATGGGATACTTTCCAAACTCATCTGCCAGGGCGCTGAAAACAAACCGTACCTATAATATAGGAGTGCTGTTTGCGGATGAGGCGCAGAGTGGTCTGACCCATGATTTCTTTTCCAATGTGCTCGACAGCTTCAAACGGACGGTGGAGACGAGGGGATATGACATCACTTTTATCAACACCGGGCGTAAGGGAAAAGGCAAGATGAGCTATCTGGAGCATTGCAAGTACCGGGGCTTTGACGGCGTGGTGATCGCCTGCGTAGACTTCCTCGGCGACGAGGTGGAGGAGCTGGTGCACAGCGACATTCCCTTGATTACCATCGATCATCTGTTCCACAACAGGTCGGCAGTCATTTCGGACAACGTAGGAGGCATGAAACAACTGCTTACCTATATATATGAACAGGGACACCGCAGGATCGCCTATATCCACGGCGCGGATTCCTCGGTTACCCAGAGCCGTCTCTCCTCATTTTACAGGACGGCGGAGGAGTTGGGACTTACCGTTCCGGACAGTTACATATTAGAATCGGCGTACAGGGATACGGAAGGCGCCGGTCAGAGGACGAAGGAGCTGCTTTCTTTGAAGAGACCTCCTACCTGCATCCTCTATCCCGATGATTTTTCCTGCTTCGGAGGCATCAATGTGATCAAGGAGCGGGGGCTGCGGATTCCGCAGGACATTTCCGTTGCAGGCTATGACGGTATCCGCGTAGGACGCCATATTGAGCCACAGCTTACCACCTTACATCAGAACACCGGCAGGATCGGTGAGATGGCGGGAGTAAAGCTCATCAGCCTGATTGAAAAACCGAAGACAACGCTGGTGGAACAGATTTTGATCAGCGGCGAGGTCTACGAAGGGAAAACGGTAAAACGGATCTGAAAAATAATACCGGTATTATTTTTGCATGATAAGATCATGCAAAACTAATATAAAAAACACACTCATTATTTTAAAGGGAGGAAAAAAGTAATGAAAAAGAAATTACTTGGAGCCCTGCTTTCCGTAGCAATGCTTTCCAGCCTGCTGGTTGGATGCGGTGATGGTTCTACCACTACCGACGGAAGCGGAGCAAACACCGAAACAAAGACGGAGTCTTCCGCAGCACCTGCTAGCGGAGAGTCCAAGACAGACGACGGCTCTGCAGCATATGTAGGCGAGCTGGAGATCATGCACTACTCTACTTCTGAGGAGTCTCAGGGTAACGGTGGTTCCGATGGTTTCCGTACCGTTCTTGCACAGTGGGATGAGGCTCATCCGGACATCACTCTGACCCAGAACGTTCTGGCTAACGCAGAGTACAAGACCCAGATCGCTACACTGGCAGCAGCAGATGACCTGCCTGATGTATTCTTACTTCAGGGTATGAATACCATCGCATGGGCGGATCAGGGACTGATCCTTGACCTGACCGACATCATCAAAGAGTCTCCTTACTACGCTGACTACAACACCTCTTACTTCGCACCTTTCACCGTAGATGGAAAGATGTATGGTTTCCCTGTACTGACAGGCGGTACCTGTACTGTTGTAATCTACGACAAGGCAATGTGGAAAGAGGCTGGATTTGATTCTTTCCCGACAACTTGGGAAGATGTTGAGAAGGCTGCTGAATACTTCAACGCAAAGGGCATCACCACTGTTGCGTTCGGTAACGGCGGTAAGTGGCAGGCAAACTCCTGCTTCCTGTCTACTTTAGGAAACAGATATACCGGTCCCGACTGGTTCATGGGTCTGATTGCAAAGAGCGGTTCCAAGTTCACAGATGATACCTTCGTAGCAGCTCTTGCTGAGACCCAGAGACTGTTCAATGACACTGCAATCTTCAACGAGGACTTCAACGCAGTCACCAACGAGGACGCTCGTGAGTACTACATCGCTGGTACCGCAGCAGCATTCATCGGCGGTAACTGGGATGAGTCCTATATCGCAGCTACTTTGAAGGAGAGCGATCCTGACAAGTTCAACAACATCGGTTTCGCAGTTCTTCCTCAGCCTGCAGATGCAACCTACGCTCCTAATTCCCAGAACATCGGTCTTGGATACGCAGTAGCAATCAATCCTAAGGTTGCTGAGGATCCTGCTAAGCTGGCAGCAGCTATCGATCTGGCTGAGTACGTTACCGGTCCTGCATTCGCAAGCTATGTAGCTACCGGCTACGCTCTGGGCGGACTTACCAAGGTTGCTGACGTAGATCTGAGCGGCTTCGATGCAGTTACCCAGGCATTCTACAACTGGTCTTATGTTGATACCGAGACCTGCGAGATTTACGACTCCTACATCTCCAGCGCTGTATGGGATGTTCTGAACACAGACCTGCAGTCCATGATGAACGGAGATATGACACCTGAGGACGTTGCTGCAAATGCACAGGCTGCATACGAAGCAAACTACTAAGAAGGTGACTGACAGGGGCATAAGTCCTTTGCAGTAAAAAAGAGATTTACTTTCAGGCCGTTCTGCCTACCTTAGTGCAGGCAGAACGGTTTTTGTAAAGGAAGGAGAGGGCGTACATAACATGTTAAACTCAATCAAACCAAAAGGACGAACTGTATTTCTGTATTTGATTTTACCGGTTGTCTTTTTCGTATTCACTGTATTTGTTCCTCTGGTAACCGCATTCGTTTATAGCTTTTTTGAATGGAAGGGTGGCCCCAAGAAGACTTTTATTGGATTCGATAATTATATTCAACTGTTTCACGATGCGACTTTCTGGGAGTCCTTCGGACATAACATCTATCTGGTGGTTGCATGTATCATCGGACAGGTCGGCATCGCTTTTATCATGGTAATGATTGTGAATTCCAAGGTGGTAAAGCTGAAAGGGATTCACAGAACCTTTGGATTTTTCCCCAGCACGATTTCAGCAGTGTGTCTGGGCTTGATCTGGAATATGATCTATCACAACCAGTACGGAATCATCAACTGGTTTTTGAGAGTTATCGGCAGACCTGATCTTTGTAAGGTTTGGCTGAATGAGCCGAAGTTAGTAATGCTTTTGGTATCCATTCCTCTGATCTGGCAGTATATCGGATATTACATGGTAATCATCCTCTCCGCAATTTCTTCCATCGATACGGAAGTGTTCGAGAGCGCGGAGATCGACGGAGCCAACGGTGTGCAGAAGGCATGGTATATCACACTTCCCCTGATTAAGAACACAATGCTTGTTTGTATTACCCTCTGCGTAGCAGGTAATATGAAGGCGTTCGATAATATCTTCGTTATGACGAAGGGTGGCCCGGGTACCGCGTCCATGGTTATGGCAATGTACGGTTACCAGATTTCCTTCAATCAGAGCAACATGGGTTACGGAAGCTGTATTTCCGTAGGAATCTTTGTACTGGCAATGCTGGTCATCGGCGGATCACAGTTGCTTGCAAATTTGTTCACCCGCGAGAAGGAGGCGTAGAAGATGTCAACACATACTCAGGCAGTAGCAAAACCCCATCCTGTTCGCAAGGGTATCCTTACGGTAGTACTCAACTTTATCTGTATTGTATTTTCACTTTCCTGTATTTTCCCCATCGTGTGGATGCTGTATTCCTCACTGAAGGAGAAGAGAGTGTTCAATGCAGACATTGTGGGACTTCCCAAGAACCCTACCCTGGTCAACTATATCAGAATTTTGGGCAACTCGGACTACCATCTGGGAGAGTCCATGATGAACAGCGTGCGTACCACGGCGCTTTCCATCGTTCTGATCGTTTTATTCAGCTTTGTAGTAGGTTACATTCTGGCAAGAGTTCGTTTTAAACTGAACCGTCCGCTCTATGTGATGTTCCTCATGGGAATGCTGATCCCGATCCATTCCCTGCTGGTACCCATCTATGTGGTATTCAAGAGCTGCGGTATTTCCAACCAGTGGTATACACTGCTTTTGCCCTATGTTTCCTTTGCACTTCCCATGGGTATCTTCCTTGTGGAAGGCTATGTAAAGAGCATTCCGGTCTCCTTGGAGGAGGCGGCAGCCATTGACGGAAGCAGCTTTTCCCACACGCTGTTGAATATCATCCTTCCGATCTGCAAACCGATTCTGGTGACGGTTGCCATTATTCAGATCTTCGGATGCTGGAATGAGTTCTCCTTCGCGTTGGTTTTGATCAAGAATGTGCATCTGCAGACGGTGCCTCTTGCACTGACACAGTTTAAGGGTCAGTTCGCATCCGACTATCCGAAGCAGATGGCAGCTATGTTGATCACCATGTCCCCGATCGTGATTCTGTACTTTATGTTCAGCAAGCAGATCATCAAGGGAATGGTTGCCGGTGCCGTGAAGGGCTGACATTTTTGCTTATATCTTTATAGAAAGTTTATAGTACCTTTCCTTACCTTTTATTTACGAATCAAGGCGGGCATGTTATAATGTGTGAAACGTTATGCATGCCCGCTTTGACTTGCTGCGGGGACGGAGGAAAGATATGACAAAACAAGAGTTCCTGGACAGTCTGAGAATGGCGTTGACAGGCAGGGTCAGCGCTTCGCAGGTGGAAGAGAACATCAGATATTATGAGGACTATATCAATACGCGGGTGCGGATGAACCTGAGCGAGACGGAGGTGATCGCAGAGCTGGGAGATCCGAGACTGCTGGCGCGCAGCATTTCGGATGCCAGCAAGCGCGCGGAGCGGGGCAGCGGAGAGGGCGGCGATGGCTGCGACAGTCAGGGCAGCTACGGCTATAACGGTTACGGCGGATATGCCGACGGGGACGGTATGCAGCACAAAAGACGCCTGTTCCACATGCCGCTGCGGCTGGTACTGATTCTCGTATTTGTCGTCCTGATTCTCATATTTGGAGCGGCATTTTCGATTTTGTCCTATCTGGCGCCGATTCTGATACCGGTGCTGTTGATCGTGTTTGTGGTGAGGTGGATCAGAAGCTCCTGACCCGGGCTGCATAGAAAAGCGTGAAAAGAAATTTGAAAAAGGGATTTAAAAGGGAATGAGCCGTCGGGGGAACCGGCGGCTCATATAGGGGAGTATAAATAATATATAAGGGTTACAAAGGAAGAAGGTGGGGACCAATTTCCTTTGCAAGATTATTATATAATACTTTAGTACCAAAAGCAAGCATAAAATAGTAAAAAAGTCCTATAAAAATCCGGCATATTTTCAGGGGACGTCAGAGATACTATTCCTGTAATAAAAAAATCAACAGGAGGAGTTTTCTCATGTCTTATAACAACGAGAATCAGAATCAGAACAGCAACCAGAACAACCAGAATCAGAACAACAGCCAGAACAACCAGAATCAGAACAACAGCCAGAACAAGTACAGCAACTGCTCTGACAGCACCAAGAACAACCGGAACAAGCAGAATAAGCAGAACAATCAGAACAACTGCCAGTAGGCATTGTGACGGAGTGACAGGAAACCGCCTTATCCTTCGGGATGGGCGGTTTTTGTGTAGTGCAGGATCTGCGTGGACAGGATTCCTTTTTACTTTGCTTTATATGAAAAAAGATGCTATACTGTTAAAAAGGAAAAAGGCGGAAATCATGAGAAAGTTTGAATTGATCGCACCCTGCCATTTCGGCATGGAGTCGGTGTTGAAGAAAGAGATAATTGATCTGGGGTATGACATCACGGAAGTATCCGACGGAAGAGTCACCTTTTTCGGGGATGAGGAGGCACTTTGCAGGGCAAATGTCTTTTTGCGTACTGCGGAGAGAATCCTGATCAAAGTGGGTTCCTTTCATGCGGAGACCTTTGAAGAGCTGTTTCAGGGAACCGCGGCTCTGCCCTGGGAGGAGTATATTCCCGCAGACGGAAAATTCTGGGTGGCGAAGGCGGGCAGCGTGAAGAGCAAGCTGTTCAGCCCCTCCGATATACAGTCCATTATGAAAAAGGCAATGGTGGACAGGCTGAAAGGAATCTACCATGTAAACTGGTTTGCCGAGACCGGCGAGAGCTACCCGGTAAGAGTCTTTCTGCTGAAGGATGAGGTTACGGTTGGCCTGGATACCACCGGGGAATCCCTGCACAAGAGGGGCTACCGCAGGCTGGTGGCGAAAGCGCCCATTGCGGAAAATCTGGCGGCGGCGCTGATTATGCTGACGCCGTGGAACAAGGACAGGATTCTGGTGGATCCCTTCTGCGGCAGCGGTACGTTTCCCATAGAGGCGGCAATGATGGCTGCCAATATGGCGCCCGGCATGAAGCGGAAGTTTACGGCGATGAACTGGAAGAATGTGGTGGGCGGACAGGTGTGGAAGGATACGCTCGAGGAGGCGGAGGATCTTGTGGATCTGTCGGTGCACACGGATATCCAGGGCTACGATATCGACGAGAAGATGATCGCCGTGTCCAGAGAGAACGCAAAGCTTGCAGGCGTGGATGGGCTGATCCACTTCCAGAGAAGGGCCGTGGAGCAGTTGAGCCACGCGAAGAAGTACGGCTTCATCATCACCAATCCCCCCTACGGAGAACGGCTTGAGGAAAAGGAGGCGCTGCCTGCGCTGTACCGCACCATCGGGGAGCGTTTCCGGGCGCTGGATGCATGGAGCATGTATCTGATTACCGCGTATGAGCAGGCAGAGCGGGATATCGGCCGCAAGGCGGATAAAAACCGTAAGATCTACAATGGCATGCTCAAGACCTACTACTATCAGTTTATGGGACCGAAGCCGCCGAAGGAGCGCGGCACTGCGGAAACAGGGAAAAAAGGATGAAGCAGAACGGGATTAAAAAAGCGGTCTGGATCGTGCTTTACTGCGCGGCAGCCATGGGAGCCATGCTGTTTTTTATGAAGCACAAGGCAATCACCATCGCCAATGTGGAGCAGGATCAGGTGATAAAGGATACGGGCGGGGACGGAACAGAGCATGAGCTTCGCTTCCGGTTAGACGACAGTGGGACGGACTATCTGTGCATCCCGCTTGAGAACGGGGTGAGGCCCGAGGACGTCACCATTGAAAACCACTACATGGACAGGCAGGTGTGGATCTATATTGCGAACTGCTCCGCAGACTATTACAGGCAGGAAGCGGTATCGGGAAACATTGACAGGATCACGGCGGGCAGCTACACCGCAAGGGAGGGGACAACGCTGCTAAAGTTTTCGCTGGAGGATGTCTTTGAGTGCAGCAGCGTCATGGAAGAAAACTGCCTATACATAGAGTTCGTGCCGCCGAAGGAGATGTACCCGAAGATCGTGGTGCTGGATGCCGGATGCGGCGGCGAGGACAACGGCTGCGAGTACGACGGCCGGAAGGAGAAGGATCTGACGCTTGATATTGTGAAGCGGCTGAAGCTTCTGCTTGACAGAACCGACATCAAGGTCTATTACACCCGGACGGAGGATGTGACCGTGTCGGGGCAGGAGAGAGCGGCATTCGCAAACGCGGTGGACGCGGATTTCCTGATCGGCGTCCGGCTTGCCGGGGACGAAGATCCTGCGGTGTACGGCGTCATAACGGAATACAACGACGAGTACTTTATTCCATGGTTTGACAACGCAAAGCTGGCGGATCTTGTGGAGCGCAACGTGGTGTTAAGCACCAGTAACCGGGGAATCGGTCTGCGCGCCGCTGATGAGACGGATACATTATTGAAAGAGGCAGGGATGCCGGCAGCGGTGCTGTATGCGGGGCATATGAGCAATCCGAAGGAAGCGGCGCTTCTTGTACAGCCCGATTACAGGGACGGCATTGCGGAAGGATTATACAACGCGATCCTGGCTGCCTTTGCGGAGCGGGAGAGCAGATAGATGAGGGAGAGAAGAACATGAACAGAATTGTGTTTGCAACGGGAAATGCGGGAAAGATCCGCGAGATCAGAGAGATCCTGCAGGATATTCCGCTTCCGGTGGTGTCCATGCGGGAGGCGGGCATCGATGTGGATGTGGAAGAGAATGGGGAGACCTACGAGCAGAACGCCCTGATCAAGGCGAGGGCGGTTGCCGCGCTGGCATCGCCTGAGGATATTGTGATGGCGGATGATTCAGGTCTGGAGATCGATTACCTGAACAAGGAGCCGGGTGTGTACTCTGCCCGCTATCTGGGGGAGACGACCTCGTACCGCGTAAAGAACCACAATCTGATCGAGCGTCTTGAGGGTGTGCCGGAGGAGAAGCGGACGGCAAGGTTTGTCTGTGTGATTGCCGCCGTTCTGCCGGATGGAACGGAGCTTACCACAAGAGGTGTGATCGAGGGCAGAATCGGCTATGAGGAGAGGGGTGTGGGCGGCTTTGGCTACGATCCGATCTTTCAGGTTCCCGAATTTGGAAAGAGCACGGCGGAGCTGACCGAGGAGGAGAAAAACGAGGTCAGCCATAGGGGAAGGGCGCTGCGTGCCATGAAGGAAAAACTGAGAACGGTAATAGGCGGAGACAAAAGATGAAAGTGCTGATCGTGAGCGATACGCATAAAAAGAACGACAATTTTTTCCGTGCGGTGGAGCTGGAGGAACCCCTCGACATGGTAATCCACTGCGGGGATATCGAGGGAAGTGAATACGCCATATCAGCGCGTGCAGGCTGCCAGGTGGAGATGGTGGCAGGCAATAACGACTTCTTTTCCCAACTGCCCATGGAGCGTGAGTTTGGAATCGGAAAATATCATATCTGGGTCACCCACGGACACCACTACTATGTCTCCGTGGGTACCGAGGTGCTGAAGGAGGAAGCACGGGCGCGGGGAGCGGATATCGTGTTCTTCGGGCATACGCACAGACCCATGCTGGATCTGGACGGAGATGTGGTGGTTGTCAATCCGGGAAGCCTTTCCTATCCCCGGCAGGAGGGGCGGCAGCCGTCCTATGTGGTCATGGAGATCGATGCGAGGGGAGAGGTTGAGTTTTCCCTGAAGTTCCTCTGAGGCGGAGACGGGGTTGCTTGACAGAAAGGCGGCTCTATTATATAATTACCACTGTGCCGTGAGAACGGTGCAATATCGGGGTGTGGCTCAGCTTGGCTAGAGCGCCTGGTTTGGGACCAGGAAGTCGCAGGTTCGAATCCTGTCACCCCGATTTTTTTATATCATAGGAAAATTACGGAGTAATTTCCTATGATACAAAAGCCCTCCGGGCAGGATCGCACTGCGGCGGAGAATCCTGCTTTGCAGGATTCTTTTTTGTGTATAAAAATAAAAGGATGCAGAATAATACAGGAAGGAAAACTTTGCGTATCATACGGAGTTTTCGGATTGGAGGACGCATGAACATTTTATTTTTCGGAACAAAAAGTTACGACAGGGATTTCTTTGAGAAACTGGAGAATAAGGGAAAATACCACGACATCGACATTACCTTTATCGAGCCGAATTTAAGCCCGGAGACGGCGCGGCTTGCGGACGGGTACGAGGCGGTCTGCGCGTTTGTCAACATGGATCTGGGAGAAAAGACGATCCGCACGCTTGCAAAATGCGGGACGAAGCTGGTGCTGATGCGCTGCGCGGGCGTTAATAATGTAGATCTGGACGTTGCGCATGAGTGCGGCATTACGGTGATGCGGGTGCCTGGCTACTCCCCGGAGGCGGTGGCGGAGCATGCCATGGCACTGGTGCTGACCGCCGACAGGCATATGCACAAGGCGTACATCAAGTGCCGGGAGAACAATTTCAACCTGACGGGACTGATGGGCGTGAACCTGTACGGCAAGACGGCGGGAATTGTGGGAACGGGCAAGATCGGCGTAGCCATGGCAAGAATCTGCAAGGGCTTCGGCATGCGCGTGATCGGATATGATAAGTACCCCAACAAGAATCTGGATTTTATTGAATATGTGGATTTTGAGACGCTGCTTAGGGAGGCAGATCTGATCTCCCTGCACTGTCCGCTGACAGAGGAAAACTACCACATGATCAACAGCGACACGATCGCAAAAATGAAGGACGGCGTGATTCTGGTCAACACCTCAAGAGGCGCGCTGATCAGAACGGAGGATCTGATCCAGGGAATCCGGGACGGCAAGTTTTTTGCGGTGGGTCTTGATGTTTACGAGGAGGAGACCGGCACGGTATATGAGGATATGTCGGATCGGATTCTGGAGCATTCCACCATGGCGAGGCTTTTGTCCTTCCCCAATGTGTGCGTGACCTCCCATCAGGGCTTTTTCACCTATGAGGCGCTGCAGGCGATCAGCCAGACCACCATGGACAACGCCCTTGCCTTTGTGGAGGGAAAGAAGAACGGCAACGAACTGTAAAATACAGCAGGAAAAACAGGAAAGGACGAGGAGAAGATGAAACGTGCGGATGAATTGAGGGCGTTGCTGGAGCGGATCGATCACAGGGGCTATCCGGCATACAAGGATACCAAGGGAGAATACGGATTTCCGGGCTATGTGCTGTCCATCGACCATGTGCAGGGAGATCCCTTCGCGGCGCCGTCCAAGGTGAGTCTGCGGATTCCGGGAAAGACGGCGGGCTTTCCGCAGGAGCTTTACGGGGAGAAACACAGACGCATCATGCTGCAGGATTATCTTCTGAGGCAGTTTGCAAGGCAGATTGATGCCTTTTCCTTTAAAGCACGCGGATCGGGCAAGAGCGGTCTGATGAGCGTAAGCCGCTGCGGACAGGAGCTTCTGGAGAGAACCGCCTGCCGGATCACAGGGCAGGATGGCAGCATCGAGGTGCGCATGGAGATTGGCTTCCCGGCGAACGGCAGAACCGTCAACTCCGATGAGCTACGGAAGATTCTGTTTGAGTTTTTGCCGGTGTGTGTGGAAAAATCCTTTCTGTATCGCAATTTAAAGCATGAGATTCTGGAGAAAAACGCACAGCTTGCGGATGATCAGCGGGCGATCCGGCAGCAGATGAAGGAGCGCGGGCTGGTGGTGTTCGTGGCGGACGGCTCCGTGCTGCCCAGAGAGTCCGGCGTCTCACAGCGCCCCATGAAGGACGCGGTCCTGTTTCAGGCGCCGGAGAGCCTTGCGGTGGAGCTTGCCCTGCCGCACCGGGGAAAGCTGAGGGGAATGGGAATCCCACAGGGAATCACCATGATCGCAGGCGGCGGCTACCACGGAAAGTCCACCCTTCTGGAGGCGATCGAGAGGGGCGTCTACGACCATATTGCCGGGGACGGCAGAGAGTATGTGATGACGGAGGAGTCAGCGGTCAAAATCCGCGCCGAGGACGGAAGAAGCATCCGCAATGTGGACATTTCCATGTTCATCACAAACCTTCCCGGAGGCAAGGACACCCACGCCTTTTACTCCGAGGACGCCAGCGGCAGTACCTCTCAGGCGGCAAATGTGATCGAGGCATGTGAGGCGGGCAGCAGCCTGCTTTTGATCGATGAGGACACCAGCGCAACCAATTTTATGGTGCGGGATGAGCTGATGCAGCGCGTGATCAGCAGGGACAAGGAGCCCATCGTTCCCTTCCTTGAAAGGGTACGCCCCCTCTATGAGGAACAGGGCGTTTCCACCATTCTGGTGGCAGGCAGCTCCGGCTCCTACTTCCATAAGGCGGACAGGATCATCCAGATGGATCAGTATCGGCCGGTGGATATCACGGAGCTTGCAAAGAGGGAGGCGGAGGCGTTCCCCATACCAAAGCAGCCGCCAATGCCCTGTGTTATGCCGGTATTTGACCGTAAAATAAAGGAAAACAGGCGCCTTTTCGGGGACGAGAGATTGAAGATCAAGACCCTTGGAATGGAAGGAATCCTGTTGCAGAAGGAGACGATCGATCTCCGGTATGTGGAGCAGCTTGCGGACACGGAGCAGGTGAACGCGCTTGGCTGTCTTTTGCAGTATTCTGGCACGCATCTTTTTGACGGCAGAAGGACGCTCAGGGAGGTTGTGGAGCTTTTGTGGAAGCTGTTGGAGGAACAGGGCCCCGACGCGGTGGGAAGCCGGAGCTATGGGCAGGGAAACTTTGCGATGCCCAGAAGACAGGAGATCTTTGCCTGCTTTAACAGATGCCGTAGTTTACTGCTCTGACAAGGCGTTTTTTGTAAAAATACTGTTGACAATTGTGCCGCGATACGATACAATATCAATCGTCGGTGCAATTGTACTGTCTGTGTCCGTAGCTCAGTTGGATAGAGCAACGGCCTTCTAAGCCGTGGGTCGGGGGTTCGAATCCCTTCGGGCACATTTGGATGGACAAAGCCGGATCTGTACAACGAACGGTATGTGATATCCAGAAATGGTGGGTATAGCGCAGTTGGTTAGCGCGCCAGATTGTGGCTCTGGAGGCCAAGGGTTCGAATCCCTTTACCCACCCTTTTTATTTTTGGATGCAGTGAGGGCTTGCGGCTGGCGCCATATATGATGGGCTATCGCCAAGCGGTAAGGCACAGGACTTTGACTCCTGCATTCGCTGGTTCGAATCCAGCTAGCCCAGTTACTTTGGAGCACTAGCTCAGTCGGTAGAGCACCTGACTTTTAATCAGGTTGTCGGGGGTTCGAATCCCCCGTGCTTCAGTCTTTCAATCAGATAGGATGCAGACCGGCAGGTCTTTTTTTTTGCCCTGCGGCGGTGCGGTGGAGTGGAAGATTTTTGGCTTTTACACAGAAGAGAGGGATAATATGGAACAGATGAAAGAAAACAAGATGGGCACCATGCCCATAGAGAAACTGCTGGTCAGCATGTCACTTCCCATGATGATATCCATGCTGGTGCAGGCGCTTTACAATATCGTGGACAGCATTTTTGTATCGAGGGTAAATGAGTATGCGGTGAGAGCCGTCTCCCTTGCGTTTCCCATACAGAGCCTGATGATCGCCATTGCGGTGGGTACGGCGGTGGGCATCAACGCGCTTCTCTCCCGTGCGCTGGGCGAGAAGGACTATGAGAAGGTTAACCGGGTGGCGGAGAACGGCGTGCTTCTGGCGGTGATCTGCTATCTGGTCTTTATCGTGGTGGGACTGACGTTAGTCACACCGTTTATGAACAGCCAGACGGATGTGCCGCAGGTGAGGGAGTACGGGATTGCGTACCTGACAATCTGCTGTGTCTGCTCCGGCGGTATGTTTGTGCAGGTGACCTTCGAGAGATTGCTGCAGGCGACGGGCAAGACCTTCTATACTATGATCACGCAGGGAATCGGCGCTGTCATCAACATCATTCTGGACCCCATCCTGATTTTCGGCCTGTTCGGCATGCCGAGAATGGAGGCGGCGGGAGCGGCGATTGCGACGGTGGCGGGACAGATCGTTGGCGCTGTGGTGGCGGTGATCTTCCATTTTAAATTCAACCATGAGGTGAAGGTGAAGCTGAAAGGCTTCCGCCCCAGCCTGTCCATGGTCGGGCAGATCTATGCGGTGGGCGCGCCCTCCATCGTGGTGCAGGCGATCGGCTCCGTGATGACCTACGGCATGAATCTGATCCTGTCGGCGTACGGCGTGGCACAGACGGTGTTCGGCCTTTACTTCAAGCTCCAGAGCTTCGTGTTCATGCCGGTGTTTGGACTGAATAACGGCATGGTGCCGATCGTTGCATACAACTACGGCGCGGGCAACAGGCAGCGCGTGACGGAGACCATCAGGCGTGCGGTGGTGCTGGCGGTGGGAATCATGCTGTGCGGTCTTGTCATCATGGAGCTGTTTCCCGGGCAGCTGCTCAAAATGTTCAATGCCACGGACGAGCTTCTGGTTGTCGGAGTGCCTGCTTTGCGCATCATCTGCACAAGCTTTTTGTTTGCCGGCTTCTGTATTGTGGTGGGAAGCGTGTTTCAGGCGCTTGGGAACGGCGTATACAGCATGATCGTGTCCGTTGCCAGACAGCTCGTGGTGCTGCTTCCGGTGGCATATCTGCTGTCCCTGACGGGGAATGTGAGAAATGTGTGGTTTGCCTTCCCCATCGCGGAGCTGATGTCCCTTGGAATGAGTACCTTCTTCCTGCTTCGGATCAACCGCAAGGTGATCAGCCATATCGGGGAAACGCAGAACTTGACAAACGCTTTTTGATAAGGGTATACTAATTGCATGCGTTTTCAATGCGGAATTGATGGAATTGGCAGACATGCAAGATTTAGGTTCTTGTGCCGCGAGGCGTAAGGGTTCAAGTCCCTTATTCCGCATGATCAAAGCCCCTTCATCCCTTTTGGGTGAAGGGGATTTTTGACATCAAGAGCCCTGCATGCAGGCTTCTTTTTGATCGCAAAATTCTATGGGCAGGATTTTTGCTGTCTCAATTCTCTACGCCTCCACCGGAAGAACAAGTCTGGAACAATATCTCCGCGTCTCGATTTCGCGTCCGGTGTAGGGCGCAACGATGCCGAGGACGCGCGGAAAGCCTGCGGGCGTCAGGTTGTGGGCTTTCACCTTCCGGCCCAGTGTCAGCCACGCCTCGTCGATGCCGGCATAATCGCCGCAGTACAGCACGGACAGCACCCGGCATTCCGGCAGCACCACCGCGTCCGCAGGCGCACTCTCTGACCGCACGGGAACGCAGACGGTGTAGGGATAGGGCTGGTCGCTGATGTACCCCTCCAGATAGTCCGTCCTCTCCGAGATCGTGAAAAGCGGGTCGTCGGAGAGCACACAGCCCCGGCGGATGCACTGGCTGTATAAATCGTACATATCGGCATACTTCTCCGCGATGGTATGCCCCTTGCACTGCCGCGTCAGACAGGTCACGGCGGGCAAATACATGATCTGTACGGAAGTGCCGGAATCCTCAGCCGCCCGCAGCCGCAGCTCCTCCACACTGCGCTGGAGGTCACGCAGACGGCGTTCCAGCACCGCAAGCGGCTGAGACACTTCGCCGCCGCAGGTAAAATAGCTCGCAATCTCCTCCGCGCTCAAGCCCATGGCCTTGAGCTTCTCAATCTGCAATATGCGGCCCACATTGTGATTGTCGTAGTATCGCCGTCCGCTCTCCGGCGAGATGTAGGCGGGGGTGAGCAGTCCCTTTTCTTCCATGCGCATCAGCGTGCTGCGGGAGACACCGCAGGCGTGTGCCGCCTCGGTGATCTGAAAATATTCTTTTGTACCCTTTTTCATAAAATTTTCTCTTTTACGTCTTGATTCGTTCAGGGGTGAACGCATTATAATATTATAAGAAGAGCGGGCCCATGTCAAGTCCCATGGGGCGGGTCTGCACGACAGCCTTGGAATACCCGAAGGCTGTATGTACGTAAGAGAGGAGTGGAAAAACGATGAAGATTAGGAAACAGATATTTGCCATATTTATTTCGGCATGTCTTGTGGTGGGAATGCTGCCCGCGGTGTCCTTTGCCGCAGAGGCTAACGGCATTGACATAAGCGGCCCGTGTGAACATCACGCGGTGCATGACGAAGCCTGTGGTTATGCAGCTGGGAGCGAGGGAAGCCCCTGCACCCACGAACATGGGGCGGAGTGCGGTACCGAGGGCGCAGGCTGCACCCATGAACATGATGAAACCTGCGGATATGTCCCGGCAGTGGAGGGACACCCCTGCACCTATGTCTGCGAATTGTGCAGACTGACAGAGATCACGGCATGGAGCTGGGTGGATGAGTTGGCAGTCATTGACCCGTCAAGTGGAATTCTTGCCCTGTCCGGCGCGGAGAGCCCTGTCCTCTATGACGAGATCGTGGACATGCTTCCGGCACAGATCACCGCTGCCACGGAGAATGACACGGAGACTCTCACGCTGGGCGGCTGGATGTGTGACAACTATCCCGGGGAGGGAGCCAATGCCGGCAGCTACCTGTTCATCGCAGTTCTGCCCGAAGGCTATGCACTGGCGGGAAATGTGCCCACCCTCACTGTGGCGGTGGAGTTTGGCGGTGTGGCGGTACAGGATGGGGAGCACAGCGATCACCCGATCTGCGGCGCAACGCATAAAGATATCGGCGACCACACGGGCACATGTAACGATGTCACATGGACAGCGTGGGATGGGACAAGTGAGATTTCATATGATGCGGATACCAAAACCGCCTATGTCTATCTGATGGGTGATGTGACACGAGACGATTGTTTTGAAGTAGGAGAAGGCCATACGCTTTACCTCTGCCTGAATGGGCATAGTATCAAAAGCTCCTATGCCGGCGAGGCCATCTCTGTCTCTGGTTCTGCTAAATTCATACTGTGTAATTGCCAGAGCGGCGGCGTAATTACCCATTCTGACGGCGTACTCGGAAAGGGTATGGAAGTTGGTACACATAGCAACGATATCGCTACCTTTATCATGTACGGAGGTACGATCAGCGGCAACCGCGTAGGTACTTCTGACAGTAAGGAAGACGGCGCCGGTGTGGCAATAGGCGGCAGTGGCAGGTTTACAATGTATGGCGGCACCATCAGCGATAACCATACTGATGCAGCGAGTTACTATGGCGGCGGCGGTGTACTCTGCGGCAATAAGTTTATCATGTACGGTGGTACAATCAGCGGAAACACGGTGGCCGGAGATGGTGGCGGCGTGGTGGCTTGGGGCACAGGTGCTTTCGCAACGATATATGGCGGCACCATCAGCGGTAATACGGCGACCGGAGATGGCGGCGGCATATGCACGAATAACCAGCTTATTATATCCGGCAACAGCGTAATTGAAAATAACAAGGCGGCAAACGGCGGCGGCGTGTATTTTTATGGCTATTATTCCGATGAAAGCGTGACCATTTCCGATTCGGTAAAAATTGCCGGTAACACGGCAACAGGAAATGGTGGCGGTATTGCTGTAAGTAATGGTGGCGCACTTACGATAAACGGTGGCAGCATCACCGGAAACAGTGCGGAGGGAAACGGCGGCGGTGTTTACTTCGGCAGCAAACACACCAATGCATTCAAAATTGCCGGCAGTGTGGAGATAAACGGCAACAAAAAAGGTAGTGCAGATAACAATGTCTATCTGCCGACCGGCAAATATATTACTATTGTGGGTGAACTGACCGGCAGCAAAATCGGCGTGACGACGGAGAAAGTGCCGGGTGATTCCAACTATGTTAGAATAGCTTATTCGAGCAATAAAAACTATGCCGATCCGGAAAAATTTCAGTACGAGAACGACGGAACCCTCTCTGTCAGTGCGGTTGGCACCAACAGCATTAACCTCGTCGTTTGTAAGCATAGTGTGAGCTCGGATTGGAGTGCAGATGAGTCCGGTCACTGGCACGCTTGCTCCATCTGCAAGGCTAAAATAGGCGTTACTGCGCACACCTATGATCAGAAGGTTGTAGTGGAAGCGTATAAGAAATCCGATGCGACCTGCACATCCAAAGCGATTTACTATATGTCCTGCGTCTGCGGCATGAAAGGCACGGAGACATTTGAAAGCGGTGACACAAACCCGGACAACCACAGCGGTACCTTGGGCGACTGGAAATCAGACGGCAGCAGTCACTGGAAAGAGTATTCCTGCTGCGGTCTCCACGCTGAGACAGGTGCGCATACGCCCGGCCCGGCGGCAACGGAGGATGCTCCTCAGACCTGTACGGAATGCGGCTATGAGCTTGCACCGCTTCTGAAGCATACCCATGACTGGGGCGATTGGACTTCCAACGGCGATGGAACGCATAGCCGTACCTGTAAAAAAGACTCCAGCCATACCGAAAAAGATAACTGTTCCGGCGGCACGGCTACCTGCCAGTCCCGGGCTGTTTGCACTGTCTGCTCCCAGCCTTACGGAGAGAAGGATATGACGAACCACACAGGCACCGAAGTGCGCGGCAGAGTGGAGGCAACCACCACATCGGAGGGGTATACGGGCGACATCTATTGCAAGGACTGTAATACCAAAATATCGGACGGCACAACCATCCCGAAAATAGACAGCGGCTCCGGCAGTGGAAACAGCAGCAATACCGGAAGCGGCAGCGGCACTGCTGGCAACGCCCCGTCTGCACCTGTGACTGCTCCGGCAGCCGAGGAGACCGCTCCCGCCTATGATCTCTACATCGTACAAAGAGGCGACACCCTCATTAAACTTGCGAGAAAGTACGGCTGCACCGTCGCCGAGATCGTAGCGGCTAACAGTGAGCTGATTAAAGACGCGCATTGGATTTATCCGGGCTGGGAGCTCAGAATCCCGCAGGACAACGCAACGGGAACAGAACCGCAGGATGAGACAACGACCACAGAGAATAAGAAAATTGATGTTTACATCGTCAAGAAGGGCGACACTCTCATTAAGCTTGCGAGAAGATACGGCTGCACCGTTGCCGAGATCGTGGTGGCTAACAGCGGCTTGATCAAAGACCCGCACTGGATTTACCCGGGTTGGGAATTGAGAATCCCCTTGAACTAAAGAACCAAACATAAAAAAGAAATGTTTACAGCCCCCGGCGCTTCCGGTCATGTTGACCGAAACCGCCGGGGGCTGTTGTAATCATGTAAAGCCATCCTGTCGCCCCATCATTCTGCTTTTAGTTGAATCGTATCATTTATAAATACCAATTCCCCTGTTTCAACAATTTCACCCTGCATAGCCTCCCGCTTTTCAACCACAAGAGAATCCTCCTGCATACGAAGCACATAATCAAAATGGAATCTGTCTGAAAGCTCATAACTTGCACCGTCGGCATAGTCGTAAATTATGATCCGGTCATCGACAATTCCCGAGCCATAACTCAGGGTGGAGCAAAGCTCCGGTTTGCCGTCTCCTGTCAAATCGTAGAAATAAACGCTCCAAATCGGCATTCCGGTATAGAGCGTAACAATCCCTTCATCTGTCACAGCCTCCAATTGTAATGGGCTCCAGCGGAACGTAACGCCCGGAAAGGCATCCAAATCATATTCCCTAACGCCGTCCCAAATCATTTCATCACCGCTCAGGCTGTCAAACCATTTGATTGCCTTATCAGCATTTGAAGATTCACTACCCGCAGCTATCGGTGCTTTTCCACAACCTGTCAATAGCATGAAAAGAGCAAAGCAAAGCGCTGTCGCGACTGTTTTTTTCATTGGCAATTCCCTCCCAAATCATATACATTCATGTTATCATACTTTGATGTTTGCGACAATGACTTGTCCACAACGCATGGAGTGCCCGCAAGAGCAGCACCGCCCGGTTCCGCCTTGCAAAACATATTTTTGAATGCTACACTGAACTAAATGGAAAGGCGGTCTAAAGAGAACCGGGTACAGGAGAACAAAAGTGGTTGTCTGTACCCGATTTGAGCGGGAAATCAGACGGAAATCGGGTACAGGAGAGTAAAAGTGGTCGTCTGTACCCGATTTGAGCGGGAAATCAGACGGAAATCGGGTACAGGAGAGTAAAAGTGGTCGTCTGTACCCGATTTGAGCGGGAAATCGGACGGAAACCGGGTACAGGAGAAGGAAAAGTGCCATCTGTACCCGATCGGAACATAATCACTTCTATATCCACTTGCAGGTCAGTCCGGCGAAGAACACACAGAAGAGACGGGAACTGACATAGGGGAATCTGTGCGGAATCGCCGGGATTTAGAGAGAAGGAAGATTTGAAGAAAAGAAAGAGATAGAAAGATAATGAAAGAAACCAACGAAATCATCATAAACAACAAAATAAGCTACATAGAGGCGACGGAAAACCCGCTCTCCGCCGATATCGGGATCATCAGGGAGGCAGGAGGAATCTGGCTCTATGATGTGGGAAACGGAGAATACAGCGCCCGCAGCATTCCCGGGGAGAAGTGTAATGTGGTTTTGTCACACTTTCATCAGGATCATGTGGGCAATATTGCGCATATTCAGGCACAGGATTTATATGTTTCCAAGGAAACCTATAGGCATATCCTGCAGGGGATTGTGGTGAAACAGGAGCTGTATATAGGAGACCTTCATATTTTTCCGCTGCCGTCTTCGCATTGCGCAGGCTCGCTGGGACTGGAGATCGACAAGCAATATGCATTTGTGGGGGACGCCCTTTACTGCAAGACAAAAAATGGCGAGTGCATTTACAATGCGCAGCTTCTGAAAGAGGAAATAGAGATGCTTCGCAGTCTGGACGCGCCCTTCTTGCTGGTCAGCCATTTCAAGGGACTTGTTCGTGGAAAAGAGGAAGTGCTTGCAAAGCTGGAGACGATTTACCGGATGAGGGAAAAAAGCAATCCTTTCATCAAAGTGGGGATTTCGGTATAAAGACTTGGAGTTTCCGAAAAGAATACCGGCGCAGCACGAATGTAGGTGAATTGGGAATTACAAGGCTTAAAGGAAATGGAGGGGAAACCAAAATTTCCTCATACAGGTTGAAAAAAGCGCGCAAATATGGTAGTCTTTTGCCGTGTGTTGAATTTGTGTGCTGCCCGGAGCGTGTGTCCGGACAGCGGTGGGAGAAGCCCGTTTTATGAAATCCGTTTTCAGAAAACTGCAAAATAGATATCTGTTGTCCTTCTGCATCCCCGTTGTTCTTATGCTGGGGATTTTTGTTGCACGGGGAATTTATCCCTTTGGGAACAACAGCTTTATGTTTTCCGACATGTATCACCAGTATGTGCCGTTTTTGACGGAGTTCTGGCACAAGCTGCACGGGGGAGAGAGCCTTGCGTACTCATGGCGCGCGGGACTGGGCTCCGACTTTGTGGCGATTTACGGGTATTATCTGGCATCGCCGGTGAACTGGCTCTGCTATTTTGTGCCGGAGGCGTACCTGATCGAGTTTATGACATACTTTATCGTGTTGAAGATCGGGCTCTGCGGACTGACCTTCGCATTCTATTTAAGCCGCCATTATGATACGAAGGATCTCCGTATTGTATGGTTTGCCGTATTTTACGCCATGTCCGGCTTCCTGGCGGCATATAGCTGGAATCATATGTGGATGGATGTGATATGGCTGGCACCGCTTGTGATTCTGGGGCTGGAGGAGCTGGTGCTCAAAGGCTCATGCAGACGATACTGCCTGCTTCTTGCGGTGGCGATACTGTCCAACTATTATCTATCCATCATGCTCTGTATCTTTCTGGTACTCTGGTTTTTGGTACAACTCTTTACCAACGGTCTTTCCCTGAAAAAAAAGGCGCTTGCAGTGCTGCGTTTTGCCATTTGCAGTCTGCTTGCGGGCGGTATGGCGGGGGTGCTTCTGATCCCGGTTCAGTATGCGATGCATACCACGGATTTTGTGGACATCAGCTTTCCCAAGAGCATACAGATCTATTTCAATGCGCTTGAAATGCTGGCAAGGCATGTTCCCATGCTGGAGACGGAAAGAGGGCTGGATCACTGGCCGAACATCTATTGCGGCGTGCTTGCCTTCGTGCTGGTGCCCGTGTATTTTCTTCACAAAAAGATTCCCCTGCGTCAAAAAATCGCAAAGTTTCTTTTGCTTGCCGTGTTCCTGTTGGGGTTCTCGGTCAATGTACTGAATTTTATATGGCATGGTCTGAACTATCCCAATTCCCTTCCGGCAAGACAATCCTTCCTGTATATCTTCGTGGTGCTGACGCTGTGCTTTGAGGCGGCGTGGAAAAACGAGGAAAACGGCGGATGGCAGAGAGCGGTAGGTGTGGCGCTTGGGCTTCTGCTGCTTGCGGCATGCGGCATCTTTGTCACCACGGACGGATTGACCGTCTGGGTCATGGCATCTGCTTGGATTTTCCTTGCGGGATATTTCATTTTGGGAGCGCTGTTTGACAGAAGATTCCGCCTGAAGCTCTCGCGGCGGAGGCGGAAGAAGGGAAGGACGGGGAAGGGACTTTCCTACGGCGGTCTGCAAAAGTTACAACGGTGGGGAGCCGCGGTGATTCTGGTGCTGGTCTGCGTGGAGGCGGTCTGCAACATGGAGCATACCAGCGTGCGCCCGGTGCAGCGTCCCTACTATCTGAACCGGAAAGCGGCATACAGAGAATTGACCAAACAGGTCAGCGAACGGGAGGATGGATTTTTCAGGATCGATAATGAGGATCAGATGACCAAAAATGACGGCATGCTGGGGCGCTACTGCTCCATGTCCATTTTTTCCTCCACCTCCAACGGATATGTGAAGGACTATTACGACAAGCTGGGAATGGGCGGCAGCAAGGTTTCCTATTATTATAGAGGAGCCACCCCGTTTACGGCGGCACTGATGGGTGTGCGCTATATGATCTCAGACCGGGACGATGCGGACGAGGCGCTCTATGAGAGAGTGGGAACATCCGGGGACAGATATTTGTACCGGTACCGGTATTCTCTTCCGGTGGGCTATATGATGTCGGCAGAACAGAAGGAGAAATGGGAATCGGTGCTGGCACAGAATATGGCAAATCCGCTCATGGTGCAGAATACGCTTGCGGGAAAGGCAAGCGGGTCGGATACCCTGTTCAGGCAGGTGGCGGCGGAGGAATGCAGCGCGGCGGGAAACTGCGTGACGGTCTCCGTTAAGGAAAACGGGCATCTTTACGGCTATGTGGTGGGAAAACCGGAGGGTGTGATTACTCTGAAAAAAGAGGGAGAGGAACGTACCTTGGAGGAGGCAGACAAGGGTATCGTCCTCGACCTTGGCAGATGCGAGGCGGGGGAGGAATTTACCGTCTCCTCCGATAAAGAGGAGCAGCTGATCCTGCGCGTTTACCGTCTGTCGGAGAGCGCATTGGAAAATGTGCTTGCAGAGCTTGGAGACGAGCCTTTTGTGACGGAGCAGATGACGGACGACGGTCTTGGCGGAAGCGTGACGGCTGTGGAGGAAGGCTATCTGGTGTTGTCCGTTCCGGCGGATCCGGGCTTTCAGATGAAAGTGGATGGGGAAGAGATCGAGGGTACAACCTTTGCGGACGCGATGATTGCGATTCCTCTTGCGGCGGGCACCCATAAAATAGAACTGACCTTCCGGGTGCAGGGACTGCGGGAGGGCGCGCTCTGCACGGTCGTCAGCGCGGGAATCTTTTTCCTGCTGTACGGAAGAAAGAAAAAGGGTAAAAGGAAAGGAATCGAGGAGAAATGACAGGAAATGTGATCGTGGGACAGTCGGGCGGCCCAACCGCCGTGATCAATGCATCTGTGGCGGGGGTCTACCTTGCTGCAAAGAAGGCGGGAGCGGAAAGAATATACGGTATGGTCTACGGAATCCAGGGCTTTCTGGAGGACAAGCTGGTGGATCTGGATGTCTATCTTTGCAAGGAGGAAAATGTGGAGCTGCTAAAGAGGACGCCCTCGGCGTTTCTGGGCTCCTGCCGTTTCAAGCTTCCGCCCGTGAAGGAGGGGGATGTGGTCTACGAGCAGATCTTTGCACGTATGGAGCAATATGACATTTCCTGCCTGCTTTATATCGGCGGCAATGATTCCATGGATACGGTGCGCAAGCTCTCGGACTACGCCGCACTGACGGGAAAGCCGCAGCGCTTTATCGGCGTGCCCAAGACCATAGACAACGATCTTCCCATGACGGATCACTGCCCCGGCTACGGTTCCGCAGCAAAATATATCGCAACCTCCCTAAAGGAGATCATCCGCGACAATGCGGCATACGGAGATTACCGCACCGCCATCCTGATCGTGGAGATCATGGGCAGACATGCTGGCTGGCTGACGGCGGCAGCAGCGCTGGCAAAGGACGATTCCTGTGAGGGCGTGGACGCCATCTACCTGCCGGAGCGGGATTTTGACCAGACACAGTTCATACAGAAGGTGCGGGAGCTGGCACAGCAAAAGCAGTCGGTGGTCATTGCCGTGTCGGAGGGTGTGCATCTGGCAAACGGCAGATTTGTGTGCGAGCTGGATCATGCCGGACAGGAGAGGGTAGATGTGTTCGGACATAAGCAGCTCTCGGGCTGCGGCTTTTATCTGGCGGAGCTGATCCGGGAAAAGCTGGGCTACAAGGCACGGGCGGTGGAATTTTCCACCCTGCAGCGCTCCGCCTCCCACATGGCGTCTCTGACGGACATCGGGGAGGCACAAAAGGCGGGAGAGACGGCTGTGCGGGCAGCCATGGAGGGACACACCGGCAAGATGGTGACATTCCGGCGTGAGGAAGGCGCAGCGTATTGTCTGAGCATGGGACTGCACAACATCCATGACATCGCAAATGTGGAGAGAAAGGTTCCTCTTTCGTGGATCACCGCGGACGGCTGCGGCGTGACGGAGGCGTACGAGCACTATGCAAGACCCCTGATACAGGGAGAAATTTATCCCATCTACGAAAACGGGACACCGAAACATCTGGTTCGGTAATCCCCCTAAAAAAATTACGAAAAAAAACGAAAAAACGCTTGACAATCGGTCAGGCGTTTTGTATGATGTTTACAGAAAACGTTTTCCGAAAGGGGCATACATGATTTCCATAAAAGATGTTGCCAGCCATGCAGGGGTTGCGATTTCTACGGTCTCCAAGGTGCTGAACGATTATCCCAACGTGAGCGAGGAGACCAGAAAAAAGGTCAATGCCGCCATTGCAGAGCTGAATTTTGTGCCGAATACCATAGCGGCGGCGCTCTCCTCCAAACAGTCCGGCAGGGTGGCGCTTTTAATCAACATGATTGCCAAGACACAGGCGATTGACGAGATCGATATGCAGTATTTGTCCGGCGCCATCAACAGGGCGAAGGAGCTTAAGCTGGACATCATCACGGTGTTTTTTTCCATGATACAGGACAAATCCCTTGAGGAGATCATCACCTATTTCAAATCCCAGAACATTACCGGCATTGTGGTGTACGGTATGAGCAGGGAGGATAAGGTGCTGCACCGTCTGGTGGAAAGCAGGCAGTTTAAGATGGTGCTGGTGGATGCGCCGCTGGTGAATGAGTGTACCTCCGCCATATGGATCGATCAGGAGAAGGCGCAGTATGATGTGGCGAAAAAGACCATCCGGGAGAACAAGTGCAGACGGATCCTCTACATTGCGGGAAAACGAAACGGCTATGTGACGGGCGCGCGCCTGAGGGGAATCAAACGGCTGGCGCGGGAGATGGACCTGGAGCTCCTCATCCGGGGCGGGGAATTTTCCGAAAAAAAAGCGCGGGAGCTGACATTTTGTTACGCGGCGCGCAAGGACGCCGTGATATGCGCATCCGATCTGATGGCGATCGGCGCCATGAAGGCATTGACGGAGATGGATATTTTCCGTCCGGTATGCGGCTTCGACGGCATTATGCTCATGGGCTATGTGGGAAAACAGATGAACACGGTCAAACAGAATTTCAGCTATATCTCCGCGGAGGCTGTGGAGGAGCTGAACAGACTGCTGAAGGGTGAGAAGGGCAGGGAGATCGTCCTGCCGTACACCATCGAGAGAATGCAATATTTGGATATCATATGTTAATAATAGAGGATCCACAGAGAAAGGAAAGGGAAAAGAAATGAATCTGGAACAAAAATTGACAGCACTGACACAGAAGAAATACGGAAAGGAGATTGCAGCCTGCACCAACGAGGAGCTGTATTACAGCCTGCTTGATCTGACCAAGGATTGTATCGGACAGACGGCGCCGATCACGGGCGAAAAGAAGGTGTATTACATTTCCGCTGAGTTTCTGATCGGCAAGCTGATGTCCAACAACCTGATCAACCTCGGCATTTACGACGAGGTGAGCGCGATTCTTGCCGCAAAGGGAAAATCCTTAGCGGAGGTGGAGGAGGTAGAGCCGGAGCCTTCCCTTGGAAACGGCGGACTTGGCAGACTGGCAGCCTGCTTTTTGGACTCCATTGCAACGCTGGGACTGCCCGGCGACGGCATCGGCCTGAATTATCATTTCGGACTGTTCAAGCAGGTATTTACCGATAAATTGCAGGATGCACAGAAGAATGACTGGATCGAGGCACAGTCATGGCTGAACAAAACGGACACCACCTTCGAGATCGAGTTTGGCGACCGCACCGTGACATCCAGACTTTACGACATTGATGTGGTAGGCTATGAGAACGGCGTGAACAAGCTGCATCTGTTCGATATTGAGACTGTGGATGAGTCCATCGTGGAGGAAGGTATTTCCTTTGACAAGACCGATATTGAGAAGAACCTGACTTTGTTCTTATATCCCGATGACTCCGACGAGGCGGGCAATCTGCTGCGTATCTACCAGCAGTATTTCATGGTGAGCAACGGTGCCAGACTGATCCTGAAGGAGATGAAGGAGAAGGGGTATGATCTGCACAGACTTTACGACCATGCCGTGATCCAGATCAACGATACCCACCCCACCATGGTGATCCCGGAGATGATCCGTATTTTGATCTTCGAGGAAGATTTCACCATGTCCGAGGCAATCGAGGTGGTGAGCAAGACCTGTGCGTACACCAACCACACCATTCTGGCGGAGGCGCTGGAGAAGTGGCCGGTGAAGTACTTAAAGAAGGTGGTTCCCCAGCTGGTACCCATCATCCGCGAACTCGACAGACGAGTAGCGCAGAAGTATGACGATCCGAGGGTACAGATCATCGACAAGGACGGCAGGGTGCATATGGCGCATATCGACATCCACTACGGCTTCTCCGTAAACGGCGTGGCTGCCATTCACACGGAAATTTTGAAGAATACCGAGCTGCATCATTTTTATGAGATCTATCCCGAGAAGTTTAACAACAAGACCAACGGCATCACCTTCCGCCGCTGGCTGTTGTCCTGCAACCGTGAGCTGGCAGGACTGATCTCGGAGACCATCGGCGACGGCTACAAGAAGGATGCCGACAAGCTGGAGGAGCTGCTTGCGTACGAGAACGACGAGGCATTTCTTGATCGCCTTGAGGCAATCAAGAAGGATAAGAAGAAGGAGCTGGCGGCTTACATTGCAGAGAAAGAGGGCGTAGAGCTGAACCCGGATTCCATCTTTGACATCCAGATCAAGCGTCTGCATGAGTATAAGCGCCAGCAGATGAACGCGCTTTACATCATTCACAAATATCTGGAGATCAAGGCAGGCAAGAAACCCGCAAGACCACTGACCTTCCTCTTCGGAGCCAAGGCAGCTCCGGCGTATGTGATCGCGCAGGATATCATTCACCTGCTCCTCGTGATGCAGGACATCGTGGCAAAGGATCCTGAGGTGAGTCCGCACATGAGAGTTGTCATGGTGGAGAACTACAATGTAAGCTATGCGGAGAGACTGATTCCCGCCTGCGATATTTCCGAGCAGATTTCCCTTGCGTCAAAGGAGGCATCCGGTACGGGAAATATGAAGTTCATGTTAAACGGCGCGGTGACGCTGGGAACCTCCGACGGTGCAAACGTGGAGATCAACGAGCTGGTGGGCGACGACAATATCTACATCTTCGGCGAGAAGTCTGAGCAGGTTATCGAGCATTACGCAAAGGCGGATTATGTGTCTAAGGACTATTACGAGAAGAGCCCTGTAATCAAGGAAGCGGTTGACTTTATCGTCAGCAAGGAGGCGGTTGCAGCCGGAAGCGAGGAGCACCTGAAGAGACTGCACGACGAACTTTTGAACAAGGACTGGTTCATGACGCTGCTTGACCTTGAGGATTACATCGCCACCAAGGACAGAATGCTTGCCGATTACGAGAACCGCGACAAGTGGAAGAGAATGATGTTACACAATATCGCAAAGGCAGGCTTCTTCTCCTCCGACAGAACCATTGCTGAATACAACAGGGACATCTGGAAGCTGAAGTAGGAAGGAATTGACAAACGGACCGAATAGTGGTCTACTTTATAGAGGACGATAAATCTAAGGAGACAGAGCATAATGAGAAAAAGCGGTATTTTACTGCCGGTATCCAGCATTCCGTCCGGGTACGGTATCGGTACATTTTCAAAGGAAGCGTACGAGTTTGTGGATTTCCTGAAAGAAGCAGGACAGAAACTGTGGCAGATTCTCCCGCTTGGTCCTACCGGGTATGGGGATTCCCCCTACCAATCCTTCTCCACCTTTGCAGGGAACCCATATTATATCGATCTGGTGAGCCTGATCGAGAGCGGTTACCTGACGGAGGCGGAGTGCAATGCCTGCGATTTCGGCGGCAGTGACGAGTATGTGGACTATGAGAAAATTTACTTTTCACGTTTTCAGATCCTGCGCAAGGCGTTTGACCGCGCCTTCGGGGAGAAAAAGCTGGGGGAGAGCGCGGAGTATGCGCGGTTTGTGAAGGAAAATGCAGACTGGCTGGACGATTACGCCCTTTACATGGCGGTGAAGAACAGCTTCGGCGGCGTTTGCTGGGCGGAATGGGATGAGGACATCCGCATGAGAAAGCCCGCAGCGCTTGCGGCATACGGCGAAAAATACAAGACGGATGTGGAGTTTTACCGCTTCCAGCAATATCTGTTCTACACCCAGTGGCTGAAACTGAAGGCATATGCCAACAGCCGGGACATTGAGATCGTGGGAGATATTCCCATTTACGTTGCGTTTGACAGTGCGGATACATGGGCATCGCCCGAACTGTTCCAGCTTGATGAGGACGGTACGCCCGTCGCGGTGGCAGGCTGTCCGCCCGACGCATTTTCCGCGACGGGTCAGCTTTGGGGAAACCCGCTGTATGACTGGGAATACCATGAGAAAACCGGATTTGCGTGGTGGATGAAGCGCATCGGCTACTGCTTCAAGCTCTATGATGTGGTGCGGATCGACCATTTCAGAGGCTTCGACGAATACTGGTCGGTTCCTTACGGCGATGAGACGGCGGAGAACGGCAAGTGGTGCAAGGGCCCGGGGTACGCCATCTTCGATACCATGAAGAAAACGCTGGGCGATAAGAAGGTGATTGCGGAAGATCTGGGATTCTTGACGGATTCCGTGATCGAACTTGTGAAAAAGACCGGATATCCGGGTATGAAAATTTTGCAGTTTGCGTTTGATTCCAGGGAGGAGAGCGACTATCTTCCCCACAACTACACCGGAAACTGCGTGGTCTATACGGGAACCCATGACAACGATACCACGCTCGGCTGGTATACGGCGCTTCCCGCTCCCGACCGTGATTTTGCAGACCGCTATCTGAATCTGGCGGAGGACGAGGTGGAGGTAGAGTGGGAGTTTATCCGCGCAGCCATCTCCTCGGTTGCGGATACGGCGATCATCCCCATGCAGGATTATCTGGGGCTGGATGAGAGCGCACGCATCAATATTCCGTCCACATTGGGAAATAACTGGAAGTGGCGCATGAAGAAGGGCGCCTGCACAGAACAGCTTGCCCGGCGGATCTTTAAGCTGAACAAGCTGTACGGAAGAACAAAATAGAATTATTTCTGATCAAAGGATAACTTGCTTAAGTAGGAATTGTGGTAGGCGGGATCGTAGGTCACATCCTCAAGGAACCAATCCGGCGCCAAAAAGCCCTCGGCGGCGCTCTTGCTTCCAAATTCCACTTCGGCGAGGATCAGAGGCGCGAAAGGCGGGTCAAAGACGTCCAGCTCTATGGTGAGGGAGTATCCCTCGGGCGGTCTTGATCCGCCTTCTGCAAACTGGGGATCATCCAGCGGGATCAGATATCTTTTCTTGGAGATAATGTTGCCGTCCGCTTTTTCCAAAAGGTGATAATAGGCGTTCCTGTTCAGGGGAAGATTGTATTCCTCCCGCGCCATCATGCCCTTTCCCTTGTAGGTCATGTAAAATTCCTCATCCTCCCTGCGGATGCGGACGACCGGGTCGATATTTAAGTACGCCTGCTCGATGATATGATAGGGGTATTGCTCCAGATGCTCCGGGAGCTTTTTTATTGTAAATTTTCTTTCGATTTCCATGAAGAACCTCTTTTCTCTGTTTCCTACTTCTATTATACCGATTTTGACGCACAGAACAAGCCTTGAACACAAAAAAGGGAGATGCTATAATAGGCGGTAAGAAAGTGAGGAGAGAGCAATGGCAAAAATAGCGGTTTTTTTGGCAGAGGGATTTGAGGAGATTGAGGCGCTGACAGTGGTGGATCTGTGCAGGAGAGCCGGCATTGAGACAAAGATGGTGTCGGTATCTGACGCCCTTTTGGTGGCAGGCTCCCACGGGATTGCCGTGCAGGCGGATGAGACGCTTGCCGGACTTGATTTTACGGCGCTTGACATGCTGGTGCTTCCGGGCGGCATGCCGGGGACGAAAAATCTGGAAAAGTGTGAGGGGCTGATGAAGGAGCTTGACGCCTTCTGCGAGGCGGGAAAATGCATCAGCGCCATTTGCGCGGCGCCCAGCATTTTCGGGCACAGAGGATATCTGAAGGAAAGAGAGGCGTGCTGCTATCCGGGCTTTGAGGAGCAGCTTGCGGGAGCACATGTCACAAAGGATCAGGTGACGGTTTCGGAGCATGTGACCACCTCCAGAGGAATGGGAACGGCGATTCCGTTCGGGCTTGCCATCGTGGAGAGATTCTGCGGTGCGAAGAAGGCACAGGAGCTGGCAGAGGGGATCATTTACCGCTAAACAAAACAGAGGATGCCGTGGGCATCCTCTGTCTTTACAGGAAATCCTGCTTATTTCATGGACTCTTCCTGCTTCTTGATCATTCTGCGGACCATTTCGCCGCCGATGGAACCTGCTTCCTTAGAAGTAAGGTCACCGTTGTAACCCTCTTTCAGGTTTACGCCAAGTTCAGATGCAACCTCAGTCTTGAAACGATCCAGAGCTGCCTTAGCCTCAGGAACCTCTACTCTGTTAGATCTGCTGTTTCCCATTTCGATTCACCTCCATAAGTGTGTTTTATCTATTTCCAAGATAAGTGGATAAGAACCACTTATCCGGGATTTGATCCGTGGTTAAGTGTGTTGTTATCACTTATCTTGATGTTAGTATGAGCATTGCAAAGAAAAATATAATGGTAATAATTTGAAAAAGGGCATTGAAAAAGAAAAAACTGTGTGTTATACTTCCCATAAATAAAAACGTTTTTATTACGAAAAGGTGTGGTGCAGAGATGGAAGAAAACAGAGTGAGAGAGCCGCTTCCTGAGCTGGGACCGGCATGCCGCGGCGCGGCGGCACAGGGTGCCGTACTGTTGAAGAATGAGGAGGGGATGCTGCCGATCCGGGAGGAGGATCATGTGGCGGTATTCGGCAGATGCCAGATTGATTATTACCGGAGCGGTACGGGCTCGGGCGGCGCGGTTCATGTGCCCTATACCACCAGTCTGCTCTCGGGACTCAGGAGTATTCCGTGGGTTCGGATCAATGAGCCGCTGGCGAGGACATATGAGGGCTGGGTGGAGAAGCATCCCTTCGACAAAGGAAACGGAGAGTGGGCTTCCGAGCCTTGGTATCAGGAGGAGATGCCGCTCTCTGAGGAGTTGGTGAAGGAGTGCGCGGAGGTTTCCAATAAGGCAGTCATTGTGATTGGCAGGACAGCCGGTGAGGATAAGGACAACCTTGCAAAGCCGGGGAGCTATTTTCTGACGGAAAAAGAGGAGCGCATGGTGGAGCTGGTCACACGGTATTTTACCTTTGTGGCGGTGGTGTTCAATGTGTCGAACATCATGGATATGGCATTTACGGAGCATAACCCGCACATCAAGGCGCTTCTTTATACCTGGCACGGCGGCATGGAGGGGGGCAACGCGGCGGCGGATCTTCTGACCGGAGAAGTCAATCCTTCCGGCAGGCTGACTGATACCATTGCCCGCACAGTGGATGCCTATCCCGCCAACAGGGGCTACGGTCACACAAAGACGGATATCTACGATGAGGATATTTATGTGGGATACCGCTACTTTGAAACATTTAAAAAAGAACAGGTGTTATATCCGTTTGGATATGGACTTTCTTATACGGAATTTTCCCGGGAAATCCTTGAGGTGACACGCAGGGGAGAAGGAGCCGACAAGCAGATCGACATACATGTCAAGGTGACGAACACAGGAAAATACTGCGGTCGTGACGTGGTGCAGATCTATGTGGGTGCCCCCATGGGAAAGCTGGGAAAACCCGCCAGAGTGCTGGTCAATTTCCAAAAGACCGCCCTGCTGGCGCCGGGCGAATCTCAGGAGCTTTTTCTGTCCACAAAGGTATCCCGGTTTGCCTCCTATGATGACGGCGGCGTTACCGGACAAAGATCCTGCTTCGTGCTGGAGGCGGGGGACTACCATTTCTATGTGGGCGAGGACAGCAGACGCATGACGGAGGCATTCTGTGAGGGCAGGCCCGCGCTCACGATAAGTGAGCTTCTGGTGACGGAGCGGCTCACCGAGGCGGAGGCGCCCGTCAAGCCCTTTAAACGATTGAAAGCGGAGCAGGATCCGGCGTCCGGCGAAACGGTTGCTGTCTATGAGGATACCCCTCTGCGGACACAGGATCTGCGGGAGCGCATTCTTGCGCATCTTCCTAAGCCCCTTGAGAGAAAGGGTCAGCGGGTCAATTTTGCGGATGTGAGGGACGGCAGAGCGGAATTGACCGATCTGGTCGCTGAACTCTCCGTGCCGGAGCTTGCGGCAATCGTGCGCGGCGAGGGGATGTGCAGCCAGAAGGTGACCTCCGGGACGGCGGCAGCGTTCGGCGGGGTGACGGAGGAGCTGCTCGCAAGGGGAATCCCTATCGCATGTGCGGCAGACGGCCCCTCTGGTATCCGTATGGATACCGGGGAGGAGGCGACCCAGCTGCCCATCGGTACGCTGCTCGCATGCAGCTTTGATCCTGCGATGGTGGAGGAACTGTTTGTGCTGGAAGGAAAGGAAATGCGCATAAACGGGATCGATACCCTGCTTGGACCCGGCATGAACATCCACAGGCATCCGCTGAACGGAAGAAACTTTGAGTATTTCTCCGAGGATCCTTATGTAACAGGTGTTATGGGTGCCGCCTGCGTCAGGGGACTGCGGCGCGCCGGCGTGACGGGTACGATCAAGCATTTTGCCTGCAACAATCAGGAGAAAGCAAGGCATCAGGTGGATGCGGTAGTCTCGGAGCGGGCGCTTCGGGAAATTTACCTGAAAGGCTTTGAAATGGCGGTGAAGGAGGGCGGAGCAAACTCCGTTATGACCACCTACGCGATGCTGAACGGCTGCCACACCTCCTGCTGTTACGATCTGAATACCACGATTCTGCGGGATGAGTGGGGATTTCAGGGCATCGTGATGACCGACTGGTGGGCGAAACTGGATGATGTGTACGGGGGCGGCAACCCCAACTTCTACGACACGGCGTCCATGGTGCGGGCGCAGAACGACCTTTACATGGTGGTGGACAACAACGGCGCGGTGCTCAATACAAGGGAGGACAACTCGGAGAGCGCGCTTGCAGGCGGAGAACTGACGCTTGGTGAGTTGCAGCGCAGCGCCTGCAATATTCTGGGCTTTCTGCTGCATGTACCTGCCCGTGACAGGAAATATGAGCCGAAACCCATTGTGGAGATTGAGCCGCTTGCAAACGGAAATGCAGGAGAGGCAGCCTGCGGCGAGGGAGATCTTTCAACTGTTTCGGACGGCGGTGCGCTTCGTATTTACATTGCGGAGGACGGACTGTACGGTGTGAACGTACATCTGATGTCCAGGCTGACGCCCATGGCACAGCTTTTGTGCAGACTGATTATGAACGGCAGGGAGGCGGCGTTGATCCAGACCAACGGAACAGACGGCAGATGGGGAACACAGCAGGTGGCAAAGCTCAGGCTGAAAAAGGGCGTTTACGAGCTTCAGCTTGAGCATATCAGACAGGGTATCGTATTTGAAAGGATTGCATTTAAGAAGGTGACGGTATGACGAGAGTGACAATTAAGGATGTGGCGAGGGAGGCGGGCGTCTCCATTTCCACAGTCTCCAATGCACTGAATGATGTGGATGTGCTGAAACCGCAGACAAAGGAGCATATCCTCGCCATTGCCGAGAAAATGCATTACATCCCCAATTTGAACGGCAGGAATCTGAAAGCGCAGACCACGCACACCATCGGCATGTTTGTGACCTACATGGGAGGCCCCTACATGGGGGCGCTGGCGGACGGACTTGCAAGGGAGTGCAGGGAAAAGGGATATGAGCTGAATATCTTTGTGACGGAGCAGGAAGATACGGTGATGAACAATCTGCTGGGTCACAGGGTGGACGGTGCTGTGATCGTGGACAGCGGCATCAGTGAAGTACAGGAGAGGCAGCTTGCGGAGGCGGACGTTCCCGTGGTCTACCTGAACCGGGACAGGGCGGGCAGTTTTCAGACGGCAGTCTGCTTTGACTCCTATCAGGCAGGAAGAATCGCGGCGCAGTATCTTTTAAAATGCGGAAAACGCTCCTTTGGGCTGGTGGAAGGGTCTGCAAACTTTGACGGCAGGGAACGCGGCAGAGGCTTCCGGGACGCGCTTTCGGAGGCGGGAATCACCCTGCGCCCGGAGTTTACATGGGACGGGGGATTTTCCAGAGAACAGGCATTCAGAGAAGTGGGCGCCTTTTTGAAGCGCTGGCGGCAGAAGGGCGCGGAGGCGCTGCCGCAGGCAGTCTTTGCGGCAAACGACCAGAGCGCCATCGGCTGCATGGAGGCGTTCCGCGAGGCGGGCGTGAGTGTGCCCGGCGAGGTCGGGGTCATGGGCTGTGACGACATAGAACTGGGACGGTATTTGCAGCCTCCGCTGACCACCATCCGCACCAATTTCGAGGAGCAGGGCAGATGTGCGGCAAGAAAGCTGGTGAGCATGCTCGGAGGCGGAGGCGGTGGGGAGACCGTGTGTCTTCCATGCAGACTGGTGGAACGGGAATCAGTGTAGATCGCGCCGGGCGGGACGCCGGATCCCTTTTGCCAGAAGAAACAGGCACAGCAGATTGGGCAGAACCATGGCGGCGTTGATGAAATCCGTGAAGCTCCAGACCAGCTCCATGGGCAGAATGGCGCCCACATAGATCATAACGATATAGACCAGATGATAGGAGCGGACACCTGTTTCCCCAAACAGGAAGGTCACTCCTTTTTCACCCAGATAGCACCAGCCCACCAAAGTGGCAAGCGCAAAAGCGATCAGGGCTGCGGACAGGAGCATGTTTCCGCAGAAGGGCAGAAAGGAAAAAGCGGCGGAGGTCAGCTCGGCGTCCGAGAGACCGGCGGTGCTGCCGGGGTGGGCGAGCATGCTGCTGATGATGGTGAGCCCCGTCAGGGTACACATGACGATGGTGTCCCAGAATACGGCGGTCATGGAGATCAGCGCCTGCTTTACGGGGGATTCCGATGCGGAGGAGCCGGCGGTGACGGCTGCGGTTCCGATGCCCGCCTCATTGGTGAAAAGTCCCCGGGCGATGCCGAAGCGGGAGGACATAAGCAGGGTGCTTCCCACAAATCCGCCCCCGGCTGCGCGGGGTGTGAAGGCGGCGGAAAAGATCAGGGAAAAGGTGTCCGGGAGAACGCTCCGGTTCTGCCATAACAAGAGCAGGCATGCGCCCATGTAGAGCAGGCTTAAGGGGGGAACAAGGCGGGTGCAGAAGCGCCCCACTTTGTCCGCACCGCCCAGAATGACGGAGCCTGTGATCACGGCGGCAAGCACGCCGGTCAGGTGGGGGGACAGGTGAAAGGAGAGCTGCGCGGCGTCCGCCATGGCGGAGGACTGGGTGGTGCAGCCGGAGCCGATTGCCGCAAGGATGAGACAGAGGGAGTATACGCCCGCTGCAAAGGGACGGTTTAAAACGCTCCGGAGCACATACATGGGGCCGCCGGTAAAACGCCCCTTGCTGTCCCGTTCCCTGTGCAGACAGCTCAGATAACATTCCGCGTAGGAGGTGGACATGCCGAGCAAGCCGGTGAGAAAGCACCAGAACAGCGCCCCGGGGCCGCCCAGCGCAATGGCGGTGGAGACGCCGACGATGTTGCCGGTGCCGAGAGTGGCGGCAAGGGTGGTGGACAGGGCTGCAAAGCTGCCAAGCCCGTTCCCGTCGGAGGCTTTGTCACCCCGGACAGACAGGCGAAGCGCCCGCAGGGTGAATCTCTGGGGGCAGAGCTTTACGGTGAAGAAGAGGTGTGTGCCGAGTAACAGCAGGATCATGGGGCCGTTCCAGAGAAAGGAATTGATCTTTTCAAGGCAGGAGGACAAAATCTGAAGCATGGTTGCCTCTTTTTTGGAAAAGCGGTTACTATAGTATATAGAAAAACTTTTTATAAAATGTTTAGAAATTGGGTATTGATTTTATTGTTCTCTGTGTTATAGTAGATATAGAACAAAGAAAAAAGGAGGCTATCCATATGAATATTTCAAAATTTACCCAAAAGTCCATGGAAGCCGTGGAAGGCTGCCAGAAGCTTGCATACGAATACGGCAATCAGGAAATAGAACAGGAGCATTTGCTTTATAGCCTTTTGACCATAGATGACAGCCTGATTTTAAAGCTGGTCGAAAAGATGGAGATCAATAAGGAACATTTCCTTGACCGGGCGGAAAATGCCCTGAGTAAGAGAGTGAAGGTGCAGGGCGGCGAACTGCATGTGGGTCCCGACCTGAACAAGGTACTGATCTCGGCGGAGGATGAGGCAAAGCAGCTGGGAGACGAGTATGTTTCGGTGGAGCATCTTTTCCTTGCCATGATCAAGAACCCCAATCCGGAGATCAAGGCGATCTTCAAGGAGTACGGTATCACCAGAGAACGCTTCTTACAGGCGCTGTCGACCGTGCGGGGCAATCAGAGAGTGACCAGTGACAATCCGGAGGCAACCTATGATACCCTGAACAAATACGGTCAGGATCTGGTGGAGAAGGCAAGGGAGCAGAAGCTTGACCCCGTGATCGGCCGTGACAATGAGATTCGGAACGTGATCCGTATTCTGTCCCGTAAGACGAAGAACAACCCGGTGCTGATCGGTGAACCCGGCGTTGGTAAGACCGCCGTTGTGGAGGGACTTGCCCAGCGTATTGTGCGCGGGGATGTGCCGCAGGGATTGAAGGATAAGAAGATTTTTGCACTGGATATGGGTGCGCTGGTGGCAGGTGCCAAGTACAGGGGTGAGTTTGAGGAACGTCTGAAAGCGGTACTCGACGAAGTGAAAAAGAGCGAGGGACAGATCATTCTGTTCATCGATGAACTGCATACCATAGTGGGAGCCGGGAAGACGGACGGCGCGCTGGACGCAGGCAATATGTTGAAGCCCATGCTGGCAAGAGGCGAGCTGCACTGTATCGGTGCAACCACGCTGGATGAGTACAGACAGTATATTGAGAAGGACGCGGCTCTGGAGAGACGTTTCCAGCCGGTTATGGTGGAGGAGCCTACGGTGGAGGATACCATTTCCATCCTGAGAGGTTTGAAGGAGCGCTACGAGGTGTACCACGGAGTCAAGATTATGGACAATGCGCTGGTTTCCGCGGCGGTGCTTTCCAACAGATATATTTCCGACCGTTTCCTGCCGGATAAGGCAATCGATCTGGTGGATGAAGCGTGCGCACTGATCAAGACGGAGCTGGATTCCATGCCCACAGAGCTGGATGAACTGCAAAGAAAGGTGATGCAGCTTGAGATCGAGGAGGCTGCGCTCAAGAAGGAGGACGACAGACTGAGCAAGGAGCGTCTGGAGGATCTCCAGAAGGAGCTGGCGGAGCTGAAGGAGGAGTTTGCAACCAAGAAAGCCCAGTGGGACAACGAGAAGGCTTCCGTTGACAAGCTGTCGAAGCTCCGTGAGGAGATCGACGCTGTGAGCAGCCAGATCCAGATCGCACAGCGGGAAGGAGATCTTGAGAAGGCGGCAGAGCTTTCCTACGGCAGGCTGCCCGCCCTGCGCAAGCAGTTGGAGGCAGAGGAGGAGAAGGTTCGTGGCGGACAGCTCTCCCTGGTGCATGAGAGTGTGTCGGAGGAGGAGATTGCCCGTATCATTTCCAGATGGACAGGTATCCCTGTGGCAAAACTGACGGAGAGTGAGCGCAACAAGACGCTGCATCTGGACGAGGAGCTCCACAAGAGAGTTATCGGTCAGGATGAAGGTGTGACCAAGGTGTCGGAGGCAATCATGCGTTCCAAGGCAGGCATCAAGGATCCCACGAAGCCCATCGGTTCCTTCCTGTTTCTGGGGCCTACCGGCGTAGGTAAGACGGAGCTGGCAAAGTCCCTTGCACAGGCGTTGTTTGATGACGAGAACAGCATGGTGCGTATCGATATGAGTGAGTATATGGAGAAGTATTCCGTATCCCGTCTGATCGGAGCGCCTCCCGGATATGTAGGCTATGAGGAGGGCGGCCAGCTGACGGAGGCAGTCAGGAGAAAGCCTTACTCGGTGGTGCTGTTTGATGAGATCGAGAAAGCCCATCCCGACGTGTTCAACGTACTGCTGCAGGTTCTGGACGACGGGCGGATCACGGACTCTCAGGGGCGTACTGTGGACTTTAAGAATACGATCCTGATTATGACCTCCAATATCGGGGCCCAGTATCTGCTGGATGGCATCAACGAGGACGGCACGATCAAGCCCGAGGCGGAGAAGCTTGTCATGGAGGATCTGCGCAGCCATTTCAGACCGGAGTTTTTAAACCGGCTGGATGAGACCATTCTCTTCAAGCCTTTGACCAAGGAGAATATCGGTGGTATTATTAATCTGATCATCGAGGATTTAAACCGCAGGCTTTCCGACAGGGAGCTTACGGTGGAGCTGACGGATGAGGCAAAGCGTTTTGTGGTGGATCAGGCGTATGATCCCGTCTACGGCGCCCGTCCGCTCAAGAGATATATTCAGAAATATGTGGAGACGCTCTCCGCCAAATTGATCCTGTCGGATCAGGTGGACGAGGGTGACACAATTTTGATCGACGTGGAGAACGGCGCGCTTACCGCAAAGGCGGTAAAGGGCAGCAGGTGATCCGCAGACAGGAGGTTGCAGGCGTATGATACCAGAGGATCCGGTAATGCTGCTCAGTTTCGTCAATCTGAAGCTTCGGGATTTTTACAGTGACCCGGAGGAGATGTGCGAGGAGCTTGAGATCGATCAGGAAGAAATGGAAGCGAAGCTGGCGGGGATTTCCTATCACTATGACAAAGAGAAAAACCAGTATATTTAGAGGAACAAGATGCAAAATCTGTACGGGCTGCGGTCGGTGTGCCAAAGGAAACACACCGACCGTGGTCAGTGCGTTTTGCGCCCCGGGGGCGGATGGCAGCCTCGCCTCGGTGGAGAGCATCCCTGTTCCCCCTCTTTATCTGGTCTGCGCAGACATCGGAACCACCACCATCGCCATGCAGCTTCGCCGTGTGGCGGACGGAGCGATGGAGCAGACCTTTACCTGCGTAAATCCCCAGAGGGTGTACGGCGCGGATGTGCTGTCCCGCATACAGGCGGCGGAAGATCCGGTGAAAAAAGCAATGATGAAGCATATGGTGAGAGAGGCATTGGCGGAAGGTGTGAATGTGTTCCGACAAAGGCTCTCTCGTTTTGGTTCCGATCAAAAACCGAAGATCGAAAGGCTTGCGATTGCAGGCAACACCACCATGCTGCATCTGTTCATGGGCTATGACACCTCCGGTCTCGGCGTTGCACCCTTTACTCCCCATTCCCTTTCGGAGGTAAGGACGGTCTTTCTGGGAATCGATACGGTGCTGCTGCCCGGGATCTCCGCCTTTGTGGGAGCGGACATTACGGCGGATATCGTGGCGCTCTCCATGCAGAGGAGACCGGAGATGACGCTTCTTCTGGATCTGGGAACCAACGGAGAGATGGTACTGGGAAACAAAGATCGGCTGATCGCCACGGCTACGGCGGCGGGACCGGCATTTGAAGGGGGGACGGACTCCTTTGGAGCAGATCTGATGGCAGTCTGCGCAGGACTTAGGGAGGAAGGGCTTCTGGATGAGACCGGACTACTAAAGGAACCTTATTTTTCCGAGGGGATTGAGGCGGGCGGCGCCCACATTACAAGGGAAAACATCAGGGCGTTACAGCTTGCGAAAGCGGCGGTGGCAGCAGGAATCCGCATTATGTGCCGCAAATACGGTCTGCGGGATGCTGACCGGATCGACCGCATCTTTCTGGCGGGCGGCATGGGTTACTATCTGGATCCGCAGGCGGCAGCCGAGATCGGGCTGATCCCGAAGGAGTGGGCGGAAAAGACATGCGCTGTGGGAAATGCAGTTCTGGAGGGCGCTTTTTTGTACGGAAGGGAGCATGGGGCAACAAAGCCTGCGGAGGACGGAACGGATTCCGTGGAGCTTGCGGCTGTCGAATGTTTTAATCTGGCGGCGGAGCCGGATTTTGAGAGGGAATACATTGCGTCCATGTCATTTGAACAGAGTACGTTTTAAGGCTCCCGCTTCCATAAGGGGGGCGCAAAGTGGTTTTTCAAAAGCCTTACGATATGGTTCGGATCCTGATTCTTCACCGTGATATCGCACTGTGCAGGGTCTGTGCCGAAGCGCTCCAGCTTGTCTAGGGAAAGCTCCTCCATCAGGAAACGGATCATATGGTAGCGGTCGGCAGCCTTGTTGTATATTTTCATATAGGAAAATCCGGGCTGGTCATCGGAGGGTGTATGCAGGATCTTGTAGCGCTCCGTCCATCCCATTTTCTCCAATTCTTCATATAACGCCTGTGTGCGTTCTGTCCGGTCGAGCAGCGTAAAGTACACCACATCCCGATCCACGGGAGGCTCCCCTTTCACATAATTGCGGTAGAGGGAACTGTGGAGGGAGGAAAACAGCGCGCGCTCGGCATCGTTGGTAAAATCCCCATAAAGAATGAGGAGAAGATCCTCAATGATAATGTTGGTAAAGACATGAAATCCCCGTCCTCTCAAAAACGTGTAGAGCTCCTGCGCTTCCCCGGCAGGGATATAGACCACTTTTTCGTAGTGATGGGTTTTGGTGTCGTAGAGTACGGCGCCGTCCATGGCTATCACGGGCAGCTTCAGGTCAAGATCCCGCAGGGGTTCGATCATGGACGCGGGGGTGCGCATGGTAGCGATGGTGAAGTGCATGCCGTCGTTTATCATGCGGTTCAGCTCGGTTTTATTGTGCGGGGAGAGGGTGTTGTGCGGATTGAGGATCACCTCATCCAATCCCGATACAAAGAGCGTATCCGTGCGCTTGCGGCGCGGGATCCGGATCAGATTCAGGAAAAGCCCCAGCGAAATGCCGATCATGGTATCGCATACACGATCCAGTACAAAGAGATAAGGGTTGGCGTCCCCCAGATGGTTGACCACGATGCTCAGGTAGACAACACAGGAAAAATAGGAGGCGTTCTTCTTGTTGCACAGAACCGTGGTGTAGATGACGGGTACGATGAAGAAGGAGAGCAGCAGATAGTGGAGCAGATTGTCGTCAAAGTGAAAGACCTTTAACTCCAGCAGAATGAAAAGCAGACCGTAAGCCGCACCGATCCCGGTGCCGATCGTGCGCTGAAGGGCATTGAGAACGGTGTTTTTTGTGTAAGGCTGGATGCACCAGAGCACGGCAAGCGCCGAGTAGAAGGGGATTCCGTCCTTCCCTCTCAGAAAATAGATCACAAAGCACAAAAACACACCAACGGCAGATTTCACGATGCGCATGCCGATGGGCGGCAGATGGGATTCTCTTGCAATATGCATATCCTTCATACAAACCTCCGTTCCGCGGACGCTTTTTTTCTGATAATCATAAATCAAAAAAATTCGTTTTGCAATGGTTTCTTGCTGCGTATACTGAATGGAGTGAAAAAACAGGTGGGACTGCATTGAAAAGAAAAGAATGGTTTTTTTTGCCGAAGGAAACCGGGCTGTTTGTGTTTCTGCTGCTGACCTGCCTGCTGCTTGCCGCAAAGCCTGAAATATTGCCGGTGGGCGGGGCAGCGCAGGAAGTGAAAAAAATTGCAATCACCTTTGACGACGGGCCGCACCCCTCCTATACCGCACAGCTGCTGGACGGATTGAAGGAGCGTGGGATTCACGCCACCTTTTTTGTGACGGGGGAGCATGCGGAGAAAAATCCGGAGCTTATAAAGCGGATGCAGGAGGAAGGGCATCTGATCGGAAACCATACCTACAGCCACATTCAGCTCACCGAGGCAAACCGCGAGCAATTCCGTGAGGAGCTGGTAAAGACAAATGAGATCTTGCAGGAGATTACCGGAACGGAGGTGATTTTTGTGCGCCCTCCTTACGGGACATGGGATAAGAAATTTGAGACGGAGCTCAATATGTTTCCGGTCTTGTGGAATATTGATCCCTTGGACTGGTGCTCCCACAACGCCGACTGCGTCGCCAACAAGGTGGTGACAAAGGCTGGGGAGGACGACATCATCCTGCTGCACGATTATTATGCCACCTCCGTGGAGGCGGCACTAAAAATCGTGGACGAACTGCAGGAAGAAGGGTTTGTATTTGTAACGGTGGATGAAATCCTGTTTGATTAGAATTATGTAGCCTAAGCGTTCTCCGGCTGTTCTTTGCGGGCGGTCCAGGGGCCGTGTTTGTAGAACATGATCGACAATGCGGTTGCGATGCACCAGCCGATCGGCCATGCACACCAGATTCCGGTTGCCCCAAGCGGTGTCCTTGAAAAGCAGAAGGCAAGGAGAACACGCAGGATCAGATCGGTAAAGGTTGCGATCATAAAGTCCTTCATCATTCCGGCTCCTCTCAGGATACCGTCGGCTACCAGCTTTGCGGATACCACAAAGTAGAACGGGGACAGGATCTTCAAATAGGTAAGTCCGGTATTCATGGCAAGCTCTGTGGGCTCATCCATAAAGAGCTTCAGGACGAGATTTCCGCCGAAGAAGTAGAGCAGAAACAGCGGCAGACTCAGCATCCAGACCAGTTTTATGCCGACCTTGAAGCCCTGCCTGATGCGGGAGAGCTTCTGGGCGCCCAGATTCTGCGCGGTGTAGTTGGAAATGCCGTTTCCAAGAGTGGTGAAGGAGGTAATGACAAGATTGTTCAGCTTTACGGCTGCGGAATATCCTGCCATGACCGGAGCGCCAAAGCCGTTGATGATGCTCTGGATCACGATATTTCCAAGGGAGATGAAGCTCTGCTGCAAGGTGCTGGGAACTGCGATCACGACGATCTGCTTCAAAAGCTGCCAGTCGAAAACAGCAGCCTTTTCCTTGCTTGTGATCTTGGCAAGCCGGAAGAATACCACGGCTACCGCCAGAACGCAGCTGATTCCCTGACAGAGAAAGGTTGCCCATGCGACACCGGCAACGCCCATATGGAAGGCCTTCACAAACCAGATGTCCACGCCGATGTTGGAGAGGGAGGAGACAGCCAGAAAGTAAAAGGGCGTCCTGGAATCTCCCAGCGCGGAGAAAATACCGGTGGCAATATTGTAAAAGAACACAAAGGGCAGTCCCCATGCATAGATGTCCAGATAGAGCCTGGAGTCGGCAAACACCTCATCGGGAGTGCGGATCAGCTTAAGCAGCATGCCGGAGCATGTGATGCCGACTGCCATCAGGATAAGGCACACCACGGCGCTGAAAATGCAGGCGGTGTAAACAGCGGTTTTCATTCCTCTGTAATCCTTGGCACCGAACAGCTTTGAGACGATCACGGAGCAGCCCATATTGCAGCCGAATGCAAAGGCAATAAAAATCAGCGTGATCTCATAGCTGTTGCCGACGGCAGCCAGTGCGTTTTCCCCTACAAATTTTCCGGCAACCAGACTGTCGGCAATATTATATAACTGTTGAAAAATAATGCTTCCGAACAGGGGCATGCAAAATTTGAAAAGTACGGTTTGAGGATCCCCTACGGTCAGATCTTTATTCATGTTTTGGCGCCTCCGTTTTCTCCAAAGTTTCCATGATCAATTTGACGCATCCGTCAATGCCGAAGCTGCTGCTGGATAACATCATGTCATAGCTCGCCGGATGACCCCACGCCGTATCGGAATAGAAGTCAAAGAATTGCCGTCTCATTCTGTTGATATGTTTGATCCTGTGGACCGCCTCTTTTTCCCCGATCTGATTTCTCTCCATGACACGCTTTATCTTGTCGTCCTCATCCGCGTAAATGAATACGGAGAGCCTGCTTTCCTTTGGCAGGATGGAGGAGGCGCAGCGCCCGATGATCACGCAAGGCCCCTGATCCGACAACTGCCGGATAACAGCCGCCTCCGCATTGTATGCCATCTGGCCGTCGGAATAGAAAGTATTTCCGATTCCGGCGATATCGGCATAGGGATTGCCGCTTAAAAATTGTATGCTTTTGATGGGGGACTCTTCTGTCTTGGAAATAAAATCCTCGCTGAGACCGGATTCCAATGCCGCCTTCTTGATCAGCAGCTTATCGTAGCAGGGGATCTTCAGCGCCTCGGACAGTCTTTCTCCGATTTCACGCCCACCGCTTCCGTACTCTCTGCCGATACAAATGATTTTTTTCATGAAAGCCACCTCTTTCTGTCTTGTAACGTTGATTTTTCATGTCGGGTGTATTATAATTCGTTACAAGATATGTGTAAAATATCATTTTTATAAATGAGATATATAAATTTGATATACAAGGTGACGGAATGAACATTAATTACGATTATTACAGAGTATTTTATTATGTTGCCAAATATAAAAGCTTTACCGCAGCCGCCAGAGCGCTTCTCAACAACCAGCCCAATGTGACGCGGATGATAAAGAAGCTGGAGGAGGAGCTGGGCTGCGCCCTGTTTGTGCGGCAGAGGCATGGGGTAACGCTGACGCCGGAGGGGGAGAAGCTGTACGCTCATATCTCCGTTGCCTTTGAGCATATTTTGTGTGGCGAGGAGGAGATTGCGCGGGACAGGAGTCTGCAATCGGGGATCGTCACGATTGCGGCGAGCGAGATTGCGCTGCACTGCGTATTGCTCCCCGTACTGAAGAAATTCCGGAAAACCTACCCCGGCGTCCGCATCAGGATTTTAAGTCATTCCACGCCGCAGGCAATCGATGTTTTGCGAAAGGGGCTGGCGGATTTTTCCATTGTGACGGAGCCGTTTGCACTCCCCGCCGGATTTTGCAGTCACATCCTGCGGAGTATCCGCGAGGTGCCGGTTTGCAGCACCACATTCTCCCTCTCCACGGGCACCGTTCTCACGGGGGAACAGTTGAAGCAGTATCCGCTGATCGGATTGGGGGATAAGACAGGCTCCTTTACCTTCTATTCGGAGCTGTTCAACAAAATGGGCATGCCCTTTATGCCGGATATTGAGGCAGCCACCGCGGAGCAGATCCTGCCCATGATAAAATCGGATCTGGGCATCGGTTTTGTGCCCACGGATTTTCTGGAGAAGGAAAATATGGAAAATCTGATTATTCTGAATATGAAGCCGCCCATACCGGACAGAAATATCTGCATGTTGAAACGGAGGGAATCCTCCCTCAGTATAGCGGCTTCGGAGCTGGAGCACCTGATCCGGGAACAGACTTTTTAAAAGGAAGGTCTACATTTCACAGCCCAGCCTCACCAACGCCATACATGAGCTTGAAAAGGAGATGAACATTGTCATCTTCAACAGAACCAACAAGGGCATACGCTGCTTGCACACGCCGTGGGCGCAGGGAAAACCTTCGAGATGGTTTCGGTGGCAACGAAGAAAGACTTTGAAACAAAGAACCGCAAAAAGTTCTGCGGCAGAATTGCCACCGGCGATTACGATGCCATCATTATCGGGCATTCGCAGTTCGAGAAAATACCGATGTCCATTGAACGGCAGCGGGCGATCCTCGAACAGCAGCTTGATGAGGTAACGGAGGGCATTGCGGAATTGAAAAAGAACCGTGGAGATAACTTCTCCGTAAAACAACCGGAGCGTGGATAAGCGTGAGAACGAGATCGTCGGCGGTGAACCCGATGAGGGTGAAGAAC
>ENA-OUQF01000143-OUQF01000143.1-human-gut-metagenome-genome-assembly--contig:-NODE-143-length-68301-cov-19.288266_pt1 | contig 68301 bp, 60 predicted proteins | sample MGYA00237947_ERZ548826 | MGnify/ENA primary metagenome ERZ548826 (study PRJEB26490, sample SAMN05194701) | human gut metagenome | biome: terrestrial biome; feature: human-associated habitat; material... | reverse complement strand
ATCATAGAAGACCTATTAGCTAATACTTATTTACAGAAAAACTTTCACAGACTCGCAATTTTATTCAGTGATAAAAAATGGGGGCTATCACGCCGGATTTCGTTACCAGACAATTTTCATTTCTTCCATGTTGTCTTTAAGAAGTCCGGTTTCTTCAAATCCAATAGAGCGATATAAATGTTTTGCGGTCACATTTCCTATTGCAACCCCTGTATATATTTCATTGATCCCAAAATTATCCTTTAAATACGCCATTCACAGCTTCAGTGCTTCTCTGCCATAACCTTTATTCTGCTGATTTTTATCGATCAGAAATTTCCACAAGGTATATTGTTTTTTGCTGTTTCGATATGTTTAAAAGTAACACTTCATTCAAATTATCCTTGGTTATGGCTCTTAATTCAACCATATTTGGCCTCCGTAAATCTGAAGTTGCGCGTTTCTATGAGCGGTGCGCGGATGATGCATAAGTGTGCATGAGAGCTTGCTTGCAAATGCACATTTATGCAAACAGCCGCATGGCGCGACAGCGCGTCATGAGTATGCAGCAAAGCGGAATACGAATGGCACCGCAGCGATAAACTGGAAGTTTCCATTTATTTCTTTTTGCGGTATTTGGGTTCAATACCTACTACATACGCTACCATAGCCGCAATACTAATAAGCATTGCACCCAATATAGGTATAATAATCAAACCCGAATTCTGCCCATCTAATAAAGGCAATCCAATTAACGTAAACAAAATACCATACATGCACCACAATATGCCCAAAGCACGATTATAGCCTTTCACATCTTCTATGGGCGCTACCTCGGCATTTGCCCAAAAACCGAAAGGTTTTGCTTTCTTGGAATTAAAATCATAAATGCCCATTACAATAAATAATACGCCGATTATTACCCAAATAACAAATGCTATTAATCTTCCTTCCATAATATGTATCCTTTCTTTGTAGTTCTGTAAATTCAAATTTATCGCTGTGGTGCCATTCGTATTCCGCTTTGCTGCATACTCATGGTGCGCAACGTTCAATTTCCTTACTCGTCCAAAATCAAAGTATTACAAATACTCCTACCAGACATCCGACTAATCCCATGAACCAGGGTAATATAAAGGATAGCAAATTTGCCTTATTTTTCCGGAGCAGAATAATGACGGTTATCATTATGACTAACCAAACGAACATAATTATATATCCCAATGGTACAAAAAGCATATCCTCTCCATAATCTCTTGCACCGGGAGAAGTTTCAGGAAATGCAAACGCCCACCCTAGTAATGCGAAGTAACTCCCAAGAGTTCCTTGCAGAAGCCCTAATATTGCCAATAAAATTTTCTTGATCGCATTTTGCAAAATAAACACCTCCAAGCAAAGGGTAAACCTGAGTTTATAAAATAAAATTTTTCTTCATTAGTGCAAACAACATTTGCCTATCATCATCAAGCAGTAAACTCTCTTTTTTCAAAGCATAGTGATGAGCAAATTCCGTATCTATGTATGAGTGATTGTTAATTACAACGGCATTTTTATATCGTGGTCTCACATGTATATGCAAATGAGGGTTTGGTATAGCTTCTTTGTAAAAGTTATTTAACAAACAACTCCAATTGCTTAATTCGGCTCCCAATACCTCTTTATGGATATATTCCAATCTATCTATAATTGTTTTCAATTCAAGCCACTCGGAAATATCTAATTCTGAAAGACTACCATAATGTCTATTCAACACCAAAATACATCTGCCAACATAATCCTGTATATCTGCCAGATAGACAGACCAATGCAATGATTTATATAGTAACCATTCATTTTCTTTATAATCACACCATTCGCAACTGCTCATCACAGATCCCCATTCATTTCGATTGATCGGCTCATTCGGACATCCGCTGTGCCATTCGCTGCGGCTTCGCCTTCGCTCATGCGTGCTATCGCACTATATGTCCAATCCGAAAATCATCCGCCTGTGAACAAGTTCCCGGCGTCTGTTTTCAGATTGTCCATGCACCGCTCATTATCTCGACAAATTCTTTCCAACTTACCCCCATACTACCATACTCTGCCGTCTGCTGTAAAGCCATTCCTGCGGATTTCAAATGGTAAGGGCAAGGAATTGCCGGAACGCAGAACACCAAAGCGCGGCTGCCCCGGAGAGCAAAACCGCAAAACCGCAGAATCGGCAGCCCGGTTGCGGGCATAGGGGAAGCGTGCTATAATGCACTGGTTGGTGCGTGGCGCGGATGGCGGACGCAGCAAACGATTCAGAGGTGAGGATGAAAATGCAGATCGAGAAACAGTTTTTCAGATACGTGTTGCAAAATATATTGGGGATGGTGGGGATTTCGCTGTATATTCTGGCGGATACCTTTTTTATTTCATTGTCGGTGGGAGCGGACGGCATTACGGCGTTGAATCTGGTGCTGCCCATATACAGCCTGATCTTTGCGATCGGCGCCATGATCGGGGTGGGCGCGGCGATCCGTTTTGCGGTTGCGAAAGGAAAGGGGGAGAAGAATGCGGATGCATACTTTTCCAATGCGCTGTTTTTTGCCACGATTGCGGGGATTGTGTTTTTGGTGCTTGGCATTTTTGCACCGGAGGGCATTATCCGCCTTCTGGGAGGCGACGACAACATTGTGGCGACGGGGGCAGCATATACCCGGATTTTCATGCTGTTCGCACCCTGCTTTATGTGGAACTCCATCTGCAACGCTTTTGTGCGCAATGACGGCGCGCCGTTTACCGCCATGCTTGCGACGCTCCTTAGCAGCCTTTTCAATATTGTCATGGACTATGTGCTGATGTTCCCGCTTGGACTTGGAATGGCGGGAGCCGCGCTTGCCACGGCATTTTCGCCGGTTGTGGGCGTGGGGATCTGCTGCGCACACCTGCTGTCAAAAAAGAGCAGCGTCCGGCTGCACCGCATCAGACCTTCCGTGAAAAAACTGCTGCGTTCCTGTCAGGTGGGAGTCTCTGCTTTTGTGGGAGAGATCTCCTCCGGCGTGACGACGATTGCGTTCAATTATATTATATTGGGGCTTGCCGGAAACGTGGGTGTGGCGGCTTACGGCGTGGTGGCGAACACGGCGCTGGTGGCGGTTGCCATGTTCAACGGCGTTTCCCAAGGGTCGCAGCCCCTTGTCAGCGAGTTTTACGGGAAGAACGACTGGAAGAGAGTGCGGAGTGTGCTGCTCATGGGCGTGTGTACCGCGCTGGTGTTGGCGGCAGGCATGATCTTTGTCATATGGAAATGGACGACGCCCATCGCAAATGTCTTCAACAGCGAGGGGAATCTTCAGTTGACCGCCTACGCAGGGGAGGGACTTCGCATCTATTTTCTGGGCTTTTTGTTTGCGGGAATCAACATTGTGGGCACCGGTGTCCTGAGTGCGGTGGAGTCCGCAAGATGGGCGTTTGCGGCGTCCGTTGCCAGAGGGCTTGTGCTGATCTTATGCTGTGCTTTTCTGCTCTCAGCTCTCTTTGGAATGCGGGGCGTGTGGATGGCGTTCCCGGCTGCGGAGTTTCTCACAATGGCGATTACTTTTCTGGGATTATGTGGTATACTGAAAGGACAGCAGGAGACGAAGGACGGAGGCACATATGGATCTGTTTGAGTATATGCGCAAAAGCAACATGGAAAAAGAATCGCCATTGGCGGCGAGAATGCGGCCGACAACCCTTGATGAGGTTGTGGGGCAGCAGCATATTATCGGGAAGGATAAATTGCTGTACCGCGCCATCAAGGCGGACAAGCTCAGCTCGATTATCTTTTACGGTCCTCCCGGGACGGGAAAAACCACGCTCGCCAAGGTGATCGCCAACACCACAAGCGCCGAATTTACCCAGATCAACGCGACGGTTGCGGGGAAAAAGGACATGGAAGAGGTGGTGGAGAAGGCAAAGAACACGCAGGGTATGTACGGAAAGCGCACGATCCTGTTTATTGACGAGATCCACCGGTTCAACAAGGGGCAGCAGGACTATCTCCTCCCCTTTGTGGAGGACGGCACGGTTATTTTGATCGGAGCGACCACGGAAAATCCCTATTTTGAGGTGAACGGGGCATTGATCTCACGCTCGGTGATCTTTGAGCTGAAGCCGCTGGAAAAAGAGGACATCAAGACGCTTTTGAAGAAGGCGGTCTACGATAAAGACAAGGGCATGGGCACCTACGATGCCGAGATTGACGAGGACGCGCTGGACTTTCTGGCGGAGCTTTCCGGGGGAGATGCCAGACATGCGCTGAACGCCATCGAGCTTGGCATTATGACCACGGAGCGGGGAAGTGACGGTAAAATCCGGATTACCGTGGAGGTCGCGCAGGAATGTATCCAGAAGAGAGTGATGCGCTATGACAAGGACGGGGACAATCACTATGACACCGTCTCCGCATTTATCAAGAGCATGCGGGGCTCTGATCCGGATGCGGCGGTTTACTATCTTGCCAGGATGCTGTATGCGGGGGAGAGTGTGACCTTTATTGCCCGCAGAATGATGATCTGCGCGTCGGAGGATGTGGGAAATGCGGATCCGCAGGCGCTAGTGGTGGCGGTGAACGCCTCCCTTGCCGTGGAGAGGGTGGGAATGCCGGAGGCGCAGCTCATTCTTGCGCAGGCAGCCTCCTATATTGCGACGGCGCCAAAGAGCAACGCGGCGACATGTGCGATCGGAGATGCGATGAAAACAGTGGAAGAGACAGGAAATCTGCCGATTCCGACCCATTTGCAGGACGCTCATTACAAGGGCGCGGCGAAGCTGGGACACGGAACCGGTTACAAATATGCACATAATTACAACAACAATTATGTAGAGCAGCAGTATCTGCCCTACGAGTTAAACGGAAAAGAATTTTATCAGCCGTCGGGAAACGGCTATGAGGTGAAAATCAGAGAACATATGCAGCGCATCAAAAGAGAGGCGAAGGAGGGCTAGAACAGCTCCGACACCAGATACTGGTAAATTTTCTGGTTCTTCTTCTGCCAGTTGTCGCAGATGGAGGCGGCGACCTCCTCCGCAGGAACGGACAGGGTAATGTCAATCATGGTGATGCCCCGCTCCTTGGCGATCAGGTGCGCCTCGTACTCGCCGCTGGTGGACTTGTAGTAGTCCCCCTGAACCGCAACCTCGTTGCGCAGCTCAAGCTCGCGCTCCGCGAAATAGGCGTCGATATCCTGACGGATGGCGTCGCTGATCCGGTTTTCAAAAAAGTACAGAGTCTCCCTGCCTTCGTCCGTGATGACCAGATGGGTGCGGTTGCGGACGGAGCGGGCGGTGATCAGACCGGAGTCGATCAGCTCGGAGATTACCTGCTGCAACGTAAAGAAGTTTGTGTATTCTTTTTCCTGAATAAAGTCACTGATCTGTGCCTTTGTCAACGGAAAGGTCACTCTGTCCAGCATGTAGAGGACGATCAGCTTATAGAGGGTCAACGGATCCTGCATCATAAAAACATCTCCCTTGGTAGGTTTGCCGCTGCCGCATGGTGCGGTGCAGCGTGTTCAATACATTTCTCTTGTCGAGGCTCCAGCGAGGAGCGATGAGCAGCGCTTTCGCGCCGTCCCCCGTCACTCTGTGTATGACGGTTTCCGGGTCTGACACTTCCAGACAACGAATCAGAATATCGATGTATTCCTCAAGTGACAACGGGTTATAACCGTCCAGCCTGCCTTGCAGGTAATCCTCCCCGAGGCGGCTTCCCTTCAGAAGATGGAGAAGCTGCAGCTTGATTCCGAAAGGGTGCGTCCCCGTGGAGGGAATGCGGTTTAAGTAGGCGCAGGAGGCAAGCATATGGTCGGCAGTCTCGCCGGGAAGCCCCAAAATCAGATGCACGATAAAAGGGATTTCCAACGCGGTCAGGGCATATGCGGCGTCCTCAAAGACAGCGAGCGGATACCCTCTGTGGAAGGATTCCGCGGTGGTCTCATGGATGGTCTGGAGACCGAGTTCGATCCAGATGAATTTTTGGGGATACTGTTCTTTTAATTCCTTTAAAAGCGCCAGCACCTCTTTGCCCAGACAATCGGGTCTGGTGGCAATAGATATACCGATGCTGTCCGGCAGGGAGAGTGCAGAAGTATAGATCTCCCTAAGATAAGAAACGGGCGCGTAGGTGTTGGTGTAGGACTGGAAATACGCAACATACCGTAAGCCGGTTTTCTTTTTCCCAAACAGCGCTCTGCCTGCGGCAAGCTGTGCGGCAACGGAGCCCGTGTCCCGGGAGGCGGCAAACTCACCGCTGCCTCCCGCGCTGCAAAAGGTACAGCCGCCCGTTCCCAGAGTGCCGTCCCGGTTGGGGCAGGTCATACCTGCGTCCAGCGCGATCTTGTAACATTTTTCGCCGTAGGTCTGTTTGAAAAAAGCGTCCAGCGAGTAGTAGGGCTTGTCAAGCCATATCTTTCTCATGGGTCAGCGGATGTGGGATTTTACGGCGTCTGCCACCACATCGGCAACCTTCGGGTCAAATGCCTCGGGCATGATATTGTCCTCATTCAGTTCCTCATCGGGTACAAGCCCTGCGATCGCGATGGCGGCAGCCAGCTTCATTTCCTCTGTGATCTGTGTTGCCCTGCCCTCCAGAGCGCCTCTGAAGATGCCGGGGAATGCCACCACGTTGTTGACCTGATTGGGGAAGTCGGAGCGCCCTGTACCCACAACCTTTGCACCGGCCTCCTTTGCCAGATCGGGCATAATCTCGGGCACGGGATTAGCCATGGCAAACAGGATGGCATCACGGTTCATGGAGGCAACCATCTCCTTGGAAACAATGCCCGGAGCGGACACGCCCACAAAGATGTCGGCGCCTCTCATGGCGTCCGCCAGCGTACCGGTCTCGTTGTCCGGGTTTGTGACCTCCGTCATTTTTTTCTGCATCCAGTTGAGCCCTTCGGTGTCCTTGGAGACAATGCCCACCTTGTCACACATGACGATATTGGGGAAACCGTAGGTGAGGAGGAGCTTGGTGATGGCGACACCGGCGCTTCCGGCGCCGTTTACCACGACCTTGCAATCCTCTTTCTTCTTATGTGCAACCTTGAGGGCGTTGATAATGCCTGCGAGCACCACGATGGCGGTGCCGTGCTGGTCGTCATGGAATACGGGAATGTCCAGGATTTCCTTCAGGCGTTCCTCAATTTCAAAGCAGCGGGGAGCGCTGATATCCTCCAGATTGATGCCACCGAAGCCGGGAGCCAGCCATGTCACGGCTTTGATGATCTCCTCCGTGTCCTGCGTGTCGAGGCAGATGGGAACCGCATTGACACCGCCGAACTCCTTGAAGAGAACCGCCTTTCCTTCCATCACGGGCATGGCGGCGTAGGGGCCGATATTGCCGAGACCCAGAACCGCGCTGCCGTCCGAGACAACCGCAACGGTGTTTGCCTTCATCGTATATTTGTACGCGGCTTCCCTATCCTCCGCGATGACCTTGCAGGGCTCCGCAACGCCGGGAGTGTATGCCAGAGACAGATCTTCTCTGGATTTTACGGGCGTTTTGCTGACCGTTTCAAGCTTTCCGTTCCACTGTTCATGGAGCATAAGTGCCTTTTCGTTGGTTGTCATGACTGTTCCTCTCTTTTTCTCTTTATTTTTTCAGAATTTCCTGATATAACTATATTATATTTCCGTGGGAAACTCAAGACGGAAAGTACCTGCAAAAAGTGGTTGACACCAAGGAAAGAGTGTGTTATGCTACTTAAGCATGTGAATGCAGTTACAACAAAGCAGAGTATCCGCTCTCACCTTACAGCTACCGTGCTCGTAAGCGTTCATGATGAGGTATGTGCAGTGCGACAGGGATTTTAGTCCGTGCGGCATACGATTGTGAGTGGATGGCGATGCTGTCCATTTTTTATTTTTTCTTTATGGAGGGAAAAGCCATTAGCGAATTAATGATTAACGAACAGATCAGAGACAAGGAAGTACGTCTCATCGGGGAGAATGGAGAGCAGCTGGGTATTGTGTCCGCAAGGGAAGCACAGAAGATGGCGGAGGAAGCCGGACTGGATCTGGTGAAGATCGCACCCACCGCAAAGCCGCCCGTGTGCAAGATTGTGGACTATGGTAAGTTCAAGTATGAGCAGACCAGAAAAGAAAAGGAAGCCAAAAAGAAGCAGAAGGTCATCGATGTAAAGGAGATCAGGCTTTCCCCCAATATCGATACCAATGATCTGAATACCAAGGTAAGCGCGGCGAGAAAGTTTCTGAGCAAGGGTGACAAGGTGAAGATCACGCTTCGTTTCCGCGGACGCGAGATGGCGCACATGAACAACAGCAAGCACATTCTGGACGATATCGCAGCAAGCCTTTCGGATGTGGCGGTTGTGGAGAAAGCACCCAAGGTTGAAGGGCGCAGTATGACAATGTTTTTAACTGAGAAGCGCAGCTAACACAGTTAAAATAGATCAAGAAAAGAAAGTTTAGGAGGAATTTGTTATGCCAAAAATGAAGACAAGCAGAGCAGCAGCGAAGCGTTTTAAACTGACTGGAACAGGTAAGTTGAAGAGAGCAAAAGCTTACAAGAGCCATATCCTGACCAAGAAATCTACCAAGAGAAAGCGCAATCTGAGACAGTCAACCATCACAGATGCAACCAACGTTTCAAATATGAAGAAGATTTTGCCCTATTTATAATTGGTAAGGAGGAAATAAGACATGGCAAGAATTAAAGGCGGATTGAACGCTAAGAAAAAACACAATAGAGTATTGAAGCTTGCAAAGGGTTACAGAGGAGCAAGAAGCAAGCAGTACAGAGTTGCAAAGCAGTCTGTAATGCGTGCACTGACCAGCTCCTACGCAGGCAGAAAAGAGAGAAAGCGTCAGTTCAGACAGCTTTGGATCGCCCGTATCAATGCTGCAGCAAGAATGAACGGCTTATCCTACAGCAAGTTCATGTATGGTCTGAAGCTTGCAGGCGTAGATATGAACAGAAAGATGCTGGCAGAGATGGCAGTAAATGATGCAGAAGGCTTCAAGACACTGGCAGAGCTGGCTAAGTCCAAGGTAGCTTAATAATCTGAGAGCGGACAGACACAGATCGCACTTCCCGTAATAGGATATCCTAGAACGGGAGGTGTTTTTTTATGCAGGAAATGTTATCGGAAATGATTTTTCCGCTGCTGTTGGAGCAGCCGGAGCGCTATGCGTATGTGACGGGCAGCAGTGAATATCCGCAGATATGCGGCATGGTGCTGTTTTACCGGTTCCGGAAGGGAACCGTGGTGGTCGCGGACATTTCGGGACTGCCGGACAATGGGAGCGGCATGTACGGCTTTCACATCCATGAGGGCTTTGCCTGCGCCGGAAACGAGGAGGATCCCTTTGCGGAGGCGGGCGCACATTTTAATCCGTACCGGGTGGAGCATCCGCACCATGTGGGAGATCTGCCCGTGCTGATGGCAGACCACGGCAGGGCATGGTCGGCTGTCTATACAGAGCGGTTTCTGCCGGGAGAAGTGGCGGGGAGAACCGTGATCATACACGATATGCCGGAAGATTTCCGCACCCAGCCCTCGGGCGGCTCCGGCGTGAAGATTGCCTGCGGGGCGATCGAATAGTATTGACATGCATTTTTGCACTCTCTATAATGAAGGCATGATAAGGAAAGAGGGCGACGAAATGTTAGAAAATCTGGAACCAAAGCGCGTTTTTCATTTTTTTGAGGAGATCTGTCAGATTCCTCACGGCTCCGGCAATGTGGAGCAGATCAGCGACTATCTGGCGGCATTTGCAAAGGAGAGAGGAATGTTCTGCATTCAGGATGAATTAAAGAACATTGTGATGATAAAACCTGCCTCGGAAGGCTATGAGGACGAACCTGCGGTGATCCTGCAGGGACATATGGACATGGTTGCGGTAAAGGCGCCGGACTGTGATCTGGATATGGCAAAAGAAGGGCTCCGCGTGAGAACGGACGGCAAAAAGGTCTATGCGGAGGGTACCAGTCTGGGCGGTGACGACGGCATTGCGGTTGCCTATGCACTGGCAATTCTGGACGACGATTCCCTGCAGCATCCGAAGCTGGAGATTGTGATCACGGTGGATGAGGAAGTGGGAATGGACGGCGCCAGAGGGATCGATCTCTCCATGCTGACAGGAAAAAGAATGCTGAATCTGGACTCCGAGGAGGAGGGTGTTTTCCTGACAAGCTGCGCGGGCGGAGCGAGAGTCAACTGCTACCTGCCCGTGTCCACCACGGAGCACACCGCCCCTGCCTACCGCATCAGCGTGGAGGGGCTTTTAGGAGGACATTCCGGCGGCGAGATCCACAAGGAGAGAGGAAATGCGAACTGCATCATGGGGCGCATTCTTTACCGCCTGACGGAAAAAATGCCCCTGTATGTAAAGAGTCTGGAGGGCGGTCTTGCGGACAACGCGATCCCGAGACAGACGGTTGCCGTTGTGCTGGTTGACCGGGAGAACGAGGCGTTGTTCCGCTCCGTTTTATGTGAGACGGAGGAGGGAATCAAGGCGGAGCTTGCCACCAAGGATCCCGATTTTCAGGTCACCACGGTTTCCATGGATGAGATGACGGCGGGCTGCACCGATGCGGAGAGCACCGCGCAGCTTGCATCCTATGTGCTTGCGCTGCCGGGCGGTGTGCAGGCGATGAGCGCGGATGTACCGGGGCTTGTGGAGACCTCCCTGAATCTCGGCATCATGGGCTATGATCCCGCAGAGCAGGAGCTTTCCTGTTCTTTCTCCGTCAGAAGCTGTGTGGAGAGTGCAAAGCAAAACCTGATCTCCAAGGTGGCCGCTGTCACGGAGCTTGCGGGCGGGCATTACACGGTGACCGGAGATTATCCCGGCTGGGCATACCGGGTGGAATCCCCGCTGCGGGACAAGATGGTTGCGCTCTATGAGAGCATGTACGGAATCAAGCCGGAGCTTCAGGCGATCCATGCGGGACTGGAGTGCGGAATCCTTGCATCCAAGATCGAGGGGCTTGACTGCATTTCTTTCGGACCGGATATGCGGGACATCCATACCACCGAGGAGACGCTGGATGTGCCTTCCGTGGCAAGGGTGTGGGAGTATCTGGTAAAATTGCTGGCATTGAGAGGATAGACATATGGGATACGACAAAGAAAAAATCCGCCAGATCCGGGGACTGATTCTGTTTGTGGCAGGCATTGTCCTGTTATTGTTATACAGCGGGAACGTGCTGAAAGGGCTGGGCGTCCTGCTTGATATTCTGGTGCCTTTTCTGGCGGGCGGCGCCATCGCCTTTGTGCTGAACATCCCCATGCGCGCCATCGAGGAGAAGCTGCTCGGGCGGTGGAAGGGAAGGTGGGCGAACAGGATAAAGCGTCCGCTCAGTCTGTTTCTTTCCATTGTTCTGATTGTGGCAATCCTGGCGTTTGTCATTATCATGGTTGTGCCGAAGCTGCAGGAGACCGTGGTGCTGCTCGGTGTGCAGGTGCCCGTTTTTGCAAAGGAACTATTGGCAAAATTGGAGGAAATGGCATCCTCCGATCCGGCACTATTGGAGAAGCTGAACGAGCTGGAAAAGGTCAAGATCGACTGGAATGCCCTGTTTGACAAGGCGGGCGGCTTCCTTGCCACGGGAATGGGCAGCGTGCTCAATTCCGCCGTGGTGGTGGCGAGCAGCATTATCGGGGGCGTGGTGAACGCCTTTATCGCCATTGTGTTTGCAATCTATATTCTGGCGCAGAAGGAGAAGCTTTCGGATCAGGGACACAGGATCCTTTCCGCCTATCTGCCTGTCGGAGTGTGCAGCGAGGTGGAGAGGGTGCTTTCGCTTCTGTACCGCAATTTCAGCAACTTCATTTCCGGGCAATGTCTGGAGGCGGTGATTCTGGGCACCATGTTCGTGGCTGCCATGACCGTGCTCCGTTTCCCCTACGCCCTTCTGATCGGCGTCCTGATCGCCTTTCTGGCGCTGATCCCCATTGTGGGCGCGTTTGTGGGGTGCTTTCTGGGCGCGCTGCTTCTGCTGATGAATGACCCCGTGCAGGCGGTTGGCTTTGTGGTGCTGTTTCTGGTGCTGCAGCAGATAGAAGGAAATCTGATTTACCCCCATGTGGTGGGCGGATCCGTGGGTCTGCCGTCCCTGTGGGTGCTGGTCGCGGTCAGCGTGGGAGGCAGCCTGTTCGGCATTGTGGGTATGCTGTGCTTTATTCCGCTGGTATCCACGGGCTATACCCTGCTGCGTGAAAATGTGAATGCCCGAAACCAGAAGAAGCGTGCGCCTGAAAAGAAGGAGACCGCTCCCGAGAAGAAGGAAAGCACTTCTGGGAAGCAGGAACAGGTTTCCGAAAAGAAGGCAGCCCCGCAGGGCGGCCGGAGGAGCCGGGGACGGAAATGAATTTATCAAATTACTACTTGACAGCACTAAAGCAATGTGGTAAAAAAGAATAAACCAGTGAGGGAGAGTAAGTAGTTTTTGACCCGACCGTTACAGAGAGCCGCAGCAGGTGGAATTGCGGCACGGAGGCAGAGACGAATGGGCTCCTGAGGGCAAGCCGAAGAAAGTAGGCGAGCCGGAGAAGATACTCCGTTACAAAAAATCGGCATATGATGGTATGCATGAGAGGATATCCGCACGGATATCAAGCAGGGTGGCACCGCAGGAGCGTTCAGACTCTTGTCCCGGCATTTGTCGTTGGGATGAGGGTCTTTTTTGATACAAAAATCCCTTGTCCCGTAATCCCATTTTATTGCGAGAGCGCAGAAAGGAAAACAGTATGAGCGAAGAAAAGAAGATCCCCTACAAAATCTATCTGAATGAGGATGAGATGCCGAAGCAGTGGTACAATGTGAGAGCCGACATGAAGAATAAGCCGGCGCCGCTTTTGAATCCCGCAACCCTGCAGCCCATGGGATATGAGGACCTGCGTCCGGTATTTTGTGACGAGCTGATCAGGCAGGAGCTTGACAACGACACGGCATATATCGATATCCCGGATGAGATCCTTGACTTTTATAAGATGTACCGTCCCGCGCCGTTGGTTCGGGCGTACTGTCTGGAGAAGGCGCTGGGAACCCCGGCAAAGATTTATTACAAATTTGAGGGCAACAACACCAGTGGAAGCCACAAATTAAATTCCGCCATTGCGCAGGCGTATTACGCAAAGAAGCAGGGGCTCAAGGGCGTGACCACAGAGACCGGGGCAGGTCAGTGGGGCACGGCGCTCTCCATGGCATGTGCCTATCTGGGACTGGACTGCAAGGTGTATATGGTGAAGGTTTCCTATGAGCAGAAGCCGTTCAGACGTGAGGTTATGCGTACCTACGGGGCAGAGGTGACCCCTTCCCCTTCCATGACAACCGAGGTGGGAAAGAAGATCCTTGCGGAGCATCCGGGCACTACAGGCAGCCTTGGCTGCGCCATCTCCGAGGCAGTTGAGGTGGCAACCCATACGGAAGGCTATCGTTATGTGCTGGGAAGCGTGCTGAATCAGGTGCTGCTGCATCAGTCTGTGATCGGACTTGAGAGTAAGGCTGCGCTGGATAAGTACGGCGTGAAGCCGGACATCATCATCGGTTGTGCGGGCGGCGGTTCCAATCTGGGCGGTCTGATCGCACCGTTTATGGGCGAGAAACTGAGGGGTGAGCAGGATTACCGCTTTATCGCAGTGGAACCGGCATCCTGCCCCAGCTTTACCAGAGGAAAATTCGCATACGACTTCTGCGATACCGGAATGGTGTGTCCGCTTGCAAAAATGTATACGCTGGGCAGCGGCTTCATCCCGTCTCCCAACCATGCGGGCGGCCTGAGATATCACGGCATGAGCTCCACCCTTTCCCAGTTGTACGCAGACGGTCTGATGGAGGCGGTTTCCGTAGAACAGACCAGTGTGTTTGAGGCGGCGGAGAAGTTTGCACGGATCGAGGGCATCCTGCCCGCACCCGAGAGCAGCCATGCAATCAAGGTTGCCATCGACGAGGCGCTCAAATGCAAGGAGACCGGCGAGGAGAAAACCATTCTCTTCGGTTTGACAGGCACAGGCTATTTTGACATGGTTGCCTACGAAAAGTTCAACAACGGGGAGATGACCGACTACATTCCCACAGATGCAGATCTGGAGGTTGGTTTTGCGGGGCTTCCCAAGGTGCAGGGATAAGAAATCAGATTAGGATTAAAATTTTAGCAGAAAAAATTGCACGAAAGACTTGACTTTATTTTTAAAACAAGTTACAATAGCTTTCGTGCTACGGGGTGTGGCTCAGTTTGGCTAGAGCGCTGTCTTAGGGAGGCAGAGGTCGCGTGTTCGAATCACGTCACTCCGACTACCGGAAATGCATAGAATACCGTGTTCTCAAAGTGAATGACGAGAGGACACGGTATTTTTGCGTATGTGCGCCCCGCGACGCACGTTTCTAACCGGTGAAAGTCCGGAATCCACCCGGTAATGGAAAGGATATAGCCGAAAGCAAGGGTGTCCATGGTATGGTCGTATTTGGTGGTAAAAACGGGAACGATCACTTTGTCTGTAATCCTGCATTCTCTATCGAATCTTTTTGGAAGTATTGTGATTCAATTGTTGAATGGAATTTCAACGGAAGCACTGGGTGTGTATTCTATGTTCATAATGCTGTTGGGAATTGTAGGATTCATATGCTTTTTAATATATTCTTTCATAACCGTAATCATGATTGTCTTAAAGAATGTTTTATAAGGAAAAACACGCCCTCGCGCTGGTTTGCGCTCCACCGCCTTATCTGACGATGTTCACCGCAGAAGGGCTGTCGTGTTGACAGCCCTTCTGAAACTACGCCACAACCTCGTTATGATGTTAAAAGTCCTCTGTGCAGTTTTCCTTTTGGTTTGAATATCTTACTCGTCCAGCATTTTTCCGTCAACCGATATGGTCGCAACCTGCCAGGGAATGAACTTGCCGCTGTTTTGCAATGCCTGTCTGGCGGCTGCCTCCAGTCCGCCGCAGCAGGGAACCTCCATCCGGACTACGGTAACGCTCTTGATGTTGTTTTCCCGGATGATCGCAGTCAGCTTGTCGGCGTAATTAATATCGTCCAGTTTAGGGCATCCTATTAAGGTAATGTGCCCTTTGATAAATTTTTCGTGGAATGCGGCGCAGGCATAGGCGCTGCAGTCCGCAGCAATCAAAAGCTTTGCCCCGTCAAAGTAGGGTGCATTGACTGGTACAAGCTTGATTTGCACCGGCCACTGAGACAGCATGCTCTGCGGTTCCCGTGCAACGGAACCGGCATACGCGGCAGCTTCATGCTGCACCTGTGCTGCTCCTGCCGTGGTACCATTCTGCGTCTGCCCTTGCGTTGCTCCCGCCGCACCTTCTACCTGTGCCTGTCTGGCTTGCAGCGTTCTTGCCGCGGAGCCGGGGCAGCCGGAGTGGATCTGTCCCGGATTTTCTCCTGCTGTCACACCGGACTGTGCTTTTCCAGGTTTCTTTTTGTTTTCCAACACGGCGGCTTCGTTGTATGCGGCAGCCTCACGCTCCACAAAGGTGATGGCGCCGGTGGGGCATGCGGGCAGACAATCTCCCAAGCCGTCACAGTAATCATCTCGGATCAGTTTTGCCTTTCCGTTCACCATGGCGATGGCACCCTCGTGGCAGGCTGTGGCGCAGGCTCCGCATCCGTTACATTTATCTTCTGAAATTTGAATGATTTTTCTGATCATGATTGATCCTCCAATCTTGCTTTGATGAGCTCATTATAGTACCGCATCTTTTATTGGTCTGTTGATTTTTCAACAAAAATAAAAAAGAGGAATACCACAAAATGGAAGATTATTTTGAAATTTTGAAAAACACAAGTATTTTTAAAGGAATAGAAAAGAATGAAATGAGAGAAATGCTTTCCTGTCTCGGAGCAAGAAAAGAGAAATATAAAAAGGATGATTTTGTCTTGCGGGAAGGAAGTACCGTGAAAAGTCTGGGACTTTTGCTGACGGGAGAAATTCTGGTGATACAGGAGGACTTTTGGGGAAATCGCAACATTATTGCAGTGCTTGGCAGGGGGCAGTGCTTCGGAGAGACATTTGCCTGTGCGCCGGGCAGTGTGTTGAATATCAGCGTCATTGCAAGAGAAAATGCCGAGGTATTGTTTTTGGATGTGCAGCAGCTTATGATGACCGGCGCAGCATGTAGTGCGCATTATAATCTCCTGATTCGCAATCTGCTCACGGATCTCGCCGAAAAAAATCTTCGTTTGAATGAAAAAGTTTCTCACCTGAGTCAGCGCACAACGCGGGCAAAACTTCTGTCCTATCTTTCGGCGGAGGCAAAAAAGCATGGTGCAGCTACTTTTTCCATTCCGTTTTCACGCCAGCAGCTCGCCGATTTTCTTTCGGTGGAACGCAGCGGACTTTCCGTCGAACTTGGAAAGATGCAGCGGGACGGACTGTTGGAATATCATCAAAACAAATTTGCACTGCAAAGACAAATTTATGAGCTCAATGACCCTGACGAAGGATGAATGCCGCCGCCTCGTCCGGAATCGCAAAAATGCCAGGCTTTGGTGGCTGATATGTGAAGATCAGAAAGCAGACAAGCAACAGCAGGACAGCCGCCACAAGAAAGGGAGAGCAGATTTCCAAAAGGCGGGCGAGTTTTACAGCAGCACCCGCATGATTCAGCAAACGGTAGACAACACGAAAGGCAGCTAAAACACTCAAAACAAACACCATAATATCGAGGAACAGATAATTGTCCCCCAGAATGCCGGAGTAAGTATAGAAAAGTGCGGGAACCAGCAGGACACCTGTCAAAATGCCCGCTGCCAGCGCTCCGGCTGTCTCGTTTGGCGTCAGCCCTTTTTCCATAGAAGAAGTGTCGGATGCCGGGTGCTTTGAGTAAACAAGTCCGCAATACATAAAGAAACCATAGACGAGCATCGGAAAGAATACCAATTTCATATGCTCCCAGGTCGATTCACTGACAGGACAAAATAATCCAAGGAATGTATTGTTGCCTGTCCATTCGTACACAAAGTGGGACAATGTGCCTGTGATGAGGACAAAGAGTATGCCGATCAGAGTGTAATATTTTAGTCGTTTCATAACAGGTAGCGTATGCAGGATCAAGGAGGTTTATGCATAATCCGCAAATGACTGCAAGGGTACAAGAGAGGGAAAAGTGCGATCTGTACCCGATCTGAGCGGGATATTAGACGGGAACCGGGTACAGGAGAAGGAAAATGGCGATCTGTACCCGATCTGAGCGGGATATCAGACGGGAACCGGGTACAGGAGAAGGAAAATGGCGATCTGTACCCGATCTGAGCAGGAAATCAGACGGAAACCGGGTACAGGAGAAGGAAAATGGCGATCTGTACCCGATCTGAGCAGGAAATCAGACGGAAACCGGGTACAGGAGAGGGAAAACGGTCATCTGTACCCTTACGGGATGGGGAAGGTGACATAGGATGAAAAGCGGCATGTGTCGAAAATGACAAAACCGCATCTGTCAATCCCATCAATCAATTATGAAAAGTCAAGTATTTCCTGTGGAAATATGTCTTAAAATAGGGTATGATAGAACTGCAGATTGTGATGTAAGAGAAATGGAGAGTAACATGGCAGGTACGAAAACAACACAGGAAAAGGTAAAAAATACACGAATGGAAAACAAGAAAACGCAATCAGAGACAGAGATAAGTCAGACGGAAATAGAAAAGTCCCAAGCAGAAACAGAGACAACCCAAGCAGAGAAGAAAGCAGCCCCAATGGAGAGTGAGGCAAGCCGGATGGAGGCGGAAAAGTCCCAAACAGAAACAGAGACAACCCGGACAGAGGAAAAATCCGCCCCAATGGAGAGCAAAGCAAGCCGGATAGAATCGGAAGAGTCCCAAGCAGAAGCAGATACAACCCAACCGGAGAAGAAAGCTACCCGGACGGGAACAGACATGAATCAGACGGAGGAAAAAGAATCTCCGGCAGACGCAGAAGCAGAGCAGTCGGGAGATGAAGCACCTCAGGATAAAGAGAAGGACGCACAGGAAGGCACAGAAAACATTCAAACGGAGACGGAAGTAATCGGGACAGAAGCAGGAGAGGCGCAGGAAGAAGCCGAAGAAGCGTCCTCAAGGGCGGAGAAAGCTTCTGCGGGAGCGGAAGAGATACAGAAAAGAAGGGAAGCAGCACGGACGAGGGCAGAGACCGCGCAGCGGAGAAGCCAGGAGCAGGAGCTTCTGGAGAAGCGGGAGCAGCGTAAGCGCCGACGCAAGAGAAATCAGATTCTGGCTTATTTGACAACGCTGGTGTTTGTGGTTGCAGTGATCGGCGCGGTTGCATGCGGCATTATTTATGCCGGACAGAAAGCAAAGGAGCGGGCTGCAAGCAATGCGTCCGTAGCCGAGGACATAGACAATGTGATCGGTCAGGAAGAAACGATCGTGATGCCCGAACCGACGGAAACGGAGCCGGTGCAGACGCCGGAACAGCAGTTGGATGAAATTATCAATGCGGCAATTAATGTGATGCCGATCGAGGACAAGGTAGCAGGACTTTTCATTGTAACGCCGGAGTCCATAACGGGAGTAAGCAAGGCCGTCAAGGCGGGAGAGGGTACACAGACAGCCTTGAATCAATGGGCTGTGGGCGGAATTGTTTATGCGGCACAGAATATCAAATCGCAAGAGCAGCTTGCGGAGATGATTTCCAACACAGTGCTTTACAGCAGATATCCGATTTTTATTGCAGTGGAGGAGGAAGGCGGCAGCAATAGCTGTGTGTCAGCGGCAGGTCTTGCGGAAAATGCGGCAGGAGCATCCGCGGTAGGGAAAAGCGGCGATCCGGCTGCGGCGTATGCGGCAGGCAGCAGCATTGCGGCATATCTGACACCGCTTGGGTTTAATCTGGATTTGGCTCCGGTAGCGGATCTGAAGACGGCACAGGATAGTCCGCTGGGAGATAGGGCATACGGTGCAGATTCCGCAAGTGTAGCCGGGATGGTTTCTTCCATGGTGCAGGGACTTGAGGAAAACGGTATCAGCGCATGCTTAAAGCATTTCCCCGGAATCGGCAGCACAGACGAAGACACACACGCGGGGCTTGCCGGAACGGAGCGGACAGCGGAGCAATTCCGTGCGGAAGAGTTTGCAGTATTTCAGGCAGGTATTGATGCAGGCGCAGATTTTGTTATGGTAAGCCATATTGCGGTGCCGGCACTGGCGGGCGATAACACCCCCTGCAGCATGTCTGAGGCGGTAGTTACGGGAATTTTGCGTGAGGAGCTTGGATTCAAGGGCGTTATCATTTCCGATGAGATGAACAGCAAAGCCATTTCGGAGTATTATGCCGCAGACGAAGCCGCAATCAAGGCTTTGAAGGCAGGCTGCGATATGATTTTGATGCCGGAGGATTTTGAAAAGGCATATCAGGGCATACTGGATGCAGTACAGAACGGTACAATTTCCGAGGAGCGTATCAACGATTCTTTGCGCAGAATTTATAGAATCAAGTATGCGGGAAGATATATGGAGGATGCCGAACAACCGTAACGGCAGGAAAACGGGCTTACGGTTGTTTGAAATCCCCTGTGACTGACTGCCCATAACGGGGCGATGCAAAACTCCGCCAAGAGTGCGGTGCAAAAAGTAAAAAAGCCCGTTGACAAAAATACTTTCTTATTGTATATTATTACTTGTCCGTGAAATGCGGGCTTGTATGCGCGAGTGGCTCAGCGGTGGAGCACCTCCTTGCCAAGGAGGGGGTCGCGGGTTCGATTCCCGTCTCGCGCTTTTTATAATGTGTGCGGAAACCTTGATTTTATCAGGTTTCCGCTTTTTCTATTTTAGCGGAAAGCGGTAGACAAAAATAGACAGATTACGGTCGCTGCGGACAGGTAACCGACTGCCGGCTATCTTACAGCTTAATAAGTTTGCATGCTGCAATCAGACAGTGGATATGAAATTGTATCCAGATAGAGGCAACAGATACAAAATTGTATCCAGACAGGAAAAATGGTTGTTTTAGATCCCAATTATGCGGAAAAAGGAACTTATAGCACGTGTTATTTTGCGAAATTGTATCCTGACAAGAAAAAGTGTGCTGCCAGATCCCAAAGATTGGGAAAAATTAGGATCCGGAAACGCAAAAAAATTGTACCGGATACAATCCTCCCGAAAAGAGAGGCTTAAGCAGGAATTTTATAGGAAAAATGGGATCTGAAAATCGATTTGTTCTTACCCAGATACAATCACGATCGGTGGAGCAATAGGCAAAACTACGGGTGAAATCTCCGGTGAAGCAATAGGCAGAACTTATAGAGAAACATCCGGTGGTACATTGGGTAAAACTTTGGGTAAAACTTTGGCAAGAAAGGTGCTTGCCATGGGGGGCATAAAAATATACAATAGAGATAACGAAAACAGTAAAGGGGTTGTGCAAATGAAACTGACATTTATCGGAGCGGATCACGAAGTGACCGGAAGCTGCCACTGCCTTGAGGTGGGGGGCAAGTACATTCTGGTGGACTACGGTATGGAGCAGGGGGTCAATGTTTTCGAGAACGCCAAGCTGCCGGTGGAGGAGGCGATGGTCGATTATGTGTTGCTGACGCATGCGCATGTGGATCATTCCGGCATGCTGCCGCTTCTGTATGCGAGAGGGTTCAGAGGGCAGGTGTTCACCACGGAGGCGTCGGCGGATCTGTGCGATATCATGCTTCGCGACTGTGCACATATTCAGGCGATGGAGGCGGAGTGGAAGAACCGCAAGGCAAAGCGAAGCGCCAGCGCGGTGAAGATTGAGCCGGAGTATACGATGGAGGATGCGGAGGGACTGATCAGGAGGATCGTTCCCTGCCATTATAATGAGATCATTGAAGTGTGTGAGGGCGTGAAGATCCGGTTCACAGACATCGGGCATCTTCTGGGCTCCGCAAGTATAGAGGTGTGGACGACGGAGGGAGACTGCTCCAAGAAGATCGTGTTTTCGGGAGATATCGGAAACAAGAGCCAGCCGCTCCTTAAGGATCCCAGCTACACGAAGGAAGCGGATTATGTGGTGATGGAGAGCACCTACGGCGACAGGCTCCACGGCGAAGAGCGCCCCGACTATGTGGGTGAGCTGGCAAAACTGATCCAAAAGACGCTCGACCGGGGCGGCAATCTGGTGATTCCTTCCTTTGCGGTGGGCAGGACGCAGGAGATCCTGTACTTTATCAGGAAGATCAAAACGGACAATATGGTCACGGGACATGATAATTTCCCCGTGTATGTGGACAGTCCCATGGCGGTGAGGGCAACCTCCATTTTTCAGGACAATAAGTTGGAGTGCTTCGATGAGGAGGCAATCGAGCTGGTGAATAAGGGAATCAATCCCATTTCGTTTCCGGGACTTAAGCTTTCCATTACCAGTGATGAATCAAAAGCGATCAACTTTGAGGAGACGCCCAAGGTAATCATTTCCGCCTCCGGCATGTGTGAGGCGGGAAGAATCCGGCATCACCTGAAGCACAATCTTTGGCGTCCGGAGTGTACCGTCCTGTTTGTGGGATATCAGGCAGTCGGAACGCTGGGACGCGCCATTGTGGAGGGTGCGAAGGAAGTGAAGCTGTTCGGAGAGCCCATTGAGGTGCGGGCGGATATCTGCAAGCTGGCAGGACTCAGCGGACATGCGGACAAGAACGGGCTGATCGAGTGGATCACCGCGTTTGAGGAGAAACCGAGAAAGGTATTTGTCGTACACGGGGAGGACAGTGTGTGTACTTCGTTTGCGGAATGCCTGATGGTGGAGCACGGCATCAAGGCCTATGCGCCGTACAGCGGCACGGTATTCAACCTTGCCAGCGGAAAGCTGGAGTATGAGGCAGAGCCCATTGCACTGAAGAAGAGGGAGAAGGCGGCGACAGGCGTTTATGCGAGACTGCTTGCCGCAGGTCAGCGTCTGCTCGCAATTATCAAGAAGAACGAAGGAACCAACAACAAGGATCTTGCAAAATTTGCGGATCAGGTTACTTCCCTGTGCGACAAATGGGATATATAGATGTAAGATGCTCAGAGGTGAGGGGCTGAACCGGGACGGAAAAATGAGGAAAGACGAGGAATGAGACAGGATGAGTCAGGCTGACAACATTTTTATCAATATGTGCAGGGATATTCTGGACAACGGAACCAGTACGGAGGGAGAGAAGGTGCGCCCCCATTGGGAGGACGGAACGCCCGCGTACACCATAAAGAAATTCGGTGTGGTGAACCGGTATGATCTCTCCAAGGAATTTCCGATTCTGACATTGCGCAGAACCGCATTGAAGAGTGCGACGGACGAGATCCTGTGGATCTGGCAGCAGAAATCCAACAATATTCACGACCTGCACAGCCATATCTGGGATGAGTGGGCGGATCCGGACGGCTCCATCGGAAAGGCCTACGGTTATCAGCTTGGCGTGAAGCATCAGTACAAAGAGGGAATGATGGATCAGGTCGACAGGGTGATCTACGACCTGAAAAACAATCCTTTCTCAAGAAGAATTATGACAAACATTTATGTGCATCAGGATCTGCATGAAATGAACCTCTACCCCTGCGCGTACAGCATGACCTTCAATGTGACGCAGAAGCCGGGGGATGAAAAGCTGATCCTGAATGCGGTTCTGAACCAGCGCTCCAATGATGTTCTGGCTGCCAACAACTGGAATGTGGTGCAGTATGCGGTGCTGATGCACATGCTGGCGCAGTCCTGCGATATGCAGGTGGGCGAGCTGGTGCATGTGATTGCGGACGCCCACATCTACGACAGGCATGTTCCGATCATCCGGGAGCTGATCACCCGCGAGCCCAAGCCGGCGCCGATGTTCCGGATCAATCCCGACATTCACGATTTCTATCAGTTTACAAGGAATGATGTGAAGGTGGAGGGCTATGAGTTCGGCCCGCAGATTGAGAATATTCCCATAGCAATTTAAGGAGCGCTGATGGCGGGCACAAATCCGATATTTGTGTCGCCTCTTCGCGGCAAATTGCGAAGAAATGAGGATCAGGATGAACATTTATGTGACGGTGGATGAAAATTGGGCGATTGGAAAAGAGGACGCGCAGCTTGCACAGATTCCCGGAAACCAGCGGTATTTTCAGGGGCTGACGGGCGGAAAGACGGTGGTGGTAGGCAGAAAAACGTTGCAGGCAATGCCGCAGGGGCAGCCCTTGTACGGCAGGGAGTATATGGTGCTTTCCCAGAATCCGGCGTACCGGGTCAAGGGAGCGGATGTGTTTGCAGATGCGGATGCCCTGCTCTTGGCGGCAAAGGAGGCGGAAGCGGCAGGCAGGGAGGTCTTTGTCTGCGGCGGCGAGAGCGTATACAGGCAGTTCCTTCCGTACTGCGACGCGGCGTATGTGACGTTCATTGAAAAATCCTATGATGCAGACCGGCATTTTCCCAATCTGGATCGGGATGAGGAGTGGGAGCTTTCCGAGGAAAGCGAGGAACAGACCTGCTTTGACATCACATATTATTTCAGAAAATACACCCGCAGAAAATAAACTTTTCCACTATAAAGCATTAACATGTAAAAGTGTTGACTTTTAGGGGGAAAAGTATAATAATGGAGAAAAAATAACCATAGAAGGGAAGTAGTAGGCATGGAAAAGAAAAACATTGATTGGGCGAATCTGGGATTTGGCTATGTGCAGACCGACAAGAGATACGTTTCCAACTTCAAAAACGGAGCATGGGACGCAGGCGCGCTGGTCGATGATGCCAATATCGTGATGAATGAATGCGCAGGCGTTTTGCAGTACGCGCAGACGGTATTTGAGGGCTTGAAGGCGTATACCACGGAGGATGGTCATATTGTGACGTTCCGCCCGGATCTGAATGCAGCCAGAATGGAGAGCTCTGCGGCAAGACTGGAAATGCCGGTATTCCCTCAGGATAAATTTGTGGATGCGGTAACGCAGGTGGTGAAGGCGAATGATGCCTATGTGCCGCCTTACGGCTCCGGCGCTACACTCTACATCAGACCGTACATGTTCGGCATCAACCCCGTGATCGGCGTGAAGCCCGCAGACGAGTACCAGTTCAGGGTATTCTGTACGCCTGTCGGGCCGTACTTCAAGGGCGGCGTGAAGCCCCTTACCATCAAGATCAGTGACTTTGACCGTGCGGCACCGCGCGGCACCGGAAATATCAAGGCGGGACTGAATTATGCCATGAGCCTGCACGCCATTGTGACAGCGCACAAAGAGGGCTATGATGAAAATATGTATCTGGATCCCGGAACCCGTACCAAGGTCGAGGAGACCGGCGGTGCAAACTTCCTGTTTGTAACCAAGGACGGCACGGTGGTAACACCCAAGTCGGACAGCATTCTGCCTTCCATTACCAGACGCTCTCTGGTTTATGTGGCAAAGGAATATCTTGGCCTCAAGGTGGAGGAGAGAGAGATCTTCAAGGACGAGCTGGACGATATGGCGGAGTGTGGTCTCTGCGGTACGGCAGCAGTGATTTCTCCCGTAGGAAAGATCGTTGACCACGGCAGGGAGATCTGCCTTCCCACCGGCATGACGGAGATGGGCCCTGTGACCAAGAAGCTCTATGAGACGCTGACCGGTATTCAGATGGGTCGTCTGGAGGCTCCAAAGGGCTGGATTCATGTGATCGAGTAATACAGTTTTCCAAATGGAAAGTTGCCCTGTAAACTGCAGGAGGTTTACAGGGCATATTTTATATCATAGGGTTCCATACACAGAAGGGAGTGGGCATGAAATTCATTCACACATCGGATCTGCATATCGGAAAAACGGTAAATGAGGTTTCCATGCTTGAGGAGCAGCGGGAGATCTTAAGACAGGTGCGGGAGATCGCAGTGGAGGAAAAGGCGGATGCCGTGGTGATCGCGGGGGATGTTTATGACAGGCAGATTCCGTCGGCGGAGGCGGTTGTGCTGCTGGATGATTTCCTCACGGCGCTGCTGGGGGAAAACATTCCCGTGATTATGATCAGCGGCAACCATGATTCCGGTGAAAGGGTAGCTTTTGCAGACAGGATTTTGCAAAAGCAGGGACTCTACATCGCGGGCGGTTATGACGGAACGTTAAAGCAGGTGACGTTTGAGGATGAATGGGGACGGGTTACCTTTGTCTGCATGCCTTTTGTAAAGCCGGCGGTCGCCACGGTGGAGGAAATGCTTTCCGGAACGCCCATGACGCCTGATCTGAGGAGCCGGCATGTTTTGGTGACGCACTATTTTGTGACCGGGGAGGACGGAAAAGAGCCGGAGCTTTCCGATTCGGAAACTTCCGTGAATGTGGGAGGACTTGACAATGTTTCGGCGGCGATGTTTGGCTGCTTTGATTATGTGGCGTTGGGACATATTCATAAGAGGCAGAAAATCGGAGCCGGACAGGTCTGGTATGCGGGTGCGCCGCTCAAATATTCCTTTTCCGAGGTGAACCAGAAGAAGGGCGTGAATGTGGTCACGCTGGGAGAAAAAGGGCGGGTAGAGATAGCGTTCCGCGCTCTTACGCCCCTACATGAGATGCGGGTGGTGACGGGAAGCATGGCGGAGCTGACCGCACCGGAGCAGTGGGAAAAAACGGAAAATGCGGACTATATCAAGGCAGTGCTCACGGATATGGAGGAGTTTATCGACCCCATCGGCACCCTGCGCAGCATATACCCCAATATCATGCAGATCGAGTGGGAGAAGAATGAGAGACGGCAGGCGGAGGATTCGATGGTGCTTAACAGTACGGAAAACAAGACCACAGGGGAGCTGTTTGCCGATTTTTATGAGCTGCTTCGGGGAGAGCCCATGGATGAGCGGCGAAAGAGGATCGTGAGGGAAGTGGAGGAGGAGATGCATGAAGCCTGAAAAGTTGGTCATCAGCGGCTGGGGGCCTTATAAGAGCCATGAGGAAATTGATTTCACCCAATTTGAGGGCAGAGGACTTTTTCTGGTGACCGGCGCCACGGGCGCGGGAAAGACCACGGTTTTTGATGCGATCACCTATGCGCTCTACGGCTGCCTGTCGGGCGAGCAGCGGGAGAAAAGCAGCGTGCGCAGCGATTTTGCGGATGCCGGCACCCCGACCTTTGTAGAGCTTTTTATGAAGCACGGAGGGAAAGCGTACCATATAAAACGTAACCCGGAGTATGTAAGACCCTCCAAGCGGGGGAAGGATCATCAGACCAAGGAGAAGGAAAATGCGATCCTCTGGCTGCCGGATGGGAAGGTCGTGGAGGGTATCAGGGAAGTCAATGCCAAGATGCTTGAGATCCTGCGGCTTGATTACGAGCAGTTCAAGAAGATCACCATGATCGCACAGGGAGAGTTTTCCAGAATGCTGCTTGCATCTCCCAGAGAGAAAACCGCTATTTTCCGTACCATTTTCGGAACCGGAATCTATGAACGGTTTGCACAGCAGCTAAGAAGCCGTTCTCTGGCTCTTTCGGCGAAGGTGCAGGAGCAGAGAAATAAACTGGAGGAGGATATCCGAATGCTTCTTGCGGACGGCGGGGAGCAGGAGATCCTGAATCCGCTGGCGGAGCTCTCGGAGTCGGCAAACTGGAATTACCGGGCAATGGCGCAGGAGCTTGCCCGGGTGTGTGCGGCCGCCGCAGAGCGTGAGGAAGCGGTGCGGTCACAGTATGAGGCGTTACAGGCGGAGAGTGACAGATTGACCAAGGAAGTCACTGAAAAACGCATGATCAACGAACAGATCGACAGGTTGGAGCAGACGAAAAAGACGCTGGAAGCCCTGAAAGCCCGGGAGGACGAGACGGAGAAGGAGAAAGAGAGGCTAAAGAGAGCGCGCGCGGCGGAGAGACTGCACGCCACGGTGCAGCGGGTCAGGCTGGCAAAGCTTGCAGCGGAGAAAAACCGCAGGCAGGAAAGCGAGCTTGCCGCCGCCATGGAAGAACAGCGGAAAGAGCGAGAAACGCTCGTCTTCTTTGAGACAGACAGAGAAAAACTGCAAAAGTATGCGGAGCTTGTGCGGCAGCTGGAGGAACAGGAGGCGCGGGCAGCGGCTGACGAAGTGCAGTGTAAGAAAGACACAGAAAAGTGGGAGAAGGCGAAGGGAGCCTTTCTTCTGGCGGAACGGGAGCAGGAGGAAAAACAGGCGATATACAACAGGGCGGACAAGCAGTACCGCCATGCAGTGGTGGGCGTGGCAGCCAGAATGTTGAAGGAGGGAGAGCCGTGTCCGGTCTGCGGTTCTCTGGAGCATCCCCATCCTGCAAAGGAGGAGCCGGGGCTCCCCTCGGAGGAGGAGCTTGCCGCGTACAAGGCGGCGTGGGAACAGGCGCAGAAAAAAGAGCGGGAGGCGCAGGCGAAGGCAGCAGAGCTGAAAGCACTGGCGGAGGCGGATGAAAAGCGCGCTACGGAGAGCGTTGCCGCTAAAGAAGAACAAAAGAAGCAGGAGGAAAACGCGCGGCGGGAGCTTGTGGGCAGGGCTGGCGGTTTGTTGGAGGACGACTTCTTTGCGGCGGTCTATGAGGAAAAACTGGCGTATTTAAAAAAGAAGGAGGCAAGGCTGCAGCAGCTTGCCGGGCTTCTGACGGCGGGGGAGGCGCAGCTTGCGGGACTTTTGCAGGAGAGAATCACCTGCGAACAGGAGGAGAAGGACAGCGAAAAGGCATTAAAGGAGGGGCTTTGCAGAGAGGGCTTTGCCACGGAAGAGGACTGCGAAAAAGCCGGACTTGCCCCTGATGACATGGCAGAGCTGGAGCAGAAGATCAACAGCTTTGCGGAGGAAAAGACGGCTGCGGAGAGTGTGCTTTCCCATTTGCAGCATACGCTCACGGTCAGGGAGGCGTACGACCTGACGCCCCTTGCGGCAAGACAGGAGGAAGTTAAGGCACTCTTTGCCGCAAAGCAGGAGGAGCTGAAACGGGCGCACGCATTCCGGGACGGGGCGGTAAAGACGGAAAAGCTCTTCGGACAGAAGCTTCAAAAGATCGAGGCGGCGGAGGAGGAGTACGGATATGTGCGGGATCTGGACAATCTGGCGTCCGGCAACAACGAAAAGCGCCTCGTATTTGAACAGTATGTCCTTGCAGGCTATTTTGAGCAGATTCTGCGGGCAGCAAACCTGCGTTTTTACAAGATGTCCGGCTCGCGCTACGAAATGTACCGGGTGGAGGAAGCCGGGGACGGCAGGGTGAAGGACAGTCTGGAAATTCAGGTAAAGGATTTTTATACCGGGAAAATGCGCTCGGTCAAGACCCTGTCCGGAGGAGAATGCTTTAAGGCATCTCTTTCCCTGGCGCTTGGCATGAGCGATGTCATACAGGCGGCAAACGGCGGCATCCGGGTGGAGGCGCTGTTTATTGACGAGGGCTTCGGCGCGCTGGATGCGGAGTCTCTGGATCAGGCGTGCGAGATATTGACCGGTCTGGTCGAAAAAGACCGCATGATCGGGATCATCTCCCATGTGGCGGAGCTGCGTGAACGGATTGACAGTCAGATTCTCATTGAAAAAACAAACAGTGGAAGCAGCGTGAAAATACGGGTATAATAAAGAAGAATGATGCGGAAAGAAGGAGCGGGGAATACAGATGATGAGAAAAACCGTACACCGGGCGGCAGGGCGGCTGCTTGCCGTGGTGGGAATATTGTGTATGACCTTTTTGCTTGCGGCATGCGGCAAACGGGACGGGGACACCAAGATCGTGCTGACCACGGGCTTTGGCAGGGATGAAGTGTTCCGCATTGAGGGAATTTCCTGTTCCGTGCCGGAGATCATGGTTTATCTGACCAATACCCAGAACCAGTACGAGGAGGTCTACGGGGAGCAGATCTGGCAGGCGAGTCTGGACGGTGTGACCCTTTCGGAGAATGTGAAGGAGACGGTGCTTGCAAAGATCGCCCAGATAAAGACCCTGAATCTGCTGGCGCAGGAGAAGGGTGTTTCCCTCTCGGAGCCGGAGCAGGATCAGGTCAGGCTGGCGGCTGCGGCATATTTTTCCTCCTTAAATGAGAGGGAGACGGAGCTGATGGGCGTCAGCCTCTCCACCATCGAGCAGCTTTATGGCGAATATGCGCTGGCGGAAAAGATCTATGCCAATATTATAAAAGACATCAACCCGGAGATCAGCGACGATGAGGCGAGGATCATCACGGTACAGCATATCCTGTTCAAGACCTACACCATGGACGGAAGCGGCAGGAGGGTGGAGTACACGGATGCCGCCAAGGCGGCAACACTTGCCCGCGCCAAGGAGGCACTTGCCCTTGCAACGGACGGCGAGCACACCTTCGAGAGCCTGATTGAGCAGTACAGCGAGGACGCAGCCGCCGGTTATTCCTTCGGAAAGGGAGAAATGACGGAGGCGTTTGACGAGGCGGCGTTCAATCTGGCCATGAACGAGATCAGCGGAATTGTGGAGGATGAATACGGTTACCACATTATCAAGTGTATCAGCACCTTCAACCGGGAGGAGACGGATCAGAACAAGCTTAAGATCGTGGAGGAGAGAAAGAAAGAGGTGTTCGGGCAGGAGTATGACGCCTTTGTGGACACCCTGACAAGGAGGCTGAACGATCCGGTATGGGAGGAGATCACCTTTCTGCACGACAGTCAGGTGACGACGGCGGATTTCTTTGAGGTGTACCGGGATTATTTCCCGGATCCGGAGTCCTTTGCGGAGGGAACGGAGAACTGAAACACTGTTTACGAAAATTTTAGAAATGAAGAAATGCCGTAAAATAAGGATTTTCCACTTGCTATTAGCACTCATGCAAAATGAGTGCTAATTTCGTATTGACTTTTTTTGCGGAGGGTTTTACACTGTAGCTTAGGTGGTATTGAAAGCATCTACAAAAAGAAAAGGAAGTGTTATTTATGGCCAAAACAGGTAGTTTATCAATTAACAGTGACAATATTTTTCCCATTATCAAGAAGTGGCTGTATTCCGACCATGACATTTTTTACAGAGAGCTGATCTCCAACGGCTGCGATGCAATCACAAAGCTGCAAAAGCTGGACATGATGGGCGAGTATGAGCTGCCGGAGGGCTACAAGCCGAAGATCGAGGTTGTGGTTGACCCGGAGAAAAAGACCCTTACGTTTACGGATAACGGTCTTGGCATGACCGCGGAGGAAGTGGAGGAGTACATCAACCAGATCGCTTTTTCCGGCGCGACGGATTTCATTGAAAAATACAAGGACAAGAGCAACGCGGATCAGATCATCGGACATTTCGGTCTGGGCTTTTACTCTGCTTTCATGGTTGCGGACGAGGTGCATATCGATACCCTTTCCTACAAGAAGGACGCAAAGCCGGTACACTGGGAGTGCGACGGCGGCACGGAATTTTCCATGGAGGACGGGGACAAGGCAGAGGTGGGTACTACAATCACCCTGTTTCTGATGGACGACTGCCTTGAGTTCTGCAATGAATACAAGGCAAGAGAGGTCATTAAAAAGTACTGCTCCTTTATGCCCACGGAGATCTATCTGAGCAAGGAGGGCAGCAAGGAGACACAGATCATCAAGGAGGACGAGAAGCTTGACACCGATACGGTGATCGAGGAGATCAAGCCCGAGAAGGAAGGGGACGAGGAAAAGTTAAAGATCGCAAAGCGCCCCGAGCTTCTGAACGACACCCATCCGCTGTGGATGAAGAATCCCAGCGAGTGTACCAGGGAGGAGTATCTGGAATTTTACCGCAAGGTATTCCAGGATTACAAGGAGCCCCTCTTCTGGATCCATCTGAATATGGACTACCCTTTTAATTTAAAGGGTATTCTCTACTTCCCGAAGATCAACATGGAGTACGAGTCCATTGAGGGCACCATCAAGCTGTATAACAATCAGGTGTTTATTGCGGACAATATCAAGGAAGTGATCCCGGAGTTTTTGATGCTCTTAAAGGGCGTGATCGACTGCCCGGATCTGCCTCTCAACGTGTCCAGAAGCGCACTGCAGAACGACGGCTTTGTGAAGAAGATTTCCGACTACATCAGCAAGAAGGTTGCGGATAAGCTGGCGGGCATGTGCAAGACCGAAAAGGAAGAGTACGAGAAATATTGGGACGATATCAGCCCGTTCATCAAGTTCGGCTGCCTGAAGGATGATAAGTTCTGTGAGAAGATGACGGATTACATCCTGTTCAAGAATCTGGAAGGACAGTACATGACGCTGCCGGAGTGCCTTGAGGTGAAAAAGTCCGATCCCGACGAGAAGGAAGAGACGGCTGTGGACGAGGACGGCAACAAGGTTGAGGCGGAGGTTGTGGACGAGTCCGACAGTGAGGATACAAAGGAAGAAGAGGACAAGAAGGAGAAGGTCATCTACTATGTGACGGACGAGAAGCAGCAGAGCCAGTACATCAACATGTTCAAGGCTGCCAAGATGGATGCCGTGATCCTGACCCACAATATTGACCAGCCTTTCATTTCACAGCTTGAGGCAAAGAACGAGGGCATCAAGTTCCAGAGAATCGACGCGGATCTGACCGATACCTTCAAGGCAAAAACCTCCAGGAAGGCAGAGGAGGAAATGAAGGAGCAGGCGGAGGCCATCGCTGAGATCATGAAGAAGGCACTCAAGAAGGATAAGCTGACAGTCAAGGTGGAGAAGCTGAAGAACAAGAAGATTTCCTCCATGATCACGTTGTCCGAGGAAAGCCGCAGAATGCAGGATATGATGAAGATGTACGCCATGAACGGCATGGACATGGGCGGCTTCGGCGCAGAGGGCGAGACGCTGATCCTGAATGCAAACCATCCGCTGGTGCAGTATGTGACGGAGCATAAGGACGGAGAGAATGTGCAGATGATCTGCGAGCAGCTTTACGATCTGGCAAAGCTGCAGCATGCGCCTCTGTCGCCGGATGATATGACGAAGTTTATTGCGAGAAGCAACGATATTATGCTTCTTTTGGCAAAGTAAGGAAGGAGCAGCAAGACAATGCATGACCAACTGACGGAGAGCGATATCAAGCGCATGGAGGAGGAGATCGAGTATCGAAAGCTCGTCCTGCGTCCCAGACTGTTGGAGGATGTCAAGGAGGCAAGAGCGCACGGGGATCTGAGTGAGAACTTTGAGTATCATGCCGCCAAGCGGGAAAAGAACCGGAACGAGAGCCGGATCCGTTTTCTGGATCGGATGATCCGGACGGCAGATGTGATTTCCGACAAGTCTGCGGAAGATGAGGTGGGAATCAACAACACGGTGACGGTGACATTTTTGGAGGATGGCAGCACGGAGGTCTACAAGATTGTAACCACCGTGCGCGGCAACTCCTTAGAGGGTCTCATCAGCAATGAATCCCCCTTGGGAAAAGCACTGCTGGGACATAAGGTCGGGGATGTGGTCTCCGTACAGGTCAATGCGGACTTCGGTTATCAGGTGAAGATCACCAAAATCGAGAATACGGTTGACGACGGCTCCGATAAGATCAGAAGTTTTTAAATCAAATGGCGCGTTCTATGATGCCGATGCCCAGGGGATAGGGGCCGGTATGAACACTGATGGTGGCGCCGATCTGGAAAATGGGCAGTTCTTCTGCGGTAAGCGGAGAACTGCCTTTCTGTTTTTCGTTCAGGGTGGAGAGAATCAGATCCCTGAAATCTTCCGCCTCCTGCGCATCGTAGCCGAAGCCTACGGAGAGGGAAAAGGCGGAGAGGGGCTTCCCTGTCCCATCTATATATTCAAGCAACAGATCAATCACCTTATCCATGGATTTCTTGCGGCTTCTGGTAATGCCGGAGGAGAAAATCTCCCCTTCCTTCAACGTGATCAGGGGACGGATTCCCAAAACGGAGCCTGCGAGCCCCGCCAGCTTGCCGATCCTGCCGCCGTGCTTTAAATAGTCGATGCTGCCCACGGTGAAGAAGATTCTTCCGGTGGACTTGATCTCTTCCAGACGGGCAACGGTTTCCTCGTAGCCAAATCCCGCATCCCGCATCTTGACTGCTTCCAGCACGAAAATTCCCTGCAGCACCGTATCCACGGTGGAGTCCATTACCGTAATCTGCGCGAGGGGATATTTTTCGTGGATCATATCCTTTGCGGTTTTGGCGGACTGCATGGAGCCGCTGAATTTTGTGGTGATGCAGATGCAGATAATGGGTGTGTTCTCCTTTGCCAGAGGCTCAAAGACATCGTAATAGTCCTGTACGGACGGCATGGAGGACTTGGGGAATACCTTGGGCTGTGCCACCATCTGGTCATAAAAATCGCGGATGCCGATTTCGGTGATTTCTTTTTGGTAGGTTTTGTCATCGAAGGAAACGTAAAACGGTACCACGAGAATTTGTTTTTCTTTTGTCAACTCGGGGGACAGATCGCAGGATCCGTCTGAAATGATCTGATATTGCATATGAATTTCTTCCTCTATTTTGGTTTTTTGCAACACATGCAATATGAACTGTAACATATAAAACGATTTTTGTCTACACCTTTCGTGGTTTTAAAAACTACATAACACAGAAAAGGCTGAAGAAGTCTCACCCGGGCTCAGCTATGCGGCTGACAGCCACATAGATGCGGGAGATGGCATACCAGGTGGCAAAGTCCGTGACGCCTGTCCGGGGAAGCCCGAAGATCTCCTGAAAGACGCGCACCGCCTCGGCAGTCCGGGGGCCGTAGATGCCGTCAGCCACCAGAGTGGGAATGGCGGGATAGTTTTCCGCGATGCGGTTTAGCTGCTGCTGCAGCTGGCGGACTTTTTCGCCGGAGGAGCCGATGGTCAGGTTGTAGCCCGGGAAGGAGGTGGGAACGCCGGAGATCACATCCGCAGAGTTGATATACATGTCGTTGCCGTAGTAGTAGCGGATGATCTCGATGGCGGAATAGCCCTCATCGCCCAGGTACTTGGAGCCCCACTGGCTCAGACCGGAGCAGGTGACCCGCCTGCCGTCGCAGTAGGAGGTGAAGATGGGCTGGCGCACCCCGGGGCGGGACAGGTAATTGTTGAAGATATTGTCCACAAGTCTGTCTATGTTCTCGTAGGTATTGCGGCCGTAGATCCACTTCTGGTCGTAAGCGGTGGAGCTTGTGATCGTAAAGTCGTACCCCCTGTTCCGGTACCACTCCGTGTAAACCCGGTTAAGGGTGAAGGACATGATTGCCAGTATGTTGGCGTAGATGGTCGCCTCTGACCAGGTGGAGTAGATTTCGGAGGAGGCAACGTTCTTGATGTAGTCGGTGTACTTGACCCAGTAGTCGGCGGCTGTCCGGTCGGAGGGCGCGCCGTCATGGACGATGACAAACTCGGGGACGACCACCCGGCTCAATACGATCTCCCCGGTCTCGTCCACGGGCTTCACTTCCGCCTCGGGAATTTTGGGAGGATATTCGCCCCAGAGCGTGTGGGCGGGGATGATGACCCGTTTCTCCTCTTCCTCCGTGGCGGCGAGCGGATTCATGCGGATGGGCTGCTGGGAGAGGGTGTCGGAAAAAAGCTCGGAACCTGAGACGGAAACCGGCTCATATCTGGGGGCGGTGATGACGAGATTGTACTCGGAGTAGGGCTGCACCTCACTGTCCGGGTCGAAGCTGTACTCGACGGGTGGTGTGGGGAGGGAGACAATGTCCGTCAGACCGGAAATGTCCGTGGTAAGTTCTGCCAGCGTCTCTCCCGGATTGCCTGCGGAGGAGATGGACACCACAGCGCCGGCAATGGGAATCTGCCCCAGCGCGGAGGTGACCGAAATGCGCATGGATCCGGTGTCCGGCATCTGGGCGGTCTGTAAAACTTTTTGCATAGAAGAACCTCGGTAGAAATTCACTTACAGCCATTATATGCAGAAAATATGTTTGCGTGATATATGGTGCAATGCTATAATGAGAAGAGAAATTTGTCAAAAGAGGGTGAGCGGCATGCAGGAAGTGATAGACAGACTTTTGGAGGGGAACTTTGATTATGAAAACGGTTCTCTTGATTTTTCGTGCACAAAGCTGGAGCTCACCATAAAAAAAGGCGAGTGTGTCCGCGGGTCTTTCCGGATCTATGCGGGAAGCGGACGCTATACCAAAGGAAGCGTGATTTCCTCCGACGGCAGGATGGAGTGCCTCACCCCGGAATTTGTGGGCTGTGAGGAAGAAATCTCCTATTGTTTTCACGGTGAAAACATGGAGGAGGGGGATGTTGTAAAGGGCGAGTTCTATGTGATCAGCAATCAGGGAGAATATTATCTTCCCTTTGTGGTCACGGTGGAGTATGCGGTGCTGACCTCCTCCTTGGGTAATATCCGCAACCTCTTTCACTTTGCAAATCTGGTAAAGACAAGCCCCACGGAGGCTGTGGATATCTTTTATTCCCCTGATTTCAAAAATGTGTTCAACGGAAGCGACTGGCAGTATTACGACTATTACCGGGGACTGTCCGCATTTCAGGGCAACAGACAGAATATCGAGGAATTTCTCATCGGCATTAACAAAAAACAGAAGATAGAGTACCTGACGGATGCCACGGAGCTTAGGGTGGAGGAGCCGGAGGGAGTTGTGGAGCTTTCTTTGACGATCACCAGAAACGGCTGGGGCTATACGAACCTGGCGGTCAGCACGGAGGGAGAGTTTGTTTTCACGGAGATCGACACCGTTACGGAGGCGGATTTTGCGGGAAACAGGTTCCGGCTTCCCGTATACATAGACAGCCGCCGTCTCCACGACGGAAATAATTTCGGCGAGGTACGGCTTTGCAGCGGATGTGACGAGATCAAAATTCCTGTAACGGTCAAATACAGAGGCGCGGGAAAGGCCGGAAGGCGCAGCGTGGAGAGTGACCGGCAGACCGTGCAGCTGATGCAGTATTATCAGGCGTTCCGGTTAAAGCGGATCAGCACCGACACATGGATGAAGGAGAGCGGCAAGCTGGTGGAGCGCATGATCTCGGCGGACGACAAAGATATGGCGGCGAGACTGTTTCAGGCGCAGCTCCTTGTGACGGAGGAGCGTTTCAATGAGGCACAGTGGATTCTGGATCATGTAGCGGATATGCTGGATCGGGAGGAACGAAGGGATCCCGTGACCGAGGCGTACTATCTCTACCTGACCACCCTGATCCACCGGGAGGAGTCCTATGTGAACCGGATCGCGGAGCAGGTGGAGAGCCTATATAAGAAAAACCGGGGAGAATGGCGGCTGGCGTGGCTTCTTTTGTATCTCTCCGAGGAATATAACCGCAGCTTTACCAAGAAATGGATGTTTTTGGAGGAGCAGTACGAGAGGGGCTGCAGCAGCCCGATCATATATATAGAAGCGCTGCTGCTGGTTAACCTAAGCCCCGCGCTTCTCATCAAGCTGGGAGCCTTTGAACGGCAGGTGCTCTGGTTCGGCGCGCGCAATGAGATGCTTTCCGGGGATGTGATCATGCAGTTTCTGTATCTGATGGCAAAAGAGCGGGAGTATTCGTCCCTTCTGTACCGGACGCTGGTGACCTGCTATCAGACCAGAGCCGATGTGCGGGTTTTGCAGGAGATCTGCAGCCAGCTGATCAAGGGCGGAAAGACCGGAAAGCAGTATTTCAAATGGTATAAGCGCGGCGTGGAGCAGGAGCTTCGCATTACCAGACTCTACGAGCATTATCTGATGAGCGTGGACAGAAACACCACCGAGGCGCTGCCCAAGATGGTGCTGATGTATTTTTCCTATCAGAACAATCTGGACTATGAGCTGGCGTCCTTTTTGTACGCCAATGTGCACCGCAACAGGGCAGGCTTCCCCGAGCTTTATGAAAGCTACCGGAACCAGACGGAACAGTTTATGCTGGAGCAGATCCTGAAAAGAAGGATCAACCGGGATCTGGCATATTTGTATAAGAATCTGCTGGAGCCGCAGATGATCACGCCCCGGATCGCGGAGGGACTTGCGGAGCTGGTGTTTATGAACAGCGTGCAGACGGAGCAGCCGGGAATCCGCTTTGCGGTGGTCTGCGGACAGGGAAAGAAGGATACGGAATACTACCCCCTGACGGACGGAAGGGCGCTGGTGCCCATGCCTGGCACGGAGGACAGGATCCTGTTTGAGGACACCTGCCACAACCGCTATATTTCCGATGTTTCCTACACGGTGGAGAAGCTTATGCTGCCGGGTAAGCTCGTGAAGCTCATCGCTCCCATGGTGGGCGACAGCCGCAATCTGAATCTGTATCTCTGCATGAACGGCAGGGAGGTCGCGGAGGTGACGGCGGAGAACGAGGAGCGGTTCGGCTTCCTCCTGCAGGATGAGGACATTACGGATGAGGTGAAGCGTGATATCGGCATGCGCCTTATGAAGTACGATTACGAGAATGACAAGATCAAGGAGCTGGACGATTATCTGGAGCAGGTCCGGCCGGAGCTTCTGAACGGAAAGGAACGGAACGACGTCCTGCACTATCTGGTACTGCGGGGAAAGGAGAGCATCGCTTACGACTGGCTTTCATGGTACGGCCCTTATGGCATGGACGCCAAGACGCTGATGCGGCTTTGCAGCAGACTGATCAAGAACAATGAGTTTGTGGAGGACAGCGTGATTTTGGAGGGCGTCCGCTATGCATTCCGGCGCGGCAAGTACGATGAGCATTGCCTGCGGTATCTCTCCCTCTATCTGCGGGGGATGACCAAGGAATTGCGGGATGTATACAAGGCGGCGGAGGACTTCAACGTAGATACCTATGAGCTGTGTGAGAAGATGCTGATTCAGATGCTGTTCTCCGGCTCGTTTGTGGGGGAGAAAATGCAGATTTTCCGCAGCTATGTGGCAGGCGGCGCAAAGCCGGATGTGGAGGAGGCATTCCTTTCCCAGTGCGCTTATGATTATTATGTGAAGGACAGACTGACGGACGGCTATGTGTTTGAGGAGATGGCGAGGCTGCAGCGTCAGGGAGAGATCCTTCACCGTGTCTGCAAGCTGGCATTCATCAAGTATTATGCGGAGAACAGGAGCGTTGTGACACCGGAGGAAGAGGTGTTTTTGCGGGAGTACATACGGGAGCTTCTGGCGGACAGGATCCGGCTTAAAATGTTCCTTGAGTTTGCGGAGCTGGACGATGCCATAAGGGAGCAGATGGCTGACCGGACGATTGTGGAATACAAGGCACAGCCGGGAGTGCGCGCCGTGATGCACTACTGTCTGGAGCATGCGGAGGGCGAGGAGCCGGAGTATCTGACCGAGGAGATGAACGAGGTCTACGGCGGCGTGTGCTTTAAGGATTTTGTGCTGTTCTTCGGGGAACGGCTGCAATATTACATCGTGGAAGAGAGCGAGGGGGAGGAGCAGCTCACGGAGAGCGCTACCATCCGGAAGAGCGACACCGGCAGCATGGGAGCGGAGGGAAAGTTCAATCTGCTCAATGATATCAGCATCAGCGGCACGCTGCAGGACTATGAGACGGTGGATAAGCTGCTCGCGGAATACCAGTACAAGGAATTTATGAAAAACGGGCTGTTTGCATTGAGGTAGGCTGTTCGGGAAAGGGAGTTACAGTGAAGGACAAGTTGATCGTAGGCTATGATCTGGGTGACCGGTATTCGCAGATCAGCTATTGGACAAATGAAGGAACAGAGCCGGAAACCTTGTCCATGGTTGCGGGCGGAGAGAGCTACAATATTCCGACCCTGCTGTGCAAGCGGCAGGGGGTGAGCCAGTGGTTTTTCGGAAAGGACGCCCGGAAACGCGCCGGACAGGACGACAGCTTCTTAATCCGGGATCTGGTTTCCCTCGCAAGGGCGGGCGAGCCGGTGAAGGTGGAGGAAGAAGAATTTGATCCGACGGCGCTTCTGACGCTGTTTGTGAAGCGCAGCATGGCGCTTCTGACCGCCACATGCGGGACGGACAGAATGGAAGGGCTGATGATCACCTGTGAAAAGCTGGACGGCAGGATGGTGGAAATTCTGAATGAGGTGGTGTCCAGACTGGATCTTAAGGCGGGACACATCTATTTTCAGGGGCATGTGGAGAGCTTTTACTACTACACAATCCATCAGCCGGAGGAACTTTGGAGCAGACAGGTGATGGTGTTTGACCGCCGTGGGGACGAGGTGTGCGTCTACCGGCTGGAGTGCAACCGCAGAACCACGCCCGTGGTGGCGTTTGTGGACGAGGAGACCTATCCGCTCCCGGATCCGGGAAAGACAGTGGAGGAGCTGACGCCCGACGAGAGCGGGCGCATGGATGAGCAGTTTCTGGAGATTTTGAAAACCTCCTGCGAGGGACGGCTGATCTCCTCCGCCTATCTGATCGGAGAGGGCTTCGACGAGGAGTGGATGAAGGAATCCCTGCGTTATCTTTGCAGGGGGCGCAGGGTTTTTCAGGGAAACAATCTGTATAGCAAGGGCGCCTGCTTTGCCATGCGGGAGAAGCTTTCCGCAAGCGATGTGGGCAGGACGCATGTATTTCTGGGTAATGAAAAGCTCAAGGCAAATGTGGGAATGCGCCTGCTGAGACAGGGTGAGGAATCCTATTACGCGCTTCTGGATGCGGGGCAGAGCTGGTTTGACGTACACGCAGAGCTGGATTTTATGCTGGTGGAGGAGAACACCTTTTCCCTGATTGTCACGCCCCTAAACGGCAGGAACGTAAAGCATGCCACGGTGACGCTGGATGGGCTTTCCATCAGAAAGGGCGCGGCGTCGAGGCTGCATATGGAGATGCATATGTCGTCTGAAACCTGCATTGAGATGGAGATTGAGGACAGAGGCTTCGGGGAGATCTTCCCCGCCAGCTATCAGAAATGGACGGAGAGTTTTGAGGTAGAGTAAGTGAGCAGAGTGATTTTATGTACAGGTGAGTACGCCAAAACTCCATACTATTTTGAAAATCTGGGCATCCGCGTATTCTCGGCGGAGGAGCTGTGCTATGTGCTGAAGGAAAATGCTTTTCTGTTGGACAGGGAGATTCTGGACAAGAAGCTGGTGCGCTTTATCGACGAGAGCCTGGGGCTTTCGGAGCTGGCGGCGCAGCTGTACCCCATGCTGCACAGAAAGGTTTCCGTGAGCGCCTTTGTGGGAGTCATTCTGGAATATGTGGGCTTCTATGACGGCGATACGGTGAAGAAAACAGAGGAGATCTACCGGGCGGGCGCCAACCTGAACGTATATGAAAAGCTGAAAAGCCGGGTGGATCACATGGTGGAGAGCGGGCGCTATGCGAACGCGCTGGCGGAGTATGATGCGCTGCTCATGCAGCTTCCCGAGGGGGAGAAGGAGCTAAGCTCCGCCATCCTGCACAATATGGGCGTGGCGTTCTGCGGATTGTTTGCGTTTGAGAGCGCGGAGAAGCGGTTCCGTGCCGCCTATGACCTGATCCCGCGGCAGGACGAGCTGGTCTGTGCGCTGGCGGCAAAGCGCATGTCCATGGAGGAGGATGACTATATCGCCTACGCGGCGGGCTTCCCCGAGTATTACGAGGAGACGCTTGAGGTGGAAAAGAAGGTCGAAGTGCTGCGCAGGCAGTTTGAGGAGAGCGAACAGGAAGCGGAGCTTGCGGAATGTCTTTCCCACAAGGAGGACGGAAGCGTCGCGCTTTATTATGAGGAGATGGACAGGATCGCACAGAGATTGAAGGAAGAGTACCGGACGAGCGTGACCGGCTGAAAGGAAATCTATGGGGCTTTTGAAGTGGCTGTTTGGCAGCAGGAAAAAAGAGAAGGAAGAGGAGCAGCAGGAGGACTGGGACAAGCTTGTATGCAGGCGGGATCAGATCGACATTGACGATGAGATCGAGAGAACCAGATACCTGACAAGCTGCATGGAGCAGCTCGGGGAGGCGGAGAAGGAGATCAATCTTCTGTCAGGGGAGTATTCCCTTGTGACCTCCTACCTGACGGATATGGAGGAGATTGAGTCCCTGCCGCAGGAGCAGGCGGAGGAGATCAAGTCGGTCGCCGGAAAGATGCTTGCGCTTGAAAAGGAGAGACAGCGCTATCTGGACAAAAAGGAGCGCATGACGGACAGCGAGTACCACAAGATGCGCGCACAGGAGGACGAGGCAGAGAAGGGTATCGCAAAGTTGAAGGAAGCGGAGCGGTATCAGAAACTGGTAAAGCAGGATCTCGCCAAGCTGGACGGGGAGCGTCACGCCTACGGATACCGCAGGAATGAGCTGAGAACTATGCTGGCAAATCTGCGCGGAATGGCGATGATCTGTCTGGTGGCGCTGGCAGTTTGTATTCTCATGCTTCTGGTGTTACAGTTCGGATTTTCCATGGATACCGCCGTGGGCTATTATGTGGCGGTGGGAGCGGCTGCGGTCGCCATCACGGTCTTGTACCTGAAATACACCGATGCGGACAGGGAGCTTACCCGGGTGGAGAAGGCGCAGAACAGGCTGATCCAGCTGCAGAACACGGTGAAGATCCGTTACATAAACAATGTGAATCTCCTGGACTATCTTTATTTGAAATATGATGTGGACAGCGCTGCAAAGCTGCAGCAGCTCTGGGAGCTGTATCAGGCGGAGAAGGAGGAGCGCAGACAGTACGCGGAGGCGGAGGCAAGGTATGATTACAACAAAAAACAGCTTTCCGCACTGCTTTCGCGGTACAGGGTGAAGGATCCCGACCGTTTTGTGCTCCGCCCGGCGTCACTGGTGGACAGCAGGGAGATGATAGAGCTGCGCCACGAGCTGATCGTCCGCAGACAGGCGCTGCGCAAGCAGCTTGAGTACAACAAGGAGCTTGCGGGCACGGCGCAGCAGGAAATCAAGGATATCGCCATGAAGCATCCGCAGTATGCGGCGGAGATCCGGGAGATGCTCGAAAAAGCAGAAAATAGCTTGATTTATGAAAATGAGTGATATATGATTGTGCTGTATGGGGCTCTTTGGGGAAAACAATAAATTAAGAGGAGAAAAACAATGAAGAAACTGGAGCAGCTTTATGAAGGCAAGGCAAAGAAAGTGTTTAAGACGGATGATCCCGATGTGCTGATCGTGGATTACAAGGACGATGCGACTGCATTCAACGGCGAGAAAAAAGGAACCATTGTCGGAAAAGGCGTCATCAACAACAAAATGACCAACCATGTGTTTAAGATGCTGGAAAAAGAGGGCGTTCCCACACACTTCATTGAGGAGCTGAGCGACAGGGAAACCGCAGTAAAGAGAGTGGAGATCGTACCCCTTGAGGTGATTATCCGCAACGTGGCGGCAGGCAGCTTTTCCAAGAGATTGGGCGTGCCGGAGGGTACTCCGTTTGCAGAGCCGACTATCGAATTTTCCTACAAGAACGATGAACTGGGCGATCCCCTCATCAACGCTTATTTTGCAAGAGCGCTGAACCTTGCAACATGGGAGGAGATCGAGACCATCAAGAAGTATGCGTTCAAGGTAAACGAGGTGCTGAAGGCTTATTTCCTGCAGGCAGACATGAAGCTCATAGATTTTAAGATCGAGTTTGGACGTTATCACGGACAGATCATTCTGGCGGACGAGACCTCACCGGATACCTGCCGTCTGTGGGATGTCCATACCAATGAGAAGCTTGACAAGGACCGCTTCCGCAGGGATCTTGGCAATGTGGAGGAAGCATACAACGAAGTATTCAAGCGTTTGGGGTTGGCATAATGCAGAATTATGATAAATTAAGCGAAGAGTGCGGTGTATTCGGCGCTTACGACTTTGACGGAGGGGATGTCTCCTCCACCATCTATTACGGTCTTCTGGCGCTTCAGCACAGAGGACAGGAGAGCTGCGGTATTGCGGTCAGCGACACCAACGGTCCCAAGGGCAAGGTGTTAAGCCACAAGGACATGGGACTTGTGAACGAGGGCTTTGACGCGGAGACGCTGTCCAAGCTGAAGGGCGATATCGGTGTGGGGCATGTCCGCTATTCTACGGCGGGAAGCTCCACCAGGGAGAACGCCCAGCCCCTCGTGCTCAATTATGTGAAGGGTACGCTGGGACTGGCGCACAACGGAAACCTGATCAATGCGCCGCAGCTAAGAAGAGAGCTGGAGTATACGGGTGCAATCTTCCAGACCACCATCGACTCGGAGGTGATCGCGTACCACATTGCGCGTGAGCGCTTAAATTCCAAATCCGTTGAGGAGGCGGTTGGGCGCGCCATGAACAAGATCAAGGGAGCTTATTCCCTTGTGATCATGTCGCCCAGAAAGCTGATCGGCGCAAGGGATCCCTTCGGTTTCAGACCGCTCTGTATCGGAAAGAGGGACAATGTTTATCTTCTGGCGAGCGAGACCTGCGCGCTGGACACGGTGGGCGCTGCCTTTGTCCGAGATGTGAGACCGGGAGAAATTGTGACGATCTCCCCCGAGAAGGGCATTGAGTCGGATATGTCCCATGCGCTGAAGCCGGAGGAAACGGCGAGATGCGTATTTGAATACATTTATTTTGCAAGGCCGGACAGCCATATTGACGGGGAGAGTGTATACAATTCCCGGATTCTGGCAGGGAAATTTCTGGCGATCGACTCCCCGGTGGAAGCGGATATGGTGGTGGGTGTTCCCGAGTCGGGCAACTGCGCCGCCATGGGTTATGCCATGCAGTCCGGCATCCCCTACGGAACCGCTTTTGTGAAGAACGCATATGTGGGGAGAACCTTTATCAAGCCGCAGCAGAAGAACCGTGAGAGCAGTGTGCAGGTGAAACTTAATGCCATCCGGGAATCCGTGGCGGGAAAGCGCATTATTATGATCGACGACTCCATCGTCAGAGGTACGACCTCAGACCGTATCGTCCGCATGCTGCGGGATGCGGGGGCGAAGGAGGTGCATATGCGCGTCAGCTCACCGCCCTTTTTGTGGCCCTGCTATTTCGGTACGGATGTACCGGCAAGGGAGCAGCTTATCGCATATAATCGCAGCGTGGAGGATATCAGCAGGCTGATCGGAACGGACAGTCTGGACTATCTGCGCGTGGAGAGACTTTCGGAGATCGTGAACAATCTGGGAATCTGCAAGGGCTGCTTTACGGGAACCTACCCCATGGAGCCGCCCACGGAGGACATCAGAGGCGAGTTTGAGAAATAGACTACGAGGAGGACTATCAGTGAGTACAGACGGTTATACAAGCCCCTTGTCGGAGCGCTATGCCAGCAAGGAAATGCAGTATATTTTTTCTCAGGACATGAAATTCCGCACATGGAGAAAGCTTTGGATCGCACTGGCGGAGACGGAAAAGGAGCTGGGACTTCCCATTACGGAGGAGCAGCTTGCAGAGCTTCGCGCCCACGCGGACGACATCAACTATGATGTGGCAAAAGCGCGGGAAAAAGAAGTGCGCCATGATGTCATGAGCCATGTGTACGCCTACGGCGTCCAGTGCCCGAAAGCAAAGGGCATCATCCATCTGGGTGCAACCTCCTGCTATGTGGGAGACAATACGGATATTATCGTGATGACCGAGGCGCTGAAGCTGGTCAAGAAGAAACTGGTGAATGTCATGGCGGAGCTGGCAGCGTTTGCGGATAAGTACAAGGCGCAGCCCACGCTTGCCTTCACCCATTTCCAGCCTGCGCAGCCGACCACCGTGGGCAAGAGAGCCACGCTCTGGCTGCAGGAGTTCTGTCTGGATCTGGAGGATCTGGAGCATGTGCTTTCCACCATGAAGCTTTTGGGAAGCAAGGGAACCACCGGCACACAGGCATCCTTCCTTGAGCTGTTTGACGGGGATCAGGAAAAGATCGACAGGATCGATCCCATGATCGCGGAGAAGATGGGCTTTAAGGAGTGCTATCCCGTTTCCGGCCAGACTTATTCCAGAAAAGTAGATACCAGAGTTGCCAACGTGCTTGCCGGCATTGCGGCATCCGCACATAAGATGAGCAACGATATCCGCCTTTTGCAGCATTTGAAGGAGGTGGAGGAGCCGTTTGAGAAGAGCCAGATCGGTTCCTCGGCAATGGCTTACAAGAGAAATCCCATGCGCAGCGAGCGCATTGCGTCCTTGAGCCGTTATGTGATGGTGGATGCCTTAAATCCGGCGATCACCTCCGCAACCCAGTGGTTTGAGAGAACACTGGACGATTCCGCAAACAAGCGTCTTTCCATCCCGGAGGGCTTCCTTGCCATCGACGGCATTCTGGATCTGTGCCTGAATGTGGTGGACGGTCTTGTGGTGTACCCCAAGGTGATCGAGAAGCATATGCTGGCGGAGCTGCCTTTCATGGCGACGGAGAATATTATGATGGATGCGGTGAAGGCGGGCGGCGACAGACAGGAGCTGCATGAGCGCATCCGCGAGCTTTCCATGGAAGCGGGCAGGAATGTGAAGGTGGAAGGAAAAGAGAACAATCTGCTGGAGCTGATCGCGGCGGATCCTGCGTTCAACCTTTCTCTGGAGGATCTGCAAAAGACGATGGAGCCTGCAAGATATACCGGACGCTCCAAGGAGCAGGTGGAGGCGTTCCTGACCAAGGTAGTCAGCCCCATTCTGGAGGCGAACAAGGCGCTTTTGGGTGTGAAAGCCGAGATTACGGTATAACAAGATAACACACTCTTATACGTTCCATAAATAATATTGATTTTACTTATATGATGCTATGGGCTATAATGGGTAAGTAACAGGTAAAATCAGCCGGGATATCCGGGAAGAAAGGAACGAAGAGAATGGTAAAAGCAGTTGTAGGAGCAAACTGGGGTGACGAAGGAAAGGGAAAGATCACCGATATGATGGCGGAAAATGCCGACATCATCGTGCGCTTTCAGGGAGGCGCAAACGCAGGGCATACGATCGTGAACAATTACGGCAAATTTGCGCTGCACACACTTCCGTCCGGCGTATTCTACAATCATACGACGAGTGTGATCGGAAACGGCGTGGCGCTGAATATTCCCATCCTGATCAACGAGATCAAATCCATCACGGACAGGGATGTGCCCATGCCGAAGATTCTGGTCTCCGACCGCGCACAGATCGTGATGCCGTATCACGTCCTGTTTGACCAGTACGAGGAGGAGAGACTCGGAAAGAAGTCTTTCGGCTCCACAAAGTCGGGCATTGCACCGTTCTATTCAGATAAATATGCAAAGATCGGTTTTCAGGTAAACGAGCTTTTCGACGAGGAGGTACTCAGAGAAAAGGTATACCGTGTGCTGGAGACCAAGAATATTCTGCTGACTCATTTGTACCACAAGGATCCCATCGATGCGGAGGAGCTGATTGCGACGCTGCATGAGTACAGGGATATGATCGCCCCCTATGTGTGTGATGTTTCCTCTTTCTTAAACAAGGCACTGAAGGAGGGAAAGACCATTCTTTTAGAGGGACAGCTCGGAACCTTAAAGGATCCGGATCACGGCATCTACCCCATGGTAACTTCTTCCTCTACACTGGCGGCATACGGCGCAATCGGCGCAGGCATTCCGCCCTATGAGATCAGGGAGATTGTGACGGTCTGCAAGGCATATTCCTCCGCAGTCGGCGCAGGCGCTTTTGTTTCCGAGATTTTCGGGGACGAGGCGGACGAGCTGAGAAGACGCGGCGGCGACGGCGGCGAGTTCGGCGCGACCACCGGTAGACCCAGACGCATGGGATGGTTTGACTGCGTGGCTTCCAAATACGGCTGCCGTATGCAGGGAACTACGGATGTAGCGTTCACGGTGCTGGATGTGCTGGGATATCTGGACGAGATTCCGGTATGTACGGGATATGAGATCGACGGCGAGGTGACGGACGAGTTCCCCGTTACCCATAGGCTTGAGAAGGCAAAGCCGGTACTGACGGTGCTGCCGGGCTGGAAGTGCGAGATCCGCGGTATCAAAAAGTACGAGGAGCTTCCCGAGAACTGCCGCAAGTATGTGGAGTTTATTGAGCAGCAGATCGGTTATCCCATTACCATGGTGAGCAACGGACCGGGACGCGACGACATTATCTATCGTGAGAGTCCCTTGAAGAAGGCGTGAGGTCAGAATGAAAAAAAGAACAGCAAAGCAGATCGCAGCGCTTGTGGCGGTGATTCTGCTGGCAGCACTCTATATCGTGACGCTGGTGGTCGCAATCGTGGATCCCACGGCGTCCGGCAAGTGGTTTGTAGGCTGTCTGGTCTGCACCATGGCGGTTCCCCTTCTTGCGTGGATCTTTATCTGGATCTACGGGGAAACCACCGGAAAGAAGACCATCGCGGATCTGCACCTGATGCAGGATGCGGATGGGGTGGACGGTGCGGATGCACAGGAGACTGTGGATGCAGAGACTGCCGATACAGAAACAAAATAAAGACTACGGTTCTGAGAGGAGCGCCTCAAGCTCCGATCTGGCCTGAGAGAGCGTTTGAAAATGTATGCCGTGGATGCCCAGTGCTTCCGCGGCATTTACATTGCGCAGGGTGTCGTCCAGAAAGACGCACTCTTCGGCGCGCAGCCCGTAGCGTGTTAAAAGTAACTGATAGATGGCGGGATCCGGCTTGGTCAGCTTGACCTTGCAGGAGAAGATGCCGCCGTCCGTGTGAGGGACAAAATCCAGAACGGAGGGACATTCCCGGAGCGCCTTCTCGGAGAAGTTTGACAGATAGAGCACCTGCAGCCCTCTGCCGTGCAGCTCCTCGATCCAGGGGATGGCGTAGTCGTAGCGCAGAAGCAGACCGGAGAAATCCGCAAGGGATTCCCGCAGCTCCTTTTCGATCGAAGGGTCGTTTTTTATGAAAAGGGCAAGGATTTCATCGTCGGACAGCTTTCCTAAATCATATTCGTTCCAGGCGGGGCTTAATACGGTGGCCTTCCCCAGCTTTTCCAGTGTTTCGGCGTCATAGCCGAAAGAGGCGAAGAACTCCTGCCAGGCAAAGCCCGCAAGGACGTTTCCGATGTCGAAAATAACGGTTTTGATCATAATGTGTTCTCCTTCTTTTGCTGTGCGTTCTCTATGATTGTCCACAGATTTTTTGCAGCGGTTGACATGGGATTTTTTGTGTTTCTTACAATACAGATCTCCCTTTTGGGAATAATCTTATTGAAGCGCAGTTCAAAAAGCTTGCCGGATTGCAGGTGGGGCAGCGCAAAGTCCCGCACCACACAGCCGACGCCCAGATTGCGGAGCGCAAACTGCACGATCATATCGCTGGTGGCAAGCTCAAACTCGGGGTGAACCGATGCGTGGTTCTGTTCCAGAAAGGCGTCCATGTAGCGGCGCGTGCTGGTGTCGCCCTCAAGACAGATCAGGGGAAGCTCGCCAAGCACGGACAGATCCAGCGTGCGGTGCTTGTAGGAGATGAACCGTCTGCCACAGACAAAGGTGTCCTGTATGGGATGGACGGCGACCGCCTCTGCAGCGGGAAGGGAATCGAAAGGCGTGCTGACGGCGCCGAAATCGATCTGTCCGTTTTCCAGATTCGCCAGTGTCTCCGGGGTGGGAGCGTTCGTGACCACGACCTTGATGGAAGGGTAGCATTCGTGAAACTGTTCCAGAAACGGAAGCAGGCAGAACTGCAGCGTCATGTCGCTTGCACCGATGCGAACCTCCCCAAGCTCCAGATTCAGCATCTGCCGCAGCTTTTGTTCCCCCATGGCGATCTGTTCACAGCCCTTTGCAACATAGGAATATAAAAGCTCCCCCTCGGGCGTCAGCCGCACTCCCTTGGAAACGCGGGTGAAGAGGGGCGTGCCGAGCTGTGCCTCCAGTGCCTTTAGGGACTGGCTGACGGCAGGCTGCGACACCGACAGGATACCGGCAGCCTGTGTGAGGGAGCCGGTTCTGGCAACATGATAAAAAACCTTGTAGTATTCCAGATTGGTGGTCATGGGATTCCTTTCCGATAAAAATGCGGGTATTTTCAAACCACCCCCATTCTACTACAAAAGAGGGAAATGGGCAACCGCGCCGGGAGAGAGCCGATTTACATTCGACAAATGTCTGCGTATCATTTATAATGGAGTGGAAGATATGAGAGGGAAAGCGGAGAGCAGTATGATACAGAAACGGAAAAAGATTTTTTTGGAATATCTGATATTGACACTTGCCACGATCCTGTTGGTGGTGGGGGTATATGTGTTTAAATTTCCCAACCATTTTTCGTTCGGCGGTGTGACCGGCCTCGCGGTGGTGCTGGGTGAGGTGATGCCCGTGAGCCCCGCAACCATCAACTTTGCGATCAATATGGTGCTTCTGGTGCTGGGATTTTTGTTTTTGGGGAAGGAGACGGGATTAAAGACGGTTTACGTTTCCCTCCTCACCTCAGTGGGGCTCAGCTTTCTTGAGTGGGCGGCGCCCATGGAGGGGCCTCTGACCACACAGCCCGTGCTGGAGCTGATCTTTGCCGTTGTGCTGCCCGCGGTCAGCAGCGCCATTCTCTTTAATGTGGGAGCCTCCGGCGGAGGAACGGACATTATCGCCATGATCCTAAAAAAATACACCAGCGTCTCCATCGGCATTGCGCTTTTTGCGGTGGACCTTCTGATCGTGATTGCCTCCTGTCTGGTATTTGACATTCAGACGGGATTGTTTTCCTTCTGCGGCCTGATGGCGAAAACGCTGGTGATCGACGGCGTGATCGAGAACATCAATCTGTGCAAATATTTTACCATTGTCTGCGACGATGCGGAGCCGGTCTGCCACTATATCAACGAGACACTGAAACGTTCCGCCACGGTCTATCGGGCGGAGGGAGCCTATTCCCACCAGGAAAAGACCATTATTCTTACTGTGATGAAGAGAAGTCAGGCGGTGATGCTGCGGAATTTCATCAAAAAGACCCAGCCCACGGCATTTATGATGATCACCAACAGCAGCGAGATCATCGGTAAGGGCTTCAGAGGATTGAACTGACACACGCAAAAACCCCCGGCAGTCAAATGGCTGTCGGGGATTTTTATAGGGGAGGATAAGTATTAAATTTATCTTTCGTGTCTGGTAACAGTATGGGCGGGAAGGACTGCTTTTATACAGCAAAATATAATTTTTTTCAATAAAAGAAATCAGTCTTTTTTTGAGAGAAAAAATATTGTAATATGGTAGGGACAAAATTGCGGAGCAATCTGCGGAACGGAGTACGACATGAGGAGACGGACAGAAAAGCTATGGATATGCGCGGCGGCATTGCTGGTGCTTTGCCTTTCGGCGGCAGGCTGCGGGAAGAAGACCGGAACACAGGTGAGGATCGGGGCGTTGAAGGGCCCCACGACCATCGGCCTGCTCAGACTGATGGAGGAGGCAGAGGCGAAGGAAACGGAGAACGATTATGATGTGAGGATGGCGGTGGGAGCGGACGAGCTGACGCCGCTTATGATAAAAGGGGAGCTTGACATTGCGCTTGTGCCTGCGAATGTGGCGGCGATCCTCTACAACAAGACGGAGGGGGCGGTCAGCGTGATCGACATCAATACTCTGGGCGTTCTGTATATGGTATCGGGGGATGAGAGCATTGAGAGCTTTGCGGATCTTACGGGAAAGACCATCTACCTGACGGGAAAGGGAACCACGCCGGAGTATGTGCTTTCCTATCTGCTTTCGGCAAACGGGATCGACCAGAGTGAGGTAGTCTGCGATTACCGGTCAGAGGCGACGGAGGTGGCGGCGCTTCTCGCGGAGAACCCGGATGCGGTGGGACTGCTTCCCCAGCCCTTTGTGACGGCGGCATGCGCGCAGAACGAGGCGCTTTCCGTGAGACTGTCCATGACGGAGGAGTGGGAGAAGGTGCAGAAGGACGGCAGCAGTCTTGTGACCGGCGTCACGGTGGTGAGAAATGCCTTTCTGGAGGAGAACCCGGAAGCGGTGAAGCAGTTCCTTGCAGACCACGCAAGGAGCGCCGCCTATGTGCAGAGCAATCCCGACGAGACCGCGGCGCTCTGTGTCAAGGCGGAGATCATTGCCAAGGAGCCCATTGCGAAGAAGGCAATTCCGGCCTGCAACATTACCTGCATTACGGGGCAGGAGATGAAGCAGGCGCTCACGGGGTATCTGCAGGTATTGTATGAACTGAATCCCGAATCGGTGGGCAGCAGCATGCCGGAGGACGGATTTTATTATGTCCCTTAGGAGAGGTGCATGGAAAACGGTGCGCACATAAAGAGAAAAAAGTGGATAGAGAGCGTGCTTGCGGCATGCTTCTGGCTGTGCGTCTGGCAGGTGGCGGCGCTTCTTGCGGACAACAGCCTTTTGTTTGCAGGCCCGGCTGACACGGCGGCAGCCCTGTGCAGGGGGATTGTGACCGCAAAGTTCTGGCAGAGCATCTGGGGGTCTGTGATCCGGATCCTCTGCGGCTTTTTTTGCGCAGTGGCGGTCGGCGGCGTGCTTGCGGCGGCGGCCTTCCGGTGGCGGTTTGCGGAGCGGCTTTTGTCCCCGTTTATGACCTTCTGCAAGGCGGTGCCTGTGGCAGCCTTTTCCGTGATCCTGCTGATCTGGCTCGGCGGGGAGCGGCTTTCCGCCGTGATCGCGCTTCTGGTGGCACTGCCCATCGTGTATGTCAATGTGTACGAGGGACTGTCCCATGCGGATCCGAAACTTGCGGAGATGGCGGCGGTGTTTGAGATGCCCCGGTTCAACCGCATTTTCTACCTGTACCGGCCTGCGCTGGCACCCTTTGCGGAGAGCTGCCTCAGGACGGGCATGGGCATGAGCATCAAGGCGGGGATCGCGGCGGAGGTGATCGGCATGGCGGAGCGATCCATCGGCGGCAGGCTGTACGAAGCCAAGATCTATCTGGATACGGCGGGTGTGTTTGCGTGGACGGCGGTGGTGATCCTGTTGAGCGCCTGCATGGAATGGGGCGTGCTGTTTTTGTGGAGGGGGTTCTGCCGGTGGAAGCCGCAGCCCCATGCAGGCAGAAGGAGCGCGGGCAGACAGCACACGGGCGGACAGGGGATCGTGCTTGAAAAAATCTCCAAGGCATACGGCAAAAAGCAGGTGCTTACAGAGTTTTCCGCACGGTGGGAGCCGGGTTCCGTCCATTGCCTGATGGCGCCCTCCGGGAGCGGAAAAACCACTCTGCTTCGTCTGCTGGCGGGTCTGGAGCGTCCGGACGGGGGAGAGTTTGAGAGCGGGGATAAAATTGCCATGGTGTTTCAGGAGGACAGGCTGTGCGAGGAGGAGCCAGCGCTTTGCAATGTGGAGCTTGTCTGTAAGAGCAGGCAGGCGGCAAGGGCGTGTCTGGAGACACTTCTTCCCGGGGAGGATTTGGAGCAGAAGGTTTCGGCGCTCTCCGGCGGAATGCGGAGGAGAGTGTGTCTGGCGCGGGCGCTGGCAGCGGAATCCGAGGTGCTGCTTCTGGATGAGCCCTTCACCGGTCTGGACGGGGAAAACAGGGACAACGCAGCCCGGGTGATCCGGGAGTGGCAGAGAGGCAGGACGATGGTTGTGGCGACCCATGAGGCGGAGGATGCCGAAAGGCTGTCCGGGGAAATCCGGGACATGCAGAAGGAATGGAAAAAGGCGTAGACAAGCCACTTTTCATGTGCTATAATCGAATAATGACTGTGGCTGTATCTGTTTTACCGTAATCATGGCGGACGGCTGCGATTTTAAGGAGGAAATGTAACGATGAGTTTACAGGTAGAAAAACTGGAAAAAAATATGGCGAAGCTTACCATCGAGGTATCCGCTGAAGAATTAGAGAAAGCACTGGAGTCCGCGTACCAGAAGAACAAGAACAAGATCAGCGTACCCGGCTTCCGCAAGGGCAAGGTGCCCCGCAAGATGATCGAGCAGATGTACGGCGCAGCAATCTTCTATGAAGATGCAGCCAACGAGCTGATCCCCGGCGCATATGAGAAGGCACTCGAGGAGTGCGAGGAGGAGATCGCTTCCTCCCCGAAGATCGATGTGACCCAGATCGAGAAGGGCAAGCCCTTCATCTTCACCGCTGAGGTGGCTCTGAAGCCGGAAGTAAAGCTTGGCAAGTACAAGGGCGTGAAGGTTGACAAGGCAGATATTGCCGTTACCGAGGCAGAGATCAACGAGCAGATCGACAAGGAGAGAGAGAACAGCGCAAGAACCCTTACCATCGAGGACAGACCGGTAAAGAACGGCGACATTACCACCATCGATTTCGAAGGCTTTTTGGACGGCGTTGCATTTGACGGCGGAAAGGGAAGCGACTACCCGCTGACCATCGGATCCGGCGCATTCATTCCCGGCTTTGAGGAGCAGCTTGTGGGCGCAGAGCTCGGCAAGGAGACCGAAGTAAAGGTTACCTTCCCCGCAGATTACCATGCTTCCGATCTGGCAGGCAAGGATGCTGTGTTCAAATGTACCGTAAAGGGTATCAAGGAGAAGCAGCTTCCCGAGCTGGACGACGAGTTTGCAAGTGAGGTTTCCACCTTTGATACGCTTGCAGAGTACAAAGAGGACGTAAAGAAGAATCTGGAGCAGAAGAAGATCGACGCGGCAAAGGCAGCAAAGGAAGAGGCTGTGATCGAGGCTGTGATCGCAGATGCGGAGATGGAGATTCCCGACGCAATGGTGGAGACCGAGCAGCGTCAGATCATCGATGAGTTTGCACAGAGACTGCAGATGCAGGGTCTTACCATGGAGCAGTACATGCAGTTTACCGGCATGAACGCACAGATGCTGTCTGAGCAGACCAAGCCTCAGGCACTGAAGCGCATTCAGTCAAGACTGGTGCTGGAGGCTGTTGCGAAGGCTGAGAACCTTTCCGCGACGGACGAGGAGTACGAGGAAGAAGTAAAGAGAATGGCTGAGAAGTACCAGATGGAGCCGGACAAGATCAAGGAGATGCTGGGCGAGAAGGGCAAGAGCCAGGTACTGGCAGACATGGCTGTGAACAAGGCTGTGGACTTCCTTGTTGAGAACGCAAAGGAAGGCAAGGCAGCTTCCAAGGCAAAGGCTGATGCAGAGGACAAGCCGGCAGAGAAGAAGACCAGAGCAAAGGCAAAGAAGGCTGAGACAACCGAAGAGTAATAGAATGGTCTGCTAAAAAAAGTACTTATAGAGAAATCAGAAACAGAGGATTAAGTTTTTCTTAAATCCTCTGTTTGAGATTGCAAAACTTTTTCCGGTAGTCTATTATTATAGAAGTGAGAAAAGCAAGATTGCAGGACAGAATGGAGGAAGACGAATGAGTTTAGTACCTTATGTCATAGAACAGACAAGCAGAGGCGAGAGATCCTACGATATCTATTCCCGCCTTTTGAAAGAGAGAATTATATTTTTGGGCGAGGAGGTCAATGATGTATCCGCAAGCCTGATCGTGGCGCAGCTTCTGTTTCTGGAGGCGGAGGATCCCGACAAGGATATCAGCCTTTACATCAACAGCCCGGGCGGTTCCATCACGGCGGGCCTTGCCATTTATGATACCATGCGCTATATCAAGTGTGATGTTTCCACGATCTGCATCGGTATGGCGGCAAGCATGGGTGCCTTCCTTCTGGCAGGCGGCGCAAAGGGCAAGAGAATGGCGCTTCCCAACGCGGAAATCATGATCCATCAGCCCCTCGGCGGTGCGCAGGGACAGGCGACGGAGATCGAGATCGCCGCAAAGCACATCCTGCTTACCAAGGAGAAGATGAACCGCATGCTGGCGGAGAATACCGGCAAGGACTATGAGGTGATCGCAGCGGATACGGAGCGTGACAACTGGAAGTCCGCACAGGAAGCATTGGAATATGGTCTCATCGATAAGGTGATCACATCCCATGCGGTGAGTGAAGAGAAATAAAGAGCGGAGACTGAGCGTACTCCGGCCTGGAGGGAGAAATGGCAGGAAAAAATTCCGGCAATGACGTGAGATGCTCATTTTGCAATAAGACACAGGATCAGGTGAGAAAGCTGATCGCCGGACCGGCAGGTGTCTATATCTGCGATGAGTGTATTGAGATATGCAGTGATATTTTGGATGAAGAGTTTGACGAGGAGAAGCTTCACTCCGAGGAGACACCGGATTTCAAGCTGTTAAAACCGGTTGAGATCAAGCATTTTCTGGATGATTATGTGATCGGTCAGGAGGCGGCAAAGAAGGTGCTTTCCGTTTCCGTCTACAACCACTATAAGAGAGTGATGGCAAAGAGGGAGCCCGGTGATGTGGAGCTTCAGAAGAGCAACATCATCATGATCGGGCCTACCGGCTCCGGCAAGACCTATCTGGCGCAGACGCTGGCGAAGATTATCAACGTGCCCTTTGCCATTGCGGATGCCACCACGCTGACCGAGGCAGGCTATGTGGGAGAGGATGTGGAGAACATCCTTTTAAAGCTGATCCAGGCAGCCGACTATGATGTGGAGCGCGCCCAGTACGGCATGATCTACATCGATGAGATTGACAAGATTACCAAGAAGAGCGAGAACGTATCCATAACCCGTGATGTGTCCGGAGAGGGTGTGCAGCAGGCGCTGCTCAAGATTATTGAGGGTACGGTGGCAAGCGTGCCGCCCCAGGGCGGAAGAAAGCACCCGCATCAGGAGCTGATCCAGATCGATACCTCCAACATTCTTTTCATCTGCGGAGGTGCATTTGACGGTCTGGACAAGATCGTGGAGGCGCGGCTTGACCGCAAGTCCATCGGCTTTAACGCGGAGATCACGGAAAAGGCAAGCAAGGAGATCGGGGAAATTCTGGGCGAGGTAACGCCGCAGGATCTGGTGAAGTTCGGTCTGATTCCCGAGTTTGTGGGTCGTGTGCCCATCAATGTGTCGCTGGAGGGTCTGGATCAGAAGGCGCTTGTGCGTATTCTGACGGAGCCGAAGAATGCGCTGATCAAGCAGTATCAGAGATTGTTTGAAATGGATGGCGTGGGGCTTTCCTTTGAGGAGGATGCCATCACCGCCATTGCGGAGCTTGCACTGGAGAGAAAGACGGGAGCGAGAGGTCTGCGTTCCATCATGGAGAATGTGATGATGGACATCATGTACCGCATACCGTCCGACGATACCATAGAGAACGTAATTATTACCAAAGGGGCAGTGGAAGGTGTGAGCGAACCGCTTACGGTGCATCGTGAAGTACCTATGAAAAAAGCAAAGTAAGCAGGAAAACGCCGCCTTTTTGTGCGGCGTTTTCATTTTAAATATACTTGGAGAAGATAGATGGAAGAGACAAAGGAATTGGCAATACCGGTGGTTGCACTGCGGGATCTCTGCATTCTGCCGGGGACGATCATACATTTTGATTTGAGCAGGGAAAAGTCAGTACACGCTGTGGAACAGGCGATGATTCTGGGACAGAGGCTCTTTGTGGTGACCCAGCGGGACGAGCGGGTGGAGCAGCCCGGAGCGGAGGATCTCTACGAGATGGGAACCGTTACTTCCTTAAAGCAGATGAGCCGTCTGCCGAGTGGAATCGTGCGCGTTCTGGTGGAGGGAACCGACAGGGGAAGGCTCGTGGAGCTGGACGATACCTGCAAGGAGTATCTGCTGGGCACCGTGGAGGTGATGCGTCCGGACGAGGACGAGCTTACGCAGGTGCAGCAGGAGAGCATGGTGAGACAGCTGCGGGATCTGTTTGCGGAGTACAGCCTGCTGTATCCCAAGAGCGGGAAGCTGTTGGAAAAAAAGATCGGAAATATGGCGGAGCTGGCTGTTATGGCGGATGTGCTGGCAAGCAGCCTGCCCCTTGCGGTGAGCAGCAGGCAGCAGGTGCTCGGTGCGGTGTCCGTAAAGGAGCGGTATGAGCTGCTCTCCGGTGTGCTTTACAGCGAGATCGAGATCGGAAAGATACGCAAGGAGCTGACGGAAAAGCTGCAGAGAAGGGTGAGCAAGAATCAGAAGGATTATCTTCTGAGGGAGCAGCTTTCCGCCATCCGTGAGGAGCTGGGGGACGGCGATCCCTTTTCCGAGGCGGATCAGTTTTCCGAGAGTGTGAAGAAGCTGAAGGCCGATAAGGAAGTGAAGGAGCGGATTGAGAAGGAAATCACCCGGTTCAAAGGGCTTTCCGGCAGCAGCTCCGAGAGTGCGGTGGAGCGGGCTTATATTGAGACCCTGCTGGAGCTGCCGTGGAATAAGGCATCCAAGGACAACACGGATCTTGCCCGCGCGGAGAGGATCCTGAACGAGGATCACTACGGGCTGGAGCAGGTGAAGGAGCGCATACTGGAGTTTCTGGCGGTGCGCAGCCTGACGGCGGGAAAGAAGGGCGGAGACAGCACCATTATCTGTCTGGTGGGGCCTCCGGGAACCGGAAAGACCTCCATCGCCAAGAGTGTTGCCCGGGCGCTGGATAAAAAGTATGTGCGCATCAGTCTCGGCGGTGTGCGGGATGAGGCGGAGATCAGAGGACACAGAAAGACCTATGTGGGAGCTATGCCGGGCAGGATCGCCACAGCCCTGAAACAGGTGGGCGTTGCCAATCCGCTCATGCTTCTGGATGAGATCGACAAGGTGGGGAATGATTACAAGGGAGATACCTCCGCAGCGCTTCTGGAGGTGCTTGACGGGGAGCAGAACAGCCATTTCGTGGATCATTATGTGGAGCTTCCGCTGGATCTCTCAAAGGTGTTCTTCATCGCCACCGCAAACAACGTGGCGCAGATCCCGAGACCGCTGTTGGACCGTATGGAGCTGATCGAGGTCAACAGCTATACGGACAACGAAAAGTTCCACATTGCCAAGGAGCATCTGTTAAAAAAGGCATACGAGAAAAACGGACTGGGCGACGGCACGCTGTCCATCACGGACGGTGCGCTGAAGGCGATCATAGAGGGATATACCAGAGAGGCGGGCGTCAGGGAGCTGGAGCGCAAAATCGGCGAGGTTTGCAGAAAGGCTGCCAAGGAGCTGCTGAAGGAGAAACCCGGAAAGCGGAAGGAAAGGCATATCCGTGTGACGGCGCAGAATCTGGAAAAATATCTGGGCAAGGTAAAGTACACAAGGGATACGGCGAACGACGCGGACGAGGTCGGGATCGTGAGAGGGCTGGCGTGGACCAGCGTAGGCGGCGAGACCCTGCAGATCGAGGTGAACGTCATGCCGGGAAACGGCGAGCTGAAGCTGACCGGACAGATGGGGGATGTGATGAAGGAATCCGCCATGACCGGGCTCAGCTATGTGCGTTCCGTGAGCAGGGAGTACAAGATTCCGGCAGAGTTTTACAAAAAGAACGATTTTCACATCCATATCCCGGAGGGCGCGGTGCCCAAGGACGGCCCCTCTGCCGGTATTACCATGGCAACCGCCATGTTTTCTGCCATCACGGGGAGAAAGGTGCGCGCGGATGTCGCCATGACGGGTGAGATCACCCTGCGGGGAAGAGTGCTTCCCATCGGCGGGCTGAAAGAAAAGATTCTGGCGGCGGGCAAGGCGGGAATCCGCGAGGTGCTGGTACCGCAGAAGAATAAGAAGGATGTGGAGGAGATCTCGGGAGAGATCAAATCCGGCATTAAGATCTGCTATGTGGATAAAATGGAGGATGTGCTGAAGGAAGCGCTTGTGTGAGGAGAAGAACATGGTCATTAAGAAGGTGAGTCTGGAGACGGTGTGCGGCATTACCAGTAAGCTGCCGGACAACCGGTATCCCGAGGTGGCGTTTGCAGGCAAGAGTAATGTGGGGAAATCATCGTTGATCAATGCGCTGATGAACCGCAAGTCGCTGGCGAGAACCAGCGCCCAGCCGGGCAAGACCCAGACAATCAATTTTTACAATGTGAATGACGAGATTTATTTCGTGGATCTGCCGGGCTACGGCTACGCCAGGGCAAGCGAGGAGATCAAGGCGAAGTGGGGAAAAATGATAGAGGATTATCTCCACAAGTCAAAGCAGTTAAAGGCAGTATTCCTGCTGATCGATATCAGACATGCGCCGGGCAATAACGACTGCATCATGTACGACTGGATCCTGAAACAGGGGTATCATCCCATCATCATTGCCACCAAGGCGGACAAGATCAAGAGAAGCCAGCTTGCCGGTCAGGTGAAGCTGATCAGACAGACTCTGGGCGCCGGTCAGGATGCGCTGATCATTCCCTTTTCCGCGGAGAGCAAGCAGGGAAGGGAAGAGATCTATGAGGTGATCGGACAGTTTCTGCCCGAAGTGCCTGTGGGCTGAGAGGGGGCGTGTGAAGGATGTGGACTTCCATGAAAAAGTATGTTAAGGCAATTCTGAATCTGGGTGTGGCGCTGGTTGCACTGCTGCTTATTCTGCTTGTGGTGCCGAGGCTTCTGTTGTTTTTCATGCCGTTTCTGATCGGCTGGATCATCGCGCTCATTGCAAGCCCCATGGTCCGCTTTTTTGAACAGAAGCTCAAGATACGGAGAAAAGCGGGAAGCGTTGTCACCATTGTGGTTGTGATCGGTCTGGTGGTGCTTGCCGGCTATCTGCTGGGCAGCAAGCTGGTGAGGGAGATCGTCGGGTTTGTGCAGGATCTGCCCAATATGTGGTCTTCCCTGGAAAGTGATTTCAACGAGATTGCCGCCAACCTGAGCGTGCTCTACGAGAAGCTTCCCATGGATGTGCAGAATACGCTGAACAACATCTTTACGGGAATCGGAGATCAGGCGAACAAGACGGCGGGGGATCTGTTTTCCAGGATCAGTACGCCGACCATTGCCGCCGTGGGCAACTTTGCAAAGCAGCTTCCCACCATTATCATCGGCATTATCATGTGTCTTCTGTCCGCATATTTCTTCGTGGCGGAGAAAGAGCAGTTTACCGGCTTCCTCAGGGATCATATGCCGGAAGCCCTGCTTCTGCGCTACCGCATTATGAAGAAGAGTATGGTGAAGGCTGTGGGCGGATACCTGAAGGCGCAGATCAAGATCGAAGTCTGGATCTATCTGCTTCTGGTGGCAGGCTTCCTGATTCTGGGAGTGGACTATACGCTTCTCATCGCATTCGGCATCGCCATTCTGGACTTCCTGCCGTTTTTCGGCACGGGTACTGCCATGGTGCCGTGGGCGATCGTGAAGTTTTTGAGTGCGGATTATAAAATGACGATCGGACTTCTGTTAATCTGGGGAATCAGTCAGCTTGTAAGACAGGTCATTCAGCCAAAGATCGTGGGGGATTCCATTGGTGTCGCACCGATCCCGACTTTGTTTCTGCTCTACATCGGATACATGACGGGCGGCGTTGTGGGAATGATAATAGCAGTTCCCATCGGGCTGATCGTGTATACCATGTATCAGGAGGGAGCGTTTGACACCACGAAGGAGAGCATTCAGATCCTGCTTGCGGGGCTGAACCATTTCCGGAGACTGACCCCTCAGGACAAATCCATCATCACCGCCTACAAGCGGGAGTGCGAGCAGGATATGGGAACCTTTGAGGAAGAGGACGAGCATGAACAATTATAAGATGATCCTGCAGTACGAGGGTACCCGTTATCAGGGCTGGCAGAGGCAGGAGAGTACGGAGAATACTGTGCAGGGAAAGCTGGAGCTTCTGCTTACCAGAATGTGCGGGCAGAAGGTGGAGATACAGGGAAGCGGGCGCACGGACGCGGGCGTCCACGCCAGAGGACAGGTGGCGAACGCGCATCTGGAAACCCGGATGACGCCGGAGGAGATCCGGGACTACATGAACCGGTATCTGCCGGAGGACATCGGCGTGCTGTCGGTGGAAATGGTGCCGGACCGCTTTCACAGCAGACTGCTTGCGAAGGGAAAGACCTATTGTTATCAGGTGATCAACAGCGGGATTCCCCATGTATTTGACAGAAGATATGCATATGTTTATAAGGAGAAGCTGGATGTGGGGGCGATGCGCAGGGCGGCGGAGCAGCTTACCGGCACCCACGATTTTGCAGCCTTCACTTCGGCGAAAAAGAGTAAGAAATCGACGGTCAGAATCATAGACAGCATTACGATCGAGCAGGAAGGGGATATATTGCGGTTCCTGTTTTCGGGGGACGGTTTTCTGTTTCACATGGTGCGGATCCTGATGGGAACGCTCCTTGAGGTGGGAGAGGGAAAACGCCGCCCGGAGGAGATGGCAGGGATCCTTGCGGGGCGTGACCGCAGTCTGGCGGGCCCTTTGGTTCCGGCGGTGGGTCTGACATTGATGGAGGTAAGATATTGACAAAAAAGCAGGTTAGAATCCTATTTATCCTATACCTACTGATTTTGCTCAAAGTGATCGTATTCAAATATCCGTGGTGGCGTCTGCGGGAAATCATGGCAGGATGGCAGAAGGATGTGCTGTGGGAGGGCTTGCAGGGAGCGAATTTCACCCTGTTCAAGACGATCCGGCTGTATGTGCGGCACTGGGATCTGAAGGGAATCAACAGCTTCGGAAACCTTGTGGGAAATGTGGTCGCCTTTGTGCCGTTCGGCTATCTGCTTCCCAGAGTGTGGAAGGCGGCGCAGCACGGCATTGTCTGTATGGGAACGGCGTTCCTCACGGTGGTGGGCATAGAGCTTTTCCAGCTTCTGAGTGCGTTCGGCATCTTTGATGTGGACGACATTCTGTTGAATTGCTTTGGGGCGTTACTCGGCTACCTCTGTTTTCTTTTGGCGAGAAAGCTGGGATGGACGGGAGAGCGCAGAAAAGAGGTCAGCGGTTAAACAGCTTATCCGCCAGCGGGAGCTTCATACAGAAATGTTCTCCCCGGTATGCGGCGAAGTGTTTTAGAATGACAGTGAAGGAGAAAAACGCGCAGCCCGCCTTTACGGAGCCGGGAAGCGTTTTGGAAAACAGGCAGCATACGGTAAAGAGCAGGAAGGCGACCACCGACCGGTAAAAATGGGGGTTGATCACGAAGACCACGGAAAACAGAATATAGAGGGCAGCCAGCGTCAGCGCGGGCGCAAGCATGGGAAAGAGGCCGAGAAGCACGCCGAAGGAAACGGCGATTGCTTTTCCGCCTTTTTTGTTTTGCAGAAAAGGAAAGGCATGTCCCAGCACGGGGGCAAACAGCACCAGGGAAAACAGGGGATCCGAGATCTCCAGCCGATGGGCTGCCGCCCACACGGGAAAAGCGCCCTTCAACAGCTCGCAGAGAACCACCAGCATTCCGATGGGGATTCCCGCATGCAGAAATGCGTTGGCAGTTCCCGGATTTCCGTCGTCAGAGAGGGCGCGGATATCAATGTGCTTTAACACCTTGGGAATCACATAGGCATACATGATGCTGCCGGAGAGATAGCCTGCCAGAATATAAAAAGCAAAAGCAATATATCTTTCGTTTATCACTTCTTTTCCTCCCGGATGTGTTTCTCCAAAAAGCGGCAGATGTCTGCGGCTGCATTCGGGCGGGCGTTCTGCCGCTGCGCCGAGCGCATGCCGTCCCTTACCGCCTCGTTTTCCACCAGAAGCCTTCCCTGCTTTACCTGTGTGTAAACATGTTCTGCGGCGATGGACATGCCCCTTGAGACAAAGAACTCGCGGTTGCGGGTCTCGCAGCCGGGGATGGGAGCCGTGTGCACGATGGGAACGTTGCAGTTGAGCGCCTCCGTGCTGGTCAGACCGCCCGGTTTTGTGTAGATCACATCACAGGCAGCCATGAAATCCTCCACATGATTGGTGTAGCCTATGATGTGGACGCCGGGGGTGCGGCGGAACTGCCGCTTTAAGGTGTTGCGCAGCTTTTTGTTGTTTCCGCAGATAATCACCACCTGTTCGCCCACTTTCAGATGACGTACCAGCTCATAGGCAAAAAGGTGGATTTTGCCGAAGCCCATGCTACCGCTCATAATCAGGTACAGGGGCTTGTCCTCCGGCAGATGCAGCTTTCTTTTTGCCTCTCTGCGGGGCGCGGGATCGCAGAAGGCGGCCTTGGTGGGGATCCCGAGAGGAACCAGCTTTTCTGCGGGGATGCCCCGCGCGGTATACTCCTCCGCCAGATCCTCATGGGGAATGATGTAGTAGTCGCAGTCCGTCTCCTCCCAGAAGGGAATACAGGTATAATCCGTGCTGACCGCTACGGTCAAGGGCACCTCCATATGATGTTTTTTCATGTAGGTAACAGTCTCCGCAGGGAACAGGTGCGGCATGACGATGGCGTCGCAGGGATGTCCCGCTAAATAGGCGGCAAGCTTTTTTGCCATAAGCCCGTTTGCAAAATAGACCGGGGACTTTCTTTTGGAGGAGCTGATGACGCCTCCGATCCGGTAGAAGATTCCGAACAGATGCGGAAAGGTCTTTGCGATATTGACATAGCACTGTCCCACCCGGCGCGCCGTGCGCGGCCCGGAAAGGAGAAACATATCCATCATCTCTGCGTCGTATCCCGCAGCCTGCAGCGCCTGTGTGACGGCAGCGGCAGCGGCGTTGTGTCCTCCGCCTGTGGAGGAAGACAGTATTAAAACTCTCATAGAAACAGATACCCCTCATAAATCAGTATTGTCTGTACGCACATTGTATCATGCGGGTGGGAAAAAAGCCAGTGCTATCCGCGCTTGACGCAGAATCCATTTTCTAGTAATATAGTCTTATGAAAGCACTTACATTTTGAAAGACCGCACGGCGGCAGAAAGAGTGAAAACATGCATATTCCTGTGATTGAGCAGTATATCGACGAACTGATTGAGAGAAGCACCCTGGATGTTCCTGCGTGGAATATCGAGAAGGCAAAGAGCGGGCTGAAGGCGGGCTGGAATTACATAGACGGCTGTATGATCCTTGCCCTTCTGGAGACCTACAATACCACGGGCGAAAAAAAGTATCTTGACTTTGCGGATGCGTTTATCGACCATAGGGTCATGGAGGACGGCACCATCGCGGGGTACAAGCCGGAGGATTACAATATTGACAATGTGAATGCGGGAAAGACGCTCTTTCTTCTGTATGATCTGACCGGCAAGGAGAAGTACCGCAAGGCGATTGATGTGATCTATGGGCAGCTGCTGGGACAGCCCCGGACGGAGGAGGGCAATTTCTGGCACAAGAAGATATACCCCAATCAGGTCTGGCTGGACGGGCTTTATATGGGACAGCCCTTCTATATGGAATATGAGACCAAGTTTGACGGCAGGAAGCATTATGACGATATTTTCCGCCAGTTTGCCAACGTGGTAAAGTATATGAGGGATGAAAAGACCGGCTTGTATTACCATGGCTACGATGCATCCAAATCCATTTTCTGGTGTGATAAGGAGACGGGACTTTCCAAGAATTTCTGGCTGCGGGCAATCGGATGGTATTCCATGGCGTTGCTTGATACCTTGAGCAAGACGGAGCCCGCCGGATATGAGAAAGAATATGAATATTTAAAGAAGGTGTTCTGTGAATTGATTGATTCCCTCTTAAAATTTCAGGATGAGAGCGGTATGTGGTATCAGCTGCCTGCTCTGGGAGAGGGGAACGGCAATTATCTGGAGACCAGCGGCAGCGCGATCCTTGCTTTTTCCATTCTGCGGGGCGTCCGTCTCGGATTCCTGCCGGAGTCTTACAGACAGTACGGCGTAAAGGCGTTTGAAGGGATACAGAACCGCTATATGAAGACCACGGACGGCAAGCTGCATCTGGGCGGCATCTGTCTGGTTGCAGGTCTCGGCCCTGCGGACAATACAAGAAGGGACGGCTCCTTTGCATACTATATGTCGGAGCCTGTTGTGGAGGACGACGCAAAGGGTGTTGCACCGTTCCTTCTTGCCTACACGGAGCTTCGCAGACTGGACTGATTTTGCTTTCAGCCCTTAAAATTAAAAGAAGAGATGCTCGATCAGTATCTTGCTGCCGATCAGGATCAAAATGATGCCGCCCACAAGCTCTGCACGGGATTTGTACTTCGTTCCGAACACATTGCCCACCTTCATGCCGAGAGCGGACAGGAGGAAGGTGATGACGCCGATGAAGGAAACGGCGGGAATGATGGGGATGTCCGGCAGAAATGCAAAGGTCACGCCAACCGCCAGCGCATCGATGCTGGTAGCAATGGCAAGCAGCAGCATTTCCTTGAAGGCAAGAGAGGCGTTGGCACCCTCTTCCTCCTTGGAGAAGGACTCACGGATCATGTTGGCGCCGATGAACACCAAAAGCACGAAAGCGATCCAGTGGTCGATGGCGGAGATCTTCTCCTGAAAACGGTAACCGACCAGATAGCCGAGCGTGGGCATCAGCGCCTGAAAGGCGCCGAACCAGAGTCCGACCACACAGGCCTTTTTCAGGGTGATCTCCGGGGTGGCAAGGCCCTTGCACACTGCGACTGCGAAAGCGTCCATGGAAAGACCGACGGCGAGTAAGAAAAGACTGCATAAACTCATGGGGGTTCTCCTCTTTGGTGGGCTACACCAAAAAGACTCACGGATGGTCTGCGCACAACAGATCATCCATGAGTCTCATTTTTTAAGATAATACCAGATGCCGCACACGGCATCATCGTGTTGATATTACCACAGCACTGCTGCAAACTACTCCCTCAAGGGCAATATGAATGTAAAAAGCATTATAGGGTAAATGAAAAAGATTGTCAATAGGGAGAACGGTTTTTTTCCTTGAGGTCTGCCGCAGGCAGTGCTATAATGAAGAAAAATAAAAAGGAGAAATCCGGAAAGAAGGAAAAGAAATGAAAAAAATCAGGACAATCCTGCTGGCAGCGGTCATGTTTATAATATTGTGTGCGGTGGGAAACACAGTGTATGCGAAAACGTGGGCGACGGAGGAAGCACCGTCATATACTGTTTTAGCCGAAGGAGACATCCTGACGGCGGGATGCCACATCATCGATGCGGACTATGTCGAACTGGATGGAGAGAGAATCAAAACAAGCTGGTCCGACAGCTTGAGGGGTAATGTATATGTTGTCGAGAAAGATGTGACGGTGATTGGGATAGAGAATGGTGTTTATGGTTCTTATGTACCGTTGCCGGGAGGAGGAGAACCTGAGGCAGAACATCTTGTTCGTCTGAAAACCATTGTGCCGGAGACGGTTGGCGGAGCGCAGACAACCCTGTCCCCGGAGGAAGCGTGGAAGAGAAGTCCCCAGAACCCGAAGAACTATCTGCCGGAGGTGACACTGGCGGACGGAAGTACGGTGGAATCCACCGTTCCCGCCCACTTTATGAGCGGGAAGGACGGAGGTGTGTCCGCAGTGTTCTCCACTACGGCGCTCGGCGATTTCTATCGCGCACTTGGGGTGAGCGGAGGCAACGGCGTGCATATGTATAGCTACAAGAGCCTCTGTGGGCCTTTGATGAGGCAGCTTTTTGCAGATCATGCGGCAGCACTGGGCACAGAGGTGACGGTTGCGGACATCTTTGAGATGCAGACGGAGATCAGAGATAAGAATTACAAGCTGGTGGAGGTTGTAACCGAGGGTAACGAAGCGGTGGATATCGTGATCGGCTTACAGGGTGATCTGTTGAAGGCAGCGGAAGCCGGATCCGATTTCGCAGTGCTTGTCTATGCGGACGGTGAAATGACCGTTTGTACGGATACGGACGAGGAAGTTTCTACCCTGACCATCAACACCACCAAGACAAGCGGCATTTACGCAATCGTGTATGCACCGGCGGGAACGTTTGCGGAGTAAGACAATTTGCGGGAGAAGGTAAGGAGTCGCATGGGAGAGAGTCTTAAGAAAACAGAAGTGATATGGCGGGCGGATCAGGGGGACGGAACCTACCGGAATCCCATCCTGTATACGGATTATTCCGACCCGGATGTGATCCGGGTCGGGGAGGACTATTTTATGGTGGCTTCCTCCTTCTGCAACACGCCTGCGGTTCCGGTGCTGCATTCCAAGGATCTGGTCAGCTGGAAGGTGATCAGCTACGCCATGGAGCAGCTTCCGTTTGACTATTACGACAGACCGCGGCATGGATGTGGGGCGTGGGCGCCCGCGATCCGCTTCCATGAAGGGGTGTACTATATTTTCATTCCCATGCCCGACGAGGGAATCTTTATGGTGAAAAGCAGGGATCCGTTTGCAGGCTGGGATGCTCCCGTCTGTGTGCGCAAGGTGACGGGCTGGATTGATCCCTGCCCCTTCTGGGATGATGATGGGCGGGCGTACATGGTGACGGCGTTTGCGCGAAGCAGGATCGGCTTCAAAAGCATGCTCCATCTGTCCCCCATAGAGCCGGATTGTACCGGAGTGCTGGGTGACGGCAGGCATATTTTTGACGGCAGCGAGACACAGCCCACCATTGAAGGCCCGAAGCTGTATAAACGCAATGGCTACTATTATATTTTTGCACCGGCGGGCGGCGTCAAGACCGGCTGGCAGACGGTGCTGAGGGCGAAGAATATCTGGGGCCCCTATGAGGAGAGAATTGTGATGCATCAGGGGAACAGCCCTGTGAACGGCCCGCATCAGGGAGCGTGGATTGACACACCCTCCGGGGAGGATTGGTTCATTCATTTTCAGGATGTGGGAAACGCAGGCAGAATCATTCATTTGCAGCCTGTGCGCTGGGAGGATGACTGGCCTGTGATTGGTGTGAACGCAGACGAAAACGGCTGCGGGGAGCCCGTGATGCACTACCGCAAGCCGGATGTGGGCGGCGTATATCCGTCCTGTGAGCCGGATGCCTCCGATTACTTTGACAAGGATGTGCTGGGGCTGCAGTGGCAGTGGAATGCCAACCATAAAAAGGAATGGTACGCACTCGGAAAGGACGGGCTCAGGCTCTATGCCCAGCCTGTGGAAAAGGAGGTACAGGCCTGTGACATCAGCAACCTCTTGCTGCAGAAGTGGCCTGCCCCCGCATTCTCCGTGACGGCGGATCTGTATCTGGATCATATGGAGGAGGGCGATGTGTGCGGCATGATCTCTCTGGGCGGCAGGTATGCAGTGCTTGCCGTAAAGCGGGAGAACGGAGAAAACCTTCTGGTGCAGCGTACGGGAGAATGGACGAAGCAGGACGAGACGGAGACGGTGTGCGGCAGGGTGGAGGAGAACAGGATCTTCCTGAGAATGTATGTAAAGCGTGAGCAGTATGTGTCCTTTGCGTGCAGCGCGGACGGCACGGAGTTTATTCCGGTGGGAAGGGAGACCGAGGCGTCTCCGGGACGCTGGGTAGGCGTCAAGACAGGATTGTTTGCCATCAATGAAACCGGAAAGAGCGGCGGCTGTGTGCGGATCGGTTCGTACCTGTATGAAAGAAAAACGGAGTAGCGCAAAATCGAAAAATCGAAAAATGCGGCGAGAAAAACAAAATGGGACTTCCCATTTTGTTTTTTTTGTAATATAATGTGCTATATCATCTGTGGATGATCTGTTTTTTCAACATAAATCATGTATGAATCCCAAGCAATCTTAAAATAAAATAGACCGGTGCAAGCAGAGACAGCTATGTTTGCGCGGTGTTATGCAGCAGTTTACGTTTCAGAAGGAGGAACGGACGAATGAGAGAGAAGTATGAATCCCTGGCGCTTGCAGACTTGAAGGCCATTGCAAAATCCAGGGGAATCAAGGGCGTTTCAACCATGAAAAAAGCGGATGTGGTTGAGGCGATGCTTCTGCTGGATGAAAAAGAGAAGGCGGAAGAACGCAAAGATTCGGAGGAGCGCAGTGCGTCTGCGGAGCGGAGAGGACAGGAAGAACAAAAGACCTTAAGAGAGCGCAGAAACCCGGAGGAACGAAACGGCTCTGCGGCGGGGCGCAGACGCCCTGAGGATCGCCGTGCTTCCGAGGTTCGTCACGTTCCCGAAGAGCGTCGTGCTTCCGAGGAGCGCCGTATTCCTGAAGAGCGCCGTACTTCTGAGGAGCGCCGTATTCCCGAAGAGCGTCGTGCTTCCGAGGAGCGCCGTATTCCTGAAGAGCGCCGTAC
>ENA-OUQF01000140-OUQF01000140.1-human-gut-metagenome-genome-assembly--contig:-NODE-140-length-68934-cov-22.923083_pt1 | contig 68934 bp, 59 predicted proteins | sample MGYA00237947_ERZ548826 | MGnify/ENA primary metagenome ERZ548826 (study PRJEB26490, sample SAMN05194701) | human gut metagenome | biome: terrestrial biome; feature: human-associated habitat; material... | reverse complement strand
ATAGGTTTTGCAAGATGCGGAAAAGGTCGGACCTTTTCCCGAAAAAATATAAACGCATCAGCGTTTACATAATTTTTCGTCTTGGCAGGAGTACCTGCACCCTGTATATGATATGTGGTGGTTAATGTACCACCACGATTACTGATATGATGGTTGAAGTTCCACCAGAGTTGTAAAGTGATGGCACTTTTTGCCATCACTTTGCTGTTTTAGTAGCATTTTCCGCCACCACTTTTCCATTTTGATGGCACATTCCGCCACCATGACTTTTTTCCTCTGATTTTAGTGGGGGCACTTTTTGACGGCACTTTACTATTTTGACGGCGCTTTCTGCCCCCACTTTTGCATTTTGACGGCACTTTTTGCCACCACACTTTTTCAGCTTTGATTTTAGTGGGGGCACTTTTCGCCCCCACTTTTATGTTTTGACGGCGCTTTCTGCCCCCATTTTCGTGTTTTGGAGGCGCTTTTTACCCCCACACCGGTTTCACCTATTCAGTTGTCTCTTTCACCATTACATCTGCATCCGACATCACATTTTCTGCTATCTCAGCACCATCTTCTGGCAATCCATTTGTTTCAGGCGGTATATCCACTTCATCCTGTTCACTTATCACAAAATCCTCAACTGCAGCTTCATAATCCTTTTCTTCTGCAACCTTACTCCGGTTACGCTGCGGCTCATAATCCGGATTGTAATAATCTTCGTAACCATAGATTTTCTGTTCAAAGTACTTCCTTGGACATTTGCCCCGCATGGTGAAATAACCTTTTGCCTCAAGCTCTGCATTATATTCCTTTATAATTGCATATGCCTTTGTCATCCCGATACCAAGCATCTGACTTATCTCACCTGCATCTATAAATGCTTCCTTTATACCTTTCATACAGCTCCTCCATTCGTAAATTGTTATCTTAAGTACGTTTTTCATAAATCAGCTATCTTATTCTTTATTTAATCCGCACTTCTAATTCGTTTTTATAATAATATTCTTTTCAAAATATGTCAATAGAATTTTTAAATAATACGCACTTGCAATTCGTTTTATCTTATGATAAAGTATTCTTACAATCACATAAAAGTCACTTGCTGATACGCATTTCATTGATTGTCAGATGATTACGCATTTTAGCAACGGACTATTTCATAATAAGGATGGTGAACAAAATGGCTTACTCTGATTCCATGAAACTGAATATGTCTTCTCCTGAAGAAATCGGAAAGGCAATACAGAAACGGCGCAGAGCACAAAAGATTACACAGAAAGAGTTCGCACAGCGGCTGGGTAAATCAGAACGTACTATTCAGAAATATGAATCTGGTGAAATACTGATGAAGATAGATGTTGTAAAGCAGATTGCTAATGAACTGAATGTTCCCTGGCAGGAGCTTTTATCATCAGAAGACACCAATGTTTCTGATAATAATACTACATCTGAATATCCTGCCTGTGAATTTAATACAATGTCAGATGTTATCAATGCTCTGTTTGCCATAACAGAACTTACAGATTTTTCATTTGAACTTACTAACACTAAACCGCCTGAAAGCCCTGAATGGACTGCTGGTATCAGTGTTAATGGTAAGGGCAGTGGAAAATATGATGCTGATTTCTGTCTCTTTATGGAAAGCTGGATAGAAAAACAGCATATGCTGCAGGCTGGAAGAATCACTCAGGAAAAGTTTGATTCGTGGAAAGCTGATATGTTAGCATATTACAAAGATACTCATCTTGACAGATAAGCACATATTTGAAAATGAAATAGACCAAAGATTCATTACTTGCGTAAAAAAAGCTCCGGCACAATCCTTCTCGCAAAAGGAAATACCGAAGCTTATGTAAGTGACTTGCCCGAAGGCTTTATAATCACCCTAGACAAGTAGATTATATCATAGCCTTTGGATAATTGCACAACAATTTTTACAAAAGGAGATGATATTTATGCCAGCATACAAAGATAACAATACTGGTAACTGGTTCGCCAAGTTCTATTATACGGACTGGCAGGGAACCAAACAGCAAAAGTGGAAAAGAGGTTTCGCCACCAAAAAGGAAGCCTTGGCATTTGAAAGGGATTTCTTGGAAAAGCAATCTGCTAACCCAGATATGACTCTGCAGAATCTCTACGAACTTTATATGGAAGATATGACAGCAAGATTGAAGCCTTCCACGATTCTGACCAAGAAAAACATTTACAGGACTCACATTCTCCCATTCTTTGGCAAGAAGCCTGTCAATGAAATAAAGGCATCAGATGTGAGGCGGTGGCAGAATCAGCTAATGAATTCGCCTAAAGGATACTCGAAAACTTATCTTAAGACAATTAACAATCAGCTTACATGTCTCATCAATTATGCCAAACGCTTTTATGACCTTAACACGAATCCATGTGGCAAGGCAGGAAGCATTGGTCAGGCAAAAGCTGATGAAATGGACTACTGGACTTATGATGAGTATATCTCATTCCGCGAAGGTGTAAGGGATAAGCCACTTTCCTATCTCTGCTTTGAAGCCCTGTATTGGACAGGTATACGAGAAGGCGAGCTGTTAGCACTGACATCTGCTGATATCGACTTTGATAACAAGCTTATTGATATTAACAAGACTTATCAGAGGCTTCAGGGCAAGGATGTCATCACAACTCCCAAAACGAGAAAGAGCAAACGAAAAGTTCCGATTCCAGACTTTCTCTGTGACGAGCTAAGGGAATTTATCTCAACCAGATATATGATTACTCCCGATGAAAGACTGTTCCCTATAACAAAATCCTATCTCTCACACGAAATGATAAGAGGCTGCAAAAACACAGGCGTGAAAAAGATACGAATCCATGACATCCGTCACTCACACGCCAGCCTTCTCATAAATCAGGGCTGTGATGCATTAATCCTTGCAGACAGGCTTGGACACGAGAAAGTATCCACAACGCTGAACACATACTCCCATCTGTTTCCACATAAACAACAGGAGCTTGTGAACAATCTGGAGCAACTGGCAGCTGCAGCAAGTGTTACACCAACACCAGAACCACCAGATGGAAATCCATTACTTGAAGCAGCCGGAATATCTTACAACCATACAGAAGTATCTGATACAGATACTTCCACAACAAATGCTATAGCAGTAAATCTTCCATATGGTCCAGCACCATTAACAGAAAAAAAGACATCTGCCAAAATCATACAGATGCCTCAAAGAAAGATAATTTAACACAAACCTACACTGATTTGCCACCGAAACGATGTGATACAGAGTAGTTGCTATTAGTAGCAAAATAGTAGCAGAGCAAAAGAAAAAGTCTCGGAAGTCGCTTGTTTAGCGGATTCCAAGACTTGTGGCTCTTATTCAAACTCAATCGTTCCGGGTGGCTTACTTGTGATGTCATACATGACCCGGTTCACATGGCTGACTTCGTTGATGATACGACTCGTGACCTTTTGCAGAACCTCCCAGGGGATCTGTGCGGACTCTGCCGTCATAAAGTCGATCGTGTTGACGGCGCGCAGCGCGATCGCGTAGTCGTAGGTGCGTTCGTCGCCCATAACGCCGACGGAGCGCATGTTGGTCAGCGCCGCAAAATACTGGTTGATGCTGCGGTCAAGACCCGCGTTGGCAATTTCCTCACGGTAAATGGCATCCGCATCCTGCACAATTTTAACCTTCTCGGCTGTCACTTCGCCGATAATGCGGATTCCAAGTCCCGGACCGGGGAACGGCTGACGGAACACAAGATGCTCGGGAATGCCAAGCTCCAGTCCTACCTTACGAACCTCGTCCTTAAACAGATTTCGCAGCGGCTCTATGATTTCCTTGAAATCAACGCAATCCGGCAAACCGCCCACATTGTGGTGGGATTTAATTACGGCTGACTCACCGCCAAGACCGCTCTCCACCACATCGGGATAGATCGTTCCCTGCACCAAAAAGTCCACGGCGCCGATCTTTTTTGCCTCTTCTTCAAATACGCGGATAAACTCCTCGCCGATAATCTTTCTCTTATGCTCCGGCTCCGATTCGCCCGCAAGCTTGGCATAAAAACGCTCTTGTGCATTCACGCGGATAAAGTTCAGGTTGTAATTTCCATTGGGGCCAAACACCGCCTCAACTTCATCCCCCTCGTCCTTGCGCAGCAGGCCATGATCTACAAACACACAGGTCAGTTGATCGCCTACCGCTTTTGACAAAAGAACGGCCGCCACGGAAGAATCCACTCCTCCGGACAGGGCACAGAGTACCTTGCCACCACCCACGCGCTCGCGGATTGCCTTGACAGATTCCTCCACAAAGGCATCCATCCGCCAGTCTCCGGCGCAGCCGCAGATGTTGCGTACAAAATTGAACAACATCTTAGAGCCTTCTATTGTGTGCAGCACCTCCGGGTGGAACTGAATCGCATATAATCCCTTCTCCGCGCACTCGGCTGCGGCAACAGGACAGTTATCGGTAGTTGCCACTGCCCGGAATCCCGGCGCCATCTTGGAAATATAATCAAAATGGCTCATCCAGCAGATTGTGTTGGTAGAAACGTCCTTGAACAGCTCGGAAGAATTGTCCACCCTGACTTCTGTTTTTCCATACTCACGCACCGCCGCGCGCTCAACCTTGCCGCCCAGCACAAAAGACATAAGCTGCGCTCCATAGCAAAGTCCCAACACCGGAACACCCAGTTCAAAAAGCTCCTTGGAGCAGGTTGCAGCACCCTCTTCATAGCAGCTGCTCGGCCCGCCGGTCAAAATGATGCCCTTGAGCCTCATCGCTTTTATTTTCTCAAGATCTGTCTTATACGAATAGATTTCACAGTAGACATTGCACTCTCTGACACGCCTTGCAACCAACTGGTTGTACTGCCCGCCAAAGTCAATTACCACTACAAGTTCTTTGTCCATGCTTGTCCTCCCTAATGTAGGTGAATCACACCGTCTAAGGCTCATTATATGCCAGACAGACAGGGAAGTCAAAGAGTTTGTGCTTCGGCTTCCGTATTTTGCAGCCTTCCCATGACAATTACACAAACATCCTTGTGGAAAGCTCTGCTGCAAAATGCGGTTACCTCCGTGGTTGTATTTTTATGTATGCTGATGCAGATACTTCTCCTTTGTTGCCATGCCGCCCCGAATATGCCTTTCTGATTTGTTGACATCCAGCACCCGCCTCGCCTGTTTGGCAAGCGTCGGATTAATCTGCATCAGGCGGTCTGTCACGTCCTTATGTACCGTACTCTTCGACACGCCAAAGGTCTTGGCGGTCTGGCGCACCGTGGCATTGGATTCAATGATATAATTGGCGATATTCATTGCCCTTTCCTCGATATAGTCCTTCAAAAAAATACCCCTCAAGAATCTTTTTTACAATGTATGAAAGATTCTTAAGGGGTATGCAATGAATTGTCAATTTAGTTTTTATGGCTTTTGAATGTAGAGTTGTATAAAAAACACTCCCGGGTATTCACCCGAGAGTGCAAATTACAGGTATATCTAATGCAAGGTCGGTAAATGGTTCAGGCAAGGAGGCAGGTGCATCATGTGGTGCCCGGTCATGGGCGTTAAAATCATTCCGCCCCTCGTCAGTCTTCCCCAGTACACCAGAAGCCATACGGATCGAAAATCCGTCGTAACACCGCCTTCCTCCAAAATTCGCATCACCCATGTTGCCGGTGCCATGGATTTGATCTGATCCAGCGTAAGCTTCTCCAAAATCTGTCTTGTATTCTTTCCAACAGCAATCATGTATTCGCGTAAGGCGTTCACATGAATCCCTTTGGCAAAGGCAATTGCTTCATCCAGCTCCAGCGCATTCCCCGTATCCGTAATATTTGCGCCGATTCTTTTCTGCCAGTCTTCATTGAACAGCTGGTTTTGATTTGCCATCAAGATGTTGCTTACCAAATCCTCAATTCTGTAAGTATGCCAGAACTGCCAGCACAGCGGCACTGTATTTGTCCCGGCATAATGAAGGTCTTCCTCCCAATTTTCCCTCGGCACAAGGTCGTTTTGATGCCCTCCCATCATATAATCCAACACATAGTCTGCCATCGTTTTCTCTGTTCTGCCGGACACCTCCGCAGGATGAACCATTGCATGGACATCCAGCGTCAGTTTTCTCATGTATTCAATGTCCTCTCCCTGCAATGCCAGCTCCAATTCCTTGTGTTTTTCTTCAAATGAACGGATTAATTCTTCCTTTGTCATAGCCCTCTCCTCCTTATTTAAATATCAGCATCGCAATATTCATAGATAACATACTTTTTCCGTCCAATGGCACATTGTCCTCTATGACGCAATTACATCAGATTTTAGAATAGTATCGTTATAGAACGCCGCCAGACTTTCCAACAACTTTATCATCATCTGCCGCCCGTCACCCTTATCTCACCGCTTTTGACTTTGTAAGCAGGCGAAATGAAGTCGCTACCATTTTCCCTCATTGTTTCCGGGTATAAGCAAGCCGGTTCCAAACACGCCTTAAGTTTCTACCTTTTTACGACTCTCCACTCTTCTCCTTCAATCACATATTGAAATTCACTCAGATTATCATCCATCATCACATGCAGCATATCTTCAAAATCACTTACCGGATTCACGCTTTTTAATTGCTCTGCCGGCACCCAGTACATAGCTCCTTCCTCCGAGGAAGTGAGTTCGCCTTCGTACTCTGATGCCTCAAACAGAAATACAAGATACCTTCCGTTCTCAATGGGGAACTGCTTCACTCCGCAAAGATGCGGGTTCAAAACCGTCAGCCCGGTTTCCTCCTGCATCTCCCGGACGACAGCATCCACAATGGACTCTCCCGGCTCAACGTGCCCGCCCGGCAAAGTATATCCCTGCCAATCCTCCTTGATTCTGTCTTGCAAAAGGTACGCTCCATCCCTGTGCAGCAGACACAACGTTGTCAATTCCACGTTTTCTGTACGCGCCATATTTTTCATACTCCTTTTGTAGCTATGTTGTTTTGCCGGTAACTCTGCATTTCGCCCGTAAAGCCGGAGCGTTTATTTCCCTTATTCCGCCGCCCGACCACCGTTGAGGTGCTGCAGCACCAAAAGCCCGATTGTCTCCTATGAGAAAAAAGTTTTGCTCCAGATCCCAATTACTTCCTGATTGTGCCGGAAATATGGTGATTTTTAAGGCGATTGTATCTGGGTAGAAAAAAATACTCTTTGGGATCCCACATATCAAGAAAAATTGGGATCTATCACTGCAAAAAAGTGTGCTGAGATACAATCGCCTCGAAAAAGCAAGCAAGAAAGGCTGTTTTGGGAGGAAATTGGGATCCAAACACGAAGAAAATGTTGTCTGGATACAATCCCCTGCTCCGGGATGGAGCTGGGGATTAGAGAAGGAACAAGGTCGTCCGGCATTGCCAATTCCGGGGCAGAGCTGCGGGTTGCAAAAGAAGCACGGCTGTCCGGCATCTCCAATGCCGAAATAAAGCTGGGGCGTAGAAAGGAATACGGCATATCCCCCAAAATTGCATGAGCGCAGCTTCTGTCCTACTTCACCGCCAGTCCCGATTTTCCGCTCACGATCACTCCGATGTCCTTGATCGTGGCGCCTGCGGCGATGGTGCTGTTGTAGTCAACGGGGGTGACATGAAGGGTGCTGCCGTCAACAGAATAGTTTCCGCTCCAGCTATTCTGCACGGTGATGTCTCCTGTGAAGGTTATGTCCAGCTTCCAAGTGCTGCAATCGGATGAGCCGGTGTTTGTGACGGATATGTCATATTGGTAAAAGGTTTTGCCTTCGGATTCCCAGCTATTTTTCATTTCCACCGTGTAGGTCAGGCTTGTGCCGCTGACCGAACCGGTGGCGGAAGCGCCCGCATTGCCCGTGCCGGATGCGCCCGAACCGCCTGCCGTTCCCGTTCCGCTCGCACCTGAGCCGCTCGCCGTTCCCGTTCCGCTCGCGCCTGAGCCGCCTGCCGTTCCCGTTCCGCTCGCACCCGAAGCGTCTGCGTTACCCATGTCGGATGCACCCGAGCCCCCTGCGGTGCCGCCGCTCGCCGCCGCGCCCTTCTCCGTCAACATATGGTACAGCCACTTGCCGGAATCGCTCAGATCACTCTCCATAAAGCCGGAGGTCTTGCCACAGCTGCTTGAAAAGATTGCGGAAGTCTCGCTCTTGTTTGACAGATTCCATGCCACATAGCTGATGCCGAGGGCATCCATTGCGTCCACCCATTTGTCTGCCTGGGTTTCATCAATGGCACCGTTGCCGCTGGCGTCGCAGATGCCGTATTCGCTCACAAAGATCGGAAGCCCTGCGTTCACCGCCTTCGTCATGGTTTCCCGCAGCCAGTCCGTGTGGGTTGCCGCATAAAAGTGCAGAGTATACATGATGTTGCTGTATCCGGTGATGGGATCTGCCGCCGCCTGATCCACATACTGCGACCAGTTGGGCGTCCCCACCAAAATCACGGCGTTCTCATCATTTTCACGGATCACGGGGATCACCGCTTCCGCATAAGTCTTGATGTCCTGCCAGCCGGTACCGCCGTTTGGCTCATTGCAGATCTCGTAGATCACATTATTGTAATCTGCGTAGAGCGCGGACATCTCACGGAAGAAATTCTTGGACTCGTCAATATAAGTATTCGGATTCTGATCCGACAAAACATGCCAGTCTATAATGACATACATGTCGTTTTCTGTTGCATATGCCACGCCGTCCTGCACCAGCTTTTTCAGCTTGTCCTTATCTCCGTCCGTGCAGTATCCGCCGTTCTCCGCCGTATACATGGCGAGGCGGATCACATTTGCCTGCCAGTCCTCGCGCAGTTCACGGAAGCAATCCTCGTTCACATACCCCGGAAACCATGCCAATCCGTGGGTGCTGATTCCCCGAAGCTGCACCGGATTCCCGTCCTGATCCGTGAGTGCCGTTCCCTTTACCTGAAGGGAACCGCATCGGGAAGGAGAGGCGATTCCGGGCGTTTTCTCCGTCTTTTTGGAGGAGCCGGAAGCATCGTCCGTACCGGCAGGATCTTTTTCATCCGTGACCTCGGTTTTCCCTGCGTCATTGGAAGTGCCGTCGGTGTCCGCAGAGGTGCTGTCCGCATCCCCCAAAATGCCGTCGCCGTCCTTGGAAGCATCGCTCTCCACGGTAGTCTGTGTGCTCTCCGCCACTGTCCCTTCCGCATCTGTTTTCGTCTTTCCGCAGCCTGCTGCCATCAGCATTGCCGCCAGAAATAAGCCGCTCAACATATAAACCGCTCTCCTGCCATCCTTCATCACCGTACCTCCTACAAAACCTTTTCTCTGTATTTTTCCATTTCTTCTATATACTTCTGTGCCAGCGGACTTAACATGGCGTTTTTCCGCTTGATATATCCGATGTGCATGACCTCGTCGCTGTCCAGCCGGATCGCCCGGTAATTGTTCCCGTTCAGATCCTCGCAGATGATACCGGAGCAGAGCGTATACCCGTTCAGCCCCACCATCAGGTTCAGGTTGGTTGCCCGGTCGTCCACCCGTATCATGCGCTTGTATTCATAGGTACTCAGCACCTCCTCAGACAGGTAAAAGGAATTGTTTAACCCCTGATCAAACGCGATGCAGGGATATTCCTCCAGTTCCTCCATGCTGATCTTTTCACGGTCTGCCAGAGGGTGTCCCTTCCAGAGATAGACAAAAATACTGCAGGGAAAAAGCTCCTGAAACTCCAGCTCGTTCTCATGAAACAGCTTTTCCAGCACCCTCCGGTTAAAATCATTCAGGTAAAGCACCCCCAGCTCGCTCTTGAAATTCTTTACGTTCTGTATGACCTCATAGGTCTTTGTCTCATGTATGGCAAGCTCATACTCATCCATGCCGAATGCCTTTGCTGTCTCCACGAAAGCCTTCACCGCAAAGGTGTAATGCTGCAAGGAAACACTGAAGGTTTTCTTCCCCGCCTTCTTCTCAATGTAACGCTCCTCCATGAGCTGGTACTGTTCCGTGATCTGTCTGGCATAACCCAGAAACTCGCTGCCCTCCGGCGTCAGCGTGATCCCCCTGTGATTGCGCAGAAAGATTGTGATGCCAAGCTCCTCCTCCAGCTTGTCCACCGCCCCGGAGAGGCTGGGCTGGGACACATAGAGCGCCTTTGCCGCGAGATTGATGGAACCGTTATCCGCAATGGCGATGATATATTTAAGCTGCTGCAAGGTCATGGTAGCCTCCGTTCCGCAGACCTCATGGTCTGCCACACAAAAAATCTATTCCCTCTTGCAATTACCGGGCAACGTGCTATAATTATGCACATGGGATCATAGCTCAGCTGGGATGAGCGTTCGCCTCACACGCGAGAGGTCATGGGTTCGAGCCCCATTGGTCCCACTTTTTATCAGTAGTCGGATATGCCGTCCGGGCGGCTGTCCCGAGGAAGAATCCTGCAAACAGGGTTCTTTTTTGTATCAATATCATAATCACAAGCCCTCCGGGCAGAACCGCACTGAACCGGAGCGGCATTATATTGCGGGAACGCACCCCGCAGGCGGGCGGCACACGCCGCTACTCTCTGTCAAACATCAGATAATATTGCAGGATCCGGTAGTCTTTGAGCAGATCTCCCTCGTATGCGTCCGGCTGTCCCGCATAGCCATCCCGGGTAATCAGAGTCTTCTCAGAAAGCACCGGAACCTCCTTCCGCAAGGTTTCCAGATACTGCTCATAGGCAGGCAGGGGAAGTCCCGCAGCCCGCAGGGCATAGCCGCTCAGATAGTTAGCGCTGATCTCCACGTCCTGCGCCTCTTCAATCTCAAAATTCGCCCAGATCAAAAACGGCACTTCATAACGTTTTGCCTGTTCTTCCTCCGTAAGCTCCGCACCGTTCTTTCCCAATGCATTCCACAGAGGTTCCACCACATAATCCGCAGGCTGGTGATCCCCGAAAAAGACGATCATGGTGTCCTCCTCCTGTTCGGAGAAATACCCGATCAGCTCCTCCAGCGCCCGGTCTGTCTCCCGTATCAGGGAAAGGTAACGGTCAAGGGATTCGGAACCGCAGTCCGTCGCCGTGATCTCCGGCGTAAAATTGTCAAAATCCTCCGAATAGCCGGAGTGGTTCTGCATGGTCACCTCGAAGAAAAACAGAGGCTTCCCCTCCTCCTTTTCCTCATAGCTGTCAATAATATAGGAAAAAGCGGATTCATCGCTCACATATTTTCTCAGCTTCCTTGCATAAGCAAAGCTGTCTATAAAGTCCGCCTGTTCAAAGCCAAGCAGCGGATAAACCGTCTCTCTCTCCCACCCGGAGGCATAGTACGGATGCGCAGCTCTTGTGGCATAACCAAGCTCCGCCAGATAGGAAGCGAGGGACGGCAGCTCCCCGTTCACATACTGCTGGTAGGGAATGCTGCCATAGGGCAGAAACGCCATGGTATTCCCCGTGAGAAACTCAAACTCCGTGTTGGCGGTATTGCCGCCCTTGACGGAAACACAGAGATTTCCGGTGACGGTGTTGTCCGCTCCCTCCTGCAGCTTGTGTAAAAAGGGCATATAGTCCTCGTTGGTGGCAAAATCGCCCAGCACCGAAAGGTCGGAAAACGCCTCATCCATGATCACGATGATATTGGGGCGCTTCTCTGCCGTCTGCGTCTCCTTTTGCATCGCCAGAAGCTCCTTGGCATACTCCCCCGAATACTCTTCCGGGCGATCCACGTCAATATATTGCAGCTCCAGCAAAAATGCCACCGCCGTACCGTCACGCTCACTCATGACCGTGGGGGTAAACAGCTTGTCATACATTCTGATTTCCTGCTGGACAAACTCCTCATTGTGCAGCAGGGAAACAAAGGCAAGAAGCGCTGCCACCGCACAGCCTGCCGCGGGAATGCGCAGCATCCAGTTTCTCACCGTGTGCTGCAGCCTGTTGCGGCAAAAGAGAAGCTCCGCCACGATCAGAACCCCAAAACCGATGAGCGCCGTCAGGGCATGGGCATCCAGTCCGTAATGAAAATTGCCCGCCACGCTGGCGGCGGTTCTGATGGAAAAGAAATCCCACGGCTGAATGGGCTGGGAACGGAAGGACAGCACATAATAGTTGGCCAGCCCGTAGAGCATGAAAACGCCCGTCTCCAGCGCCAGCGCCACATGAAGCCTGCCGATCAGGCAATACAGGATCACCATCACAAGCTCAAAAAACAGGATATTCATAAGCTGGATATCCCAGCGGATATCCGCAAAGGGATCGTGGGTGTACCACTCAAACAGGTAAAACATGACTGCCGGAGCCGCCACCGCCGGAATCCCCTTTAAAATCTTCTTCCATATGTATCTCATATACCACTATACTCCTCGGATATCCATTGTATGCAATCTGTTATCAATCGTCAAGCCTCGGTTCGCGGAAAAAGCTGCAAAAAAGGATACTCTCCGCAGAAGGGAAAGTATCCTTCATGTCTGTTTTACAGAATCCTGCGCACGGACAGGATCGTGCGGTAGGTCGCCTTGCTCACCTTGATTCCGGTCTTGACGGAGCTTGCATGCACAATGTAGCCTCCCCCGATATAGATGCCGATGTGTCCGTCATAGCAGATCAGATCTCCCGGCTGCGCCTCGGAGTAGGAAACCTCTTTTCCCGCGCTCCGCTGTGCATAGGAGGTACGGGGCAGATTGTAGCCGAAGTTCTGATATACCTTATAGGTAAAACCGGAGCAGTCCGTGCCGTTGGTAAGGCTGGTGCCGCCGTATACATAGGGATTTCCGATGAACTGACAGCCGTAACGGGCAATCTGCTTTCCAAGGTCACTGCCGGAAGCGTTGTTGATAATATCCGCAATGTTGGCGCCCACCGTGTAGGTACCCTTTGCGGCGTTCTTCTTCCGCTCCTCGTCCTGCAGCTTCTTTAGCTCCGCCTGCTCCTGCTTGATCTTCACCTTCAATGCGCTGGCTTCCTGCTTTGCCCTTGCAATCTGGGAGTCATAGCTTGCGGACTCCTCTTTCTTTCTTGCCAGAAGTCCGTCCAGATAAGCCTGCTGCTCCTGCATATCGGCTCTGTCCTGCTCCAGCCCTGCCTTCTCCGCCTCAAGCTGATCCCAGAGCGCCCTCACCTGTTCCTTTGCCGCTTCATATTCCGTCAGCATCCTCTGATCGTAATCGAAAATCGCCTCTATATAGCTCGCCTGATTCAGCATCTCGCTGAGGCTGCCCGCCGAGAGCAGCAGGCTCAGATAGTCCGTGTCCCCCGCCTCGTAGATCATCCGGATCCTTGTCACCATGGCGGCATACTGCTGCTCTTCCACCGCCTTCGCCTCATCATAAAGGCTCTGGGTCGTCTCGATATCCGCCTCCTTGGCGGCAATGTCGTCCTCCAGCAGTCCGATGCTCGTCATGGTGTTCAAAAGCTCGGAGTTTAAGTCGCTGATCTCCTCCTCCAACAGATCCTGCTCGTCCTGCAGATCCATAATAGAGTCGTTGATCCCATCAAGCTCCTGCTGATCCCGGTTGATGTTGTCCTGCACATCCTTGATGGTTGTTGCCCTTGCCGAGATTGCAAGCACCGCCAGCAGAAAGACCATTCCTATGCAGTTGACTGTATTTCTGATTGTCCTCTTCAATGCCTTTCCTCTTTCGGTGCGTGTCTGCTCCTACAGTTCGCAGTTGTTCACGGTTCTGGGGAACGGGATCACATCGCGGATGTTGCCCATGCCGGTCAGATACATCACGCAGCGCTCAAAGCCCAGTCCGAAGCCTGCATGGCGGGCAGAGCCGTATCTGCGCAGATCCAGATAGAAATCATAATCTTCCTTCTTCAGTCCGAGTTCTTCCATCCTTGCTTCCAGCACATCAAGCTGATCCTCGCGCTGGCTGCCGCCGATGATTTCCCCGATTCCGGGAACCAGACAGTCCATAGCGGCAACAGTCTTTCCGTCCTCGTTCAGTTTCATATAAAACGCCTTGATCTCCTTCGGATAATCCGTCACGAAAACGGGGCGCTTAAATTCCTTCTCCGTCAGATACCTCTCATGCTCCGTCTGCAGATCGCAGCCCCAGAACACCTTGTACTCAAATTCATCATTGTGCTGCTCCAGAATCTTGATGGCGTCCGTGTAGGTCACATGACCGAAATCGGAGTTCACCACATGCTGCAATCTCTCGATCAGCCCCTTGTCGATGAACTGGTTGAAAAACTCCATCTCAGCCGGCGCATTCTCCAGCACATAGCGGATCACATATTTCAGCATGGATTCCGCCAGCACCATATCGTCCTTCAGATCCGCAAACGCCATCTCCGGCTCGATCATCCAGAACTCAGCCGCATGGCGGGTGGTGTTGGAATTCTCGGCGCGGAAGGTGGGGCCGAAGGTATACACCTTCTTGAATGCAAAGGCGTAGGTCTCCACGTTGAGCTGTCCGCTCACGGTCAGGTTGGTGGGTTTCCCGAAAAAATCCTGTGAATAATCCACCGCGCCGTCCTCTGTCTTCGGCACATTGCCAAGATCCATGGTGGTCACCTGGAACATTTCCCCGGCGCCCTCACAGTCGCTTCCCGTAATTAACGGAGTGTGCACATACACAAAGCCTCTCTCCTGAAAGAAATTGTGGATGGCGTATGCAATCAGGGAACGTACCCGGAAAACTGCCTGAAACGTGTTGGTGCGCGCGCGCAGATGCGGGATCGTTCTCAGATACTCAAAGCTGTGGCGCTTCTTCTGAAGCGGATAATCTGCGGAGGAGACGCCTTCCACGAACGCTTCCTCTGCCTGCATCTCAAACGGTTGCTTTGCTTCCGGCGTGGCAACGATCGTGCCCTTCACCACCAGTGCAGAACCCACATTGAGCTTTGCCAGTTCGTCAAAGTTTGCCAGCTTATCGCTGTATACCACCTGCAGCGTCTCAAAATAGGTGCCGTCGTTCAGCACGATGAATCCAAAGGTCTTGGAATCCCTGTTGCTGCGCACCCATCCGCCGACGGTGACTTCCTTTCCGATATACTGCTCTCTGTTACGATACAACTCCTTTACATCTGTCAGCTCCATTTTTTCCCTCCATCCCGAAGTGCCCTTCGTCTTGTATGCATTCCTTTATTGCTGGGCTGCATTTTCACATATGAAATCTACAACCTTCTTGAACATGAAATATTCCCGGTAATCTTCTCTTTCGGCATTTTCCAGCAGGTCTTCCACGTTCTCCACATGGTTCTCGTCCGCAAACTCCTGCATCTTCTGATCCAGCTCCTCGTCGGACAGGTTTAATCCTTCCTTATCTGCCACATACTGGAACAGCATGCCCTGACGGGTGCTCGCCTCCGCCATCTGCTGTGCATAGGTTTCGGCGTCCGATCCGAAATAGTAGCTGCAGAAGGTATCCGCATCCACGCCGTAGCCTGCCGCCTCTGTGGTAATGGAGTTCATAACAAGACGATTATACTTGGAAACCAGCTCGCCGGGAAGATCTTCAAAGACAGCAATATTTTCCAGCTCCGTCAATACTGCGGACTCTCTGGCAGCCTGATAATTGTTCTCGGCGGTGTACTCCAGATACTCGCCGCAGTAATCCATGAAAGCGTCCACCGTAGTATACTCGCCCTCGGTGAGCGTCTCAATCACCACGTCCAGCATTTCCTCTCTCTGCGAAGGGTAGATAAAGTTCACCGTCACGGTAAACACAACCTCCACTCCCGCAAGATCCGGGTTGTTCTTGTAGGGATCCGGGAAGGTGAGGTTCAGATCCACGGTCTCCCCCGGCATGACGCCGATCAGCCCATCCTCGAAGCCTGCAATGAAGGAACCGGATCCGATAGTCAGCTGCTGTCCCGCTGCGGTTCCGCCGTCAAAGGCAACCCCGTCCTGTTTTCCTGAGTAATCCAGATTGATCGTATCTCCCAGTGCCACAGCCCGGTCGGTAATGCCGCCCAGCTCCGCGGTCACGGAATTGTTGTATGCCTGCAATGCCAGAGATGCGATCTGCTCCTGCGTCACTTCCTCCTTGGGATCCACCGTGATGGTAAGCCCCTTATAATCGCCGTTTAAGGTCAGATAATCCTCCACATTGATATCCTTCAGATAAACATCGGTTTCTGCGGAGTCCTCCCCGCTTCCGTCAGAGGTTTCCCGCACAGTCTCCTGCGAGGTTTCGCTGCTCTCTTTTGTGTCCGGGGTCTGCTTGTCCGCCTTGTCCCCACAGCCTGTCATGATGCCCGCTGTCATCACAACAGCCAGTGCGATTGCCAATTTCTTCTTCATTCAAATCCTCATTTCCGCCGCTATGCGGCATTCTGTTTTCAGTGTCCCCCACTCATAAGGTACACCTGTCATTTCCCCTTAGGTGGTCAGCCTCAGTCCGGCAGGTGAAATGTAAAAGTTCTATCCATTTATATCACAAAAAGCGGCTCCTTACAAGAGCGGCGACAAAAGCCGGCTGACCTGCTCCTTGATCCGGACGGGCAGGGGGCGGGATGCGTACATGCTCTTCGTCACCTGCGTACAGTACCGCAGATCCTCTCTGAAATAATCCGTCATTTCCTTCGCCTTCGCCTCGTCGTACACCACGGCGTTGACCTCAAAGTTCAGGGCAAAGCTGCGGATGTCCATATTTGCGGTGCCGTAGCAGAATACCTCGTCGTCCACGATCACGCCCTTTGCGTGGAGAAAGCCCTTGTTGTAGATGTAGCAGTTTGCGCCCGCCATCACCAGCTCTCCCATGTAAGAGTAGGTCGCCCAATAGACAAACGGGTGATCCGGCTTGCAGGGGATCATCAGATTAACCTCCACTCCGGAGTGGATTGCCATCATCAGCGCCGTGTAGACCGCATCATCCGGGATGAAATAGGGCGTCTGGATATAGATTTTCTCCTTCGCCCTGCTGATCAGCCGCACATAATTATCCCTGATCGGCTGGAGCAGCGTATCCGGCCCGCTGTAAATGATCTGCACATCGCAGCGGTCCCTGTGTCCGGCACAGATGCCCTGCATATACTTCGGATCCGCAAACAGATCCTCCTTCGCCGCATAGTTCCAATCCAGCAGGAAACGCAGCTCCAGACCCATGATCGCCTCGCCGCGGATGCGCAGGTGCGTATCCCGCCAGTACCCGAACTTCGGATCCAGACTGATGTATTCCTTTCCGATATTGAATCCGCCCACATAAGCAACCCGGTTGTCGATCACCACGATCTTCCTGTGGTTGCGGTAATTGATACGCAGATGGAGCCTGCGCAGCAGTGCCGGGAAGAACTCGGCGGTCTTGATTCCCTGAGCATTCAGCTTCTCCCAGTAGCTCTTGCGCACGGAGCGGCAGCCCATGGCGTCAAACAGGATGCGCACCTCCACGCCCTGCGCCGCCTTCTCTGTCAACACATCTTTGATACGGTTGAACAGCACATCGTTTTTGATAATGTAGTATTGAATATGAATAAATTCCTTCGCCTGACGGATATCCTCGATCAGCGCATCGAACTTGGCGTTTCCGTCCACAAAGATGTCAATGTCGTTGGTATCGGACAGCACCGCGCCCACCGTGTCCAGATTGAACATGACAAGATCGGAATAATCCTCAATGTCCGGCGCGTGCTTCTGCAGCTCCTTGCTCTTTAGCTGATGCTCCTGCTGCCGGATCGCCTCGTTTAGCCTGTCCTCGATCTCCTTGACCCGGAACATCTTCCGCTTGTGCATATCCGTCCCGAGGAACAGATAGAACACAAAGCCCAGCACCGGAATGAAAAACAAAAGCATCAGCCATGTCCAGACCGTCCGGGGATCCCGCCTCTGGAAAAAAACGATGATGATTGCAAATATGAGATTGAAAAACACAAGATGCCCGAATACGAACTGAAGCACCATGACAGTGCCGTCCCAGAGCTGATGCATAGATACTCTCCCCCGTTGCCTGATTCCCTTATTCCCTAAGAGTATACCACAGAAAACGCATAAAAAATACTCTAAAATGCGGAAAGTCCAGTATTGCCTATTGTTTCAAACAATGCTACAATGTTTGTTGCATAGTAAATTTTAGGAGGTTTCCCGTGAAAGGTTGGATCATAGCACTTATTGTGATCGGCGTAATCGCCGTAATTATGGCAGTTTTATATTTTCTCGGAAAGAAAGCACAGAAAAAACAGAATGAACAGCAGGAGCTGATGGAGCAGAACAAGCAGACCGTCTCCATGCTGATCATCGACAAAAAGCGGATGAAGCTGAAGGAATCCGGGCTTCCGCAGATGGTCATTGACCAGACGCCCAAGCTGATGCGCGGTTCCAAGCTCCCCATCGTAAAGGCGAAGGTAGGGCCTCAGATCCTCTCCCTTGTCAGCGATGAGCGCATCTTCGACACCATCCCCGTAAAGAAGGAAGTGAAGGCCGTAATCAGCGGCATCTACATCCTTGATGTGAAGGGTCTCCACGGAAAGCTGCCCGCCGCTCCCCAGAAAAAGAAGGGCTGGTTCAAGCGTACCCTGGAAAAGGCTCAGGAAAAAGCCGGTGCAAAGCCCTTAAAATAGGGCTTCTACGACACCGGCCTCCCTCTTGGAGATATCCATGCTGATCCTGCACTCGGACAGGAACTCATAGTTTGCCTCCAACGCATATTCCACTTCTACATGAATATTATCCTCCTCGTCCTGTACGGTGACCTTCCTCGCATCGATCCCGATCAGGATATCGCCGAAGGGCGTAGAGTAATTCGTCAGATTCTTCTTATTTTCCTCGAAAACCATATGGACATTGATGAGCCCCTTGCGGGTCAGCTCCAGCGAATTTTCCCCGAACTTGATAATATTTCGGGTACTCTGTCCGGTCTCCTCCTCCGCCTCGTCATAGATCACATAATGGTGCTCGTTTCTTTTATAATATTCCCCGACAGTGATGGTCTGAATATTGCCGGCTTCCTCGTCGGTGGCAGACTGCAATCCCTTGATTGCCACCAGCACATCTTTTGTCATATCCGTTCTCCCGTATCGAATTAATATTCCTCAATATTGACCTGCTTTGCCGAAAGGATCCCGTACTTGATAATGGAGTTGGCAAAGCGGATGAATTTGTCCGTGGTATCGCTGACATAGAACTGGTACTGGTTGCTGCCCAGTCCCGGCCGCTTTTCCTGCAAAAGATCCTTTGCGGTCAGAAGCTCCTTTAACTCCCTCGCCGTCTCATAAGCAGGGTTTACCAGCGTCACGTTCTCCCCCATGATCCTGCCCACCGTGGAGCGGATCAGCGGATAATGGGTGCAGCCCAGAATCAGGGTGTCGATGTCCAGATCAATGAGCTCCGCCAGATATCTTCTTGCGATTTCGTCCGTCACCGGATCCTGCAGCAGTCCCTCCTCCACCAGAGGCACAAACAGCGGGCACGCCTTTCCCCAGATCTTTACATCGGGATTCAGTTCTTGTATGTATTTACCGTATATCTTGCTGCCGATGGTGGCTTCCGTGGCAATGACGCCGATCCTGCCGTTGCGCGTGGTCTGTGCCGCCACTCTGGCTCCCGGCTTCACAACGCCGATCATGGGGATGGCCGTTTCCTTCTCCAGCTCATCCAGCGCATACGCGCTCGCCGTGTTGCACGCCACCACGATGGTCTTGACCTCATGGGTCTGCAAAAACCGCACGATCTGGCGGCAGAAACGGGTCACGGTCTCCTTTGATTTACTGCCGTAGGGAACCCGCGCCGTATCCCCGAAGTACACGATCTTCTCGTTGGGAATCTGCCGCATGATTTCCCGCACCACGGTCAGACCGCCGATGCCGGAATCAAAAACACCGATGGGGGCATCCTTGCTGTGTTTGCTGTTAATTATATCATCCATCTCAATTCTGATCCTTTGTCAAAATGTTGCGGATCGCCTCAAGCAATCTGCTCTTTATTTTAATCTCTTCCGGCGAGGCTGACAAGAGGCTGTAATAACGCTTGAGCCCCTCCGGGTCGGAAGTCGGTTCGGAAGTCTCCTCTCCCTCCTCCGTCACCCATATCACCCTGCACACATCCTCCGGCAGGCACAACCCCGGATAAAGAATCCCGAAAAAGCCACACGCCGCCAGAACCACTGTCATTTTTTTGCAAAACCGGATCATTCTCTTCATACACACACTCCTTTATGGTATGAGTTTCACCGGTTTTATTCTGTTTATACCTTAAAATTTTCTCTGCTTCTGTTCCATGCGGAGCTGCCTGATAATGGAAAGCTCCTGATTGTCGATGTGGAGCTTTGCCGTCCGTGCCGCCGTTTCCTTATCCTTGTCGCGGATGCTCTCAAACAGGATCCGGTGCTCCTTCACAAGCTGCTCATGGGTGCTCCCGTCCTTGATGTACTCAAATCGGTAACGGTACATCTGCTCGGAAAGATTGTTCACAAGCTGGATCAGACGGTCGTTGTCCGTCGCCTTTACGATAATGTCATGGAGCGCCACATCCGCCTGTGCGATCTTCTTGGGATCCTTGGTCGCGGTCGCCTTCTCGAAAGTATCGCAGGCAGCCTGCAGCTGGGAGAGCGCCTCCGGGCTGATCCGGTCACAGGCAAGCTCCACGCTGAGTGCATCTAGCGCGCGCCTCACCTCCAGCACATCCTTCAAGCTCTTCTCCGTAATCTGCGCCACCTCCGCGCCCCGTCTGGGGATCATGGTCACAAGCCCCTCAAGCTCCAGCTTCCGTATGGCCTCCCTTATGGGCGTCCGGCTCACGCCAAGCTTATTTGCCAGATGAATCTCCATCAGCCGCTCGCCCGGCTTTAGCTCGCCCGTCAGGATCGCCTGTCTCAATGTATTGAACACCACATCACGAAGCGGCAGAAATTCGTCCATGTTTACCTGAAAATTGTCCTGCATGAATGTCTCCTCCTAGTGAAATGATGTCACAAAAATCTGTTTCGCCGTCCCCCGCTCTGCAAGAAGCGCCGCTGCCCGCGCCGCCGTCTCCCGATCCGGGTAAATACCGAACACCGTGGGGCCGCTTCCGCTCATCATTGCCCGCACCGCGCCGTTTTCTTCCATAAATGCCTTGAGTTCTCCGATCACCGGGTACTTCGCCCCGGTCACACCCTCCAGCACATTTCCCATCCTGTCGATGATGCCCGCAAGGTCTCCGTCCCTGACCGCCTGCACCATACCGTCAATATCCGGGTGTTCCGTCTTTTCACCAAGCTGCAGATGCTCATACACATATTTGGTGGAAACGCTGATCTCGGGCTTTGCCACCAGCAATACCGGCTTCGGCGCATCCGGGAGCGTTGTCAGCACCTCCCCGATTCCCTCCGCCAACGCGGTGCCGCCCAGAATGCAGTACGGCACATCCGCACCAAGCTTCACGCCCATGTCGCAGAGCGCCTCTGCGGACAGCCCCGTCCCAAACAGTTCGTTCATGCCTCTTAACACAGCTGCTGCGTCGGTACTGCCCCCCGCCATTCCCGCTGCCACGGGGATCCGCTTGGTCAGTCTGATTTTCACGCCGCCCTCTGCCTTGGTCTCCTCAAAAAAGAGCGCTGCCGCCCTGTAAGCCAGATTGTGGATATCCCCCGGCGCCTCCTCGGAGTCGGAGGTCATATGGATCCCCTCCGCACACTTCTCAAGTCTGATCGTATCGCTGATATCCACGGTCTGCATGACCATCCTGACCTGATGATAGCCGTTCTCAAGACGCCTCACCACATCAAGCCCCAGATTGATCTTGGCATACGCCTCTGTCTCCCAATACTGCATTTGCTCTCTTCCGTCCTTCTGTTTATTGTATACAAAGATTGTACTTAATTTTATACAATCTTTTCTGTTTTGTCAATGGAGCGGAGAAATGCCGCCCGGCTTACCTCATTCAACAGGTCAGGAATCGCCCTGCCCGTCTGCTCCGCCGCCTGCAAAATATGATCGTAAAATACGGACAGCTTCATTCCCGTATCTCCTTGCAGGCAAGCTCTTTTCGTTCCGGCAGGGAAGGCGCGCAGAAACGCACCGCATTTTTTATGATCTTCTGTATCTGCGGCATATGATAGACCGGATACTCCTCATGTCCGGGCTGGAAATAGAAGATCTTTCCCCTGCCCCGGGTGAAAGTCACGCCGCTTCGGAACACCTGCCCTCCGGAAAACCAGCCTGCAAAGACCACATCATCCGGCTTTGGAATGTCAAAGTATTCCCCGTACATTTCCTCCTTCGGAATCTCCACCATCTCCGGGATGCCCGCCGCGATCGGGTGGGTGGGCGCGATGCACCAGAGCTTCTCCCGCTCCCCGTGCTTCCACTTCAAAGTCATGGAAGTTCCAAGCAGCTTCTTCATAATCTTTGAGAAGTGGGCGGAGTGCAGCGCCACCAGACCCATGCCGGACAGCACCGCCTCCCGCACGCGCTCCGCAACTTCATCCGAAAACGCATCCTGCAGGGCATGGCTCCAGAACACCAGCACATCCGTCTCCTTCAGGACTTCCTCCGTCAACCCGTGCTCCGGCATGTCAAAGGTTGCCGTCCGCACGGTGAAATCCGCTTCCACCCCCAGAAATGCTGCAATACAGCCGTGGATTCCCTGCGGGTATACCCTGCCGATCGCCTCATATTCTCTCTCATGTTTATATTCATTCCATACCGTCACTCTTATCATATGTTTTCCTCCGGCTTTGTATACAAAGATTGTACTTGATTTTGTGCAATTCCGCAACCTTGCTTTTCTTGTGTCCAGTCCTTATAATAGACTTCGATGTACGATGAAACACGGAGGTACTTATGAAAAAGAAAACACCGCACACAGGCGAGCTTTCCTGGTTTCTCGCCGTAGTTCTCTGCTCTCTGAGCGTATGCTTTTCCGCAAACAGCGGCTTCGGCGTATCCATGGTGGTGGCGCCCGCCTATATTCTGTATCTGGAGATCAGCCGCTTTCTTCCCTGGTTTACCTTCGGCATGTCGGAATACTGCCTGCAGGGACTCCTCGTCATTGTCTGCTGCATCATCATGCGGCGCTTTAAATGGAAATACCCTCTGGCGTTCGGCACCGCCGTCTGCTACGGTCTCTGCCTTGATTTCTGGAGACTGTTGTTCGGAACCACAGTCTATCCCCTCATGTGGCAGCGCTGCCTCTCCTGCGCGGCGGGCATGTTGATCTGCGCGTTTGCCATCGCGCTCTTTTTGCGCAGCTACCTTCCCCAGCAGGCCTATGAGCTGATCGTAAAGGAGCTGACAGAAAAGACCGGTGCGGATATGCATAAGGTAAAATGGATTTACGACATCAGCTCCTTAGCGGTCGCCATCCTTTTGATGCTTTTGTTCTTCCACCGTTTTTCCTTTGACCAGATCGGCGTCGGCACGCTGCTTGTCACGGTGCTGAACACGCCGTTGATCGCCATGTTCGGAAAACTGCTGGACCGCTTCGTCTCCTTTGACCCTGCGTTCCCCAAATTCCACGACTGGTTTGAGCGGATTATGAACTAAACACCCTTCACGATCAGAAGCTTTTCTCCCGTGCGCACCTCGTCCGTGCTGAGCTCATTAACCTCCCGGATTCTCTCCACCGGCACATAGTAGCGCTTTCCGATATTCCACAGATTATCTCCCGGCTGCACCACATAGACCACCATGCCCGGCAGTTCGCCCACCTTTTCCATGTCAAGCTCCGACACCTTGAGGTCGCGGATCATGCTGCGTCTGACATTTCTGAACACCGCCGCCTGAAAATCAAGCACCGCCTTCACATCCATCTCCTCGCTGTCGATCATCACGACCTGAAGCTGCTCCACACCGGCTCTCACCCGGAAGCTGTCCTCCGCGCAGATATCCGGCACCTCCAGCGTGTAGGAAAACGGCACCATGCCCTTCACGCAGTCGTAGGGGGATGCATCGTCCCCGGTCACATACAGGACGCGGATGGACATGGTTCCCTCCAGCAGGATTCCCTCGTCGGTGACCTCCTGTCTGTCTACGGTCACCTGCGCCTGACTGTGCAGAAGCTGTAGCACTCTGGTCTGAGGCGTGTTCACCTGCAGTCTGTGCGTGATCTTGCTCTTTCCACCGATCTTCATCAGAAGCTGCTTTAAATCCACATCCTGCTCCACGCTCTCCACCTCTTTTGTCACGCCGTACACATCGGAGATCATCTCTACGGTCTCCTCCTCGTAGAGCTTCATGCCGATATCCATAACCAGCTCCAGCCCCAGCATTCTCTCCTCACCGTCAAAATCCGGGCGCACCTCCAGCTCCGAATGACCGATCTCATAGGAAATATCGCCGATCATGCCCTCCCTGCATCCGTGGCACTCCACGGTTCCGCTAAACGGCACCACCGTCTCAAAGGAGCGGATGGGCATATCCTCTCCCTCTCCTTCATACAGCACAAAGATGTGGGCGTCCCCCTGCACGGAAATATTCTCCGACAAAGGCTTGAACTCAACACCTTCCATGGAAATGTCACTCCAGATGATCTGAAAAATATTGGGATAATTCTGGGGCATGGTCACCTCTTCCCGGATCCGGAAAATGTCATTTTTCCGGATTGCGATCTGTGCCAGATCCATCTTTGCCTTCCGGTATTCCAGAACAGTTCCGCTCTCCTCCGTGTAGAGATCCACCGGAGCCTCCTCGTCATACAGCTCCTCCACCCATGCGCGCAGTGTAAAGAGTGCCTGCACGGAGAGCTTTCTGGAGTTGATGGTGCCCACCGTCACATCCTCCGTCACGGCGTGTACGCTGACGGCGTCCGTTCCCCTGACTCCCTCCATGTAGAGCTGCTCCTCAAAGGGAAGCTTCCCGTCCACGGAGACCAGCTTCTGCCCCTCCTCCCGCGTCTGATAAAGCGCAGAAAAAAGAAGTCTCCCCCTTATGCTCACATGATCTTCCGTGGGTTTGACTTCCTCTATCTGTATAGTCGCCTTCTCATAGAGCAGATTAGCCACATCCGGCTTGTTTTCCGGGATGTTTAAATCCTCCTCCAGCGTCACCTGCGTGGTGCTGCGGCACTTGATACGATCCATATGTATGTTTTTCTTGATCAGTTCCACCTTTTACTCCTCCACACTATATTGCTTATAAGAAATATATGTGGAGGAGACAGGGAAAATACCAGCTTATTTTACGGCGCCGATCAGCTCTCTGATATCCTCGACATGATACTGCTTCATGTACGCCTCGATCCCGTCCACGATCTCCTCCGTGGCGTAGGGATTGAAAAAGTTTGCCGCGCCCACGCTCACTGCCGTTGCGCCCGCCAGCATAAACTCGATGGCGTCCTCCGCCGTGCTGATGCCTCCCATGCCGATCACGGGAATCTTCACGGCATGCGCCGCCTGATACACCATGCGCACCGCCACAGGCTTGATCGCAGGGCCGGACATACCGCCGGTCTTGTTCGCCAGCGCAAAGGTGCGTTTATGAATATCGATCTTCATGCCCGTAATGGTGTTGATCAGGGAAATGGCGTCCGCTCCCGCCGCCTCCGCCGCCTTCGCCATCTCCGTGATGTCCGTCACGTTAGGGCTCAGCTTCATGATGATGGGCTGTTTTGCATGCTTTTTCATCTCTGCGGTTATGTTGTAAAGCGCCTCCGCCTTCTGTCCGAACGCGATGGCTCCCTCCTTCACATTGGGACAGGACACATTGATCTCCATCATATCGATGGGAGTATCTCCGAGGCGTTCCACAACCTCCAGATAGTCCTCCACCGTCTTTCCGCAGACGTTCACGATGATCTTGGTGTTGTACTGCCTCAAAAACGGAATGTCCCGCTCGATAAACACATCAATGCCCGGATTCTGGAGCCCGATCGCGTTGAGCATCCCGCCGTACACCTCCGCCACACGGGGTGTGGGATTGCCCGGCCACGGCACGTTCGCCACGCCCTTGGTCACCACCGCGCCCAGACGGTTCAGATCCACAAACTCCCCGTATTCCACGCCGGAGCCAAAGGTTCCGGACGCCGTCATAACGGGATTTTGAAATGTCACTCCTGCAATCGTCACACTGGTATTCATCAGATCTCCACCTCCCCTGCCTCAAATACCGGGCCGTCCGTACAGATTCTCGCATTGTGTACATGGGAATGAGCGTCCTCGTTCTTTGTTTTTACCACACATCCCAGACATGCTCCCACGCCGCACGCCATATGCTCCTCTAAGGAGATGTAGGCGGGAATCTGCTTCTCTTCGGCAAACTTCTTGATGGCGCGGAGCATGGGCATGGGGCCGCAGGCAAAGATCACATCTGCGGAGAGCGCATTCTTCCTGATGGCGTCCATCACATTGCCCCTCACGCCCACACTGCCGTCCTCCGTGGCAATGTAGACCTTCCCGTTTGCCTCCAGATCCTCCTTTAAGAAGGTCTGTGCGTCGCGGTAGCCAACCACGATCTGTTTTTCCGCGTTCAGCCGCTTTGCAAGCTCCAGCATGGGGGGAATACCGATTCCGCCGCCCATGAGAAATACCTTCTTACCCGCACCCTCCTCACAGGGAAATCCGTTTCCCAGCGTGCCGAGTATCTCCACCGTATCTCCTTCGCCATAGCCGGAAAACTCCGCCGTTCCCTTTCCTGCGACCCGGTATACAATGCGCAGCATGCCCTTTTCGGGATCCGCCTCACAGATGCTGATGGGTCTCGGGAGCAGCGTGCTCTTATCCTTCGGGTAGAGGCAGATAAACTGACCCGGCTTCGCCCCTTCTGCAAGTGATGTCTCCAGCCACATGTCATAAATTGCCGGTGCAATCTCTTTTTGCGATCTTACGACCGCAGTTTCCTTTTTCTTCTGCATAATCAGATTCCTTCCCTGTATACAATCTCTCCGCCGCAGATGGTGCAGCGCACTTTTCCGTTCAATTTCCACCCGAGAAACGGGCTGTTATCCGACTTTGAAACAAAACCGTCTACGGTGTAGCTCTCCTTCGGGTCAAAGAGCACAATGTCCGCAGGGCCGCCCTCCGCCAGATACCCCGCATCCAGATGGTAGAGTCTCGCCGGATTGCAGGTCAGCTTTTCCAGTAATGACATGAGTGTCAGTTCTCTTGTGTCCACCAGCTTCGTGATTCCGAGGGAGAGTGCCGTCTCCAGTCCGATGATTCCGCTGGGTGCTTCCGTGATGGGCTTTTCCTTCTCCTCGCGGCTGTGGGGTGCATGATCTGTTGCGATCAGGTCGATGGTTCCGTCCTTTAATCCCTCGATCACCGCAAGCCGGTCTGCCTCCTCCCGAAGGGGCGGATTCATCTTTGCCATGGTGCCGTAGGTGATGGCGTCCTCCTCCGTCAGGCTGAAATGGTGGGGCGTTGCCTCCGCATGAATGTCGCCGCCTCTCTTCTTTGCCTGCCGCACAAGCTCCACCGCCTCCTTTGAGCTGATGTGCTGGATATCAATGCAGGCGCCTGTCTCCAGCGCGATCTCCAGATCCCGCCGCACAAGATCGATCTCCGCCTCTCTCCTTGAACCGCCGATCCCATAATGCGCCGAAGCCTTTCCGGCATTGATACCGTTATTTTCGATAAACGCCGGATTTTCCTCGTGAAAGCTGATGGGGACATCCAGTTTCTTTACCGTCCGCATGGCTTCCCTGACCAGCGCCTCGTCCATAATCGGCACGCCGTCATCCGTAAAGCCCACCGCACCCTTCTCACAGAGCGCCTCCATGGGCACCATCTCTTTTCCCTTCATTCCCATGGTGACGGTGGCGCAGGTCTCCACATGGATTCCCGTCTTTCTGCCCTTCTCCAGCACATAGGACAGGGTTTCTTCATTGTCCACCGCCGGCTTTGTGTTCGCCATCAGCACCACGGTGGTGTAGCCGCCCTTTGCCGCCGCCCTCGCACCCGTCTCAATATCTTCCTTATAAGTAAATCCCGGATCCCGGAAGTGGGAATGCACATCCACAAGCCCCGGTGCTGCCACCAGTCCGGCAGCGTCCAGTACCTCGGGCACGGAATTTCCCGTGACCTGCGCCAGATTCTCATAGAGCCCCTGCCCGATCTTTACGATCCTTCCGTTCTCCGTCAGAATATCATAGTATCCCTCGTCCCCCGTCGCCGGGTTCATCAAATACGCATTCGCAATAAACAGCATGTCTTTCCTCCCTTCACCCGGTTTCATTATATGCAATCCCGGCAAATTTCGCAATCCCTTTGGATTTATTACATTCTTTCCCGTTTTCTGCATACTATGATAAAAAAAGAAAGTGGAATGTCTATGAAAAGAATAATTGCACTTCTGCTGCTCACCTGCATTTTCTTAAGCGGCTGTGCCATCGGAACGGGGGACGACACCCGCCTGCGCGATCTGGAATTTACCGTGATCAGTGAGGAGCGTCTGCCGGAGGAGCTGAAAGGGCTGATCGACGAACGAAAGGCGACGGAATTTAAGCTTACATACAGCGACAACGAGTATCTCTATATCTGCGTGGGCTACGGGGAGCAGAGCACCGGCGGGTACAGCATTGCCGTCAACGACCTGTATCTGACCGAGGAAGCCATCTGCGTGAACACCTGCCTTTTAGGGCCGGGACCCGAGGATCGCACCGGAGCCTCCCCCTCCTACCCCTACATCGTCATCAAGACCGAATATCTGGATAAACCTGTCATATTCAGCTAATCCTTGCGCTCGCCGCAATGCTTTAGTATAATGACTTAAGAATTTCAAATAATACAAAGGAGATTTCCCATGATTCGTTTTCTGATTACCGCAACCTTTGTCGTGCTGTTTCTGATCCTTTCCATGCCTCTCATGCTGGCGGAGTGGATCATCGGCAAATTCAATATGGATGTCAAAAGCCGCAGCTCCCTCGCCATCGTCAACTGGGCGTTCCGCTGCGTGGCGTTCCTTTCCGGCACAAAGCTGATCGTAAAGGGGCGTGAAAACATTCCCGACGACAAGGCGGTACTCTATGTGGGAAACCACCGCAGCTTTTTTGACATCGTGCTGACATATCCCCTTGTGAAAGGGCCTACGGGCTATGTGGCAAAAAAGGAGATGGAAAAGGTTCCCCTGCTCTCCATATGGATGAAGGATCTGCACTGTCTCTTCCTTGACCGTGACAACATCAAGGAGGGCATGAAAACCATCCTCGCCGCGATCGAGAAAGCAAAATCCGGCATTTCCATCTGCATTTTCCCGGAGGGCACCCGCAACAAGACTGCGGACACCTTCCTGCCCTTCCATGAGGGCAGCTTCAAGATCGCCGAGAAGTCCGGCGTTCCCATTATTCCCATGACGATCGTCAACTCCGCCGCCGTGTTTGAGGATCATATGCCGAAAATCCGAAAGGCAACCGTCGTGATCGAATACGGAAAGCCCATTGATGTGAGCGCGCTCTCCAGAGAAGAGAAAAAGAATCTGGGCGCCTCCGTGAAATCCGTCATTGAGGAAACCTACTTCCGCAACAAAGAAGAATACATCAAATAAGAATCCCGCCAAGGCCTCATCACTTCTGATTTCCGGCTTTGGCGGGTTTTCTGTTTCAAAGAAATCTCAAATTGTCTGCAATCTCTCCACGATCCTGTGAAATTCCATGCCGTGGGACGCCTTGATCAGGACGGTGTCGCCCGGCTCCACCAGCCCGGACAGGCTCTCCAGAAGCTCATCCCGGTCGGAGAAATAGCGGATGTCCTGCGCGCCGTCGTACCGCTCCAGGGCTGCGTCGTACATATATCTGGACTGCTCTCCCACGCAGAACAGCGCGTCAACGCCCTGCTCTACCGCGTAAGCGCCCACCTCCGCATGCATCTGACCTGAGCGTTCTCCCAGTTCAAACATATCTCCCAATATGGCAACCTTCCTGCCGGACGCCGTGACCAGCAGATCCAACGCCGCCTTGGTGGAAATGGGATTCGCATTGTAGCAGTCGTCAATTACCACCATATCCTTCACCTTCATCAGATGGCTTCTTCCGTTCACCGGCTCCACACAGGCAATTCCCTCTGCGATCTGCTCTGCCGTCATGTGAAGCAGTCTTCCCACCATGGCAGCCGCCATGGCGTTGATTACCATGTGCTGTCCCGGAAGCTTGATCGTGACGGGTACACCGGCGTTTCCTGTCAGGGGATCCGCGCAGGCTCCCGCAAAGTGCATCTGCGCCCTGCTGCCGAACAGCCCTTCGTTCTCGATGTCCGTAGCGTACACCTCAAGATCCTCCCGCTCGGAAATGCCGAAATGATGGACGGGGCTTCCGTTCACCACGCTCACCATGGCAAGAAGATCGTCCTCGCCGTTTAGGCAGATCTGACCGTCCTCCTGCATATAGTCAAAAATTTCCGTCTTTGCCTTGAAAATACCTGCCCGGTCATGGAGATTCTCAAGGTGGCACTGCCCGATATTTGTAATGACACATATGTCAGGTCTTGCCATTGCCCCAAGCCTGCTCATCTCCCCGAAATCGCTGATGCCCATTTCCACCACCGCAGCCTCATGTTCTTCCCGGATGCGCAGAAGTGTCAGGGGCAGACCGATCTCGTTGTTGAAGTTTCCCTCCGTCTTGAGCACCCGGTATCTGCGGGACAGCACCCCTGCAATAAACTCCTTGGTGCTGGTCTTTCCCACGCTGCCCGTGATGCCCACAATGGGAATGGAGAGAATACTGCGGTAGTATGCCGCCATCTTACGCAGCGCCGCATAGCTGTCCTCCACAAGGATATAAGGTCCCCAGTTCTGCGCCTCTCCCTGTTCCTGACTAACCTCCTCCGGCGTCTTCTGCGTCACCACGCAGGCTGCTCCCTGCGAGAAAACCTGATTGATGAACCGGTGTCCGTCCACGCGCTCGCCGGGTGCGGCGAAGAAAAGACCGCCCTCCTCCATCTTCCGGGAGTCAATCACCGCGCAGGTCACCTCCTGCTCCTCGTGTCCTTCTGCCTGATAAAGGGCACCGCCGACTGCCGCCGCAATGTTTGCCAATGTCATGTGCTGCATGGTGTCTCACTCCTATCTGTCGCGCTCTCTCAACGACACTTCGATCAATTTCTCGCAAAGCTGTTCATAGCTGATGCCCACCGCTGCCGCCTCCTGAGGGAGCAGGGAGGTGGGTGTCATGCCGGGAAGCGTATTTGCCTCCAGACAATAGATGTCTCCCGCTTTTCCCATCATAAAGTCCATGCGGGCATAATTCCTGAGCCTGAGAGCGCGGAACGCCATCTCGGCATATTTTTGCATCTCGGCGGTTTTTTCCGGGGAAAGATCCGCCGGGCAGGTCTCAATGGTACTGCCCGCCTGATATTTGTTTTTATAATCGTAAAAGCCGCTCAGGGGCGCAATCTCGATGACGGGCAGCGCCTTTCCGTCCAGCACGCCCACGGAAAATTCCCTTCCCTCTATGTACTGCTCCACAATGGCTTCGTTGTCATACCGGAAGCTCTCCGCTTTCGCCGCCTCGTACTCCCCGCTGTTTCTGGCAATGCTCACGCCTACGCTGGAGCCGCCGCAGCACGCCTTCACAATGCAGGGGAAGGGAACCGTTCCCGGATCCTGCTGCCCTTTCTTAATGCGGATGCCCTTGGGCGTGGGCACACCGTACTGTGCAAACATATCCTTTGACAAGCCCTTGTCCATGCAGAGTGCGGAGCTTACGTAATCCGTTCCGGTGTAGGTAATGCCCATCAGATCAAAGCATGCCTGAATCTTGCCGTTCTCCCCGTTTTCCCCGTGGAGCGCCATAAACACCACATCCGCCGCCTGACAGAGGGCGATCACATTAGGGCCGAAAAACTGCTTTTCCCAATCCGGGCGCAGTGCTTTGACCGCCTCGATGTCCGGGTCTGTCTCGGAAATGCCCTTCACCTGTGCCTCCCAGTCCTCGTCCCTGTCAAAAATGCCGTCCACGGAGCCGTTGTAGCCCAGAAACACGTCCAACAGGATCGCCTTGTGTCCGTTCTTTTTCACCGCCCGGTAGATCATCTTTCCGGAAATCAGGGACACATCCCTCTCCGTGCTGATTCCGCCTGCCAAAACAACAATATTCATAGCCCATTCTCCATTCTCATTTTAGATATTCTCATGGCTCATTACTTCGCTCAACATCATTATGTATCTCGCCGTGTTCACGCTGTCCGCACCCACCCCCGGCTGCTCCGGCTCTCCGTACAGGTAATTGTACGCCTGTTCGTTGACGCCCGCAAAATAGCTCTGGTAATTCTGTAATATGGTGGCGTACTCGCTGTTCGTGATCACATAATCCACCGCCGCCACGATCACGGCGTCCCACAGCACGCTTCCGATTTCCTCCTCCGCGAGGCTGCCGCCCACCATGAACACATTGTCCTTTGCCCGCTCCGCCACGGCTTCCGCGTTGTTTAAGAACACCGCCAGCAGAGAACCGCACAGCTCCACATCCACCTGCCGCTTGGTTGCCGCGTAGGTGAAGGTACCGTACGCCTGCGCTTCCTTTTCCGGATGATCGGACAGCTCCTTTCCCAATGCGGTCAGCGCCTCATGGTACTGTCCCTGTCCCGTCGCACGGTAAAGCTCCGCCGCCGCAAAAAAGCGCGCCTCCGGCGTAGCCCCCGGGATATCTGCCGTCCTCGTCAGGTACTGCCACGCTCGGTCCGCTGCCTGCAGGCATGCCGTGGCGTAAACACTGTCGTACTTCTGATAAGTATAGCTGAACTTTGCAAGCGTTGCGGAAACCCATGCGGTCTCCTCCGCAAGCAGTTCGCCCGCCTCCGAAAATACCGCACCGCTCTCCTCATCCTGCCAGCCTAAAAGAAGCTCCGCATACCGCTTTGCCTGCGAAACCACCGCCGGCTGACTTCCCTGCGGCACCCCTTCTTCATGGACGCTGCCGTAAAGCTCATAGGACAGCAACAACGCCGACGCGCTGCCGCACACGGCGAGGATATCTTTCTTTTCAAGGAGTCTCTCCTGCTCGGTCAGAAGCCCGAAGCCCTCCCAAAGCAGCGCCTTGTGACAATCCGCGTCAATGGAAAAGGAGTAGGAATATCCAAGGATGTCACACGCAAGGTAATACGCTCCCTCCGTCTGAAAGGAGGTAAAGTCCCCATAACCAATATATTCACCGTTTACCGTATCGTAACCGCTCTGCTCCACGCTTCCCCAAAATACAGCTTCTCCTGTTTCGGCGTCCACCACCTGAAAAGAATCCGGGAGGCGTTCCCCGCAGAATACGGCAATCTTTTCTTCCTTTGGCACATAGCCTGCCCGGTTCACCCGCACACCGGGCTCCATGGACGGAACCTCATAGGAAAGCACCGGCTCCGTCTCCATTCCGCCGACGACGGAGGTTTTCTGCCCTGCAAAGCCACCCTCGTCAAAGCCGCAGCCTGCAAGCAGATTCACCGTAAAAAGGCACACGGCAAGCAGACCCACGGCCGGGCGACGTGCAAACATTTTTTTTCCGTTTCTCCTACCTGCCAAGTCCGCTTCTCCCTTCCCTTCCACGATCCTACGCTATTTTATCACGAATCGTTACCGGGGTAAAGAACAGAAACCGCATCATATACCATTTTCCCATCAATGATGGTGTAGAGCGTTCTGGTAAACAGCTCCATGGGGTTGCCGTCAAATATGGCGATATCCGCATCCTTGCCCACCTCCAGACTTCCCACCCTGTCCGCCACACCGCAGATCTTTGCGGCGTTGATAGTGATTGCCTTAAGCCCTTCCTCCATGCTGAGCCCCGCCTTGACTGCCATACCGGCGCACAGGGGCAGGGACTGGATCAGGGAAACCGGGTGATCGGTGGTAATTGCGGTGGGCACTCCTGCCTTGTTCAGGATTCCCACCGTCTTGAACGCCATGTTCTGCACCTCAATCTTGCTGCGGCTTGAGAGATCGGGGCCCACAATGGCGGGAAAACCCTCCTCCGCCAGCTTTTCTGCCACCAGATGTCCCTCGCTGCAATGATCCAGCGTGACGGAAAGCCCAAATTCCTTCGCAATGCGGATAGCGGTAAAAATATCATCCACTCGATGCACATGCGCTTTTAAGGGAATTTCTCCCTCAAACACGGGAATCCACGGCTCCAGTCGGAAGTCCTCCTCAAAGTCCTTTGCGTTCTTTTTCTTTTTTTCCACATACTGTTTTGCCCGGAACAGCTCCTCCCGCAGCATTCCCGCAATCGCCATGCGGGTTACGGGGCTTTTTCCCTGCCCCGAAAAATTCACCTTCGGGTTCTCTCCAAAGGCGATCTTCATAGCGGCAGGCGCCTTCACGATCAGATCGTCGATCCGGCGCCCATGTGTTTTCAAGAATGCAAATTGTCCGCCCACCACGTTTGAGCTGCCGGGGCCGATCATGGCGGAGGTGATCCCCGCCCTGACCGCATCATCGAACGCTGCATCCATGGTATTGATGGCATCAATGGCACGGAGCCACGGTGTCACCGGCTGCACGTTCTCGTTGCAGTCATCGCCCTCCATGCCCTTCTTCTCCTCGGTGATGCCCATGTGGCAATGTGCCTCGATCAGTCCCGGGAGCACCCATGCCCCCTGTACATCAAGCACCTGCGCCGTCTTTCCCGACGGCATCTCGCCGATTGCGCCTTCCCGGATCTCCCGTATTTTTCCGTCCTCAATCCAGATGGTGCCGTTCTCCAGCACCCGATCCGCCATGGTCAGTATGCGTCCGCCTGTAATATACATGTCTGTACCGTCCCTTCCTGTACTGTCTCGTGTCCTACCGGAGCTGTCCAAGAGGGTCCACCGGCTCGCCGTTTAAGGTCAGTGCAAAATAGGCGTTGGTTCCTTCCATGCTGTAATACTTTGTGGGGGCCGCCACATAGCCGATCACACTGCCCTTCTCCAGATAGCTTCCCTTGGAGACGGCAATCTCCTTGAGCTGTCCGTAGGTCACTTCGTATCCGTTTCCGATCTCCACCGTAACGGCGTTTCCAATCTCCTCATCATAAAATACGGAGACAACCGTGCCAGAAGCGACAGCAGAAATGGTGGCACCCTCAGCGGCTGAAATCACCATTGCCGGGTTATACTTGTACTGATCCAGTGTGGGGAAATATACCGTCTTGTCCATGCTGTACGGTATGATCACATTTCCCGTCACCGGCCATACAAGCTGGTCTCCCGTCTGAAAGCTGGGTGCCTGTGCCTTGCCCTTCTTTCCCGGGGTGGCATTGTCGTCGGTTGCCGGCTCTTCCGCCTCATCGTGGATCCCGCCTGCGGGAACGGGAAGCGTATCCTCGGCATCCATCGCCTCGTCAAGCAGGGTTGCCTGCCCCGTCACCCGGTCTGTCAGACCCGGAATTTCCACCGTGCCGGAATCCACCTGCTCAAGGGGCATATAGTCCAGATCATCCTCGGTGACCTGAGGGATCTGCAACGGCTCGGTCAGTTGCTCCAGTTGTTCCGCCTGCTGTTGTGCCTGGTTCTCCAATACATTGAAATCGATTTTGTAGCCGTCGTTCTGCGACTTTTCATTGCTGTTCTTCACATAGACCCCGGTCATGGTCAATGCTGCCAGCACGAACGCCGAGGAAGCGATCATCACGATCTTTTCTTTTTTGGCATTGTTTCTATGGTTACGGTTATATCTGCTCTGTCTTCTCATATCCGTCCGATCCTTTCTCTGTTTTTTTCCCGTACCCATAGTTTTTCCGCAAAAATATGTTTTATTCCACAAGCAAGAAAAAACCATGCCGCACACCGATTTCGGCATGCACATGGTTTTTTCGGAAAACTTTGACGATTCTTTTTAAATATTCAATTTACCTTGCAAGATCCAAATGCTGCACGGTTCCAACTTCCCCTGTCTCATAGAGGAACACTCCCGTACTGCGGATGATGCCGTCCGTGCGGTTCTGCGTATCCTTCAGGGAATAGTCGGTGGAAACATTGCGCAGGCAGATCGCTCCCACGCCTTTTTCCGCCAGCGTGTAAAGGGAATCTGTTCCGTCCGCATTTTTACACCAGATCTTCAATTTTGACCAGATCGGATCATTCTCGTCGATCCAGTCGTTTCCGTCCTCATCATAGGCTGCCAGATCTCCGAAGCCGTTACCGCTCTCCGGCCCGAACAATTCGCTGCCGTCGTTGATCTTTCCGTCCCCGTTCTTATCCAGCGCCAGATAGCCGCTGTTGCTTCCCAGCATGGAAATTTCATCCAGCTCTCCGTCCGCATCAATGTCGAAAAAGAATTTCTGATCCGTGAGTTCGGCAGCGCCTCCGCCGAAATTAAGTACCAGAGGATCGCAGGTGTTGATCTGCGCAATCTGCAGTTCATCCTTGAAATAGCTGGTAAAGCGTCTGCTCATGCCCACCTCAAGGTCAATGCTGATCTCCCTGCCGTCCGCAGTCTTTACAAGACCCTTGGTGACAAAGGAAGTGCTCTCGCTCTCCTCATAATACTGCTCGTTCGACAGCACCAGCGTATTGCCTGTGCCGCCGCCCAATGAAATCGCTTCGGTCTGCGGGGAAAGCCCCTCCAGATAATCGTCTCCGAATACACCTCTGGTCTTTTCCACTCCGAACAGCATCGCAAAAATAGATCGGATCGCCTGCTGCCTGAACCTGTGGAAAACCTCCTGTGTACTGGATCTTACCTGTATGCGGTTGCCCCGCATGCTCTCAACTCTGTCCCGCAGATCCCTGATGGAATCCACCGTCGCCGTGGTATCCTGTGCGTCGTCCTGCGCATTCTTCCAACTGCTTTCGGACAAATATCCGCTTTCGCCATTGCTTGACAAATTACTGAAAAAGCCGTTGGATTTATGCGTCTCCTGCCCATTACCGGACTTCACCTGAAACCGGCTTGCCCGGGCAGAAACAGCAGTGTACCCTCTGGAAGACTCCATTCTCATAAAACTGGAATCAATTCGCAAATTTGCCCCCTTCTAAAGTCCCTTGCTCCTATCTTCCCTCCCTGTTTGATAAAAAACAAAAACGACATACATCGGGCTTCCTTCCCTTAGTATGCCATCCTTGGCGACTTCTCATATTGTTCAGCTACGTATCTGTACTATATTTATCGACCGCCTTTCTTAAAACCTTAGTATCCGTACAGATTTTGTTAAAAATTGAATTTCCGCATGACATATCCCCCTGCTTCATATAGTATAAAAACAAGGGATTTTCTTAATTTATTTTGTATACCGATAAAATCCTGCAACCGGTGGAAAGAGGTCGCGTGGTCAAGATAATGAACAGAAATGCGGTGGTTCGGGCGCGGGACAAGGAGGAAGCCTGCGAAGAAAGGAGTTTTTATGAAAAGAAATCATGTTCTGTTAAGCATTCTGCAAGGCGCCCTGATCGGGCTCGGTGCCGTGCTGCCTGGTATTTCGGGCGGCGTCTTAAGCGTTGTTTTCGGAATTTACAAGCCGGTGATGGAGCTGTTGGCGGACCCGATCCACAATTTCAAGACCCATGTGCCAAAGCTGCTGCCCTACATTATCGGCGGCGTGATCGGCTTTCTGGGAATTGCCAATCTGCTGGCATTTGTGCTGGAGAAATACCCTGCGCCGTCCGTCTGTCTGTTTGTGGGGCTGATCGGCGGCATGCTGCCGTCCCTGTTTCGGGAGGCAAATGAAAAAGGACCTGCCAAGGGCTCGATCCTTTCTCTTTTTATTGCTATGATCCTGGTTTTCGCACTGTTGATCGGACTTAATATGGCATCAGTGACCATCGCGCCGTCCTTCGGGTGGTACCTCTTCAGCGGCTTCTGCCTTGCGCTCAGTATCATCGCACCCGGCATGAGCTTTTCCACCCTGTTGATGCCTCTGGGGCTGTATACCCCCTTTGTGGACGGCATCGGACATCTCTCCTTTGCCGTGCTGATTCCCGGCGGAATTGGCGGTCTTGCCACCATGATCATCCTTCCGAGGTTTGTCAACTCTCTGTTTGACCGACATTACGCGGTGGCGTTCCACGCCATCATCGGCGTTGTGATTGCCGCCACCGTAATGATCATTCCTTTTGAAAGCTTTGCCCTGTCCGTCCGTTCCTGCCTGATCAATGTCTTTTTCATCTGCGCGGGCATTGTCGCCGCGCTCCTTCTGGATCGTTTCAATCAGGCTTCCGTCTCCTGAGAAGCAGAATTACTGCAATGCCTGTCAGAATCACTCCCCCGCCGATCGCGATCAGCCAGCCGGGGATCCATGTAGCAGCCTTTTGTGTACCTGCATCGCCGTTTTCGGTATCGGAACCGGCGTTTGCAGGCATACTGTCCGTCTCAGTCCCATCCATGACCGCACTGTCGATCACGATGGTGTACTCGGACGCATGGGTAAAATTAAGCGCCGCACTTCCGTCTGCGCCGATTTCATCCGCGCACATAAAGATAAGCTCTCCCGCCTCGCTGTCATAATAGAACAAATTCGCATACAGTCCGGCGTTCTTCTCTCCCATGTTCACGGTGAGCACTGCCGTAAAACCAAACTCCCCGTCATAGGCAAGGGTCAGGTTTACAGAATGCCGCTCTCCGGTTACATTGTCGATCACATCCACGGGGATGCCAAGCCCCGCATTCTCACCGAAAATCACACCAAAATCAATATCCCCCGAAACATCCGTCACACTCTTTCCGTTTACCGTCCAGGTGATGCCGTCTCCCATGTCGAGGATTACCGTGATGTCTCTTCCCTGTATTCCTTCAAAAATTGCCGCGGGAACCTTCGTGCTTTTGTTCATATCCACCGCCACGGTATCGCCGCTCTCCGCCTCATCCAGCGTCTCTCCGATGGCATCCCAGCCTGTGCGTCCGGCATCATCCCTGATAAAGGGCAGAGAGCCTTCCTCTTCTGCGGACTGTGCCGAATCTTCCTGCACATCCTCTGCGGGTTCCCCGGCGTCCGGCGTCGTGTCGGTTCGGTTGCCCGCAGGCCTCGTATTGCCAGGCATCGGCATTGCGGGAGCCGGTGCCTGTTCCGTTGCCGCGGCGGCATCGTCCGTCTCCTCCGTGGTGTTGTCCGCCGCGCCGCCACCCGTGGTGTTTCCGCCTGTTCCGCTGCCGGAGCTGCCTGTTCCGGGATCCGGCTTCACTCTTCTCGTAATGTCAACTGTGACCGTCAGCGCAGCATCCTCATAATTTCCCTTGTCTGCGCCCTCGTAATTTGCGACCGCCGTCACCGTCGTTCCTATGGTCAGCGCCGTACTGCGGTCGCTCTCCTCCCACACCCAGCCTGCGGGCAGTACCACCTGCCCCACCGTGTCCACATAGACCGGATCCAGCTTTGAGGGTGCATTTGCGATCTTGTCTGCCTTCTGTACCGAAACCGTCACCTCGCACTCAGCCGCGGCGTAATGCGCAGTGTCCGTGGGCGTAAAGATCAATGTGTAGCGTGTCACGCCGCTGTCCGAAACCGCAGGCTTTATGCTGCCGTCCTTCCATGCAAAGGTGCCCTCCACGGAGGCAGTACCGCCTGTGAGCGTACTGTCGGAAAGCTTCTGCCCATAGGTCAGTTCCGATACGGTCGGCACGACCGTAACAGTAGGTGTCTGCCTTGTGACACTCACCTTTACCAACGTCTCCGCGGTCTCAAAATTCTGCGTATCTGTGGGAGTAAACACCACAGCATATTCCTTCTCTCCCACCGTCGGAACCGTGTCCGGCTCCTTCCATTCAAAGGTTCCCTCCACTGCGGTCTCCGTGGCGCCTTTCAGGAAAAAAGCACTGCCGCCCGTCAGGGCAAAACCTGCTCCAAGTGTCACACCCGGGTCGTAAGCTGCCTGTGCCGTAACCGGTGCATTGAGCTTTGGCGTTGCCTTCGCCACACTGATGGTGACTTCCCCCTCCAGTTCTTTATACCTCTGTTCGGTGGGCGTAAAGAGCCAGGTTGCCTTTGTGGTTTCCGTATCCGGCGTTAGGCCGGCGTCCTTCCATGAAAGGGTTCCCTCTACCTCGTTAAAGGTATCCTTCTCCACAAAGACAGCCTTGGTACTGCCGGTTCCGTTCAGGGTAAGCTTGGAAAGCGTCTCCCCATATGTCAGCTCGTTGCTGCCGATGACCTTTACCTGGATTCCCGGCCTTCGTTCAATTTCAAACTGATCCGAAATTTTAACTTTCAGTTCATACTTTACGGTCGCGTAGTTCTGCATCTCAACATAAGCACTAAGTGACGCAAATTTTCCCACATAAGAGCTGTCAAGCTTCTTCACACTGTATGTGATAACGCCGTCCTCACCCAGACTGATACCGTCAAGTATTTTCATACGGTCGCTGACATTCGGCTCTCTGTAAATGGTATCGCCTCTGTCGGCAGGCAGTTCTGCCGTTATGTCCGCCGTTGCCATCTCCGCTCCGTCTCCATAGAAATAAAGGTATCCCTTTAGCACCCATCCGGACAGCGGTGCCTTGTTAACCGTCAGCGTGCCTTCCGTGAACGTAATCTCATAGTAATCACTCTGTGCCGATCCGGTGATGGGATAAGTTCCCGCAGAGGAGGTCGTCATCGCCTCCGTGTCCAGCTGCAGGCTGCGGATAACGCTCACATCATCTCCCGGCACAAGTTGGTCTGCATAGCTTTCGTCACAGGTCAATACCGGATTTTCCTCGCCAAAGTTTTTTTCTGCATCGTTAATGGCAATCGTCAGGGGCTTTTTCGCCACCTTGGGAACCACCATGCAGGTAATGCTGTCATAGCCGTCCGCAAACTCCCCGGTGGGTGTGAAGGTCAGCTCGTATGCGGTGGTGGTTCCCACCTTGGGCAGCTCCGCCTTAGCGGCATCCGATATGCTCCATGTTCCCGTAATCTCCACGGAGCTGTCACCTGAGGCTGTCACCCTGCCGCCGCTTATAGTCATTTCCTCAACCTTCTGTCCGTAAGTACCCTCAAGCCGGGGCATCTCTGCCAGAGTGGCCTGCTGTCCATTCTCTGCTCCTGCCTCGTTCCCCGAAGCGCTTCCGCTTTCTGAGAAAACACCGCCCGCCGAGCCGGATGCATCTCCCGCGGCTGCGCGCACCGAAACAACTCCGCTGTAATCCATCACGGAGTTGAGCAGCAGCACCGACAGTACGACAGCCAACGCCCCTTTCCCCTTGTTCATAACAAACCGCATTTTTGTTTTCATTCCGAAAATTCTCCCTTTAAGCCCTTATTTGTCCGATCAAATCGTATCCGTCAGATTCCCCGTGCGGTTTGTCAGACCGCCGTCCTCATCGCGGGCAAGCTCCCTTGCCACCATGACCGCCATGGCGATCATAAGCGGCAGATATTTCCTGTCATAAACGACAAGGAATGCATTGTCAAACACGACATTTTCAATGGTAATGTCCATATTATCCATGACGGCTCCCAGCATTTCCCCGTTCAGGGTCACCCTGAAATTATGCCCGATAGAGCCGGCGTATTCCGTAAGCTCCAGCCTGCCTTCCTTGAGCTCCATGGCAAATTTGTCACGCACCAGTGTAAATTGCTTTTCAAGAACCCCGTACGGCTCTCCTCGATAGAAGAAACGGTAGGTTGCCAGCGCATGGCCGATCTCCTTTTCCATGCGGAAGATCTCATTGTCCTGCATATCATATATGTATAATTTGATCAGGGGCACCGTACCCTCCACCCGGTACACGGTGTTTCCGTCGCGATCCTGCACCTCGAAGCGCTGACCCGTCAGCTTGAAATCCTCCGTAAAAGTGTAGACCTCGGAGGGCATGCCGGTCCGGATGGGCAGCACGGCTCCGGTTTTCACAAAATATTCAAAGCTCTCCTTGAGCTCGCTCTGGCACATCAGGACATCCGCCTGATAGCAGAGATGATCCGCAACAGAGCTCCCCTCATCTTCCATGGGCGGAAACACGGGCTCGATGCGCCGCTCCTTGATCAGTCCGTCCAAAAAGGAATAGCCCAGATAACCGATGTTGCCGTCGCCGGTCAGCCAGAAGTAGAGATATTCATGCCGGCTGTTTGGCCCGAAAATCAGGGTATCGCCTCTGATCGTAGAAATCTTTCCCAGCCATGCGGAGCCCAGAGGCGTGTTTACATTCTTGAATGCTTCGTAGAACTCCCCGATTTTTCTCGGTTTGTCCATGGCGATCATGGCGGTCATATCCGTCATGGAGTTGTAGTCGCCGGGAGATCCCAGCATGAACAGGGCAATTCCCACAATAAGCACCACGGTTGCGATCGCCACGGGCGCCGTATTCCAGTTGCCCGCCACACACATCCAGACGGCGAACGCCGAAACCAGAATGCCCGCGATGCGGAATTTCCATGTCCGCCACTTTAACGCCGGAGACAGCTCCTTATTTGCATCCTTTCTTTCCTTGACCGCTTTTGCAGCCGCAGCCGCCTGCTCTCCCGCCCTCTTCACCGGCGATTTTATCCGCCAGAGCCATGCAAGGTAGCCGAAGAATGCCGCCAATGCAGCCATAACCAGCACCGTGATCACGGTATCCTCCCCGAATGCCCCCTCCGACAGATCCGATATGACGCCCACAGCTCCGATTCCAAGGCAAATAACCGACAGCCCGATCCAAACTTTCTTCATAGTCATCCTCACTTTAAAATTTTTACATAAACAGTTTTATTTTCCATTCTACATGATTTTGCCGCGTTTGTACAGCAAACTTAAGTTATGAAAAAAACACGCTTTTACCAAACTTCTGCTTGGCGCAACCGCAAAAATACGGCAGAGGAAGGTTCGCTCTGCCGTACTTCTTGATACATGCATCTTAAATTCTGTTGTAATTGATCAGGCAGCCCTTCAGGATGATCTGTCTCTCCTCATCCGTCAGCTCACCCAGCCGCAGCGTGAAGGGCTTCAATCCGTCCTTGTTCACAGCATAGGCGGAAATCACTTCTGTTTTCTCCTCCACAGCCTTCTTGATATCCGGCAGGAAAAGATAATCCAGATTATGGAACGGCAGCTCGCCCTCCTCAATCAGGAAGGGAAGCATTCCCCAGTTGATCAGGTTGGAGCGGTAACGCTTGGTTGCATACTCGTTGGCGATGTTTGCCCAGCCGCCCAACACCTTCTGACAGGACGCCGCCTGCTCGCGGGCGGAACCGTCACCCGGCTTCACCGCGAAGATTGTGGAGCCGAAGCCTGTATTTACATGGCTGACGGTCGGATATGCCGCCTTGATCACCGGCATGATCTCCTTTAACTGAGGCACTGCCTCACAGGGATGTCCGCCTGCCATTCTCTCCTTCTCCGCCTTCTGGATTTCCTTTGCGCGGCCCACATACCGGGGATCCTTGCGGCTTAAGGCAAATTCCGCAAGTCCCAGCGGGTTGGAGCGGTAGGAAGAAGTCTCACCGGAGGGAATCAATTCATCTGTGGTAGTCACGGGATCATGGATCTCCGATACGACCTGCAATACCAGATTTTCGGGCAGCGCTCCCATAGCGGGCCAGTCCTTGATGTTCGGGCCGAACTGGATCTCCACGGAAGGATCCGCCACACCGTGGCTGTCAAATACGCGGTTCGCGTAAATATTGCTGTCGAAATGATACTGATAACGGTTCAGCGTGCCGTCAAACTCCGTTGCCGGCGTCAGCACACCCTTGTTGGCAGCCGTTGCCGCGATGGAACGAGCATCCATCAATGCCACCGAGGAAATCTGGCCGTTCTGCAGCTTTGAGCCCTCCCTGTTCGGGAAATTTCTGGTGGAATGTCTGATACTGAAAGCGTTGTTTGCAGGCGTGTCTCCCGCTCCGAAGCAGGGGCCGCAGAACGCCGTCTTCATAACCGCACCGGTCTCCAGAATAGTCGCCGCACAGCCGTTCCTGATCAATTCCATATACACGGGCATGGAGGCAGGATATACGCTCAGGGTAAATCCGTCGGAGCCGATGTAGGTTCCCTTCAGAATGTCGGCTGCCGCACAGATATTTTCAAATCCGCCGCCCGCACAGCCTGCTATGATTCCCTGATCCACCATGAATTTTCCGTTCTTCACTTTATTTTTCAGCTTGAACTCAACCGCGCCGTCCAGACTTACCTGTGCGCGCTTTTCGGTCTCATCCAGAATATCCATGAGGTTTGCGTTCAGCTCCTCGATGGTGTAGGTGTTGCTGGGGTGGAACGGCATGGCGATCATGGGACGGATCTTGTCAAGCTCCACCTTGATCATGCCGTCATAGTAAGCCACCTTGCCCGGCTTCAATTCCTTGTAGTCCGCTTTTCTGCCGTGCACCTCGTAGAAGCTCTCCACCTCCGGGTCAGTCTGCCAGATGGAGGACAGGCAGGTGGTCTCGGTGGTCATTACATCCACGCCGATACGGAAGTCCGTACTCAGGGACGCCACGCCGGGGCCTACAAATTCCATTACTTTATTTTTCACATAGCCGTTCTTGAACACCGCACCGATGATGGCGAGCGCTACATCCTGCGGTCCCACGCCCTTTACGGGCTCTCCGGTCAGGTATACGCCGACCACGCCCGGCATGCTGATGTCATAGGTCTGCTGCAAAAGCTGCTTTACCAGCTCCGGTCCACCCTCGCCCACTGCCATGGTTCCCAGTGCGCCGTAGCGTGTGTGGGAATCGGAGCCGAGAATCATGCCGCCGCCGCATGCCAGCATCTCCCTTGCAAACTGGTGGATGACTGCCTGATGAGGGGGTACATAGACACCGCCGTATTTCTTTGCACAGGTCAGACCAAACATGTGGTCATCCTCGTTGATGGTGCCGCCCACCGCACAGAGTGAGTTGTGGCAGTTGGTCAGCACATAGGGCATGGGGAATTTCTCCAGTCCCGATGCGCGCGCCGTCTGGATAATACCCACAAAGGTAATATCATGGCTGGTGAGCTTGTCAAACTTTATTTTCAGCTTGTCCATACTGCCGGAGGTATTGTGGCTCTCCAGAATACCGTAGGCTATGGTCTGCTTTGCCGCCTCTTCCCTGCTGACCTTCTCTCCCGTCAGCTTTTCGATCGCCTGCTGTGCCTCTCCGTCGTCGGCAATCACTTCCCTGCCGTCTGCCAGATACGCGCCGCCCTGCAATAATTCTATCATGGTGCTCCTCCCGTCTGCATTCTCATTTTCTTCCGAACAATCACAGTTATTATACTGGAAAGCGCATGTTTATGCAATCATTTTATAGATATGCGCCGCTTTCCGGTGCGGTAATACACAAAGCGGCACAGATTCCAGATCAGGACAAACACCCATGTAACCGGCACCAGCCCTATGCCAAAGAGCGCATATTCGATGCCCTTCCTTCTTCATCTCTATCCCTCCCGATCATTCTGTATTTCACAGGCATCATAAGCATGGCTGAAATGACACCGTCCGGGAAACCCTTGTGATTCTGACCCGCATGACCGGCTGAGAGGAATCCGATATTTACGACCCTGATCTGCGGTGATCCGCGTTAAAGTCATCGTATACTTTCGTTCTGTATCGGTTGGCGCCACACATTCCCTGCCTATGGCGATTTCCGCCTTACAAATTCCTCATTGTATCCCGGCAGAAAAAATTTATTGTTCAGATCCCAATTTTCATCAAAAGGGAGGCAAAAAAACAGCTTTTTTCATGCGAATTGTATCTCTGTGAAAAAAGTGTTTCACCGGATCCCACAAATCAGAAAAAATTGGGATCCAAACCGAAGAAATTTTCTTCCCGGATACAATCCCGCCGAAAAAGGCACTTTGAGACACGCTCTTTTGTAAGAATTGGGATCTGGGCAATCAAAAAAAGTTACAGGGATACAATTTGAGGTTACGGGGAGTGCTCCCGGCAAACCGCTACGGGCGAACGCCGAAATGCTGCATGATGAAATCATGAAAAAGCGCCCGAACCCGCATTTGCCGGTTCAGGCGCTTGTTCTGTCTGGTATTATTCTATTTTATAGGGTGACTTTGTCGAGATGCCAGATTTCATCCACATATTCCTGAATGGTTCTGTCGGAGGTGAACTTGCCGGCGCTTGCCATATTGATGATGGCGCTCTTTGCCCAGCCGCTCTCGTCCCTGTAGGCAGCCTCCACCTTCTTCTGCGCCTCGGCATAGGGCTTGAAGTCCTTCAGAATGAAGTAGGTATCTGCCTTTGCCGTGCTCTGCGTATTCAGAAGTGAATTGTAGAGCGGGCGGAACAGCTCGGGATCCTGCGGTGCATACGTGCCGTTGATCAACTGCATCAGCACCTTGCGGATATCCTGATCGTTGTTGAAGATGTCCATGGGGTTGTAGCCGCCGTAGTTCTCGTACTGGATAACCTCCTGCGCCGTAAGACCGAAGATGAAAGCATTCTCCTCTCCCACCTCTTCCACGATCTCCACATTCGCTCCGTCCATGGTTCCCAGCGTAAGGGCGCCGTTTAACATGAACTTCATGTTGCCGGTACCGGAAGCCTCCTTGCTGGCTGTGGAAATCTGCTCGGAAACATCAGCCGCAGCAAAGATGATCTCTGCGTTGGACACGCGGTAGTTTTCGATGAACACCACCTTCAGCTTTCCGCCGATGGATTCGTCATTGTTGACCACATCCGCAACGGAGTTGATCAGCTTGATGGTCAGCTTTGCATTGCGGTAGCCTGCTGCCGCCTTTGCACCGAAAATGAAGGTACGGGGATAGAAATCCATCTCCGGATGCTCCTTCAGCTCATTGTAAAGGTACATTACATGAAGAATATTCAAAAGCTGACGCTTGTATTCGTGAAGTCTCTTTACCTGCACATCAAAGATGGAACGGGGATCAACCTCGATGCCGTTGTGCTCGGAAATATACTGAGCCAGACGGATCTTGTTGCGGTACTTGATATTCATAAACTCCTGCTGTGCCTTCTCGTCCTCCGCATAGATCTTCATCTTTGCGATGTGAGGCAGATTGGTGATCCACTCGTCTCCGATATGCTCCGTCACCCAGTCTGCAAGCAGTGGGTTGCCATGCAGGAGGAATCTTCTCTGTGTGATGCCGTTAGTCTTGTTGTTGAACTTTTGAGGCATCATTTCGTAGAAATCCTTCAGTTCCTGCTTCTCCAGGATCTCTGTATGCAGTCTTGCCACACCGTTTACGGAATAGCCTGCCACGATTGCCAGACGCGCCATGTGTACCTGTCCGTCGTACACGACCGCCATCTTACGGATCTTCTCCTGATTGCCGGGATACTGCTTCTCTACCTGCTGTAAGAAACGGCGGTTGATCTCTTCCACGATCTGGTAAATACGGGGCAGCAGACGGGAGAACAGCTCGATGGGCCATTTCTCCAGAGCCTCCGCCATGATCGTGTGGTTGGTATAAGCGCAGGTCTTGGTGGTGACATCCCATGCCTCATCCCACTCCAGATCGTAATCATCCATCAGAATACGCATCAGCTCAGGAATTGCCACCGTAGGGTGCGTATCGTTCAACTGGAAGGTTGCCTTCTCGTAGAACTTGCGGATATCGTCATGCTTGCGCATGTATTTGTCCACCGCTTCCTGTACGGATGCGGAAATGAAGAAGTACTGCTGCTTTAAGCGCAGCTCCTTGCCTGCATAGTGGTTATCGTTGGGGTAGAGCACCTCCACGATATTTCTTGCCAGATTCTGCTGCTCCACCGCCTTCTGGTAGTCGCCCTTGTCAAAGGAATCGAGCTGGAAGCACTCGATCGGCTCCGCATCCCAGATGCGCAGTGTGTTCACAATGCCGTTGCCGTAGCCCACGATGGGGAGGTCAAACGGAATCGCCTTCACGGACTGATAGCCCTCCTGGAAGAAGTGATTTCTGCCATTTTCATCCGTGCGCACATTTACATAACCGCCAAACTTGACGATCTTTGCGTACTCGGGGCGGCGCAGCTCAAACGGATTGCCGTTCTCCAGCCAGTTGTCGGGAACCTCCACCTGATAGCCGTCGCGGATCTCCTGCTTGAACATACCGTAACGGTAACGGATGCCGCAGCCGTATGCCGGGTAGCCCAGAGTTGCAAGGGAATCAAGGAAGCATGCCGCAAGACGTCCCAGGCCGCCGTTACCCAGTGCTGCGTCCGGCTCCATGTCCTCGATCACATTCAGATCCAGTCCCAGCTCTTCAAGCGCTTCCTTCACGGGCTTATATGCCTGTAAGTTGATCAGGTTGTTGCCAAGGGCTCTTCCCATCAGAAACTCCATGGAAAGATAGTACACCATCTTGGGATCTTCTTTGTCGTATGCCTGCTGGGTGTCCATCCAGTGATCTACGATGATATCCTTTGCTGCATAGCACACCGCCTGAAATACCTGCTGCGGCGTCGCCTCCTCCAGCGTTTTCCGGTACAACGTTTTTATATTATACAGGACACTTCTCTTAAACATTTCTTTGTCAAACTTGTTTGTGCGTTTCACCATGCCTTTGTCCTCCTTCAACGTCAGCCCGCGGCTGCAGTTTGTATTATACACTCTCTGTCAGACTCTTTCCACAGAAATCGTAACATTTTCCCCATTTACATTCCATTCTTTGGAAACGCCAAAGCCTGCATCAGCCTGCATATCGTCCGCCAGAACCTTTGCCATAATGCTGTCCTTGTGTGTCATGGCGATGTCTGCAATCTTTTCATTTCCCGCAAAGCCCACGCGGATGTGATCGGTGACTTCAAAGTCCGCGTCCTTACGCATGGTCTGGATCTTGCTGATCACTTCCAGCACAAAGCCTTCCTCGATCAGCTCCGGCGTCAGATTGGTATCCAGCACGACCGTCATGGTGTTGTCCGCTTCCGTCACATAGCCTTCCTTCTGGGTCATTTCGATCAGAAGATCCTCCTCCGTCAGGGAAACCTCCGTATCTCCCACCATGAATTTCAGTACTCCGGTGGATTTCAGTTCATCCATGGCCGCATTTCCGTCCAGTGCTGCCAGCGTCTTCTGGATGCCGCCCAACTGCTTGCCGTACTTGGGACCGACAGTGCGAAGCTGGGGCTTGAAGGTGTAGGAGGTAAATTCCCTCACATCATCCGTAAACACTACCTTCTTCACATTCAGCTCATCCTCTATGATCTCCTTGTAGAAATCGGTGAGCTCCCTGTCCGCCTTGATAAACATGGTACTAATGGGCTGGCGGTTCTTGATGTTTGCCGTATTTCTGCAGGCGCGTCCCATCACAACAGCCTTGAGTACCAGATCCATGTCCTCCTCAAGCTTCTTGTCGTCAAATGTAGGATCCGCCACCGGGAACTCGCACAGATGAATGCTTTCCGGCGCGTTCTGATCCACGCTGCGAACCAGATTCTGGTAGATTTCCTCCGTCATGAACGGAACCATGGGAGCTGCCGCCTTGCAGATTGTCACCAGAGCGGTATACAGCGTCATGTACGCATTGATCTTATCCTGCTCCATGCCCTTCGCCCAGAAACGCTCGCGGCTTCTTCTCACATACCAGTTGCTCATATCATCCACAAATTCCTGCAGGGCTCTTGCAGCCTCGGGGATTCTGTAGTTATTCAGATTGTCGTCCACCGCCGTCACAACCGTGTTCAGCTTGGAGAGCAGCCATTTGTCCATCACAGCCAGCTTGTCGTACTCCAGCTTATACTTGGAAGCGTCAAAATTGTCGATGTTGGCGTACAGCACAAAGAACGCATAGGTGTTCCAGAGCGTGCCCATAAACTTGCGCTGTCCCTCCTGCACTGCCTTTCCGTGGAAGCGGTTCGGCAGCCACGGTGCGGAATTGATATAGAAATACCAGCGGATTGCATCTGCGCCGTAGGTGTTGAGCGCGTCAAACGGATCCACCGCATTTCCCTTGCTCTTGCTCATCTTCTGGCCATTCTCATCCTGCACATGTCCCAGAACGATTACGTTCTGATAAGGAGCCTTGTTGAAAAGGAGCGTGGACTCCGCCAACAGGGAGTAGAACCAGCCTCTGGTCTGATCCACTGCCTCCGAGATAAACTGCGCCGGGAACTGCTGCTCAAACAGCTCCTTGTTCTCGAAAGGATAATGATGCTGTGCAAAAGGCATGGCACCGGAATCAAACCAGCAGTCGATCACCTCCGGTACACGGTGCATTTCGCCGCCGCACTTCGGACACTTCAATGTCACCGCATCAATGTACGGTCTGTGCAGCTCTACCTTGGCATTCTCCGGGTTGCCGCTCATCTCGGCAAGCTCTGCGCGGCTGCCCACACTGTGCTGATAACCGCAGGAGCACTCCCAGATATTCAACGGCGTACCCCAGTAACGGTTTCTGGAAATTGCCCAGTCCTGCACATTTTCCAGCCAGTCGCCGAAACGTCCCTTGCCGATGGACTCGGGAATCCAGTTGATGGTATTGTTGTTGCGGATCAGATCATCCTTCACCGCGGTCATTTTGATATACCAGGATTCACGCGCATAGTAGATCAGCGGTGTATCGCAGCGCCAGCAGTGCGGGTAGCTGTGCTCAAACTTCGGCGCATCATACAGAAGTCCCTTTGCGTCCAGATCCTTCAGTACCATGGGATCCGCTTTCTTGACAAACACGCCCGCATACGGAGTTTCCGCCGTCATTTCACCCTTGCCGTCCACCAGCTGCACGAACGGAAGGTCGTAAATTCTTCCAACCTTGGCATCATCCTCACCGAAGGCAGGCGCAATGTGAACCACGCCGGTACCGTCCGTAAGAGTGACATATGTGTCACATACTACATAGTATGCTTTCTTATTCTGTTTCTTGCAGATATCCACCGCACAGTCAAACAGCGGTTCATATTCCCTGTACTCCAGATCCCTGCCGCTCATGGTCTCCAGCACTTCGTATGCCTTCACACCGTTCTCTTTGTCGGCAAGTCTGCCCAGAACCGTATCCAGAAGCGCTTCCGCCATGTAATAGGTGTAGCCGTCCGCCGCCTTCACCTTTGCATAGGTCTCGTTGGGGTTCACGCAGAGCGCCACGTTGGAGGGCAGTGTCCACGGCGTGGTCGTCCATGCCAGAATGTAGGCATCCTCGTCCTTTACCTTGAAACGTGCGATTGCGGAACGCTCCTTCACATCCTTATAGCCCTGTGCCACCTCCTGAGAAGAAAGCGGGGTTCCGCAGCGCGGGCAGTACGGCACGATCTTGAAGCCCTTGTAGAGCAGTCCCTTGTTCCAGATCTCTTTGAGTGCCCACCACTCGGACTCGATGAAGTCATCGTGATAAGTCACGTAGGGATTATCCATGTCTGCCCAGAAGCCTACCGTGCCGGAGAAATCCTCCCACATGCCCTTGTACTTCCAGACGCTCTCCTTACATTTCTTAATAAAAGGCTCAAGCCCATATTCCTCAATCTGCTCTTTGCCGTCCAGACCGAGCAGCTTCTCCACTTCGATCTCCACGGGCAGTCCGTGCGTGTCCCAGCCAGCCTTGCGAGGAACCATATAGCCCTTCATGGTACGGTATCTGGGAATCATGTCCTTGATGACACGGGTCAGCACATGTCCGATATGCGGTTTTCCGTTGGCAGTAGGCGGTCCGTCATAAAAGGTGTAGGTCGGCCCCTGCTTGCGGCTCTCCATACTCTTCTCAAAGATATGGTTGTCCTTCCAGAACTGCTCTACCTGTTTTTCTCTCTCCACAAAGTTAAGATCTGTTGATACTTTCTGGTACATACTGTTCTCCCTTTCCTGTCATGCATTTTTTAGTAAACAAAAAAAGACCCCGTCCGCAAAAGGACAAGGTCAAAAAACCAAGCTACCACCTGTTACAGCGCACGCTCCCGCGGCGTTCAAGCTCCGCGAAAGAAATACGGCTCCCTTTAACGGTGGGATTCCGTCCCGGACTACTCGGCGCATCCCTTTTGTCCGTGCAACTCGGGAGTGATCTTCATCTTCTCCCTACTCGCACCGGTCTTGCACCGTCACCGGCTCGCTCTGCCTTTCAGAAATCGACTACTGTCTCCGTCATGGTCTTTTCCTATAATTTCCCTCATTATAAAACTACTTTCTCCGATTTGTCAATGGAATCCACGCGTCTCGGTATCTTTTTGTTGTGAATATGAAAAAAAAGCAGTATAATGTATTATATCTGTAAATCTGTAAAAGGGGGGGATTACATGAAGGCATCTGCGTCAAAGGGACAACTGTATCGTTCTCTGCATGCACTGAGCATTGTGCCATTGCTGGTCTTAGGGCTTACGCTTGCCCTGTTCAGTTACCACACTGTCCGGAAAACCATGATCGCAGATGTGCAGGTCGAGCTGAAGAACACCGTAAATTCTGTGATTCTGACCTATGATCTGATGTACCCCGGCGACTATCATTTAGAGGGCGTGGATCAGTATGTTCTTTTGAAAGGTACACAGCCTCTCAACGGCGATTTCGACATCATTGACCGGGTGAAAGCAGATACCGGTGCTGAAATCACCATCTTCTATCAGGACACCCGTGTGCTCACCACCATCTGTAACAGCGCGGGCAGCCGTATCATCGGCACCGGCAGCAACACCATTATCGTGCGCGATGTGATTGTGGAAAAACAACCCCATTTCTATACCAACACGGAAATCGACGGCATTCCTTATTTTGCCTACTACGCCCCGCTTTTTAACAGCGACGGCTCCGTGGCCGGCATGGTCTATGCGGGAAAGCCCTGCTCCATTGTAAACAAGACGGTCATGTCCGTGGTACTTCCTGTGCTGTTCATTGCGTTAATCAGCATCTGTGTTGCCAGCGTGATCGTTTCCTCCTACACCAACAAGCTTCTCGGTGCATTGCAGAAAATCCGCACATTCCTGTCGAAGGTTTCCACCGGAAATCTGGCGGCGGAGCTGGACAGCGGCGTATTGCAGCGCGGGGACGAGCTCAGTGAAATGGCGTATTCCGCACTCTACATGCAGCGCTCCCTGCGCACTCTGGTGGAGCAGGACACCCTGACCGAGCTCAACAACCGCCGTTTTGCGGACAAGCACCTGCGGCAGACCCAGATGTATGCAAACACCCACGGCACCGGCTATGTGGTTGCCATCGGCGATATTGATTTCTTTAAATCTGTCAACGATACCTATGGGCATGAGTGCGGTGATCTTGTGCTGAAAAAAATTGCCGGCTTACTGAAGAAAAATATGCTCGGAAAGGGCTTTGTGGCGCGTTGGGGCGGCGAGGAGTTTCTGTTTGTCTATGACAACTGCACGTTGTCCGCCGCCCGCGCAGACATGGAGCTTCTGCTGGACGAGATCCGCAGCCTGCCGATCAGCTATGACGATCAGGAGATCCGGATCTCCATGACCTTCGGCCTTGCCGAGGGCGGCATCGGCACCAATGTCAAGGATCTGCTCCAGCTTGCCGACACGCACCTCTATGCGGGCAAGAGCAACGGCAGAAATCAGATTGTGTGGGAGTGATCCATTTCTATTTTGGCGATCTGATCTATGGCATACAGCGGCAGATTGACAAGCCACTCCTCTTTTTTGTAGTCCGCCATGGACGTCCGCACGGAAACCTCGGGAGAAAATTTTTCCCGGTAGGTTTTCAGGCTCTTGGCTTTCAGATTCACCTCTGCCTTCACTTCAACCGGAACGATCTGCCCGCCGGTGTCAACGATAAAGTCAATCTCACAGGAACCCCTGTCATTGGTATAATAGTAAACAGACAAATTTTCCACCGTTTTTAACTGCTGGCAGACATACTGCTCCGTAAGCGCACCCTTGAACTCCGTAAAAAGATCATTGCCGTCAAGCAAAGTGCGCTGGTGAAGCCCTGTCATGCAGCCGAGCAGTCCCACATCTACCACAAACAGCTTGAACGCCTTCAAATCTTCATACGCCTTCAGCGGAATGCCCGCAGCATTTACGCGGCTGACCCTGTGAACAAGCCCACAGTCACTAAGCCACATAATTGCCGTTTCATAGTCCTTCGCACGGGCGCCTTCGCGAATCAGACCATAGATAAACTTTTTGTTTTCTTTTGCCAACTGGGAAGGAATGCTGTTCCACAGCATACGAAGCCGCGGGACAATCTCATTTGGCGCATGCTTGGAGAAATCCTGTTCATATGCCGCAAGAATCCGCTCCTGAATTTCCCGCACCTCGTTAAAGTCTTTATTCTCCGCAAAATTCTGCACCGCTTCCGGCATACCACCCACAAAGTAATAGTGCTTCAAAGCATCAATATACGTTTGCTTAAAGCTTGTAATCATTTGGAAGTCACGTTGATCGAGCAGTTCTGAAAAACGTTCCTTACCGGTTGCCATCAGAAACTCCTTGAAGGAAAGCGGATAAAGCTTTAAAAAATCCACCTTACCCACAGGAAACGAAGTGCCGTGATGCAATGCGATTCCAAGTAAAGACCCCGCACATACAATATGGTACTGCGGTGCATTTTCGCAAAAATATTTAAGGGAGGTCAGTGCTCTCGGAACCTCCTGCACCTCATCAAAAATCAGCAAAGAATTTTCGGGGTCAATTTTGTGGTCGGCATACAACTCCAACCCCATAATCAAGCGGTTCGTATCCAAATCAGAAGAGAACAACTCCGCCATTCTGGAATTAGAGTCAAAATTGATGTATACGGTATCCGCATACGCCTGTTTTCCAAATTCCTTCATCAGCCAAGTCTTACCCACCTGACGGGCTCCTTCAATGATCAAAGGCTTACGATGTTTGCTTTCTTTCCATTTCAAAAGCTTTTCCATAGCAATCCGGTACATATATGCACCTCCGTTATTATAATGCAAGTATAGTACGTAATTACAAAAAATGCAACGAATAATTGTGTTGTGTCAACACTTTTTACAATGTAAAAAGGTATAACTAAAAAGCAAGCAATGCCCGGTAACCCAACCAAGTATCGCTTGCCCATTGTTTTGTGCCCTCTGTCACGCCAAAATCCTACTTTACTGTTCCATCTGTCTGCCCAGGAAACCTGCTGCCGACAGGATCAGCTTTGATTCCACTTCACCAAGCCTTGTCTTTGCATCGCTTTCTAACAGTACCACCGCCCCGATCACATCGCCTTCGCAGATGATGGGCGTCAGAGCCTCCTGTTCATAGCTGTCCGCTTCTTCCCCCGTCACCGGGATAAAGTTCTTGTCCCCTTTTGCCGCAATGACGGTCTCACGGTTTGCAATCTTCTCTTCCAGCTCCTTGCTGATGCTTTTCCCTAAGAATTGCCGGAAGCCTCCGCTGACCGCGATGAACTGATCCCTGTCCGCAATCAACGCCGCATGCCCCGAAACCTGCGCCATGCTTTCCGCATACTGCTTTGCAAAAGTTGTCATTTCTCCTATGGGAGAATATTTTTTCAAAATGATCTGGCCCTCGCGATCCGTAAAGATCTCCAACGGATCCGATTCCCTGATCCGCAGGGTTCTTCTGATTTCCTTCGGTATTACAATACGCCCCAAATCGTCAATCCGGCGTACAATTCCTGTTGCTTTCATAGTTCCTCCTTGTTCTCCTACATGCTTTTCCATATTTGTACTGTACGGGTAGTATGTGGAAAACGCGGGGGATTTATTCTTGCCTTCCGTACCATTTGTGCGGACAGCCTGCACAAATGATATCTAGTTGAACACTTTCTTCAGCACCTCGATAACTTCTTCGTTCTTTAATTCATAATTTTTCAAAGAATTAATGTCAAAAGGCTCTTTCTCCAAAGACGTAATAAAAGTATCCATATCTGTTTTTACCGATATGGGAAGATTCGTAACACCTTCAAGCATCAGCTCCGATACAATTCTCAATACATCTTTCTTGTGTTCCTCTGTTTTAAATCAAGATACGCTTTTGCCTTGAATAAAATCAAATACTCCGGTCGAAGAACCGAAAGCCCATTTGCAACGATCTTTCCATCCAGCAATATCCTGTAATAATCGTCATCGAGCAAAATAGCTGACAGACTTGATACAGTATCGTCAATATGTACCGGGGTGATTCCCACCATTTCCCGCAGTTCAAAACCGCTTCTGCAAAACAGCTCTATCATTTTGGGATAAGAATCATCTTCCGGCTTATCAAATCTGTAAAACTGTGGCTTTTCTCCGTTTGTTGCTTTATTTCTGTAACCTCCGTCCCGGATAAATTCCCAGAATTTCTCCCCAAACGCAGGCGTCAGAGCTTCCACTATCAACACTACATCCAAATCCCTGAATAATGTCTCATTACTCTCAAACACAATATCACAGGCTGCGCCGCCTATGAGCACATATTGATTTTCATATCCTTCAAAATACCTTCTGAATGTCTCTAACCCTCTTACCATACATACCCATTCATCATATCGTTTACAGATAGATTTACTCTTTCGTCCTGTTTCTCCGCCTCCGTGAGTGACAAAACTACACTGATCGGATCTTCCACTGCGGTATCTGTAAAGTCAATGAAGTATCCCAATTCCAAAACTACACATCCAATTTCTTCTCCCGGGTGAACATGTTTCATTTTTTTCACCCCGGCACACACGATTTCTTTTTTGGTAACAGCGTAGGTCGGATAGGGATTGTCTGATAGCAGTGAATACTCGCATAATGCAGATATGCCGGCTTTTTTCTCTAAATGCAGATCATCCTGCAATTCTTATCTTGCGATAACCGGATTTCTTAAAACGGGCTGTATGTCGACCCATAATTTTTTAATGTCTGTCGCAACTGTAATTGCTCTTGCCTTCCCCTTCATACACATAATATCCACATTCAGATATTCTATTTCATCAAAGCATCTGCTGACTGACATCTTTGAAACTTCAAGCTTAGCCGCAGCTTCCGATACGGTTACCCCTTTCCATTTTTCATATATTGCAACCAGTATCAGTTTCTGCGTCAGGTAAGAAATGAGATGAACCGGCGCAATATCCCGCTCGCCCGCATCAGACAATAACACACCTATAAACGGTAAATATACCTGCTTTTCCTTAAGTACAAACGGGATTCCCTCCTCCAGCAATTTTTCCTTGATGTAAAAAGTGGTCTTGTTCAAGAAAACAGCACAATTTAATCCCGCACACTTTTCGATTCTGGCATGATCCCTTCTAAGCATTACCAGACCTACATCCTGCTTGGGCTGCATCGCTATCCAAGGAAACCCATCGGTTTCAACATCAAAAAAGGTATATCTTCCCTGATAAACCAATGGCAGTTTTTCGCTGAGATCTTCCGTTTCTCTAACAGAAACACTCCGGCGCAATGTTTGTTCTAAAAATTCCTTCATAATATCCCCTTTTATATTTGTAACTTTTTTTATGTTACAAATATAAAATGTTACATTTGAATAACAAAATCAAATACAAGGCCAGTTTGCCGTTGCTCCAGAATCAGAATCCAAGCGTATCGTTTACCAGAATCACATGCATTCTGTCCGTATGTCTGGAATACCTCGTAATCAGAAACTGACAGCAGATCGTGTCCGCAGACTTGCAGTCAAAGCACTTTCCGGTCTCTTTACAGGGCGTTTTTACGTCAAATCGCTGCGCATTCATGGGGGCTGCGACATTTCTGGCGCGCTTCATGGCACTGTCCAGATCCGCACATACCTTATTCATACCCACAATAAAAATCACCTTTTTGGGCCCCTGCGCGATGCAGGAGACACGGTTGGAATTGCCGTCGATATTGACCATGATACCGTCATTTGTCATAGCATTGGCACTGGAAAGAAAAATATCCGCATCATACGCCGCCATCAATCCTGCCCTCGGATCCATTTTGGAGCGGTCGATATAATGATAATTCCCGTTCTCCAGAGCCTCCGTCAGACCGATTTCCTTTGCACTCAGGCATCCGCCCATGGCAATGCTGCTTCCTTCCGGAATCAGTTGAAGCGCCTGTTTCAGGGCTGCCTCCTTATCTTCCGCATAATAGCCCGAAATGTTGCGGGACTGCAATCCCTTGATCACCGTTTTCGCCAACAGTTCATTTCGTTTCCTGACATTTTCATCCATCTTTTTCTCCATTTCTGCGCACGTCTTTTGCGCATAGCGAGTTTTCTGCAAAATTTTATAGGCATACACCGGCTATTTCATTCCCTCCCGGATCCACTTTGCGATATTGGAAAAATCGATGGCAAGCGCGCCATCGTAAATACCTATGGGAACCGGCTTTTCAAAGCCGTAAATAACCGGGTAAACCTCACTTTCAAAGAAATACACCAAAAGCCTCTGCTGGGTAATGTCAACAATCCAGTATTCCCGAACCCCGGCTTCCATGTACTTTGCCAGTTTCAGCGTAAGATCCTTTTTCTTAGTGGAAGGAGAAAGCACCTCCACAAGAAAATCCGGCGCGCCGTAGATGCCAAATTGCTGAATCTTGGAAGGATCGCAGACAATGCCCACATCCGGCTGCACCATCGTTTTATCGTCGCAGTCCAACTGCACATCCACGGGGGCTATAAAAGGACGGCAGGCTCCGCCGCGCTCCATGATGAAGTTTGCAATCTGCCGGTAAATTTCCCCACCGATGGACTGGTGCCCGAATGTGGGAGCCGCCATATCATAAAAATATCCGTCAATCAGTTCGACCCGCTGGTCATCCGGCAGAGCGCGGTAATCGTCCACGGTATAACTGCCGTTACGGTCAGCCTGATAAGACATATTCTCCCGCACAGTCTGTCTCTCCGTGAAAATCTGCTCCAGAGCCTGCAGTGTATCATAACCGGGAGTCTCCGTCTCCTCCGAAAAAATCTTTTTAACCGTTTCTAACGACACGCCCGACCAATCGGCAACCTGCACATCGCTATACCCCGCTTCCCTCTTTTTCTCCCTCATTTCCTGAATTGTCATACAACCCCCCCTCCGTTCTATTTCCCGTTATAGTTTGCCTTCACATAGTCCCGGATGTCAAAATTGTCCGCCGCCGTCATACCCAGAAGCATGTTCTTGACAATCGCAGCGATGATGCCCACCATCGTGAATATGCCGCAACGCAGCATATAATTTTTGTTTTTATACAGGATCAGCATACTGTCGGAGGATCTTCCCTTCAGTTTTAATATTACCAGACCGATCAGGAACGGAATCCATGCGACCAACATAAAGATCACATAATACCCCGCGGTTCTGAGCCCCTTCACCATTTCCGCGCACGTCTTTTGCACATAGCGGATTTGTGTGGAGTGCGCGCAGACACAAATCCCGTGATTGAAAACATGATAAATTAACGTTTCATTCGTTCTATATTATACAGAATACCACAAATTTCGGAATGCATCAACATTTTGCGCAACAACTTGACAACTTATTTCCCCGGTGCTAGAATTAGTTCAAATTTGAACTAATTCTGTGGAGGCGCCATGAATCCAAGTATGGAATTTGCCCGGAAAATCTCGCTTGCCTACAATGCGGAGTGCAAGGCTCTGTGCAGGGAACTGCATCTGCCCCAGACCGCATTTGACATCCTGATGTTTCTGGCAAACAACCCCGAATACAACACAGCCCGGGACATCGTGAATGTTAGAAAAATAAAGGCAAATCTGGTTTCCGTCAATATCAGCCGCCTTGTGGAGGAAGGGTATCTCGCCAAGGAGGCGATTGCTTCGGATCACCGGAAAACCCTGCTTGTCTGCACAAAAAAAGCCGCGCCCATCATCGAAAAGGGACGGCTGCTGCAGGATGCATTTTTTCAAAAGCTGTTTCTGCACACAACGAAAAAAGAGCGGGAAACCTTCTTTCATATCATGAGAACCATGGAACAGAATCTGGATGAACTGTTAAAGGAAAACCAAAGCGGCGCCGGGCAGAAAGAATAAACGGATTCGGAAAGGAACAGATATGGAATTATTATTGACTATCATTGTAACATTTTTTGCGGGAATGGGTGCCGGACTGGGAACCGGCTTCGCGGGCATGAGCGCGGCAGCCGTAATCAGTCCCATGTTAATCACCTTTCTCGGCATGGAGCCCTATATGGCGGTCGGCATTGCGCTTTCCTCCGATGTGCTGGCAAGCGCCGTCTCCGCCTACACCTACGGCAAGAATAAAAATCTGGATGTGAAAAACGGCATGATCATGATGGTGAGCGTCCTTGCCTTCACCGTTGTGGGCAGCTATGTGGCGAGTCTGGTTCCTCCCGCCACCATGGGCAACTTCTCCGTGTTCATGACCTTTCTTCTCGGCATCAAGTTCATTGTGAAGCCGGTTATGACCACAAAGGAATCCATGCAGCAGGTTTCCCCTAAAAAGCGGGCGATCCAATCCCTGATCTGCGGTATTCTGATCGGCTTCATCTGCGGTTTCATCGGCGCAGGCGGCGGCATGATGATGCTGCTCATCCTGACGACCGTTCTCGGCTATGAGCTCAAGACCGCGGTGGGAACCAGCGTGTTCATTATGACTTTCACCGCGCTGACCGGCGCCGTATCCCACTTTGTCATAGGCGGGCTTCCCGACCTTACGGTATGCCTCCTGTGCATCTTCTTTACACTGGTGTGGGCAAGGATCGCCGCCGTATTTGCCAACAAAGCAACGCCGAAGACATTAAACCGCGCCACCGGTATCATTCTCGTGATTCTGGGAATCGTGGTGCTTCTGTTCTCCCTCACCGGCACTACCGCATAAGGTACGCCGCCGCGGACAACACCGCAAGAAAGACCAGATTGGCAGCCGTGAACAGAAGAAAATATCTCCCGCGTCTTTCGCCTGCTGCCGCAATATACTTAAAGCTGATCAGGCTTGCCATGGAGGCAATCATCGTACCGAGACCTCCCAGATTGGTTCCCACGATCAGCCCCTCAATCCGGTTTGTAAAGCCGGACAGCAGAATTGCCGCCGGCACATTGCTCATGATCTGGCTGGCGGCAACAGAGACGGCGATTTCCCGTCCCTCCGTCATTCTCATTAAAAAGTCCCGGAAGGCCGGGATTCTTCCAATATTTCCAATCAGCACAAAGAGCGCGGCAAAGGTACAGAGAAGCGCATAATCCACTTGGGAAAGAACTTTTCTGTCTCGGCATAATGTGTAGGCAAGCACGAAAGCAAAAGCAGCCCCATAGGGGATGATATGTCCCACCGCAAGCAGGCTGATCACCGCCAGTACGCCGTAAGCGATCATCCGTTCCGCACCGCCGCTCCCGCGTTTTTCTTCCGGCTCCGTCCCTTCCGAGCCTGCCGCCTTATTTATTTTCCCATCGTCTCTGCGCGAGGCACAGAAGATCCATCCCAACAGCAGTAACAGGGACAGCAGGGTGTATGGCAGCATCAGCCACACAAACTCACCCACTCCCAGACCGGACAGCCCGAACAGATACAGGTTCTGCGGATTTCCGATCGGTGTCAGCATGCTGCCCAGATTAGCGGCAATGGTCTGCATCACCACGGTTCTCAACAGCCACCTCTCTTTGATCCCGGCTTCCGCCCTTCCCATGACCGCAATGGTAAACGGCACAAAGGTAATGAGTGCCACATCATTTGTGATAACCATTGACATGAAAAAGCACAGAAGCACCAGCACCGTGACCATGCCACGCACACTGCCCGCCACAGACAGCAGTTTTTCTGCCAGCAGTTCAAAAACTCCCTGTCGTTTAAAGCCCGCCACCACCGCCATCAGGCAAAACAGAATGGCAAGGGTACGAAAATCCACATAGCCCAGATACCTGCTGTCCGGTTTCACCACAAACATAGATAGCACCGCCAAGGCAAGTGCTATCCACAATACGATTTCCTTCTTTATAAACTTCACCAATGCTCTCATTACTCTTCCTCCGAGAGGATCTCCCGCACGAGCTGCCATGCGATGCCGCCCTGCCGCAGCCGGGCGGGAGCCTGCGGAAGGGGAACCCACTGTGCCGCGTCCACTTCCCCGGAGAGCGTAAGCTCCGCCTTTTTCACGGACGCCTCAAAGCCCAACATCAGCATTTCTTTTTTCTCGTAGGGGTAGCTTCTGATATAGCGGAGGTTTTGTGCCTCCAGCCCAAGCTCTTCCCTGATCTCCCGTTTTACAGCCGACTCCGCCGACTCTCCGGGCTTCATAATGCCCGCCACACAGACCAGATTTTCCGTGGAAACATAATCCTGTCTGAGCAGCGCAATCTCGTCATATTCGTTCACCACCGCGGCAATGACGCTGGTGGTAAAGGTCTCCCAAAGAGGAATCCCGCATTTCTCACAATAGGGAAGCAGCCCTTCGTCGCCGATACTGCGCTCCGTCAGTTTACCTCCGCAGTGCGGGCAGTAGGTGAACCTCATCTGAAAGCCTCCTCCTCGTCTTGCAGATGCTTCTCCACATACTGCATGATGTAGTAGTTGTCCTCCGGCATCTGGCAGCCCACAATATAGAGCCCGTTGTCGTTGGAGCAGCGGATCACGCGGCCCTCCATCACATTGTGCTTGGGCATCTCAAAATCACGGATCTCCACCGTCAGCTCCTGTCCCTTGCTCTCCGCAAAGGCAGGCTCTTTACTTAAAAACGCAAAGCCGTTTGCACTGATATTGTCAAGCTGCGCCTCATAGACGGCACCGCCCTTCTTCATGGTGATCACGCAGGAATTTGTGATGTCAAGACGGGGATATCTTCTCCGGTTGTTGATCCGGGGTCTTGAAGTGATGCGCAGTCTGACCGTGCCGGGCTCCTCCTCGCCGGGAATCGCCTCAGCCTTATCCCAGCAGTACAAAATATTGCCTGCCGTGACCTGCAGCCTGCAGAAAGCAGGCTTTCTCAGCGTCAGAGTCTCCGGAAGTGAAATCACAAGGCCATCGGACAGACAGCGGATAATCTCACCAAAATGCTCGTCCTCGTCCCGCTCTCCAAAACAGAGCGCCGCTTTCATTCCCGCGGACAAATCCTCCAGTCCCATGAAGCCGCCGATTCCCAGCTCACACATCAACGCCTCGACCACATCCTCAATCTTGTTGATGTTATCCGAGGTCTCCTCATATTTGCTGCGCATCTTGTCGCTGGTCTCATCCGCGTGGGTGATACAGAGCGTCATGGTCGTCACGATGTTGGACACGTCCTCCATATTCTCCACGAGCTGCCTGTTGGAGTGTTCCACTTCCTTGATGGCGGAATCCACCGCCTGAATATTGTCCTCAAGCTGTGCGGAATCCGAAGTGATCTGCTCGATATTGCCCCTGGTCTGCGTCACCTTCTCCAGCGTAATCTGGATCAGTTTCAGCGTCTCCTCCATGGAGGCGGTCATTTCTCCGGAGGTACTCTCCAGTCTTGTCAGTGCCTCCCTGATCTGTCCGGAGGAGGACTTTGTCTCGGAGCTTAAGGTGCGGATCTGCTCGGCAACCACCGCAAAGCCGCTGCCAGCCTCCCCCGCTCTCGCCGCCTCGATGGAAGCGTTCAAAGCCAGAAGGTTTGTCTGGCTGCTGATCTTCTCAATGGTTCCCGTCTCCTGTTTCACGCGCTCAAATTCATGCACAAAGTTCTGCAACACGCTCTCCACCTGTTCGGACAGACGGGACATGGTGCTGGCGGTTTCCAAAAGACTGTTCAGATCCACCGCACTTGTGCGCGCATGCTCCCCGGACGCCCCGGTCAGGCTTACCATCTGGTCGATCATGGCTGCCACATGCTCCACCTGTGCACGGATGTCCGCGGTCATGTCCTTGGAGGACGCGGTGCGATCCTGTAACTGCACATTGTTTCCGGTAAGCTCCCGCATGCCGAGCATGACGATGTCGGAGCCGTGTTTATTCTCAGCGGCCAGCTCCCGCACCACATTGATGCCTTCCGACACGGTATTGCTGGAATCCTTTACCTGTTCCACGGTGGTGATCACACGCTGGAGATCCGCCTTGATGCTGTCCATCATGGCGCCGTCCGACTCATTCAGATGCCGGATCGCCATCACGTAGCAGATATAGCAGAGAATGATACAGGAGAGCTGGAGCTGATAGTTTTTCAGATCGGACGCGGCATTGAAGCCCGCCATATACCGATAGACCGCTGTTCCCACGATCATCAGGGAGTTGGCGATGCCGCAGCGGATCATGAATTTCTTGTTCTTGTAGATCACCAGAAGGCTCGTGACCGGCAGTATGTAGGTAAACGCAATGGGGGAATCCGAGGTACAGACCACGAAGGTGTAAAAGATTCCGTAGCCGAAAGCAAGGTTTTCACGGTACAGCTCCGTCTCCCAGCCCTTGACGCGCAGAAGGATCTCGCCCATGATCAGGGGCAGCCAGCACAGCATCACGAACACAAGGTAGAGCATGGGCGCATACAGACCGCTCGCCGCATCCGAACCGTAATTCGCCGTCAGGAGAATCGCAAAAATAATCCAGATCCTGCGCGCCTTCCGGTTTGCTTTTTCTTTGAAAACTTTTTCATCATAGCTCATTTCCAGATTCTCCTTCTCTATTGGTATTCCCGGAAGAAACGGAGCATCCTGTCAACGACCTCCGTACTCTCCTCCATGTAGGGTTCATATACGCTGAATGCATGCACCAGCCCGTCTTTGTCCGAAAACCGTAAAAGCCGGTGGGGTGTCCCCTGTGCAGAAAGAGATTTTTCTGTATCTCCACACCCTCCGGGTAGGTATATTTTTCGTCGCAGGAGCCGTAGTTGCGCTCAAAATCCGCGCGCTGCTTATAAAACATTTCCGTTATGTAGTTCTTCATGTCATTTCCTCTGTTGTATGGTACTTTAGTACATCGCATCTCCATTTTATATCACAATGTAAGAGTTTTCAATAGATTTCTTTGGTTGCGGCAAACAAAAAAACACCCTCCCGCATTTGTCCGGGAAGGTGTCTTAAAACAGCCCATTTGATTCTGTTTAGCCCTTCAGTCCCGTGGAGGCAACGCCCTCCACAAAATATTTCTGCAAAATCAGGAACACCGCCAGAACGGGGATCAGCGACAGCACCGAGCCCGCCATAATCAGACCGTAATCCGAGGAGTACTGGCTGATAAACATTTTCAGTCCGAGCTGGATGGTCTTTTTTTCCTGACTCTTCAAGTAGATCAGGGGGCCTAAATAGTCGTTCCACGTCGCCACAAAAGTAAAGATCGTCAGGGTGGACAGCGCCGGTTTTGACAGGGGCAGCATGATACTGGCGTAGATCCGGTATTCGCTCATGCCGTCGATCCTCGCAGCCTCGCACAGATCGTCCGGTATGCCCTCGTAAAACTGCTTCATCATAAACACGCCGAAGGCAGAGAACGCCTGCAGGCAGATCATGGCAAGCAGCTTGTCGTTCAACCCCATTTTCCTCATCATGATAAACTGGGGAACCATGTAGACCTGCCACGGCATTGCGATGGTGGCAATGTATGCGAGGAACAAACCGTGCTTATGCCTGAAATCCAGCTTTGCAAAGGAATACGCCGCAAAGCTGCTGGTAAGAAGCTGCAGGAAGGTGACGATCAGGGTCAGATACACCGTATTTCCCACAAATCTTGCGAAGGGTATTTTTTTCCATATATCCGCGTAGTTGCTCCACTTGGGATGTTCGGGAATCCACACGAAGGGATTCATCTGAAACACCTCCCTGTCGCTCTTTATGGATGCGGAGAGCATCCACAAAAACGGGATGAGCATTGCCAGCGCGATGATGATCAAGATGATGTATACGATCACTTTTCCCAACACTGCTTTTTTATGTGCTGATTTCATAGATACCGCCTCCTCATAACGTTTACGCTTTTTCCTTCTTTGCCTGACCGCGGAACTGGATGATGGTCACAAAAAGCACCATCAAAAACAGCACCATGGCAACCGAGCTGGAGTAGCCCAGATCCCAGTCAATGAACGCCTTCTGATAAATATAGTAGACCAGTACCGTCGCGGAGGTGGTAAGCTCGCCGCTTCCGCCGCCCGCCAGCATGATGGCGATGTCGTACACCTTGAAGCAGTTGATGGTCAGCATCACCACAACGAAGAAGGTGGTGGAGCTTAGCTGCGGCCATGTCACATAGCGGAACTTCTGCCATGCGTTTGCGCCGTCAAGGCTGGCTGCCTCATAGAGCTCCGAGGAAATTCCCTGAAGCCCCGCCAGATAGATCACCATGTAGTAGCCCATGTACTTCCACACGCTGAACAGGATCATGGAGAAAAGCACCAGACCGCCTGTGAACCACTGGGGAAGGTTTTCCTGGGAAACGTGGAACACGTTCAGCAGAATGTTGTTGATGGGACCCTTTGATGGGTGGAACAGCATCTTCCAGACAGCCGTAATTGCCACCAAAGACGCCACATATGGGAAAAAGGAGAGGGTTCTGAACACCCCGCGTCCTATCACTTTCTGATTTAAGATGATTGCCAGTGCCAGCGACGCGATCATGGTCAGAGGCACGGTACCGATACAGTAAATAATGGTATTTTTCAATGCCGCCCTGAAGAAAATGTCGTCCTTCAGGCGCAGGAAATTATCAAGCCCAGCCCACTGTATGGGGTTGCTTCCGTCCCATTTCATAAACGCCAGTGCGAAGGCGAATACGATGGGAATCAGGGTAAATACGCAAAATCCGATAAAGTTAGGTGCAATAAAGGAGTATGCCACCAGATCTCTCTTGGTTTGACGGCTCAATTTTCGCATTGCAAATCTCCTTTCAGACGCTTCTGTTGAGAAAGGGGCCGCAGGTACGACCCCTTCCCGTTATGTTCATTCTTTTTCGGTCATTTTAATCCGGTCTATTTCTGCAGAATATCCGCAACTGCCGCATTCATTGCCTCGATACCGGCGTCGATACTGAGCTCACCGCTCATAATGCTGCCGTGGTAGGAATCCAGCACGGAGTTGATCTCAGATACGTTGGGTGCATAAGGAACCTCAAGGTACAGGTTGGAAACTGTCAGTGCCTCCTTGCTTGCATCATCGCCGGGGAAGCCGTCCAGAGAGGAGATCATGCCCACTACCTCATCCGTCATAATGGCAGGGAAGTTACCGCTGGAAGCCATAACCGCTGCGCCCTCTTCACCGCTTACCCACTTCACGAAATCCCATGCTGCATCGGGAGTGTCGCTTGCGGTGGTCACTGCCAGACCGGTGATCGTACCGAGGGTGGAGCCTGCCTCTACGCCGTCGGCATGAGGATATTTCACAATACCCCAGTTGCCGCACAGGGAGGGATCATACTCGCCGGACTTCAGGTTGGTGATCAGGGTTGCAATAAACCATGAACCCATGTTCATCATGGCAACATCGCCGTCGGAGAATGCTGCGGAGTAGTGCAGACCCTCTGTCTTGAGGTCAGTGTACTTTCTGCACACGCCGTCCGCTTCCTGATTCAGCACCATCTCATAGTAGGGCTTGAAGAAATCATAATTGCCGTCCAGAATGGTGTGCTTTCCGTCCAGAACACCGAAGAGCTGTACCGCACTTCTCCATGTATGGTAGTGCGCGCCGTAAACCTGAGCACCGAAGGTGGTGTCGGTCATCTGTCTTGCCAGAGCGTCATACTCATCGAAGGTCATGTCGTTGGTGGGGTATGCAATACCCTTTGCGTCAAACAGATCCTTGTTGTAGAACAGTACCCAGAAGTCATTTCTGAAAGGCAGCTCATACAGGCTTCCGTCCACGGTCACCTGATCGGTAACGCCCGCATACCTGGAAAGATCCACGCCATCCTTTGATATGTAGTCATCCAGCGCCAGAATGGAGCCCTTTTGTACCAGTGTGGCATATCCGGGAACATCCTTGATGGTAACCACATCGAAATCGGAACCGCTGCCGGACAATTCCGTTGCCAGAACCGTCATATACTCTGTGGAACCCAGATCCACCATCTCAATGGTAACGCCTTCATGGGAAGCCTCATAGGCTGCCTTGATGTCGCTCCAGTACTGGGTGGTCTCCTGATCCCAGATCGCCCATTTCAGGGTGACTGCCTCAGCCGGCTTGTTGTTCTCCGTCGATCCGCTGTTTGCATCCTTGCTTTCCGTGGTCTGCTGCCCTGCGGAAGAACCGCCGTTGTCATTCTGCTTTGCATCGCCGCAGCCTGCCAGAATACCCGTCAGCATGGCTGCTGTCAATAATACGCTTAAAACCTTCTTTTTCATGTAAACCCTCCTGTTTTTCGGAGCGGAACTGCCCGCCCCTTACTGTATCTTGAGTATATCGGAATCCGGCTTTGTCTTACATGGAATAAATTATAATTTAATTCACATTCTTTCGCAATTTTTCTTCTGTTTTTCTGAAAGTGCTTTCTGAATATGTACTTTTTTATTTTAACATGCACTTTTTTTAGCATCTTCTTTTAAGGGCTACCGTTTTGGGTCGATTATGCTATACTTATCATATGAAGAAAAGCAAACATCATTTCAAAAGCATACGGAACCGCATACTGTTATTTACGCTGGGCGGTATTCTGGGAATGTGCCTGTTGATCAGCCTGTTCAGCTACTTTATTTTCCGGCATTATCTCCAGAACACGCTGATCCGCTCCACGGAAACCAGCCTGCGTCTTCTGGCGGACTCCATGGACGGCAGCATGAACGATGTATACCGTCTGGTCCGCTTTTGCCAGACAAACTCCGACATTGCGAATTACATCGAGCACAATCCCAATCCCGGCTCGGTGCTGTCCGTCACGACCTACGACACCTTCAGCGAGGAGTGCAACCGCAACGCTTCCTCTAATTATATCCCGCGAATTGCCATCATCTCAACCGAGCATTACCTGCAGGTTGTGTCCGCCGCCTACTCCTCCACGGCAAATCTGGCGTCGGGCGTGCCCGAACTTCCCTACTACGAGGAGCTGCTCTCCGCTGACGACTATGATTTTTCTCCGGGTATCGTGTCGGATCCCTTCCACCGGTCGGGGCGCAAGGTGCTTCCCATCATACGCCCCATCACCTACCAGTACAGCTCCAAGCAGGCGGGCTACCTCTTTATTGAAGTGTCCCCGGATCTCTTTACTGATCCGTTAAAGGATTACAGCGCCGCCGAGGACAGCTTCCTGTACCTGACCATCGCAGAGCATACCTATCGGTTTGAGAACGGCAGTCTCACGGAGATTACCCCCTCCTATACCTTCAAGGAAGATATGAGCACCCACGCCCTCACGCCCCGGACAAGGATCACGCGGCTCAAAAGTCAGGAACACGGCGAGCAGATCCTGGTGACAACGCCTCTGGATATGCCGGACTGCTACCTAAGCCAGAGCATTTCCCATGCGGAGCGCACCAGCCAGACCGCCCTGTTCGGCGGGATCCTTGCCTGCATTCTGATCGGGATTCTCTCCATCGGCGTACTGCTCCTGATCCTTTTAAACCGCATGATCACCGTGCCGGTCTCCCGCTTGCAGACCAGAATGCTGCGCATTTCTGAGGGAGATTTCTCCAGAGACCCTTCCGTGGAATGGGAGCATGAGCTGGGCGATATCGGCAGGGGCATCAACGACCTGTCGGAAAACGTGTGCCGCCTTCTGGAGCACCGCTTACAGGATGAAAAGCAGAAGAAGGATCTGGAGTACCGGATGCTGCAAAGCCAGATCAACCCGCATTTTCTGTATAACACCT
>ENA-OUQF01000133-OUQF01000133.1-human-gut-metagenome-genome-assembly--contig:-NODE-133-length-69763-cov-25.174026_pt1 | contig 69763 bp, 63 predicted proteins | sample MGYA00237947_ERZ548826 | MGnify/ENA primary metagenome ERZ548826 (study PRJEB26490, sample SAMN05194701) | human gut metagenome | biome: terrestrial biome; feature: human-associated habitat; material... | reverse complement strand
GCCATTCATTATCATAGAAGATCTACGTATTTACAGAGTTTTCTTCACACACTCGGGAAAACCGCCATATTTCAACTCTTATCACAACAGTCATTTCACCTATCTGTCTATCTCCGGCCTTACAAAAGAAAACCGAAAGCAACTCTGACCGCCTATAAAAAGAGCCACACTCTGATGTGCTGGATTGCCCAGTCATCAGAATGTGGCTTTTTCGATTTCTAATTGTCTGCACCGCTGTTTTCCTTGTCATGCTTTATGTAAGGTTGTCATTTTGCAATTTTTGTAAAATACTTTGCTGTTTCACACAATACATCATCAAAATCTATGTATATTTTCATATGTGTTATTACCCTTTCCTCCGATCAAACGGAGGTTATTTGCTGCTTACAATTTCCTTATTGGGTGTCTGACAACAGTTTTACATTTTTCGGGTGCAGCCTTTCTTGGGTCTGATAAATAGATTTCATGGTGGTGCCGTCCATTGGTGAAATCATTCACATAGCCGTTGGCACTCAGGTACTCATCCATTATTGCTACTGTTTCGGGCTCATTATCAAATGCACCAATATGCATAATCTGTATACATAAACCTTCATCTATACTCAGAAATTCTGCACCGGCGCAATCAATTTTTTTCTTTTTTGAAGCGGTGTCCACAGCCCAATCAAAATCTTTCTTTGTAATAAAATCCGGCAGACGAATAACAGAAATCCAGTTAAACGCTGACTTGTTGGAATAATCTACACCTTCAACATTATCCTGCCACCAAAATCCTTCAAGCGGCGGAACTACATATTCAAAAAAGCCCTCTATTTTGTAATCCGTCTTATAACTCATTTTGAGAGTATAAGCAATAGAATACAAAACGCCAATTGCAACTTTGTATTCTCCCCCTTCTTCATTAGGGTTCCCTTTACCTCTTACTGCTATATAATTCGCCTTTGGGATTGTTACAATCTGTGGCTTATTCTTTGGTAAATAAAACTCTTTATACTCTTTCTTAAAATCAAATGCCATTTATTTTATCACCACTTTCCAAAATCTCTTTTTGCTTCTTTTTACTGAAACTTCCAAGCACCAGACGATATGATTTTTCCAGCAAATCCTTTAGCAAGTCATCTTCAACTGCGCCATTTGGTTTAATTGAATTCCAGTGCTGTTTATTCATGTAATATCCCGGCATAATGTCCTCATACTGCTGTCTCAAAAAGCTTCCCTCTGCCGGCTCTAATTTCAAAGTTATGTAATACGGTCTGTTTTCTTCGCCAAGACACACTGCAGCAAACATTTTTCCTCCTACCGCATAACGAATCCAGTTCCACTGTGGCGGTAGTTTTGTCACACCGGTTTTATGCATAAGGAACTCATCAATCCAGACATATCTCATCTGTGTTAATGCAGACCAGATCTTACACTGATCCAGTCGAACCCCGCAGTCTCCTTCTTTTTCATCATAAGCAAACTCATTTAACCGTGTGCACGGAAACTCTCTACATTCTCCGCAATGCCTCAGCTTTTTTTCTTCACAACAAGTTTTTACCGGACAAGCTCCCCAGAACGGATTATCAATATTAGCACAACCCTTGCATTTTTCAGTCTTTTGCCAGTCACATTTACTACACAAAATGCCACATCTTGATTCCATTCATTTTCCTCCTAACCCTCCATCGCATTGTCATATTTTTTCTTCATTTGCAGAATACTTTGTCGTAACTCTTCTCTTATCACTTTTGGTTCCAGCAATTCCACCTTATCTCGAAAAGATAACAACCATGTAATCAGATTTTCTTTATCTGTATAATCTGCCTGAAACAGAAGCGTCCCGTCGTTTTGTTCTCTAAAACAATTCGGTCCGAATTCTTCTACCAGTCGCCATTTGCAATCTGCCTCAAACACGGCTTTTACTTTAATTCCACCGGGAAATATTCGTTCATCTCGCAAATCCGGAAACGGAGCAATTCTCTCTGAAAAATAGTTTTCAGACATATGTACTTTATCCATACGATTCAATTTAAAAAGCCGATAATCCTCCCTGCTTTTACACCAGCCCCACACATACCAGCTCGACCATCGAAAAATCAAATAGTATGGTTCGATTATGCGCTGTGACTCACCATTTGGAGCATAATAAAAGAACATCATCTCTCTGTGTTGTTCTATGGCACTCCTTATCATTTCAATCTTAGGTGCAAGAGAGTCTTTATACCATGAAGATAAATCAATTAATACCGACTGATTTCCGACAAAAAAATCAGAAGATCCTATTGATAGCTTTTCCATTAACTGCCCATATCTGTTAGTACCGTTCACACTATCCAGACTACGCAATCCCGCAACAATGTCCAGCATTTCACCTTTTGTCAGCATTGTCTTGTCAATTTTATAGCCGTCTATAATTGAAATTCCGCCGTCTTTTCCTTGTCTTGTTACAATTGGTATACCTGCTTTACATAAGTCATCAATATCTCTGTTTATTGTCCTTCTGGACACTTCAAACATCTCCGACAAATATGGGGCTGTAACGGATTCCTTCTGTAACAGTATGGATAAAATCCCTAATTGTCTGTCTATCTTCATAACCTTTCCTTTACGTACTTCATATTAACACAGGAAACACGACAACAGTATGTCATGTTTTTTACAATCCCTCCATATCCAGATCCACTATTAACCTGCCAATTTCCCGCTCCTTTAAAAGATAGCACATATAGATCGGCAGATATACCACAGCTCCCTCTTGTTCCACATTAGCCACCGATAAGACATATGCTTTCTCGATATGATAATCGGAAATATTCATAAAATTATCCAGCGCTTTATGTGTCTTGTAGGCTTTTCCGGATTTCACTTCAATAGGAACAACTTTTCCGCCCATCTCAATCAAAACATCCAGATCCCCAAGATTTTTCTTTTTACAAAAATAAGGTTCTAATCCATTTGCCGTTAATTGCTGTGCAACGGCGTTTTCAAAATGAGCACCGTTATTCACTTCACTGTTCTTATTGATCAGTTCTATTTTTGTTTCCGCCGGATATGCGCTGGTAAGCAGCCCCGTGTCATTTGAAAAGAGCCGGAAGACATTGCTGCTCTTGCTTGCCTTCAGAGGAATGGTCGGTGCTTCTACATTATAAACCGGTAACACAACCCCGGCATCCTTCAACCATAGAAAGCTGTTTTCGTACCTGTCAAATTTCAATTCCTTATCCAGCATCGTAAAAACAAATTTTTAATTCTGTTTGTTTAGTTCTGCCGGAACGATACCGTAAATGGATATCAGCTTCAATTTTTTATCTTCACTCTCATATTGCGAAAGGTCCTCTTTGTATAGCATCACAATATCCCGCTGTACTTTGTCAACTTCCCGTATATCTTTGGTAGCAATATAGGTTTTTACCGCATCGGGCATTCCTCCGGCATAATCATTTTCAACTTCACCAGAAAATCTTCCGCACTCATTTTTGCATTTAAATAATCGACCAAATCCGGTTGATCTATAAAATTAACCTCAAATTTGGTATATCCGCTTTTGGCAATTTCTTCTCTTATAAGCTACGTCTTTCCAATCTGTCTGGCCCCTGTCACCAGTAATGCCTTATTCGAGCTTTTCATCCATTCTTCTATGACAATCGAGTCTTTTCTATACATAATCTGCATCCTCCCTTCTTAAAAATATCTCTTATGCCCCGTTTTTTCAATCCATTTTGTAATATTTTGCCCCGTTTTTGTCTTTCGTCAATTACATAAACAAAAATACCCAGATTAGACTTCTAAATCTAATCTGAGCAATAGATTGTATATTTGCTAACCCGGAATCTTTTATTTATTCATATCTCCAACTAAGCTTGCTGCTTTTACTGTCATCTCTACCCATCCCGGCACAAAACCACTCCGCAATGCATTTTTAACGGATTTCAGATTCGACCAGGCACAACAATAAAATGGCACCTTGTCCCTGTCAATTATCTCTATTGCCAAATTACTTGTTAGTGAAGAAGCAATTCCTTGCCTACGATAATCAGGCAAAACATCAACACCAATTTGCCACATATCATCACAATCTGCAGAACAGGCTGCAAGCCCGATCAGTTTCCCGTTATCGTAAGCGCCAACCCCAAGAACATCTAGTTCCTTCCTATCTTCACAGAGTGCATTCCCCCAAGTTGGGAGATACAAATTTGCAAAATCCTTTTGCTCCAACACCTTAAGATGATAGTTACATTCTCTTCTTTTCAAAGCATTAACATCCGGCAAAAAATATTCTGCCATAAAGCAAACGCGGTATCCCTTTTCTTTCATTTGTTCATCCAGCCAATGCATATTAGGCGTTTCAAAGCAATGATAATACTCATATTTGCTCAAATACGTTTCAACAATTTCTCTATACTCATCTTTTACAGACGCAACTATATTATTTCCATACGAAAGTAAATTACAGGCAATAGGTTCTTTATAGTATTTTTTTGCCAATGGCCCAAGCTCAGCCCTTACCAACACATTTTTGTCCATAAGAAAATCAGAAGCCTTAGCATTAATATCGTATGCAGATTGTTGCATTGCAATATCAAATATCTCTTTATTTGTCATGTTTTAATTACCTCACTATCTAAAATTAGAAGTTGCGCGCTTCTGAGAATGGTGCACGGATGGCGCATAATGTGCATGATATCTCTCCGCCGAAGTGCCATCCTGCCCGGAGGGCTTTACAATTTCCCGTGTTACAAAACAAGCCGAGATCTTTATCCCGGCTTGTCCTATTATCCAAAAGCTCTGCTTTACAGTTCCTTCGCGCTCTCGTAAATCTTTTCCAGAACCTCCCTACAGCTCTTCATGTTTTCCACTGTTGCTTCCGAGGTGCGCAGTCCCTCCGTGGAGGACGCCGCAATCTCCTCGCTGGTTGCGGAGAGCTGTGTGATATTGTCGGAGATCACACCGGTGGAGTCCAGAATGCCCTGGATCAGCTGCTCCGTGCTGTGAATATTACGGGACAGCGCGGCAATCTCTTCATTCATGGCGCCAAACTTCGCCTGCGCGTCCTCGATCAGCTTATTCTGCTCTCTGACGGAGGCAGCGGAATCGTCAATGCTCGCGCCCGCCTGTTTTGTATCCTCGTTCAGCTCCGCTATGATCTGCGTGATATTGTTGGAAGCTTCCTTGGTCTGCTCGGACAGATGTCTGATCTCCTCCGCCACAACAGCAAAGCCTCTTCCCGCATCTCCGGCTCTCGCCGCCTCAATGGAAGCATTGAGCGCCAGCAGATTGGTTTGACCGGAAATCGTAAGGATGGAGCTTACGATGCTCTCCACCTTCTCCACCTTCTCCGTCAGCCTGCCGATCACCTCAACCGTGTTCCGGCTTGCCGTCTCCACGCTCTCGGATTGCTTCCGCAGTCTCTTCATCACTTCCGCGCCGTCGGTGACGGTTTTGTCCGTCCGGTCGGAAGCCTGAATCATCTCACTGATGCCTGCCTCCGCCTTATCCGTGTTCTGCTGGATCTCCGCGCACATGGATGCCTGCTGCTGAATGGCATTCGCCGTACTCTCCGTACTGTCCGTAATATTTGTCATGGCAAGGTTGCAGGTGTCAACACCCTCCTGAAGCGCATCCAGCTCCTTCATGGCATGACCGAAGCTGTCCATAATATCCCGAGCAACCGTTTTCATCCTGTCGTTGTTGTCCTTCTGCTGTTCTGCCGCCGCCGAAATCTCCTCAACCTTTTCCTTATTGAATTTGGTGAGCAGTCTGATAATGCTGATGGATGCGTAGGCACAGAGCAGAACAACGATCATGGAAACACTCCACTCCTGCACAAACACGTTGTCCGCCCGGTTTTTATGTAATACGAATCGCAGAATATTTGTCACTACAATCACCACATTGCCGCACACCACAAGGCGCACATTGAAATATACCATGGACGACAGCAGAATCGGAAATGCATATGCGTACATTCCGTCGCTGCTTCCTCCCAGCGCCAGCGTCATGTATGCCACCGATGCACTTGCCATCAGGATGGTAGCGCCCGCCCTGCAATCCCGCTTCAGAATCAAAGCGAGGGTACTGACCACCAGCGCAGCCGCACACACCGACATCAGAATAATCTGCCGCAGCCGGAAGCCGTTCATAAATGCCCCCAGCATAGTGGACAGCAGAAAGCACCCCAAAATAACCGCCACAACGGTGTAAGCCGTCTTGTTGGCACGTTTGTATTGTTCCTTACTCATAACCCCATTCCTCCTTCTCATAAAATTGTAGCATTAATTCCTCCTGTTTTCTACCTATCTATCGCTTTTTTTCGTATATTTTATCACGCATTTCATTGCTTGTGTTATTTATTTCTTGTTTTTCTTCCATACCGTATGTTATTTTATATACCTCATCTTTTTGCTCCGGCGCTTTTCCATTAAAACAGGGCGCAGTTCGGAAAACCGCGCCCTAAAAATACCCTTCGTTATAAAATCTATTTTGCAAGTGCTTCGGTCTGAACTTGCATTTTTTCATTCTTTTATTTCGTTTTGCAAGTTTTCTGTCAGTTGAGCCGCGCTCATGGCGCCCACCATGGTCTTTATCAGCTCACCGTTTTGGAAGATTGCAAAGGTGGGAATGCTGACCACCCGGTATCTCTGTGCAAGGGCAGGTTCATCATCCACATTGATCTTCCCCACCTTGACCTTTCCGTCCAGCTCCTCCGCCAGACGCTCCACAACAGGCGCCATCATCTTGCAGGGTCCGCACCAGTCCGCATAGAAATCAACAAGCACCGGCAGGGAGGACTGCAGTACCTCCGTCTCAAAATTCTGCTCCGTAAATCTGTATTCCATCTTGTCCGTCCTTTCTTCCTGCCCGCGGCAGAAAATGCATTTGTGTATAGTATCTCCTATCTATAGATAATATATTTGAAAATTGCATTCCCCTTTGAGGAAAATTTTTCCTCATACTCCGTCATAATATTCCCCTTCATCAGCTCGGGATCCGCATGGAGATCATAGGTCAGCGCTTTCACCTTCCAGCCTGCCCCGGGCACTTCCTCCACCGCAAACTGAAACAGCGGCTCATTATCCGTCTTAAATTCCAGAACGCCGTCCGGCTTCAGAATCCGGTCATAGCGCTCCAAAAACTGCCTTGAAGGGAGTCGGCGCTTGGCGTGCCTGTCCTTGGGCCACGGATCCGAGAAGTTCAGATAGATCCGGTCGACCTCACCCTCTCCGAACACCTCGCAGATTTCCTCCGCGTCCATTCTGATAAACAGAAGGTTCGGCAGCTCGTCCTCCTCCATCTTCTGGATCGCCCGCAAAAGAACGCTGGAATACTTCTCAATCCCCACATAGTTGACATCGGGATTTTCCTTGGCAAGCGTATGCAGAAATTTGCCCTTTCCCATTCCGATCTCGATTCTGAGCGGATGGTCGTTTCCAAAGATCTCCCGCCATTTTCCTCTTGCCTTCTTCGGTTCCTGTACCACAAAGCGGCTGTCACCGATCACTTCCCTTGAGCCTGTAATATTCCTGAGTCGCATTTTTTCGTCTGTTTCTCCGTCCCATAATATAATGATGCCAGGGTCAAAAGGTCTAAGCCCACATGAACTTGCTCATAAGTGGGTGAAAGACCTTGGGACCCGCCCCGGTATGAGCATAAAAGTGGGATGATAATCCCACGATATGCGAATATCGAGTAGGATTGTGAGAGTGCGTAGCACGGAGCAATCCGCAGGCATCAGAGTCGGGGCTTTTGACCCCGACATCATATGATTTTTAAGTATAAGCTATTTTAAGGGATTTCGCAATGAAATTAAGATTTCAAATTACAGTGAAATAGTGTATGATAGGAGTGTGAATTTTGATTACCGGACGTGAACCGTCCATGAAACGGAGTGTTTTCCTTGTTTTTTTCAAAAGTTAAATATAAATTTAATAAATTATTCAACCTCAGTCTGGCGCTGTTCTGCGCGGGAAGCCTGCTGTTTGCGGAGGCCATACCCGTGTACGCCCTTCCCGTGATTGATGATGCGGAGGAGCGCGCTGCCATTCCCATTGAGAGCAATGCCATTCCAAACTGGCCGCAGGGGCCTGTCACGGGGGCTCAGTCCGCCATTCTGATCGATGCGGACACGGGCGCGATCCTCTATGCAAAGAACATACATGAACAGCTTTATCCGGCAAGCACTACCAAAATCCTGACCTGCCTCATCGCCACCGAGCGGTGCAGCATGGACGAGATCGTCACTTTTTCGTATGATGCGGTGTTTGACACCCCCAGAGACAGCAACCACATCGCCATGGATGTGGGCTATGAGCTGACCATGGAGCAGTGTCTGAACGCCATTCTGATCGCATCCGCCAATGAGTGCGCCTTTGCCGTGGCAGAGCATATCACGGGAACCACCTGGGAGGATTTCGCCGCCGTTATGAACGAGCGCGCCGCAGAGCTTGGCTGCGTGGATTCCCACTTTGTCAATCCGAACGGACTGCCGGACGAGAACCACTATACCTCCGCCTATGACCTTTCCAGAATCGGAAGGGCTTTCTTTGCAAATGAGCTGCTGTGCAAGATATCCTCCTCCAAAAGGCTTGACATTCCCGCCACGGATAACCAGCCCAAGCATGTGATTGAAAATGCGAAAAACCAGCTTCTGCCCGGCAAAACCTACGCCTACGAGTATCTGGTGGGCAGCAAAACCGGCTATACGGTAGCTGCCAAGAGTTCTCTGGTAAGCTGCGCGGAGAAAGACGGACTAAGGCTGATCGCCGTTGTTCTGGCGGAAAACGCCCCCAGCCAGTACGAGGACACAATCGCGCTTTTCAACTACGGTTTCAGCAATTTCAGCCGGGTCAATATCTCCCAGACGGAAACCCGCTTTAATATCGACAATACCAGCTTTATATACAGCGAGAACGATATTTTCGGCAATTCAAAACCGATTCTCTCCCTGAACACGGAGGATTGTATCGTTCTGCCAAAGACCGTCCCTTTTTCGGACGTTACTTCCTCCATCACCTACGATGGGCTGGATGCGGGACAGGCAGCTCTGATCACCTACACCTACCGGGATCAGTTTCTGGGCTCTGTCTCGGTGGATTTTCTGCAAAACAGCGATATCTACCGCTTTGAGAGTGGAACCATGCAGCAGCCCTCCGTATCCGAAGGCGATTCCGCGCCCTTCGGTGCAAAGGTTATTTTTGTCAATATCTTCCGGGTGATCCTCTGGATTCTGGGAATCGCAGGAGTGATCGCACTCCTTCTGTTTGTGTATGCCTTTTTTACAAATTATCAGTTTTCCGGGAGAGAGCGCAGTACACGCCGAAGCTGGCTTCGCAGCAGAAGAAAAAAGAGAAACCGATACCGTCGCAGGGCATTCGATGCGGAAGAAGAGAGAACGCCTTCTCCGAAGCGCAGAAAGAGAAGGAAGCCGAAGCACCCGAACCGTTTCCGGGATTACGACTATTGATCCTTTCTCTTCTTTGCACGATTTCGGCGCAGACTGATATCCTCCGCATCTGACGGGCTGATGAATTTTGTGGTCTTGACCACGTAGACACAGTCTCCCTCCGCCCGCCTTATGCGGATCTTTCCTTTCATATAGCCGTGGCAGTCACAGTATGCCACACAGTAATAATGCTTTCCGTTAGGTGTAAACCAGCGGATCTTTTTTTTCAGATTTTTATGGCAGAGATAGCATTTGCTGCTGATGACCTCGCGGTCCGTCAGCGCTGCCGCCTTGTTCGGAAATACACGGGAAATATATTTTTCATAACCGTCAAAAACCACATGCACCTCATCCGCTCTTTCTGCGGGCAGGTGAAACAGGTCATAGGAGCAGTTCCCATAAAATTTCTCCGGGATGCGGGCTAAAACCTTCCCTGCATAGTAAGCGTCGCTGAATGCGCGGTGAAAGGGAATGTCCTTCTCCAGACCCAGAAAATCCACGGCGTATTCCAGAGACTTCCGGCTCTTTCCATCCTCGTATGCCAGACTGAAGAGCTTTTGGATATCCAGAAACGCAAGCGGGCCTTTTGCCAGTGCTTCCATGCCATAATACTGCATATTCCGCTGCAGCTCCGTCAGATCCAGAGGCCCCCATGTGCAGAAGATATAGTCCGTTCCGCACCAGTCCAGAAATTGCTCCGCAACCTCCTCAAAGGGGCTCCCGTGCTCCAGCTCCTGCATCTGCAAATGGATCAGCCTGCTGGTAATTTTATGCATTTCATGGTAAACCTGAGGCTTCACAAGACGGCTGAACTCCGAGATCATCACACCCTTCTCGTTCATTTTCACGGCACCGATCTCCACGATCTCAAAGCACAGTTTTTCTCTCTCATGCTCCTCATTGCCACCCTGATTCCACTCCAGATCAAATACAATATACTCCATCTGTCAACGCTCCCCGCCGCTGTATTTTTCCGCTGCCGACTTGCGCGCCGCATCCTGTGCCTTGGCATTCTGCATATCCACCTGCAGAACCTCCCCGTAGCCCAGACTGCCCACCTTTGTCTTCATGGTATTATACAGCTCGTAAAAAGTCTGCTCATCCTCAGCAAAAATCATTTTCCAGGAATATTCCACAATAATATTCTTGCACTGGCTGCGCATGGTGGATATTTCGGAGGATTCCGTAGGTCTCTGATAGTCGCAGCCCGGCGCTACCGCAATCATGTTGTTTTCCTGCAGATATTCCATGGTCGAATCGGCGCCCATATAGTCCCGCCATGACCTGTCAAGCTCCGTGACATCCATCTGAATGACAGAATCCCACAGGGAATAGGCATATGGGTATCCGTCCGGATCCGTATCGCTCTGCACCACAGACTTGAAATTGAGCGCTGAAATGCCGTCCCGCCAGGAGCCGCCGCCCCATTCCTCCGGCACATCAATTTCGCCGTTCATAAGCGCCTGTACGCCAAAATCGGTCAGAACAGGGCCTTCCTCCGTCATTTCCCATGTCAGCCCCTCCGGCCCTCCCGTTCCGCCGGAAGCCTGCGCCCCATTGATACGGATTCCCTCCGGGGAATACAGCCAGTCGATAAAATCGGCAAGGCGCTGCGGATCCTTGGCACCGCTTCCCACCGCGATCACGGTCTGGGAATTTCCCATTGCCCTGCATCCGTAGGAAAAAATCTGCATATCGGAAATGGGCGCCAGCATAAAGCCCTTCCCCTCCTCCTTGTGGCTCAGGGTATTGTAAGCGGACTGTGCAAGCCACGGCCATATGCCGAACAACACATCGCCATCCTGATACTTTGAGAAAACGCTCTCGTAATTCTGGGTGGGGGAATCCGGATCCACCAATCCCATCTGATTTGCCTGAAAATAAAGCTTCAGCGCGCGCATATAGAGTGAGTCTTCATCCAGAATGCTTTGGAAATCGCTGCCGTCCGCCTTTGCCAGGGTAAAGCCGTACTCGTCATAGCCGTAAAGGCATGCAGGCTGCTTTGCATTGTTCATCATGTTGCCGTCCCAGTCCTTAAAAAAGGAAAAGGCATAGGTAGGATTCCCCGTATCTCCGCAGGGTATCAATTCCTGCATCTGTTTCAACAGCGGAAGCAGATCCTCCAGCGTGTCAATGGCAGGATAGCCAAGACTCGCATAGGCGTCCCATCGCAGGTAGACGCCATAGGTCGGCTCCGTGGTCTCGCTGGACATCAGCGCCCCGTTTGAGGAAAGCTCCGAGGGAACTGCGTAAATTGCCTCCTTCGACACCACATCATTGAGCTCGCGGATGGCGGTTTCGTACTGCATGATCCCCTTGTCCTTCAGGTATCCGCTGATATCCACAACCAGATTCGCTGTCACAAGGCTCTCCAGCCTGCCGTTGTCACCGCCCACGATGATCAGATCACCCAGATCGCCTGCTGCGGAACGGATCTCGTAGAGCGTATCCCCGCCCCCCGCCACGTTCGGCGCAATGATATTCAGTTCCATATTGAATTTATCCTTCACAATCTTGGCAAACCAGCCGGATTGGATTCCCTGAAAATTCGCCTGGGAGTCGAACACATCCACCACGATAAACTCCTCATACGGACATTCATCCTTTGCCGTGCCGAAGGCGGGCAGACCGCATCCTCCGAGGGTAAGTGCCATAATGATAAACAGTGCCGCAAACCGGGCGCCTCTCTTTTTGACCATATACAATGTCCTTTCCTGAATACTTATAAAAATTATACAAAAACTTGACGCAATTTTCAAACTCTTTTATACTACAGTTAGTGCCAAATGGAGGTATGCTATGTATCAGGTTTTGATTGCAGACGATGAAGCCCTGATCCGCGACGGGCTGAAATGCATAATGAGCTGGGAAGAATATGGTTTTTGTGTCGGCGGGGAGGCAGCAAACGGCGAAGATGCTCTCCGCTTTATCTTGTCACGCCAGCCGGAGCTGGTTCTTCTGGACATCCGTATGCCCAAAATGCTTGGACTGGAAGTGGTAAAAGCAGCCAGAGAACAGGATTACAAGGGTAAGTTTATTATTCTGAGCGGCTATTCCGACTTCCGCTACGCACAGGAGGCGATCCGCTATGGCGTAGACTTTTACCTGACCAAGCCCATTGACGAAGATGCGCTCTCCGAGGCAGTCGAAAAAATCAAGATCTCTCTGGACAATGAGACCCGCAGTCAGGACAGCTTTGAGCATCTGCGCAAAAAGGCGCGCAATGTCATTCTGCATGAGCTTGTAACCGGCATCTCCCCGGAGGAGGGGATCTCCGCCGCAGACGCCGCAGATCTTGAGCTCGCCGCAGATGTCTATCAGGTCGTGATCTATGAGAACTTCAGCCGGAAGTTGGGAAGCCTTTCCTACAGCTTTGCCGATCTTCTGAAGGTCACAAACAGGGACGAACACACCTTCCATCACTTTGAAGAGGAGCAGAAGGATGTAATTCTGTTGAAGGGAAGCTACGCGCTGAACCGCTTTCAGGATTTTCTGGAGCATTACAACAGCTCCATTCCTCCCCAGAAGGGCAGCCCCATGGACACGCTGTTTCTCGCTTACGGCAGACCTGTGAACAATCTGGACGAGGTGCATCTTTCCTATGAGGACGCCAGCCGTCTGATCTCCCGCCGCTTTTTCTGCGTGCAGGGACAGCACACGCTGGGCTACGAGGAGCTGCCCGACATCAGTCAGGCGACAAAACAGCTCCAGCCGGAAAAGCTCTCGGAGTACACCGACTATATCGTGGGATATCTGCAGACCTTCAACCGCAAGAACGTGGCAGAAACGCTGTACGCGCTGGAAAACTACCTGTATAACGTACAGAGTGACATCTCCGAGGTCAAGCTGTTTTTGACGGATTTATACCTGCGCATCAAAGAGAAGATCAATCTGGTATACAATACCCTGACCATACCTTTTCCCACCAACTCCACCGTGATCGATTTCATCGAGAAGAAATATTATATGTATGAGATCATCCAGTTCTTGTCCGAGCAGTTTGAGATGGTGATGAACGCTACCGGAAACCCTTCCCGCAGCAATGTGTTGGACGATATCCTGTACTACATAGATCATAACTATCAGAACAACATCAAGCTAGAGACCATCGCCCCCCTGTTCGGCTACAACAGCGCCTATCTGGGGAAAATCTTCAACAAGACCGTGGGCGAGAGCTTCAACTCCTATGTGGATCACATGCGCATTGAGCACTCGAAGGAGCTGCTCTTGCAGAACAATTACAAGGTCTACGAGATTGCGGAGCGGGTCGGATACCGCAACGTGGACTATTTCCATAAAAAATTCCGCAAGTATGTGGGGGAGAGCCCCGCGGAATTCCGCAAGAAAAACGGAGGGACAGCCGAAGAATAGGCTGTCCCTTTTTTTCTAAATCTGTTTTTCCTTTTCGTCAAATTCCTTTTTTCCCAGATGCCGCAGCCATGTGTGCACAAGCCCGATCCAGCTCTGGCAGCAAGGCTCAATCTCATATCCGAAGGGGCTCTCCGTCAGCTTATTGGCAAGACCGAGCCCGTGTCCGCCCGAGGGGTACATGTGAAATTCCACGGAGATGCCCGCCCGGCGCATAGCGCCCACCAGCAAAAGGGAATTTTCCACCGGCACACAGCCGTCCGTGAAGGTATGCCAGATAAAGGCAGGAGGCGTATCGGCACTCACCTGCTTCTCCAGCGACATCTGCTCCACCAGTTCATCATATCGGTCTCCCAAAAGGTTTACAAAAGAGTCCCTGTGGGCAAATTCACCGGATGTGATAACCGGATAATTCAGGATCATACCGTTGGGGCGCAGAATCTCACGATCCGCACTCTCCAGTCCGATTCCCTCCGCAATGAAATCCTGTTTCCAGAACATACCGTAGCCTGCGGCAACATGACCGCCCGCAGAGGAGCCCTCCACGATAATCTTGTCCGGATCTATATGCCACTCCTCCGCCTTTTCACGCAGAAGCAGGACACATGCCGCCATCTCCAGAAAAGCCGCCGGGAACACAGCAGGGGCAATGGAGTAATGCAACACCACCGCGTGATATCCCATAGCAACATACTGCAGGGCAAGCACCTCGCCCTCCCGGTCGGACAGATAGGCATAACCGCCGCCCGGGCACACGATCACCACAGGTCTCTTGTTGATCACAAATTCAGGTGAATCCTCGATAATATATGTTTTCATGCAGGAGCCCGGAAGGCTTCCCGCAAGCTCAAACTGTATCGTCTGTTGAATCATGGTCTAATTCTCCTTTTCCTCTTCTGTCTGTGTCACTGCACCGGGCTCCTTCTCAATCTCCCTGAAAAAGTGCATGGCAAATCCGCTGATGGTAAACATTATGCAGACAGGTCCGATCAGTATTCCGAAAAACATGGTAGTGGAGTTAAAGAGGAAAATCACCACTTCCACCGCAAGAACCGCCACAAGCGCCAGCGTCCTAAGAAAATATCTGGTGGCAATGTTTACGGAGTTTTTGATCGTGCCGATCAGGGTGTTCGCATATCGCGCACTCAGCGGGAAGGCGTAGATGAACGCCATGGTAAAAATGAATGCCGCCACAATGCCGAACGCCAGCAGATAGATAGGGTTTCCCTCCACCTTCTGAAACAGTTCAAAGTCAAGATAAACCACATAGGAGCAAAACAGAAAAATCAGCCCCAACGGGATTCCCTGCTTTAAGTTTTCCTTGAATGCCTTCACAAACTGTCTTGCCACATATCCTTCCGCATCATCCACCATTTTCAGTGTCACACTGTAAGCTGCCACGGTCGCGGCACCCATGGTGACGATCGGCAGGGAAAACAGCAGCCAGAGAAAATTCAGCTTGATCACATCCCACAGCCTTGAGATAAATTTGTAAAGTCCCCCGTCAACACTAAAAAATTTCATGTTCTCTCTCCTGCTCCCTAAAAAACAGAGAGAGGTCGCGGATACGACCCCTCTCCCGTGTGTAAAACCACGATTAGTTGTTTCTCAAAGGCTCCTGCAAAGCATTCTTGATAGCTGCTTCTTCCTGATACCACTCTACAATGGTATCGTAGCCGTAGCCCTTTGCCTTGCCGCGCATCTCAGATACCAGTGAATCAAATTCTTCATCGGTCTGCGCGTAGATCGCGTTCCAAGAGTATTCTACAATACAGTTGGCAACCTGTTCAAGTACATTCTTCATATCCGCATCCATCTTGCGTGCTGCATAGGTGGTTGCGATGTCTACCACATAATCGGTCTTCTCCATGTACTCTTCCACGGTGGTGCAGCCGGTCTTCTCTCTCCAGTCCAGATCGTATGCACACAGACCGTCCTTGCTCTGCGTACTAGCCCAGAACTTTCTGTCATACTTCTCACCGGACTCAGGGTTCTTGTCATTCAAGCTCCATGTAGTATTGTTGATCTGGAATGCACCGTCGTTGAATGTAGCGCCGCCCCACTCATCCGGCATCAGGGTGGTTCTGTCCTCCACACACTGCAGACCGAACTCTGTCAGGTAGGTCTTGTTGTTCTCGTCATAATCCCAGCAAACGCCCTTAGGGCCGTACTCCATGGTCAGTCTTCCTTCCGGCGTACACAGCCAGTCAAGGATCTCCATGCAAAGCTCAGGATACTGGGTATTGGCACCAATCGTCCATACTCTGTTTCCGCCGTACACGCTCATACCGTAAGCGATAGGAGACGCCTGTGTGGGAACCAGAGAACGCATGATCTTGTTCTCGGAATAATGCTCTGTCTTGTTGTAACCATCAGATCCGGCATAGTTGAAGATGGAGAAGAACACACCACCATTCTGTACCTTCTCGATCATCTTATCGTAGGTCTGGGTCATGGAATCGGGATCCAGAAGTCCCTTGCGGTACAGGGTGTTGAAGAACTTCAGCATTTCCAGGTACGGGCTGTCAGTTGCAAGACAGTCATAGTACTCACCGGTCTCTACATTGTAGTGGCCGACACCCATCTCATCATAGCCGTAGTATGCGGTAGCCATTGCCTTCACATACATTACCATGTTGCCGTCCCAGTCAGGCCACAGGGACATTGCATAGGTTGTATTGCCTGCGTCATCGGTAGGACACAGCTCCTTCATCTTCTCAAACAAAGAAACCATATCGTCCAAATTCCGCACCTTCGGATAGCCAAGCTGTGCATAGAGATCCCAGCGGATATCCCAGGTATAGAAGAATGCCTCATGGCTCTCAGAACTTGCCGCAACATTATGTCCGAAGCCGTAAACCTTTCCTGTTCCGGAGATCTCACGGTTTTTCTCCAGCGCGTTCTTCATGTTCTGTGCAATGTCGGGTGCATACTCCTGCAGGAGGTTATCCTCCTCCCAATCCAGAAGCAGACCTGCATTTACAGCCTGCAGATATGAGGTGTCATCGGAACCGAACACCACGATATCACCCAGATCACCTGCCTCCATACGGGTCTCCAGCACACCGCCGGACTCGGAAATCAGGTTAATCTTTACATTCCACTTATCCTTTAAAATCTGTGCGAACCAGCCCACCATCTCACCGGAATAGTTTGCCAGCTGGCTATACACATTCAGCGTGATCATATTTTTGTCAGATCCGCCGCTTGTACCTCCGCAGCCTGCCAGCAGACCGCTGCACATTACCAGGGTCAGAAGCAGGGCTACTGCTCTTTTCATCTTTTTCATACAATCCTCCTTGTTTTCTTTTATATTTTGCCGGATATCAGCCCTTTACGGCTCCCAGCATAATACCTTTTTCAAAATAGCGCTGCATGAACGGATATACCAACAGGATCGGGATAATGGACACCATGGAAATGGTATACTTGATTACCTTGGTGTTCATCATACTGGTCATGGTCGTCTCGCTGATACCGGTACCGGAGTTGAACAGCGCCGACAGGTTGGACGCACCCTGCAGGTAAATATACAGTCTGTGCTGCAATGTATAAAGCTCCGGAGCGTTCTGCATGAGGATCAGGGAGTCCGTAAAGGAGTTCCAGTGACCCACCGCACCGAATATGGCAATGGTTGCAAGAATCGGCTTGCTGAGCGGCCAGATGATCTTTCTGAAAATGGTCATGTAGCTGGCACCGTCCATGAATGCACTCTCCTCCAGCTCCGCCGGGATGGATTCAATATAGGTCTTTACCAGAATGATATTGTAGGGTGCCACGATACCGGGAATGATGTATGCCATAAAGTTGTTGGTCAGTCCCAGCATGGACATATTCAGATACCAGGGGATGATACCTGCATTGAAGTACATTGTGATCACAAGGAAGCGATACCAGAATTTCCTGTGCCACATTTCCTGCTTTGTCACAAGGTATCCCACAAAGGCGGAGGCAAGCACCATCAGCGCCGTACCCAGAAGGGTTCTCGCAATGGATACCATAAATGCCTGCCCCACCTCGCCCGCATTCAGCAGGGAGATATAGTTGTCAATGTTCAGTCCTCTCGGAATAAAGTTGATCGCACCCTTTCTCACCAGATCATTGGAAGAAATCGTGTTGATGAAGAGGTAGTAAAAAGGGAAGATACAGCTTATCGTGAATACCAGGAAGAAGGTGTAGTTCAGAATACTGAACACAATATCGCCCGGCTTCAGCTTAAAGGTACGCTTGTGTGTCTTATAATACTGCTTTTCTCTCTTTGCATCTAATTTTTCCTGTGCTGTTTTCGCCATGTCGACACCTCCTTATACAATGCTTTCGCCGCGGATCAGCTTGGAAATGCCGTTAGCGCCAAATAACAGAATGACACTGACTAAGGATTTCACCATGCCGATTACCGTGGAGAGAGGAATCGAACCGCTGTCGATACCCAGCTGGTACACATACAGGTCGAGCACCTGAATGTAGCTGGAGTTCTGTGCGTTCTGGAAGTTCAGGTACTGATCCATACCGTTGCTCAGGACACCTGCCACTGACATCAGCAGAAGCACCATATAGGTCGGAATCAGACCCGGCACCGTAATGTGCCACATCTTCTGGAAGCGTCCGGCGCCGTCCACCGTGGCCGCCTCGTAAAGCTGCTGGTCAATACCGGAAATGCCGGCTATGTAGATGATGGCGCTCCAGCCGATACCCTTCCAGGTACCCCATGCCAGCATTTTCAGCCAGATGTGGGAGCTTCCCATCAGCATATTCTTTCCTTCCGTCCAGATTCCCATGTTGGTAAATACGCTGCTGATAAATCCGTCCGTGGAGAAAATAGCAAGTGCGATTGCATATACCAAAACCCAGCTGATGAAGTTGGGGATCGTGGTAAACGTCTGGATAAAGCGGCGGACTCTCATGTTCTTGATCTCCGACAGGAAGATTGCAAACGCAAGGGGCAGCCAGCTGGTCAGGATTCCCAGACCGCTCATTGCCAGTGTATTGCGCAATACACGGATCACGTCGTTTCTTGTGGTCTCATTTGCTATCAGAGTCGTAAACCACTTGAAGCCTACGAAGTTTTCTGAGGAGAGCGTTCCTCCCGCCGTATAATCATAGAATGCATAGCGCCAGCCGTACAGAGGCAGATAGCTGAATGCAAAGGCAAGCACCGCAAACGGAAGAAACATCAGGAATAATTTATATTTGGACTCCATCTCGAATTTGTCCGTTTTCTCCGGCTTCGGAAGCAGGATCTGGACAATCAGAGCGGAAAGTGTTGTCAGAATCGCAATGATCAGAAAGAGCAGCCAGTCGCCCTGTTCAAAGGAGGGCAGAACCTTCTCCGGTCTGCTTGTGGCAGCCACCTGCGTATATGCCAGATAAATTCCCATAAGACCCAGAATTTCCACTATACCGCCCGCAATCGCAAACCAGTTGCCGGTCTTTTTCATTTTCAGATTGCCGGCGGACATACATGCGGTCACCGCCGTTGCAATAATGCCCAGACAAGTCACAATGCTGGCTCCGGACAAAAGTATAAAGCTTGATTTCTGTACCCAGCCCTGATTAAATGCTCGAATACAGTTCTTTACCAGTTCGGAATAAGAAATGGCTGATGTGAGAAGCGACATATTCTTGTTCACATAATCACAGATCCTTGCCGGATTCAGTGCGGGAAGAAACATCAGCAGTGCGGACATCAGTGCACCGATTCGCAGCACATAGTAGACATAGCCCGCTGCCTTTTCCTTTCCTGTCGTTCCTTTTTTCATTCGATACCTCCCTAAATCTGTTATTGACAGACTTATCCTCTTTCTCAGAAGTTATCTTTATTATACAAAACAGGGGCTTTGAAAGATACCGCAAATACTTGATAGAAAATACAGTAATTTTTAATTCCCGTTTGAGAAATCTAAAAAGAAGTCCAAAAAAGGACTGTCGCTCCGAAGAGCGGCAGTCCTGAAAAATCATGCATTCAATTCAATTACTTGCTTTCTTTTTTCTTCTTGGAAACTACTACAACTGCTACCACTGCGGCTACCACTACAACTGCCACAACGATACCGATGATCAGACCGGTGTTGCTGCTGCTTGCAGTATCCTCTGCAGGTGCTGCCGTATCGGCTGCGGGTGCCTCGGTTGCTGCAGGTGCCTCGTCAGCAGCCTTGTCATATGCGAAACCGGAAACGGTGAAGGTAATGCTCATCTCCGTGGGCGGTACCATATAGTATCCGATTGTCTTAACATCATCATTCCAGATATTCTGGATCAGCATGTTGACATAGTTTACAGAATCCGGGCTGAGGATCGGGTTGATGGAAACATCGGAACCGCCGACATTCAGCTTCATATCAGAGATGGTAATCTCTCCGGTATTCGGGATATCCGTGGAAAGGAAGAGCAGGTTGAAGTAATCCTGAGAATCGAAGTCACCTGCAAGATCCAGACCGCTTACAGATACGGTATAAGTTCCGTTTCCTGCGATCACGGCATCCGTAAAGGTACCCTCTCTCTTGATTGCGTTGTTATCGCTGTCCCATCCTGTAACCTGATTGAAGTACTCGGTATCTCTGCCGTATGTAGCATCATCAAATGCGTTTCTGAAGCTGTATGTAGGTGTCTGCAGACCAAAGTATGCATTGTAGGTGCCGTTCAGGTCAACACCGGGAACCTCAGCAGCCTCTCCCCCTTCAGCAGATGCGCTGAAGCCGCTTACCGTGAAGGTAACCTCGATGGAGGTAAGACCTGCGGTCAGGTAATCGGCGGAGAACAGCATTGCGGTTGCATCTTCCAGATTGCCGGAAGCAATACGCTGGTCAAGATGGCTGTCATCGCCTGCGGTAGCGGTAGGATCGGGAGCATTCCACTCATTGTAAAGGTTTACACGGGTATCAATACCGCCGCCGTCTGCGGAGCAGGTATAGCTGGGACCCTGAAGCTCTACTTCCTCACCGTTGATCTTGATGCTGTCAACGGTCAGTACGCATGCGGTACCCATCAGAAGCTCGCCGTTTGCAACCTGAAGTGCGTTGAACTGTGCCAGATTGATAGGATCTGCGGTGGTCATGGAAACTGTGTAGGTACCGTCTCCGGTGATCTCTGCGTCTACATAATCTGCTGCGTACTCACTCCAGTCATCCTTGTTGATGGACAGGTGTGCGATAGCAGGGCCTTCTGCTGTCACAACTGCGCCGCCCTCTGCAGCAGCACCGGAGGTGCCGTAACCGGAAACAGTGAAGGTAACTTCCAGGGAATCTACAAGGAATCCGCTGTTGGAAGAAGCATTTACATAATCGCTGGAGAAGAGGCATGCAACTGCATCCTCAACGCTTCCCTCTGCAACACGGCAGTCAAGATGCTTGTCATCTCCTGCGGTGGCGGTAGCATCGGGAGTGTTCCACTCATTGTAAATATTAACACGGGTCGTTACACCGGCACCATCTGCGGAGCAGGTGTAGCTCTTGCCCTGAAGCTCAACCTCTTCACCGTTGATCTTAATGCTGTCAACTGTCAGCACACAGCCGGTTCCGAGAACGGACTCTCCGTTTACAACCTCAAGAGCGTTAAACTGTACCAGGGACTGACCCTCTTTTGCAACCATACCTACGGTATAGGTTCCGTCTCCGGTAATTTCTGCATTGGTCCACTCAGCATCAAACTCGCTCCAGTCGGCGTTGTTGATGTTGAGGTATGCTGTTCCGTCAACAAGACCTGATGCGTCCTGAGCCGCAGATACGGGCTGAACAGACAGGATCATTCCCAATGACAGTACAGCAGCAAGTAGCTTTCTGAACTTTTTCATTTTGCATCCTCCTATAATTTTGCTGCGCGCACTATGCGCACAAAGCCATACGCTTTAACATGATTTTATAGGAATCCTCCTGTAAAAAAAACCATTCCTTTTTGACATCTTATACGGGCAAAATTGTACATTAATATCATCTTCTAATCCCGGTCCGGGTGCTTTATGGGCAATTTGACAATAATTACGGTGCCTTCGCCCGGCGTGCTGTCGATCTGCATGCCGTACTCATCACCGTAGCAGAGCCGGATCCGTTGGTTGATATTGCACAGACCGATGCTTTTACTGCGGTCGATGGTGCGCTGCGCCATCCTGCCGCGCAGAAGCTCCAACTCCTCGCTGTCCATGCCGCAGCCGTTGTCCGCAATGGTGATCCTGAGGTACTGGTCTTCCGGCGCCTCCACCGTGATATCGATCCTGCCGTTCTCCTCCACCTGTTCCAGGCCGTGAAGAATGGCATTTTCCACAATCGGCTGGATCAGAAGCGGCAGAAGCATGTAATCGTCCAGATTCATATCCTGTTCCGTACCGATCCGGTAATTGACCCTGTCCCCGAAGCGTATCCGCTGGATCTGCAGATAGGTTTCCATGTAATCAAGCTCTTTTTTCAGGCTCACCATGGAAGTACCCGTGTTCTCCAGCACGTACCGCATGGATTTTCCCAAAAGTTTGATAGAGTTTGCCACTTCCCTGTTTCCTGCCGTCAGTGCCTGCATGCGGATACTCTCCAGTGTGTTATAGAGAAAATGCGGGTTGATCTGGCTGGCAAGCATCTTCATCTCCATAACCTGCTGTTCGTTCAGTAGCTGCTGTTCTGAGAGCTTTGCCTCGTACACCTTGGCATCCTTCTCCTTGATCTTCTGCACCATCACCTGCAGATCGGCGAAGGTTTCCGAAAGCTCGTCCTCCCCGCCGAAGGGCTGTGCCGAGCTGTATTCCTCGTTGCTCGCCTTTTTCATCTCCTTGCGGAGCACATCCACACGCCCGGTAAAATAGCCGGTAAAGTAATGGATCAGTACCGCCGGAACCGCCACCGCCAGCAGGATGATGAGCAGACAGGTAAAGATAATGTTGCGGATGTCATAATACGCCGTCTCATGCATAGTAACAATGTAAACACGGCTGTCGGACTGGTAGAGGTGAAGCGTCGATATTTTTGTAAAGAGCCTGTTTGCATCCTCCCAGACAGGCCCCAGATACTCATAATAGGAATCATCATAATTGATATAAATGGATTGTTCTTCCCCGTAGCCCATCCTTGTAGAGCTGTAAAAGATCCTTCCGTCGTCCGCAGACGCCATGATGCGGTATTCGCTGCTGCGGATGCGGGTCTGCAGATAATTGTCGCTGAGCTGGATCACCAAAACAGCCTGATACTCGCTTCCAATCACAGTAATCTTTCTCACCAGAGCAAGGTTCCAGTAGGAATTTCCGTATCTGTCACGTTTCTCCATGGGAACCCAGAACACTCCTACCTGGGACGTTGCTCTCCGATACCATTCCGTCTCGCGGATCTCATCGTCCACGCCGGCAAAGTGCATATACCCCGCCGCCACCGGATTGTCCGTGTATACGGTAATGTCCTCGATTTCCGCGTGATTGGATATATAGTTGTCAATGGTGGTGTAGGAGTACGCAATATTTTCCCCACCGCTCCCGTCGGCATCCGACAGGATTTTCTGGAGACTGTCCTCAAAGGAAATGCTCTCGGAAATATTGTAAACCTGCGTCGTCAGCTCGAACAGGATCGTCTTCACCCTCAGGTTGTCCGATTCCAACAGGTTCCGATAATAATTTGTCAGAAGCTTGGAGGTATTGACAAGCAAAAAGGAACCGATCACGGCTATGGGAAAGAAAACGGCAAGCACATAAATCATGTAAAGCTGCTGCCCGATTTTTCTGTTACTCATCAGTTCCAGTAATCGATTCCTTTTTTGTTTCATGCTATCTCCATTTCACAGATGCTTTGCGGTGCTGCGCCATCCTTACAGTGCGCACTCAGCATGCCCTGACACATCTGTCAGAACTGTATCGCTTCCATCCACGCTGTATGCCGCTCCCGTACAGCTCTGTGCTTTCACATTGACAAGGCGCACCTTGCAGGGACGCTTGCTCTCCACATCGACGGTGATCTTGTCTCCGGACTTCAGCACGCAAGCCTTAATCTCTGCGGACTGATCCATGCCGTACACAACCGTCTCCGCAGAAATGCCGTCCTTCAGCGCATAGACACGAAGCTCCACGCCGTCGCCGTAATCGTAATCCGGCTTGTCGTCATGGGCGCCCAGTGCGATCACGGAGCCCTCCTTCACCATGAGGGGAATGCTCAGGTAGCCATGCTTCTCCTGAACCCAGCAGCCGCCCTGCTTTACTTCTCCGGTAAAGAAGTTCGTCCAGCTGCCCTGAGGCAGGTAGTAATCCGCCACGCCCTCCTCGTTGAAAATCGGGGCCACCAGAAGGCTGTCGCCCAGCATATACTGTTTGTCTGCATAGTGGCAGGTGCGATCCTCCGTAAACTCCAGCACCATGCTTCTCATGGTGGGAACGCCGGTTCTGTTTGCCTGAATTGCCGTCCGATACAGATACGGCATCAGCTTTGCTTTCAGTCTGGTGAAGAAACGGACTACATCCACCGCTTCCTCGTCGTACGCCCAGGGCACCCTGTAAGAGGTACTGCCATGCAGACGGCTGTGGGAGGAAAGCAGACCAAACGCAACCCATCTCTTGTATACATCGGGCGTGGAGGTGCTCTCAAAGCCTCCGATATCATGCGCCCAGAAGCCGAAGCCGGACATCATCAGGGACAGACCGCCTCTCAGGCTCTCTTCCATGGACTCGTAATCCGACCAGCAGTCGCCGCCCCAGTGTACGGGGAATTTCTGTCCGCCGGCGGTGGCGGAACGTGCAAACAGCACTGCCTCCCCCTTGCCGCGTTTCTTTTCCAGAATATCGTACACCGTCTTATTGTAAAGGTAGGTATAGAAATTGTGCATCTTCTTCGGGTCGGAATGATCGTAATACTCTACATTCTCCCAAGGGATTCTCTCGCCGAAATCGGTCTTGAAGCAGTCAACGCCCATATCAAGCAGCCCTGCCAGCTTCTCCTGATACCATGCGCATGCCTCGGGGTTGGTAAAGTCCACCAGTGCCATTCCGGGCTGCCACATATCCCACTGCCATACATCGCCGTTTGTGCGTTTCACAAAATATCCCTTCTCAACACCCTCCGCAAACAGGCAGCTCTCCTGTCCGATGTAGGGATTGATCCAGACGCAGATATTCAGCCCCTTTGCCTTGATACGGGAAAGCATGCCCGCAGGATCGGGGAACACTCTTGCATCCCACACGAAATCCGTCCAGTGGAACTCCTTCATCCAGAAGCAGTCAAAGTGGAAGGTTCTTAAGGGAATGCCTCTGTCCAGCATACCGTTTACGAAGCTCATAACGGTCTCTTCGTCGTAATTTGTAGTGAAGGATGTGGACAGCCACAAACCGAAAGTCCAGGGTGCGGGAAGCGCGGGCTTGCCGGTCAGATCCGTGTAGCGGCTCAGCACCTCCTTCATGGTAGGGCCGTTGAACAGGTAATAATCCAGATATCCGCCCTCGACGGAGAACTCAACCTTTGTCACCTGCTCCGTGGCAACTTCAAAATCCACCTTCTCGGAATGGTTTACAAATACACCGTAGCCCTTGTTGCTAAGATAGAAGGGAATATTTTTGTAAGACTGGTATGTACTGGTACCGCCGTCCTCGTTCCAGATAGAAACGCTCTGTCCGTTCTTCACAAGCGCGGTAAAACGCTCGCCCAGACCGTATATCAGCTCGCCCACGCCCAGGGACAGCTGCTGGCGCATATAGGTTTCAGTGATGTCGCCCTTGTCATAGCAGTCGCCCTTCCAGTCCGTCTTCATGCAGGCGAGATCCTTGGCTGCGGAGCGGGTGATCAGCGCACCGTTCCTTTTGTAGCTCATAGACCAGTTCTTCTTCTGGATTTCCAGTGTCAGACTGCCGCTTGCGATCGTCAGCTTCTCCTCATCACTGGTAACGGTAAGAGGCATTTCCTCCTTCTGCTCCAGCTCAAATTCGGGCTCACGCTTCTTTGCGCCCATATGGTGGTAGGTCTGCACACGCAGTACCTCCGGTGCAGGGGAAGTGATCACCATGGTCAGGTTGATTCCGCCCAGTGTGCTTCCTCTCGTTACAATTCTCGTTGTAGGCAGGCAGAGTGTTACCTTTGTAGGCTCTACCTTCTCAAAATAAACCTCCTGCGGGGAAAAGCATCCGCAGCCTTCCTTTTGCAGCCAGCATCCATTTCCAAATATCATACAGCTCCTCCATTCCGACCAGTTTTTTATCCTGTTCCTATTTCAAATTAACTTTCTGTGCTTTGATTATAAGGAAAGAAAGAGAAAAATAATACCTCTCTTTTTCTACCTGAATTACCGAATTATTTTTACGAATCTATCTGTTGCAGATTCCCTCCAGCCATTCCTTTGCCAATCCGATCCACGAGGTGCAGCACTCCTGCATATGGCTGCCGTCACGGCTCGCCGTCAGCCTGCCCGCCAGTGCAAGCCCGTGGTGCCCTTCGGGATACAGATGGAACTCCGTGGAAATATTATGCCTGCGCAGCGCGCTCACCAGCAGAAGCGAATTTTCTGCCGGAACGGAGCCGTCCGTAAGGGTGTGCCACACAAAAACCGGCGGCGTGTCCGCACTGACCTGATTTTCCAGAGAAAGCTTTTCCAACAGATCCCTTTTTTCACTTTCCTGTCCCAGCAGGTTTTCAAAGGAGCCTCTGTGCGCGTATTCACCGGAGGTGATCACGGGGTAGCAGAGCAAAAGCCCTGCCGGGCGGAGCACATCTTCCGGCAATTCCGCCACGCTTACCGCCTTCCGCAGCCATTCCTCTTTCCAGAACATGCCCAGACAGGCGGCAAGATGTCCGCCCGCCGAGCTTCCCTGCACGATGATCTTATCCGGCATCACATGCCATTCGGCAGCATGCTCCTTTATGCAGTGCATCGCCCACGCCAGCTCCGTGAGCTGAACCGGGTATCTCGCCGGTGCAACCGAATATTGTAACACCGCCGCATGCATGCCCATGGAGAGAAACTGCAATGCCTCGCTCTCTCCCTCACGCTCCGAGACATGATGATAACCGCCGCCCGGACACAGGATCACGCACGGGCGTTCCTGCACCAGCATGTTTTCCGAATAGTCCTGCATATAAAGCACAAGCTTTGCCCCCGGCAGCGAGCCGGGAAGCTGCAACGGAATTTCCCGATAAATCATAGTCCTTCTCCCTGTTTAGTACGCTCTGCCCCAGTACACCATTTTCTTCGCCGGTTTTCCGCAGCACACGCACGCATCCGAAATCTGTTCCTGCTCAAAGGGAACACATCTGCTGGTCACGCTCAGCTTCTCCTTGATCTCATCTTCACAGGCCTGCTCGCCGCACCACATTGCCTTCACAAAGCCTGCCTTCTCGGTGAACAGCTTCTCAAACTCTGCCTTGTCGTGGGCGGTGTAGGTGTGCGCATCCCTGTGTGCTCTTGCCTTCTCCAGCATATCGTGGTGGATCATTTCAAGAAGCTCTGCCACCTTGCTCTCCACCTCATCCAGAGCCACTTCGATCTTCTCGCCGTTGTCTCTTCTGCAAAGCACGCACTTGCCTGCCTCCAGATCCTTGGGACCGATTTCCAGTCTGAGCGGGTATCCTCTCATCTCGGCCTCCGCAAACTTGTAACCCGGGCTCTTGTCCGTGTCGTCAACCTTCACGCGGAAATTGCTCTGCAATCTGTCCCTGAGCTCGTATGCCTTCTCCAGAATGCCTTCCTTCTTTTGCTGAATGGGAATAATGGCAAGCTGGATCGGTGCAACCTTGGGCGGCAGCACCAGACCGGAATTGTCGCCGTGTACCATGATGATGGCGCCGATCATACGGGTGGTCATACCCCATGAGGTCTGGTATACATATTTCAATGTGTTGTCCTTATCCGTGAACTGGATGCCGAAGGCTCTCGCAAAGCCGTCTCCGAAGTTGTGGCTGGTGCCGGACTGCAGCGCCTTGCCGTCGTGCATCAGGGATTCGATGGTGTAAGTTGCAACCGCACCCGCAAACTTCTCCTTGTCCGTCTTCTGTCCCTTGATAACGGGAATCGCCAGCACTTCCTCGCAGAAATCCGCATACACATTCAGCATCTGGATGGTTCTTGCCTCCGCCTCCTCGGCAGTCGCGTGGGCGGTGTGTCCCTCCTGCCACAAGAACTCTCTGGAGCGCAGGAAAGGTCTTGTCTCCTTCTCCCATCTTACCACGGAGCACCACTGGTTATATACCTTGGGAAGATCCCTGTAAGACTGGATATCATTTTTATAAAAATCGCAGAACAGGGTCTCGGAGGTGGGGCGGACACAAAGTCTCTCCTGCAACGGCTGTAAGCCGCCGTGTGTCACCCATGCAACCTCGGGTGCAAACCCCTCCACATGATCCTTCTCCTTCTCAAGCAGGCTCTCGGGAATAAACATGGGCAGATACACGTTCTGCACCCCCGTCGCCTTAAAGCGTTCGTCGAGCTGTCTCTGCAAAAGCTCCCAGATCGCGTAGCCCGCAGGCTTGATCACCATGCATCCTTTCACGCTGGTGTAGTCCGTCAGCTCTGCCTTCTTCACCACATCTGTGTACCACTGGGCAAAATCCTCGTCCATCGGTGTGATTGCTTCCACTAATTTCTTGTCTGCCATAACTTTCTTTCCTTTCTGCATATCTTACGCTTTCGCGGCATGATACCTCTCCGACGCAGGGCAATCCTGCCCGGAGGGCTTGTACCACAGGAAATTACGGATTCCTTTCCCACGATACAAAAAACGGCCTTCCGTCCCCATCAGGGACCGGAAGACCGGCGTTACCACCCATATTGATTTCCCGTCTGCTCCGGCGCGGAATCCTTCGCCTTGCTGCCGTCCCCGGCACTCCGCATCACCGTCACTTCACCTTGAAATCCTGCTCATACTGCCCTCTAACGCCGGCACAGCGCCGTATTTTCATACGGAACTCGGAGGCAGGTTCAGATGCTTTCCATAAGAGCCTTACACCGTCTGGCTCTCTCTCTGTCATGTCCGGCCACCCTACTAACCCTCGTCATCGCCTTCATTACATTATTGAATTTATGCTCACTATACACTAATTTTGGGAGATTTTCAACTACTTTTCTCGTCCGGGCTTTCACTCATTTCCAATCCTGCCGCAAACCGTCTGATTTTTTCACATAGAACGCCTGCTGCCGCTGGCCATGCTTTTCAATATAACCTTCCTCCGTAAGCTTTTTGAGCGCATTGAATACCGACGTTCTTCCCACACTGGGGCAATTTGCAAGCACATCCGCCGCCGTAAACTTACCAAGCTTGTTGTCCGTAAATGATTTCACGACATCATATGCCGAACTTTTCACTCCGGAATCCTCCATAACGCCCACCCGCTCCTCAAACTCAAGATAGGACGCCAAAATCATCCGAAGAATATACTTAATAAAGGGTGTCGTATCGTTCTTCTCTTCATGCCACCCGAAATCTGTTTCCTGAAGAACTTCATAGTAGACATCCTTCGTCTTTTCAATCTGTTTTTCAATACTGATATACTTACCAATCCCATATCCGCATTTGTATAAAAGCAGCAGGGTAAGCAAGCGGCTCATTCTCCCATTTCCGTCATTGAAGGGATGTATACACAGGAAGTCGCAGATGAAAGAAGGAATCAGAATTAACGGATCGACAATCTCAAGTGACATCACCTCAGTAAAACTTTTACATATCTGAGCTATGGCTTCAGGTGTTTCATACGGCGCAAGAGGAGTATTTCATTATCCCAGCTTCTTTCAGCCAGCTTTTTATAATTAAATCCTCTCATACAGCATCTCTCCAAGTCCGGTTGCGGTCTTAACAAGTTCAATTGCATCAGTTTTTGAACTTACTTTCAAGTTTTAAACTACATCAAAGCCTCTTTCCCACAACGCAGTCCGGCACGATCTCGTTTTCAAATCTGCGGCGGACTTCCGCTTCCTTCCGTTTGTCACGGCACACTCTGGAAATCAGATCGATGCAGGCATTCTCCATGTACGCATGGCGCTTTTCACGGCATCTGCTCCCGGCGTTTCCCTCGTATACTATCCACAGGTCGCCCTGCTGTTCCAGACATACCGTTCCTTCCGCATACGACCGGAGACTGTACGCCTCCTCGGCAATGCCAAATTCCCTCAAGACCCTTCGCAAGGGCAAAAAATAATTAGTATTTTTCATTGTATCGTCCCCTATCATGTATAAAATACCAATTTCATCTTACCGCCCATTCCAAGCGGCTGTCAAGGCTTTCGTCGCTTCTGTACCTCCCCTCACAATGCTGCAACCGCAGCCGGAAGTTCGTATAAAGAAGGGATGCAGGCGGAGAGCTTTTGCCGCAGCGATTCATCCGGCTGTGTCTGATCCGGCACCATCACAACGGAAAGTCCCGCCGCAAAGGCGGACTCCACGCCGTTCGGGGAATCCTCCACGGCGACTGCCACGGAGGGATCTACCCCCATCTTTTCACAGGCAAAAAGGTACACATCCGGCGCAGGTTTCCCACGCTCCACCTGAGAGGCGCTCACGATTTCGTCAAAGAACCGGTCAAGTCCAACCTCCGCAAGCTGGGCGCGCGCCCGGTCAGGGGGTGTTGCAGTCGCAAGGGCGATCCGGTATCCCGCCTCCTTCAACTGTTTCAGGCATTCCGCCGCACCCGGCTTCCTCTCAAGCCCCGCCTTTTGCAAATGCACCGCCATAATCTGCCTGCGGTATTCCCGCACCGCATAATAATCAAAATTCTCGCCAAACCACTTGCGCAGAAGCGCGGGAGCAAAAGGTCTCCCCAGACTGCGCAGGGAAAGCGCCTGCTCCTCGCTCATTTCATAGCCGAAATGAGCCGCCGCCTGCCGCCAGAATACCTTGAAATATTTCTCCGTATCAATCAATGTCCCATCCAAATCAAAAATGACCGTATGTACCATTTTTTCTCTCCGTTTCTCCGACACTTTACCTCCCCATCATACCCCGCATCGGTACATTTTACAATAACACGCCGCATAAAAAGGAACGGATCACTGCATACTGGAAAATAAACACGGTAACCAGAATTGCAGAAAGGAAATTTACACGAATATGCAAAATCCTCCCTTTAAGGAAAACGGATATTACGAGATACGCCTTGAGAGCATCGGCGGACTGGGTGCCAATCTCTGCGGCAAGATGCTGGGAGACCTCGGGGCATTGAAGCTGGATCTGAACGCCTCCGGTTTCTCCAGCTACGGCTCCGAAAAGAGAGGCTCGCCTGTAAAATCCTATATCAGGTGGTGCCCGAAGGACATGCCTATCCGCAACAACAGCCCTGTCCGGTCTCCGGATCTGCTCTGTATTTTCCATGAAGGGCTGTTGGGAAAGCATCCCGTGACGGAGGGCATCCATCCCCGGACACAGACGATCGTAAACACATCGAAGACCCCGGAGGAAATCTCACGGCTGTATGATTTTTCGCCGTCCACGCTCTACTGCATAGATGCCCAGAAAATAGCCATGGACACCCACTCCAGAATCAATATGGTGCTGCTCGGCGCCATGGTGCGTGCTGCGGACTTTATCCCCCTCGCCAAGGTGGCTGCCCTCTGCAAGGAAACCTTCCGCACAAAGGATGCCCGGCTGGTTCAGACCAATATAGACGGGCTTCACCGCGGTTATGAGGCACTCTCAAAAGGCTATCCCTGCAATGCAGACGGACAGCCTCCCCGGGAAGAGAAAACAGGAGAAGCATATATGTGGGGCTATGACACCGCTCCTGTGGGAGGTGTAAACACGCGCCCGGGCAGCACCGTTTCCAATGACCTGTCCCCCTCACGGGAGGGCTTTATCCCCCTGTTTCTGCCGGAGAAGTGCATCAACTGCGGGCTCTGCGATTCCACCTGCCCGGACATGGTGTTCCAGTTCATGCCCGGAACCTACCGGGGTACGGAATGCATGGTCAACTGCGGGCTTGATTACCTGCACTGCAAGGGCTGTCTGCGGTGCGTGGAGGTCTGCCCCACAGGCGCACTGGTAAAGGCACAGGAGCGCGACTATCCGGTAAAGCCGCATTTCCTGCCGGATCAAAGCCTGCTGCCGGATCATGTTGTCTATGAAAAAAGCGGCCCCAGCTCCTGGATCACAAGCGACTCGTTTTTCCCGGAAAAACCGGTAGAAGGAGGTACTCTATGACAGAGCAGAAAGAGACTGCCACCGCAGCCCAGAAAATCGTGTACGAGAGCGGCAACGAGCTTGCCGCCTACGCTGCCGCACAGATTGATTATCATGTAATGGGGTATTACCCCATCACCCCCTCCACCCAGATTGCAGAACAGCTTGACCAGATGCGGGCGGAGGGAAAACACCGGATCCGGCTGATTGCCGCGGAGGGCGAGCACAGTGCTGCCGGAATCTGCTACGGTGCGTCCGCAGGCGGCGGAAGAGTTTTCAACGCAACCAGCGCCAACGGACTTCTGTATGCTCTGGAGCAGTTCCCCGTCCAGTCCGGCACCCGCATGCCCATGGTCATGAACATTGCCTGCCGCACCGTGTCGGGCCCCCTCTGCATCAAATGCGACCACAGCGACATTATGTACCTGTTAAATACCGGCTGGATTATCCTGTTTGCGGATGAACCGCAGATGGTTTATGACATGAACCTTCTCGGTCTCAAGCTGGCTGAGAACGTGGGGCTGCCGGTTGTGGTCGCCTTTGACGGTTTCTACACCAGCCACCAGAAGCGTAAGTGCCTTGTATTTTCCGATAACGCCACCGTTCAGCAGTATATCGGCAGGCGAAAACCGTCCGCCGATCTTTTAGACCTGAACCACCCCATTACAATCGGCTCCTACATGAACGAACCGGATGTGATGAACAATAAATATCAGCTTCATCTTGCCATGGAGCAGGCGGCACAGACCTTGCCCGGACTGTTCACGGAATTTAAGAAGTTGTCCGGCAGATCCTGCTCCTGCTGCCGCGGATACCTCCATGAAGATGCGGATGTGTTGCTGTTTCTTCTGGGCTCCGCTTTCCACACCGCCATGGATGCAGCCGACAAACTGCGCCGTCAGGGTATCGCCGCCGGCGTCATCACCCTCTCCGTCCTGCGCCCCTTTCCGGGGGAGGAGCTTGCTGCACTATGCAAAAACGCCTCCGTCATCATCGCTGCCGACAGGCAGGACAGCTACGGCGCAGGGGGCGGAAACCTGTCTCTTGAGCTGCGTGCCGCCCTTCAGAAGGCCGGTGTGGGCGCAACTGTTCTGACCCGCATCTATGGGCTCGGCGGTCTGGACTTCTTCGTGGAGGATGCAGTAGCTCTCTTCCGGGAGTGTCTGAACCCTTCCGCTGCCGCCTTCGACTATTACGGCATCGTAAAGGGAACCTCCGAAAAACCGCAGCCTCCCTATTATGCGCCGCTTACGGAACAAGCCACCTCTCCACACACAACCAGTTGTGTTTATGACGAATCTGTCGGAAAAATGATCGTCACGGGAGGCTCTGTCCGTGACACCACCGTCATGCCGCGCAGACTGGCTCCCGGTCATGGCGCCTGTCCGGGCTGTGGTATTCCCGTCAATGTCAATCTGCTGTTAAAGGGCATAGAGGGCAATGTGGTACTGCTGTTCCAGACCGGCTGCGGCATGGTGGTGACCACACCCTATCCCAAAACCTCCTTCAAGGTTCCGTACCTTCACAATCTGTTTCAAAACGGAGCGGCAACCCTGAGCGGACTGGTGGAGATGTTCCGGGAACGCCAGCAGAGGGGAGAATATCCCGAGGGGCGCATCACCTTCATCATGGTGAGCGGGGACGGCGGCATGGATATCGGCATGGGCTCCGCAATCGGCACCGCCCTGCGCGGACATGGGCTCATTCTTTTCGAGTACGACAACGGCGGCTACATGAACACCGGATATCAGCTCTCCTACTCCACCCCCATGGGCGCAAAGAGCGCCACCTCCCATGTGGGCGGCAACTGCTACGGAAAAACCTTTTTCCACAAGGATATGCCGGAGATTATGGCAGCAACCCACATCCCGTATATTGCCACCGTGGCGGAATCCCTGCCCCAGGACTTCATCACAAAGGCAGCAAAAGCGGCGGCATATGCGGCAGACTTCGGCACGGCATATGTGAAAGCGCTGTCCGCCTGCCCGTTGAACTGGAACGACAATCCAAGCACGGAGCGCGCTGTGATCGGCGCTGCGGTAGACTGCTGCTATTTTCCTCTCTATGAGGTGGAGCAGGGGATCACCTCCCTGTCCTACGACCCGGAAAAGACAGGTAAAAAAATACCTGTCCGTGAATGGTTTTCCATGATGGGGCGCACTGTGCATCTCGCCAAACCGGAATATGCACAGATTACCGATAAAATACAGCAGGAGATTGACCGTAGGTACGCACGCCTGAAGGCACGCGCCGATCATCCCCTGCTGTGAGACAGCACTACTTGATTTCCGCTGTCTTGATAATGAATTTCACGGTGCCGTCCATGTCATCGGAAATACCTGCAAAGGAATTGTAATTCCGGGACACCTGAGAAATTGCCTGCAATCTTTCCACTAATGTGTCAAGGTCGGCGCCTGCCAGATCGGAAATCTTCCGGATGCCTTCCTCATCGAAGGTGGCAAGACCGTCTCTCAACTGCATTGCACCGTCTTTTAACTTTGACACACCTTCAATGAGAGCATCGCTTCCGTCGGCAAGTGTGTCAATACCGTCCTTTAAAGTGACAATGCCGTCAGAAAGCGTTCCGGCGCCCTCGGTCAGTTCCTTTGCGCCGCTGTTCAGCGCTGCTGCACCGCCGCTAAGCTGGCCTGCGCCGCTGCTGAGCTGACCTGCACCGCTGCTTGCGGATGCCACTCCCGCAGTATAGGCAAGCACACCCTGATAGAAGGTGTTGTAGCTGTCAAGCTGGGATTTCAGCTCTGCGAGCTGCGCTGCGGAACCGGATGCGTTCTGGGCAACCAGCGCACTGATCTGCGCCTGTACCTCCGGTGTCTGCATTTTCTCTTCCACCGTCTGGTCGATTGCCGCCTTTGTGGCGTCACCTGCCGGAAGTGCGTCATAGGTATTCTGATCGATGCCTGCTCCTTCCAGCACCTGTGTCAGTACGGAGGCTTTCACCCCGTTGTAGGCAGCCTCATACACCTGCTGCTGTGTACTCTGTATGATGCCGTTTATGGTAGCGGCATAATTGTCAATGGTCAGCGTCACATTGATGCCTTTGTCGGCAAGCTGTTTGGTGGCGGTGGCAAGCAAGGTATTGAATACCTGGGCGGCACCGCCGGTCAGATCTCCACTTTTTGCATTCAGGGTTGAAAGACCGGATGCCAGAGTGGACGCACCGCTCTGCAGGCTCTGCGCACCGCTCAAAAGGCTCTCCGTACCGCTCTGTAAGCTCTCCGCACCGGTGTGCAGTGCCACAGCGCCGTCCGAAAGCTGTCCCGCGCCGTCCGAAAGCGCATCTACGCCGTCCTTCAGGTCACCGGATTTATCGTAAAGCTCCGCAAGACCGTCATACAGCTCGGAGGAGCCGTCCATCAGCGCCTCCATGGCATCTGTCAGCTCGGAAAGCGCGTTCCGCAGATCATCCACCGTGTCCACATCTTCCAGATCCAGACTGCTGAACACCTCGTTGGTGGCAATGGTATAAACGCTGCCCAGAGAGAAATCCTCTGTGTCCGCTTCTATCTCCACGTACTCCGGCAATGTCTCTTCCGTCATTCCCAGATCGGCATTCATGCCGGGGAACGCGATGCCTGCCACGATACATCTGGTTCCGTCATTGATCACCTTGCCCGAGGACACCTTGATATTGCCAAACCTGGTATTGTCAAGGATCATGCCCGTAAGCACTGCGTAAGGCACATGAATTTCCTCCTGCTCTCCGCCGATCTCCATCACTTCATACTGATTGTTCACATATTCATAGCGGATCACCACATGACCGCTCTTGCCCGCCAGTTCCTCCGGCGTCACTTCTTTTCCGTCCAGCGTATAGGTAATTTTCACGGAGATGGGAAGCTCCTTGTCCGTGGTTCCCTGATAGCAAACATCAGCGCCGTCCACCTCCCATACATAGGAATCGTCCTTTTCTGTATAACTCTCGCCGTTCTTTACGGCAGTCACATCGGAGAGCTCTGTCTTGTCGGAAATGCTGTCCGCACCGGTTCCGTTCTGGATGAGGTCACTGACAATGATCTTCTGCGTCGTGCCGTCCGCTGTGGTGATCACATAGACTGTCTCATCCTTTAAAAGGGCTCCGTTCCCGTCCTTGGGCTGCCAGATCCTGGAGGCAGTCTCCTTGATCTCTTCTTTCACATCCTCCGCACTCCGGGAGCTTTCGCTTGCCCCGCTCGCACTGCTGCCCGGAGCTTTTGCATACACCGTCGCTCCTGCCATGCCGGTCACAAGCACACCCGCAAGGCAGATCACACCGATTCTCTTTGCTGCTCTTTTCTTATCAAACATATCTCTCACCTATTCCTTTCCCACATTTATTTTCTTCTTGAATCCCAGACTTGTCGCACAGATCACCTTGTCAAACAACATGAACATGGCGGGCAGTATCAGGATGACACTGAACATACTGATGATGGCTCCTCTCGCCATCAGATTGCACAGGGAGCTGATGATATCCACATCGGAGTAAAGCGCCACGCCGAAGGTTGCGGAGAACAGCCCCATTGCACTGACGATGATGGAGGGGATGGAAACCTTGAGTGCGTTGAACACTGCCGTCCGTTTATCATTCCCTTCATAGCGCTCGCTCTTGTACCGCGTTGTCATCAGAATTGCGTAATCAACCGTTGCGCCAAGCTGGATTGTGCTGATACAGATCGGTGCAATGAACGGCAGGGACACGCCGGTATAATGGGACAAGCCCAGATTGATAAAGATTGAAAACTCAATGACTGCCACCAGAATGACCGGAAGCGTAATGCTCTTTTCCACCAGGGCAATGATGATGAAAATTGCCACGATGGAGATGGTGTTCACCACCCGGAAGTCCTTGTCCGTGATCTCGATCAGATCCTTGGTGCAGGGCGCTTCGCCGATCAGCATACCCGTTGCATCATATTTTTTCAGCACCTCGTTGAGCTGTGTGATCTGTTCATTGACCTCGTCACTGGCGGTCTTGTACTCGGAGTTCACCAGAAGCAGCTCCCAGTCATCGCTCTCCAGAACGCTCTTGACGGACTCGGGAAGCATATCCTCCGGAATGAGGGAGCCGACCACGGACTCCATACCCAGCACATATTTGACACCTTCCACCTGCTCCATCTCGTCGGACATGGCACGCACATCCGTCTCCGGCAAATCCGCACTCACCAGCACCATGTGGGTTGCGCCCACCCCGAATTTTTCCTTCAGCTTTGAGTTGGCGATCACAAAGTCCATATCCTCCGGCATGCTGTCGCCCAGATCATAGTAGACTTCATTGTTGGTTTTGTCGTACCCATAATAGGCAGGTATCAAGATCACCACAAACAGAATCAGGAACACCGGAAAATACTCGATAATGAAATCGGAAAGCTTTCCCGTACCCGGTATCAGGGATTTATGTCCGGTCTTTGCCAGAAGCTTATCCAGTGCAAGGATCATGGCGGGCAGCGTGGTGACACATCCGATCACGCCGAGCACAACGCCCTTTGCCATCACAACACCAAGATCAAGTCCCAGTGTATAGCTCATAAAGCACAGTGCCACAAACCCGGCAACCGTTGTGATGGAGCTGCCCACCACCGAGGTGACGGTCTTGCTGATTGCCACCGCCATCGCTTCCTTGTTGTCCGCATATTGTTCCTTCTGTTCCTCATAGCTGTGCCACAGGAAGATGGAGTAGTCCATCGTGACCGCAAGCTGCAAAACCGCCGACAGTGCCTTGGTCAGATAGGAGATCTCTCCCAGAAAATAGTTGGTTCCCATATTGAGCAGGATCGCCATGCCGATGCTGGCAAGGAACACAAACGGAATGATCCAGTTGTCCATGAACAGCATCATTGCCGCACAGGCAAGCACAACCGCAAGTCCCACATAGATCGGCTCCTCTTTTTCACAGAGTGCCTTTAAATCCGTTACCATGGCGGACATTCCCGACACAAAGCACTGCTTGCCCGCAATGCTGCGGATCTCCTCTATGGCATTCATGGTTTCATCCGCCGAGGTCGAGGTGTCAAAGAAGATCGCCAGCATCGTGGCATTTCCCGCATTGAATGCGTCATAATATTTGTCCGGAAGCATCTCCATGGGAATGGACACATCCGCAAAGCTGTCATACCAAAGCACCGTGTCCACATGCTCCACCTGCTCGATTTTGCTGCGGAGCTCCGCCACATCCTTCGGTGCCATATCCTCGATGATCACAAAGGAAAATGCTCCTTTTCCGAACTCATCCATCAGGATGTCCTGCCCCGTCACCGTATCGATGCCCTTGGGCAGATAGGTCAGCATATCATAATTGATTCTGGTTTTCACCATCCCGATCACAGACGGCACAACCAGAAGCAGCGCCAGAATCAGGATCGGGATCCGGTATTTGACTACCGACTTTCCGAATTTCATTGTCTCTCCATCTCCTTCACATTGATTTCATAATTTTCAGCGCACAGACCGCCACGCAGAGGTTAAGGGCGCCTGCAAGAACAAATCCGGCTCCCGTTGTGATCATGTACGCCGTCTTCCCGCCAAAGAAATGGAAAACAAGAACGATGCCGATCACACTGGTCAGGAGCGCCAGCACGCCGATCAGCCACCATTTCATCAATCCGAATTTCCTGGCATCCACCGCCGTCTGCAGCTTCAAAAGACCATCCGCCAGAATCAGCGCACCCGCAAGGGGCTGAAAATAATTCATAACGGTCTTTTCCTTCACCAACAGGATCACGCCCGCAATCATGGCGAAGACACCCATGGCAAGGTCGAACTGAAACGCCAGTCTGTAAAGGTCCTTTGAAAAATATCCGATCAGCTTGACAGCGCCGCATACCACTAACAGAATCCCCACCACGATACCAAGCAGTTTTGTTGGCATATCCGGATTGAACATGAGAAGGATTCCACCCAAACAGAACATAAGGGAAATTGTGATATAGCCCGCTTTCGCAACGCAGACGCTTTTTCTGATCTTCATGTTTTTCTTCATCATTTCCGCGCACATCTTTTTCAATCTTTCACCTCTTTCGTTTTTGTATTCTATCGGGTTTCCCCCCCTCCTGAAAACGGACATAAAAAAAGCAATGTACAAATTTTGCACATTGCCTTGTAATTATCTGATTTTTGGGCATTTGCCTCAAAATGTCTGAATCAGGACTTCTGCACCCGCTCGAAAGCCTCCGCCACATTGCCCTTCAGCATGATGCCGAGCCTGCGGATCATCTGCTCGGGGTCGTACTTCATCCCGCCGTTCAGCCAATCCAGAATCATGCCGACCAGCGCTGATTTATAGAAATCCGCAATCAGTTTTTTGTCCTCTTCCTTTACCCGGTAACTGCCGGAAACGTTCTCCACATAGCGCTGCATAACGCCCCCGGCTATGCTGTTCAGGTAGCGTTCCACCTCTTCCCGCCTGACGGAATTGTAAATGTGGTACACAACCCGCTTGTTCTGCAGCGCAAACTGTGCCGCCGTAATAAAGCTCTCCTCCCACGACTCCATCCCGGTCTCGCCCGCAAATGCCTTCTGTGTCTCCGATTCCAGAATCTTCTCCACAAGCGCCGGAATGTCAGAAAAGTGATAGTAGAATGTATTGCGGTTGATGCCGCAGTCCTCCACAATGTCCTTGATCGTAATTTTATCCAACGGTCGCTCATTCAGTAATTTTACGAAGGATTCAATGATCGCCCGCTCCGTAAACTGTGCCATGCCGCACCTCCGATGTAATGTCAACTCTTTTTATGCGGCAAGTATATCATATTTTTCGGATTTTGCCCACTCTAAAAAGATAACACAAAAGAGCCCGTCATTTACCGGGCTCTTTTAAAGCAGCTAGCGGGAATCGAACCCGTCTCTCCAGCTTGGGAAGCTAGCATTCTACCGATGAACTATAGCTGCACATCTATTGAGTATATTAGCACAACTACCGTTAAAATGCCAGTAAAATTTGTAAAAACCTCCGGGCAGATCGCGGCGGTAGGTTCATCGAAGCTCTTATACAGTATGGTGTCCGGCCCATTGGGCAGTTTTGACGCATCCTCCCACAGGCCTGCAAGCTTCAGGACGTGTTCCAGCTTCGGTGACAGATTTTTCAATGCGCACATTGCCAGGGCTTTCTAAACAATTTCTTCTTTCCTATGCTGTAGGGGCACCCTGCCCCTTTCCGCCGAACAGGGATTTGCGGTTCTCCTTATACTGCTTTCGGCAAAGATGGAGGATCAATTCCTCCGCAGATGCCGCAAAGGCAATGCCACAGGTGATCCAGAGATATACGACACCGGAAGAAAACGCGAGCATATAGGGAAGCAGGAATACCGCGCCCCCGGTCAGCTTGTTGAGCAGCGTATGCACGGAAGCAAAGCGATGGAATTTAACCGCCGCCACAACATAGGCCGTCAGCCGCACAAGCAGGACTGCCGCCAGAAAGTACCAGATCGGCCGCGGCGCCATCTGCCGCAAAACCGGGAAAAAACGGATCAGCAGCACACTGTAAAACAGCAGATCCGCGACACTGTCCAGCTTTGCGCCAAATTCGCTGTCCATTCCGGTCTTTCTCGCGATCCAGCCGTCCAAAGCGTCCGTCAGGCCGGTAATCGTATAGACTACAAAGAACCAGACCGAATACAGCGTAAGAAAAGGCAGGATAAGGGAAAAAACAATCCGTACAGATGTAATGGTATCCGCAGTATTCCACCTATGTTTTTCCGGTTTTTTACTTTTTGTAAACATTTTGATCCCCATTTCGCAAATGCTCTTGTTATGTCTTTCTTCTAAAGAATACGACGGATCAGCCGATCCTTCCAGTCTGCATACGGCTGATAGCGGAGCGGAATATCCGGGTGATTGCAGCTGTCGACCACACTCTTTCTGTGGCTGAACGTTTCAAAGCCCGCTTTTCCGTGGTAGCCGCCCATTCCGCTGAAGCCCACACCGCCAAAGGGCATATGGCTTGTGGACAAGTGTACGATCGTGTTGTTGATGCAGCCCCCTCCAAAAGGGAACGTCCGCAGCGCCCACTCCTTCATTCCGGGATTTTGGGTGAACAGGTAAAACGCCAGCGGCTTCTCAAAAGTCTTTATGATCTTCTCAAGCTGCTCCGGGGTCGAATAAGTGAGAACCGGGAAAATGGGTCCGAAGATCTCCTCCTGCATAATGGGGGACTCCACTGTTATGTCCTCCAGAATGGTGGGCTCGATCTGCAATGTCTCCTCACAACTTCTTCCCCCGCAGTAGATCTTTTCGCCCTCCATAAGCCCGCAGAGCCTGTGAAAATGCTTCTCATTCACTATACGCGGATAATCCGGATTTTTCAAGGCATCACCGCGTTCCATCCGGGAAAGCTGCGCCGCCAGCTCCTTCAGGAATTTTTCCTTTATGTCCTCATGCACCACCAGATAATCCGGTGCAACACAGGTCTGTCCCGCATTCAAAAGCTTTCCGAACGCAATTCTCTTAGCGGCAATCCTGATATCCGCCGTCCTTCCCACAATGCAGGGGCTCTTTCCGCCAAGCTCCAGCGTCACCGGCGTCACATACTTTGCTGCCTTTTCCAGCACCAGCTTTCCCACCGTCACGCTGCCCGTAAAGAAGATGTAATCAAAACGCTGCTCCAGCAGAATGGCGTTTTCTTCTCTTCCTCCCTCGATCACAGCCACATACTTGGAGGGAAAGACGCTCTCCACAAGCTTCTTTAAAACTGACGATACTGTCGGTGCGTATGCAGAGGGCTTCAGCACCACGCAATTTCCAGCCGCAATCGCATCAATCAACGGTTCCAGACACAACAGCACCGGATAATTCCACGGCGCCATGATCAAGGTTACACCGTACGGTTCCGCCACCGTGTAAGTACGCGAAGGTATTTGTGACACATCTGTCACTGTCGCTTTCGGCTTCATCCAGCGATACAGGTGACTGCGCACAAATTTCAGTTCTGCCCTCGTCAGGCCGATCTCCGCCATTCTGCTCTCCGAACCGGACTTGTGCAGATCCCGATACAGGGCATCGCACAATTCCCCCTCATAGCTTTCCAGCGCACCTTCCAGCCGTGCCAGCGCCGTCTGGCGGAATCCGAAGGTCTTCGTGATTCCGGTATCAAAAAATGCCCTCTGCCTCTTTATGACAGACATAATTTTATTCTGTTCCATCCGTTCTTCCTCCTGCTTTTCTTCGCGCCCGGCACAGTGCTTTAATAGCGGTTATGCACTTTCTCCGCAAAGCACATGCAGTCCCGGATTTCAATCACCGTTCCGTCATCCAGCACCGCCCTGCCCGACATTTTTCCGAAAACCTGATGCTGGTCGCTCTCCACCACCAGTGCATTGATCCTTGCCGCCCTGTCCATGACCGGAAGGAAATCCATTTCAAATCGCCCGTCACCGGAAGAGAACTTCCACGGGCTCATATAGTCATCCTTTCCATCCTCCGTTTTGGGAATTTCAAAGGTGATGTCGTCCAGCTTATGCGCCTTTCCGTCGTAAAAAATGATATTCTCGCTGGCGGCGCTGTTGTCCCCGAATCCATAACCGATGTTAAAGCCGAAAGCGTGCCCGTCCACCCGGCAGTTTCCGTTTCCCCAGTACCATGTATTGTCGTAAGTCCAGACGCCCCTCCCCCAGTCCAGCGTTCCGAAGTCCGTCTCCGGACAAAATTCATACCGGACGCCGTCATATTCCGCGAATCCGGACGCCTGCATGCAGTTGGTTTTCTGGTTGTAGTAAAATGCCTTTCTCTTTCTCTTCCACGGGATGGAGATCACCATGTTATCCCCGGGCTTCTGGCAAAGGACAATTTTGCAGCGGAACGGTTTTTCTTTATAGAAACGCTCAAAATGACACTCCAGCGTGCGGATCAGATTGCCGTCCCCATCCTTTTCCACGTTGAAATCCATCTTTAACCTCTTGTCCGCATAGCTTGTTCTGCCTTCCTCCGCATGGGAGGGCAAGTGAAATCTTCCCATGGGAAACAAATTCAGTATGGTTTCCGTATGCTCCCAGTTTTCCTTAAAATTCAACAGGGAGACCGACTGCAGCCCAATGTAGCCGTCGTCGGAAATGGTCAGTGCAATGCCGAAGCCCTGCCCCATTACCAGATAATAGTCCCACTCCTTGATGCGGAATTTAGGCGCCTTGATTGCCTTCCTGTCATAGCATTGCAGCTGTGACCGTGCCCAGCCGCAGTCCAAAAGACTTCCGTCCTCACGAAGCAACGGCTGCTTTGTCAGAATTTCGTGATTGCGTTTTTCCATACCCTGTCCCCCTTCCGGTTTCATCGGCGCACTTACCGCCGAAGTGTTTTCAGATACGTTTTCTGTTCCTGTGTAATGCGGAAGCTCTCCCGCGCTTTCTGAATCGTTTTGTTATGTACCCACGCCCCCAGTCTGTTGCCCCGCAGATAGGGAATTGCTGCCTCCCACTGCTTTGCCAGCGCTGTTGCGAAAAACCACGCGATCATCATATTCACATAATACTCTTCGGAACACACTCCCGCAGGTATTTCCAGATACTCCGGGCGAAAATCCTCATCCAGATAATGAGTCATCAACATCTCCAGTCCAAACCGGCAGGTATAGGTTTTTTCGGAGGCAGACCACTCCCTTACCTTCGCGATCAGCTCGGTTCTGTGTTTCCGGAATACCTTCGGCGACAGGATATCACAGACCGCCCAGTTGTCCACATACGGGAGGAACTCCTCAACGGCCCGCACACACTCCTCATAGTCCTTCTGCCCGGACAAAAGAATCCCATGCAGCACATTTTCATCATAATATTTATGTGGCAGCGCCCTCAGGAAATCCCTGCACTCCGGGTCTTTTCCGTACTCCTTTGCAAGCCGTCTTGCATCCGGCACCCTGACCCCGATGATCTTTTTTCTTGGAACATTTGGTACCAGGCCGCTGTGAAAATCCGCATAGGCTTTATCCTGAAGTTCAAATAACCGCTCCGTTACATTCATGGTTCTTCTGCCTTTCCGCCATCCTGTTTTCGTATTTCAGCAATTCCGCCACGCAGCGGCTCCTGTCAGGTATATTTTAACATATTACGGCAGAAAACCATAGACCCTACATCAAATTGCGTTACCCGCAAACTGCGTCATATACAGCTCGTAGTACCGTCCCTTCTGTTTAATCAATTCATCGTGATTTCCGGTTTCCACAATCCTGCCCTGATCCATCACAATAATGCAGTCCGCATCCTGTATGGTAGAAAGCCTGTGTGCAATAATAAGGCTGGTGCGGTTCTCCATAAGCTTTACCATGGCATCCTGTATATGCTTTTCCGTCCGGGTGTCTACATTGGAGGTAGCCTCGTCCAGAATCAATATCTTGGGACTGGCCAAAAACGCCCTTGCAATGGCAAGTAACTGTCGCTGACCCTGTGACAGATTATTGCCGGATGCGGCAAGCTTTGTCTCATAACCGTCCTGCATATGCCGGATCATATCAAAGCAGTTGCTCATTTTCGCAGCCGCATCAATCTCCTCCTCCGTTGCGTCCTCCTTGGAGTAACGTATATTGTTCCTCACTGTGTCTGCAAACAATACCGTATCCTGTAAAACAATTGCCGTATTGCGCCGCAGTTCATCGCAGGCAATGTCCTTTATATCGACACCGTCGATGGCGATCCTTCCGCTGTCCGGATTATAAAACCGCATCAGCAGGTTTACCACGGTCGTTTTTCCGCTGCCGGTAGCACCTACCAGCGCTACTTTGTGTCCCTCCCGAACCTCAAAGCTGAAATTATGGAGCACCTGATGTCCCGGTACATAGGAAAAATTAACGTTTTCAAAGGTGATGGTTCCTTTTGTTTTCTCCATGGTACAGTCGCCTGTTTTATCCTCACCCGGTTCGTCCATGATTGCAAAAACCCGCTCTGCACCGGCGATCGCCGTCTGAATCTGCCCATAAATCTGGGCGAGCTCATCAATGGGACGGCCGAATTGCTTTGCATACACGATGAATGCGGAAATCACACCGATGGAAATGATTCCCTTGATTGCAAAATAGCCTCCGCACGCCGCAATAATCACGAATCCGATGTTATTGATCACATTCATGACCGGCCCCATGGAACCGCCCAGTATTTCCGCTACGATTCCTGTTTTGGTAAGCGCATCGGCAGTTTCGTCAAACTCCTCTATAACCGCTTCCTGACGGTTGTAGGCAACAACCGTCCTGTAACCGCCTACCATTTCCTCCACTGTTCCGTTCAGGCTTCCAAGAAGCTCCTGCCTTTTCCTGAAAGAGTTTCTCATGGCAGATGATAGAAAACGGGTTGCCGTAACTGTCAGTACCACCGTCGTGCATGAAAGAATTGCCAGTTGGGGACACCAGTAAAACATCATTACCACAGTTCCCACGATGGTCAGAATGCCGGACACCATGGAACTCAGGGACTGGGACACCGTGTTGGATATGTTTTCCACATCATTTGTCATGCGGCTCATAATATCTCCGTGAGAATGCATATCCAGATATTTAACCGGAAGATTCACGATCTTATCAAACAAATCCTCCCTCAGTCTTTTTACAATGTCCTGACTTAAGATAGCGCTCAGCCGGCTTTGTGCAAGAGAGCAGGCGCTTTGAATCAGGTACAGCACCGCCATTACCGCAAGAACCTGCGGCAGTTCGCCAAACCTCCCCTGCGCAATCCTGTCAATGGCTCCGCTCTGCAGGCTGGGGGCGCACACTGAGCATATCACAATGATGATCACGGCAGCCAAAAGGCCGCACAACTTCCTGATTTCTCCTGAAAAATAGCGGACAAGCCGCCTTAATGTCTTTTTGCCGTCCTTAGGCTTCTCCGCCTGCTGCCGGTTCCTTGGCCCCCTCATGCCCGGAATCCTGTAATTGTTCATCTGCACTTTTTCAGCCATCAATCTCACCGCCTTTCTTCAGCTGGGAATCAAAGATATCCCGATAGATCGGACTGGTGTTCAACAATTCTGTGTGCGTTCCCTCGGCGGCAATCCGTCCGTGATCCAGCACCACAATCCTATCCGCGTCCTTAACGGAAGCGATTCTCTGGGCAATCACAATTTTAGTCGCGCTGGGATGACTTTCCCGCAAGGCAGCGTACAGATTTGCCTCGGTTTTCAAATCCAGTGCGCTTGTGGCATCATCAAAAATAAGAATCTCCGCATTTTTCAAAACGGCTCTGCTGATGGCAAGCCTCTGTTTTTGTCCTCCGGAAAGGCTGTGCCCTCCCTGACTGACCTGCATATCCATTCCTTCCGCTTTTTCGGCAATAAATTCTGACGCTTGTGCCGTTTTTATTGCCTGTTCCAACATTTCCGTATCAGCACCCGGATTTCCCCATAAAATGTTCTCTTTAATGGATGCACAAAAGATCTCACTCTTCTGTAACGCAACGGCAATTTTGTCGCGCAGGTTCACAAGCTTATAGTTTCTGACATCAATGTCATCCACGAAAACTCCGCCTTCCGAAACATCATAAAAACGGGGAATCAGATTCACCAAACTGGTCTTTCCGCATCCCGTGGCGCCCAATATTCCCACAGTCTCTCCGGGCAGTATGGTAAGATTTACGTTTTTCAACACCCACTCCTGCCCCATTCCCGGGTAGGCAAAAGACACATTGCGAAATTCCACTTTTCCCCTAAGACCAGTCTCTCCCGAAAAATCACCGTCACATATAACCGGCTGGCAGGACAACACTTCCTGAACTCTTTTCCCGCTGGCAACGCCTCTCGAAACAGACTGGAATATCATTGTCATTCGCATCACAGCATTCAGGATTTGGGAGATGTATGTGATGGCTGCCATCACATTGCCGGGTGTTACTGTCCCCGCCTGTACCTGAATGGCTCCCACTTTAATAACCGCCACCACCGACAGGTTCAGAATAATATTCATGATAGGCATCATATAGGAAAGCAGCAGGAGGACTCTCAACTGTGTATTTACCAGCTCCTCATTTGCCCCGGAAAACCTCTTTTTTTCGTAGTCTTCCCTTACATACGCTTTGACGACACGGTTGCCGGACACATTTTCCTGCATCACATTGTTTACGCCATCCAGTTTTTTCTGCAGTATGGAAAAGAGCGGATTCGCCTTTGTAAGGAAGCAGATTACGCATAAGGTGACCAGCGGAAGCGCACAGACTACCACCACTCCAAAGCATATATTCAGAGTAAGCATGCACAGTATACCGCCCAAAAACAGCAAAAAAGTTCTGACAAATCCCCTAATCGCTTCACTGACTAAATTCTGCATCTGTGTAATGTCATTGGTTACGCGCGTAATCAGAGAACCTGTCGAAAAACGGTCTGTCTGTTCAAATGACAGAGACATAATTTTCCGAAAGACCTCTTTCCGCACATCATTTCCGAAATTCTGGCTGCACAAATTAGCGAATACTCCTGACATAATGCCACAGAAACACCCAAACAGAACCAGTCCGATCATTTTAAGACCGGTGGTAACGACCAGGTGCATGTCTCCTACACCCGACTGGTTCAGTCCCAGAACTCCGTCGTCTATGATGACCGCCATCAGTTTGGGCTGCAGCAAATCCATGGACACCTCACCCAGCATAAAAATGGGCGCTAAAGCAGCAAAATACCAGTATTTCTTTAATTTTTTCCACATATGTCCCACATCCTTTTACCGTTACGCATCAATCTCTTCCTGTATCTGCCGGATCTGTTCTTCGCTGTAGCCGGTATAAGCACAGATATCCCGGATTGGTGCACCCAGGCGGAGCATGTTTTTTATGATAACCGTGATACCCTGCTGCATTCCTGCCTGTATACCCTGCTGTATTCCCTGTTGTATCCCCTGCTGCACTCCCTCGTTTCTCTCATCCTCCAGCCATTCCCTCATTGCCTGACACATATCATACTCCTCCTCTTCTGCTTCACGGTTCATATACTGTTCCCTCTCCTCCCACATCTGCGGCACATTGAGCAGGGCGGACAACACTTCAACGGTGTCCCGGCTCAAGTGTCGATATGATTCATCCATTTCAAGCAGTCTTTTAAATTCTTTTTTGTTGTTTCTGTAATGTACCGCCGAAAATACCTCTTTCAGTTCCGTGCTGAAAGCAGAGAAATCTGTTTCCTCATTGATACAGAACAGGTGAAACGGATAGTCGGAGAAAAAGCACTCCATCTCATCCTCCTCACCGAATTGCATCATATCCTTCAGACTGCGGGGTCCGTCCCACTCCTTCTCTCCATGGTACAGACATAATGTATACACCGGTATCAGCTTATCCTGCTTACGCATTCCGCACATTTTCTCCGCCGGCGTTTCCAGCATGTTTCTTTGCCTGTTTCTCTTCTTAAGCTCCTCCGTCTGCTTCCCGTACTCCATGGTGTCATACTGCATACACCGGAACGGCATCGCATAGTCCACCAGATTCTGGTTCTCCACTGCCAGTATGCGGAGCAGACCTCCCGATTCCATCCACATTTTCAGATCACGGATCCGCTCTGTGCGTTTTCCCTCCACCAGATTCCTTTTTTCCGCTGCAAACGCCGTGTACCGCCCATCCTCATTGCGGAGCATCTGCGGTTTGATTTTCTCCCTGCCCTGAAAAAACACACCGTTGAACAGGTCGGCAAAACGCCTCCTGTCCTCCAGATAATGCTGCATTACCGTATTGATATTTCCCATGTACGACCTCCCTTCAAGGGCAGCGGCGGTACATGGTTTCCGCCTCTGCCACTGTTTTTGTCATAAATTGAGTAAAAGTGGCAGAAATGCCGGAATGTGCCGAAAATGCACGTTTCATTGATTACTCTTGATTTCTATATTGTATGATCAAAAGCCGTGTTTGTCAAGCGCCCGTTCCAAAACTCAGGAAAATTCCCTCTCATGTTCTTTGAAAAAGTCATAGTACGCCCGCACATTGGGGAGCTCAGTCCAACGCTTCACATCCACGGGATCCTCGTCCAAATCATAAATCTTTGCGTTCTTCATGGCGAGCAGGAAGGGCGAGTGGGTGGCAATCACAAATTGACAGCCAAAAAATCTCGCCGAATCCTCCAGAAATTTCAACAATTCCTGCTGCCTCTCCGGCGACAGACTGTTTTCCGGCTCGTCCAGCAAATAAAGCCCATTTTCCTGAATATGCTCCGTGAAATACAAATATGCGCTCTCCCCGTTGGAATGTTCCCTCACATTGTCCGGGACAAAATTCCGCACGTATTTCGACTGTGACTTGCTTCTTGCCATTGTCACCTTCTTTAACCGGTCGTAATCCTTCAGGGACTCCATGCGGAAAGGATTGCGCTCATTGTCCCGGATCTCCAGATATTCGGAAAGCAGCTCTTCCCTGTGCCGGTCTATTCCCATGTTGATGCTCCGCAGATTCAGCATGAAATCAAACACATCATCGCTGGTGATGATCCTGCTGTGGGACGGCAAAAACCCCTCCGTCCTGTAATCGCACATTTCAAGATAGTCCTCATAGAAATTGGAGCGATTATAGAGGGTATCCCGCTGTAACCGCAGCTTTTCCGCAATCACGTTGAGTGCCGTTGTCTTGCCGGAGCCGTTACCGCCGTACAGAATGGTGACGGGCTCAAAATCCAGCATGCGGAGCCCATGTGCAGATATGACAAAAAACGGATACACCGTATCATAGCATGTCCGTTTCAATCCCATACGAAAACTATATTCCTGTTCCAACTCGGGAAATGTAAAATGTGTCAGATAGACCATACACCTATACCTCCTCGAAGCAGTACCGGATCCGAAGCACCCCCTGCTCCAGACTCGCCTCCGCGCTGCCTCCCATCGCCTCCGCCAGCAATTTGCTGATCGTCAGGCCAAGACCGCTGCCCTCGGTGGTGCGGGATTTCTGTGTCATATAAAAACGTTCAAACAGATGCTCCACATCCTCCGCCCGAAGCGCATCCGTGTCATTTTCAAAGGAGAGGCAGATCTTCCCGCCGTCCCGGAATACCCGAAGACAAAAATAACTCTTTGCATACCGAAGTGCATTTTGGAACATGTTGGAAAAAATGCGCTCCATAGCCCCCGTGTCCGCACAGATGAACATTGCCTCCGCCGAAATATCCGTCAACTGCACGGCAAGTCCTCTCTCCTCAAACTGCTGATAAAAGGTCAGCGCAATCTCCCTTGCAAAACGGCTCACATCCAGCCTTTCCGGCTGCAGGCGGTAATCATTTAACTCCAGTCTGGACAAGTCGTAAAAATTACCGATCAGGCGCTGCAGGGATCTTGCTTTCCCGGATATATTTTTCACCATCTCAAGATTTTCCTCATCCATACCGCTCACATCCAAGAGCTCCAGATATCCGATAATGGCGGTGAGCGGCGTTCTCAAATCATGGCTGATATTTTCAATCTGCGCCCGAAGCTCCCTCTCCCTGTTGCGGTATGTGATTTTCTCCTTCCGCGTAACCAGAATATATGCGTTGACCGCCTCCAAAAAACTTTCCGCCTCCTTATCGGGAAACGAAATATGCAGAATCCGGTTTTCCTCCGGATTCTGCCCTATCTCTTCAAGCTCCTTCGCTTCCCGCCTCAGATTTGCTCTCAGGCGGTAAAAGCGTACCATATACAGAATTGCCGCAAAAGTTGTAATGATGAGAGCCACTGCCATCAGATACGCTCCTCCCTGTTTTGTCCCGTTCCGTCCTACTTAAATTCCTTCTTTGAAATACCCACCAGTCCGATTGCCATAAAGATCACGATGCCCGCAATGCCGGAAACCAGACACTTGATCATACCGCCTTCTGTCATAAACGCCATGACATAATGCCCTGCGTCGTTCATTTCTCCCGCTCCCACCGCGTGGTAGATCAGCCAGGGACTCAGCCTTGCAAAAAACTTAAATTTCATCCCCAAAAGATTACACACAGAAGGGAATAGCATGATAAGCCCGATCCACGACCACATTCCGGCATCTCTCGTAGGCATTAATGCCAGAAACGTATATACACCGATCTCTCCCGCCATAAAGATGGGAATATTCAGCAGCACACCCCTGAGCAGCATGTAAATAGCCTCGCTTCCGCTGTTTTCCAGCAAAAGATAAGCGCTGCCGATAAAAACGGCAAGTACGGACGCAATCGCCAGAGCGGAAACAATCATCCCCGCTATCACCTTGCCTGCAAAGATTGTCCACCGGGAATACCCGAATGCAATGCTGTTCATCCATGTCCGGTTTTTATACTCGTCCGAAAAAACCATGGTTCCCAGAAGCAGCGTCAGAAACAGCACAAAGCCAAAAGCATTTGTCACCATAGAAAAGACAAAGTTCGTGGATGCGTACGGAAAATCATCGTAACGCACACGGAAAATGTAAAGCACCAGATTCATCGCCAGCAAAAGTGCCGCGCACCCACCTGTCAAAAGATAAATGGACTTTGTATGTGCTATCCTGTATAATTCACTCTTTATATAATTTATCATTGTATCTCCCCACCTTCCTCGCCGATCAACTGCATGTAATAGTTTTCCAGATTGATCTCCTTCATCTCAAAGCCCAGCAGACCGATTCCGTGCTTCACAGCCAGAGCGCTGTAATCCTGAATATTGTCCACCCGCTCCAGAATATGGATACAGTTTCCGGGCAGCACCCTGTATTTCGTACAGAGCAGCTCCGTCTCGAGCAATGCCGCATAGGCGGCGGCATCCGTCACCTTGATCTCCAGATAAGCACAGCATTTCTCCCGCAGCTTCTCCGCCGAGATCTGTTCCACCACCTCTCCCTTATTCAAAAATCCGTAGTCGGTGGCGATGTTCTGAAGCTCGGTCAGAATATGGCTGGAAATCAGAATGGTAACACCCTTCTCCCTGTTCAGCTTCAGCAGAAGATTTCTGATCTCTACAATTCCCGCAGGATCCAGACCGTTTATAGGTTCGTCCAGAATCAGAAACTCCGGTTCTCCCATCAGCGCAAGAGCAAGTCCCAGCCGCTGCTTCATCCCGAGGGACAGATTCTCAAATCTGCGTTTTGCAACATTTGAAAGCCCAACCTCCTCAAGCATCCTGTCAACCACGTTCTTTCCGGGGATGCCTCTCTGGATCCGGTAATATTCCAGATTCTGTTTTGCGGTCAGCTTCGGATAAAAGCCCGGATTCTCGATGATGGCGCCCGTTCTTTTGCGCACGGCTCCCAGATTTCCCTTGCTGTCCGCTCCCAGCATGACAAAGCTTCCCTCCGTGGGATAGATCTGTCCTGCCAGAATTTTCAGAAAGGTCGTTTTTCCTGCTCCGTTGTTGCCTACAAGTCCATAGATGCTGCCACGCCGGATCGCAATGGAAGCATTCTTCAGTGCTGCTGTCTGTCCGTACAGCTTTGTCAGCTTGCTGCCTGTTACAATCATTTCTTCACTCATTCTTTCACTCCTCTCTCAAGTACATTGCAATGATACACAATGCACCGTAAAAAAGTCTTTTAGAAAGTTTAAAGAAATCATAAAGATTGCATTCACGCCAGCTTAAAGCCGATTCCCCACACCGTCTTTATGTATTCCCCCTCGTCCAATGCCGCAATTTTCTTCCGCAGATTGCTGACATGCACATTCACGGTGTTGTCCTCCCCGTAATAGCCACCCTGCCAGACCTGCTCATACAGACTCTCCCGGGAAAAAACCTTGCCCGGATTTTGCAGCAGAAGCAGGAGGATCTCATACTCATGTCCGGTCAGGGAAAGCTCCTTCCCGTTCACCCGCACCTCTCTGGCAGAGGGAAGCAGCTCCAGATTCCGGTAGGTCATCCTTTCCTCTCCCACCGTATCCTTACACAGTCTGTGGTAACGCTTGAGCGCCCTGTTGACCCGTGCCACGACCTCCTCCTGCTCGAAGGGTTTAGTCAGATAGTCGTCCGCGCCGAGCTCCAGCAGATTCACCCGATCCTCCAGCGCAGTCTTTGCGGAAAGCACAATAACCGGGATCTCGCTCTTCTCCCTGATGTGAGAGAGCAGTTCCTCACCCATCATGCCGGGCAGCATCAGATCCAGCAGAATCAGACTGTACCCGGACGCCTCCGGTGAGGAAAGACGCAGCCACGCCTCGCTTCCCGAGAACGCCTGCACCACCTCATATCCCTGCCTTGTCATGATTTTCGCCAGGATCCGGTTGATGTCCGCATCATCCTCCACAATCAAAATCTTAACCATTACGCTTCTCTCCCGTCCCTCAAAAAGCCCTCTCCCAGACCAAGCACAATAAACATCTGGGAAATATTCATAATCTGCCAGAAACTGAACAGATTGTTCACCATGTAACAGAAAATACCAAGCCCGCACGCTGCGCACAACACCTGCGTCCGGCTTTTTCGCAAAAGTCTCCACACGGCTGTAAGCAGCATACCGCCAAACCCGATCACACCGAACACACCCATATTGACCAGAACAGAGAGAAGCTCCCCGTGGGCATTGGTGAGCCGGTGATTGCCGAAGGATGCCTGCGTTGTCGAAAGAAGCGCCTCATCCTGTCCGCTGTATATGTAGGCAGCCATGCAGTCCGGGCCCACGCCCACCAGCCTGTGCAGGGTGTCCTGCGAAAGCCATGTCTGCACGCCGATACTCCATGTCGCGCCCCTTGAGCTCCCCCATTTTTCATCAAATGTAAATATGGCATACTGCGACAGACTGCCGATACTGCCCGGGTTTTTGGTGTTGCACACAATCAGGATCACAAAGAGCACAAACGCCGCACCCAGAAGTCCCATCAGGCACCACCAGATTATCCGCACTGCGCGGAATATTTTCTCTCCTTTTTGTCTCCCCAGAAAAAACCGGAGTATCAGAAGCACTACCGCTGCTATAAGCACATACGGTGTCTGCACCAAGATCCGGTATGCGGCGGTCACATACTGGTTGCGCGTGGGAAACAGAAGTTGAACCAGCCCCAGAGCCATAGCAGAAAGACAGAACATAAGGAGCAGCTCCAGATACCGGCAAAACAATTCCCTGCTGCCCACAGAGAGACAGCCGCACAGCACAAGCAGGGCAATCATGGCAAGAATCCCGCTGTCGCTGCCTTGGGAAATGCCGGTGGCAAAGCCTGTAAACAGGGTGAGCGCCGCCAACCCGTAACACAGCTTCTCCGACCTTCCCGTTTCCTTCCTCCGCATAAACAGAAAAAGCCCTGCACCGAGCGGGAACAGCACCGACCAGTAACCGCAGTACCAGTTGATGTTTCCGATGGTAGAGATGAATCCGGGACCGCTGGAAGTCATGTGAAGCGGATTTACCTCATAGCGGTTCAGCACTCCCAGAAGAAAAACCACAAGAGAAACACCCAGCATGGCGGTCAGTCCCCAGACCCGTTCCTTCTTTTTTGTAAAGCGGGATATTGCAAAATAGGACAGCAGGAAAAGGAGCTGCGGGAAAAATCCCATGTACCAGCCGTCCGTACCCATTGCGGCAGTGTCCCGGTATGCAGTGTAATAGTAGGACATGCATAGAGCCACCGCGTAAAAGCATGCAAATTTGTCCGTGAGGGATAGATCATCCAGAAACAGATTGATCAGAAGGGACAGCTTCCCTTTTTGTCTGCGGTTTTCCCTGTACCAGCAAAAAAGACTGAAAACCACATAAGCAGCCAGAATGACCAAAAGCATCCTCGCCGCTATAAAGCCCCATTTCTGAAAAAAGGAAGACTTATTTGAGCCGATAGCACCGTAAGCAGTCTCCCTTTTGTAATAGAATGGCATGATTCCCGCCACCATCAGTATATAGAAAACGGTGACCGCCCGCAGGAGCATCCGCAGATATTCCCGGCAGGTTTCCGCCACACCCATATCCTTATTCATTGTTCCGTTTCCTTCTTCGGTATATTTTCCTCTTTATCATAATTCATTTGCCCGGCATCGTCAACATAACGCTTGTAAGCGCGGAACGCCTGTCGGATCATCACAAGACCCACAGGCCCCTTTATGATTCCCCACAATCCGAACAAGCGGATCCCGGCGTAAACCGCAATCAGAATGGCAATGGGATAGACCCCCTCCCGCTTTCCGATCAGCTTGGGCTCCAGAAATTCCCTTATCAGGGCGCTGATTCCATATGCCACAATACAAAAAAGCGCTTTCCAGTAATACCCCTGCGCCAGCTGCCAGATTGCAAGCGGTACCAGAACAATGCCCGTTCCGATGAACGGAAGTGCATCCAGAATCCCTGCCAGAACGCCGAAAAGAACACTCTTTGACACGCCTGCCAGACTTAGGATCGTCACACAGGTCGTGCCGATTGCCAGCAAGATAATCACCTGCGCCTTAAGAAAGGTAGCCAGATAGCGGATCACCCGCAGCGCCACCTCCAAAACCACCCGGCTTTCCCTCCCGGCGCCCATGAATGCCAGAATGGCGTCATAGTCCTTTGCCAGCAGGACGGTGGCGATCATGGTCACCGCCAGCACCGCAATGACGGAGAGTAACTGCCTGATGTAGCTCCATGAGCCGCCGATCACCCCCGGCAGGATCTGCATCTGTAAATTTTCCACAAACAGATCCACCTGCCCCACAATGGTGTGCGTGAGCTCCGAAATATCCATTCCGATCAGGGTGCCCACATTGGTGCAGCAGTCCCCCACGATCACCGCAAAGCTTTGCTGCATGCCGTCGATTCCCTCCACCCAGACCGGAATTTTCTGCAACAGAAAAGAGCCTCCGAACCACACCAGCAGAATGAGAACCGCACACAGTAACAGCAGAATGGCGCTCGCCATATATTGTTTCTTAATTCTTGTTTTCCGTTGTATATCATCAAATGCAGGATAACACAGCGTGAGAAACATACCCGCGATCAGCATGGGAGTCACCAGCGGACTGATCCACCGCAGAAAAAAATAGACTGCCCCTGTAATCAGGAGCAGTACCAGATATGGATTCCATGTTTTTGCTTTTTTCTCCCGCATACCAATCCTCTCTCCCACAGACGGCATCCCCTTCGCGCCTATGTTGCGTTGTTGAAATTAGTATGCGGTTTTTCTTATTTTTCATGCGCTGAAAAAAGAGCAAACGCACCGTTTCGGGGCTGTACGGAATAGTTCAGTGTTTTCCCGGAAACAGGATCCGCAAAGGACAGCTTTACGGCGCAAAGCGCTGCATCCCTCACGCCCAGCTCTTTTGCAAACAGGACATCCTCCGGGCTGCCGTAGCGGGAATCCCCGAGAATGGGCAGACCCGCATGGGAAAGCTGCGCCCGGATCTGATGAAACCGCCCGGTCTCGATCATCACCCGAAGCAGGGATAGCTCTCTCCCGCCTTCCTGCCGCCGATCCTGTACGCTGTAATGCAGCACCGCCCTCTTGGCGTCGGGTCTTGCCGCCGGATCCACCACCTTGGCGCATGCCTGCTCCTTCACAAGATAATCCACAAGGGTGCCTTCCGTTTCGGGAGGTTGTCCACATACCACCGCCAGATATTCCTTACAGAAATCACCATTTTTCAACTGTGCGGTAAGTGCCGCAGCGCTTTTCGGCGTCTTTGCAAAGACAAGCACACCCTCCACCGGCTGATCCAGTCTGTGGATCACACCCAGATAGGGCGGTTTGCCCGCCGCCAGATAATTCTTCAATTCACTCACCACATCCGGTCTGCCGAGCTGTGCCGTCTGCACGGCAATGCCCGCAGGCTTGTGTACCACCAGCACTTCCTTATTTTCAAACAAAATTTCCGTTTTCATACTTTACCGATCCTTCCGGTTAAACTACAACACCGCCTGCACAAAATCCAGTGCAAAATGAAGTGCGGTGGGAATCAGAATATCCTTTCGCTTATATATGATAAAGCACATGACAAGATGGAACACAAAAGTAAAGATCAACTGGGGCATTGAATGACGTAATAGTATGGAATGCCGCGCTTATACACCCCCCCATTGCCAGATAGCCGAATATGATTGCATAGGATTTATTCTTTTTCTGATACATAGGATACCTCTCTCTCCAACTCCGCTTTTATCAAATCCACGTAACTTTGTGCAGATGTTTGCAGCCTATCCATTGATATATACTCATTCAGCAAAATGCATTGCTCCGGTTCCTGCCGGAGCGCGCACAACAGCTCCTGCTGCAGGCTTGTAAAGGATTGGGCAAGGCCGGCTTCCCCGACCAGGTTTAGCATGGCGATACCATCTAAAAAAAGAGGTCTGAATAAAATGTTCAGTTTCGAGCGGAAAAATGCAACCGTTTCCTCTTTTCCGCACAGCTCGGTAATCTCTGCCAGATTTGCCTGCAGGACGGCAATGGATTCCTGCAGCTTGTCTGTAAAACTGACGCTTTTAGGAGAAACTTGCCGCAAAGTCGCAACAACCACCGTAGGATCGAGCTTCTGTTTCAATTCGTCCGCAGTTAATTGAATTTCATCGGGCGCCTCCTCAGACTCCCATTTATTGTTCAGAAAGACAAGACGATCTGCCCTCGTTCCGGTATACACCACGGCGTGCTTGCCTGTGTTTCCGGTTCTGATGCCGAGCATTGCCGTTTCTTGCGCCTTCAGATAGGCTGCAGTCTCATCGGCGGGCATCATTTTCTCCGACAATTCGTACCCGATGGGATTCAGATATAAATTGAACCACTTTGCCTCCTGAAGCATGGGGCCCGACAAATAGATACCATTGCACCGGAAAAACAGATACGGGAGCTTCATCCCAATGGCTATGGAACGATCACTTGTATCAAGGCCATGTCGTTCCAGCATATTTGCAATCCCTGCATAGGAGCAGGAGGAATTAAATGTCATATATTTCATCAGAGTTGCCTCCACTTCCTCCAACAACGATTTACCTCTTTGGAAGATTTATCTTCATTATTACCGTGCCGCTACCCATTGTCAAGTCATGCCCTTTATTTCAGCTTTGCACCGCAAAACGCAAAAACACCCCGCCGCAGGGTTTTACTCCTGCAGCAGGGTTGTTGTATATACGAATTTAATATTCCAATATGTAGGTTGCTGTTTCCGTAATCTGGAAGCAAACCTGTCCGTTTGCATTGGAAGTGGTTTTGACAATACGGATCTTCTTGTTGTCAGTGTCCACTTTGTAGACCGTCACTTCACTTAATTTTGCAGGCACTGTGGTATGGAATACAACCGTTGCACCCAATTCCTGTTTGTAGGTGAAGTCGATGGTTCTTGCATGGTCTGTGATAGTGTCTTTATGTTCAAAGTTGGTTTCCTTGTAATCGGATAAATCATTCTTTGCGAGGAATGTTATCGCATCGCCATCACCAATAAATACATGCAATCCTCTCAGTGCCGATGAAGACACCTCTTTTACGGTTGCGTCAGGAATCGTTTTGTTGAAGCCGCTGGCATCCACATGCAGAAGATCCTGATTTGCACCGGATACACTTTGCTGTTTATCCTTCGTCTGCGTAGAAATGGCTTTTGTGATATCCTTCCAACCGGAAATCTGCTCTCCTGCAATATTCGTTGTTTTCAATGCAGGGGAAACGGACTCGGAAGAACTGTTACCGGAATCTCCCGTAACCGGTTCCGAAGTTGCAGGTGCGGGGGTTGGCGTTGCAGGTGCGGGGGTTGGCGTTACAGGCGCTACCGCACTTGGATCTTTGTAAACATAAATAACCTTCTCCTGCAAGCGCTCCTCTAACGTATCATTAGAGAGATAGAAGCTTGAATGCAGCTTACCGGAAGAATCTGCGCTGCTCTTAGAAGTCAGCCAGTAATTTACGCCATAGCTGTAAAAATATCCAAAAACGACCTGATACGCATCCTCCGGAAGCGAATCCGGGGTAAAGTACGTATTTATATAATTGGTTCCTGCGCTGTTGCCGATGACTGGCAAATTCGCGTATTCCAGATCGCTCATCGAAGTTGCCCTTACCCATTCTTCCTTCCCGGTCCACTGATACCAATGCGCATAAATGGTTGTCGGTGCATTGTAAATATAGCGCTGTTCCAAATATTTTGCAGATTCAGAAATAGCACCCGAGGTAGTAGACCACCCGGTAAAGAGATACCCAGCCTTTGTAGGCATAGGCAGACTTGTAAGCAATCCGCCCACTGTCTTGGCAGTAGTGCTGCCTGTGAAACTTCCTCCGCCAAGATCAAAAGTAACGGTATATTGCGGATGGTAATAGTATGTATAGGTGCCCGCAGCCGTATCTGTATCTATTTGATCGCTTGAAACCAAGTTAGCACCGTACAGACCGCTGCTTAAATACACATACTGATCTCCTTTTTTGCCTATTATGTAACGTTCTCCATACTGCAGGTTATTTTTACCATAAGCTTTTGCAAATGCATCGAGATAATCTGTCATACCATTAGCAAGCAGATCACTCACATCTGATAAATTTTCTTCCATGGTATCTTTATTCTTGCTCGTCACTGGAGTCCAGCCCAGTGGAGCCGCTTTCGCACTGATTGCCGGCATCATACTTACCACTATGGCAACGGCAAGTGCCAGACCCAGCATCTTTTTCAAAGATCTTGTTCTGTTCATAAGATTTTCCTCCTCGTTCTTCTGTACTTATGATCTTGACCTCAAGGAGGATTATACCATTTTTCCCAAAAGATATGCGGCGGACTGCACCAATCGACCCAAAAATGTAATGAATCGACCTGGCAGGCAAAAAAACTCCTATGATTTAGATTTTATCATAGAAGACCTATTAGCTAATACCTATTTACAGAAAAAGTTTCACAGGCTCTAAACTACACAATCTCATTATAAAAGGAGCCTACGTATGAGGCTCCCTTTTTGTGCATCAGGTAGATTCCCGGATGATCAAGGTTGGGAATGTGATATGGGACTGCACATAGAGATTTGGTCTTTTAATCTTCTGCAAAATATATTTTCCGGCCTGCACCCCCATATCGTAGACATCGATGTTCACGATAGAGAGCATGGGCTTCAGGATCTGAGAAAATGGGAAGTCGTCAAAAGTAATCACCTTCATTTCCTCCGGGATCAGGATTCCCCTGTCATGAAGGGCATTCACACAGCCGTAGGCGATATAGTTGTCCGCACACACTAACGCATCCGGACGTCTTCTATTCTCCAGGATCTGCATGGTCATCCGGTATCCGCTGTCGCAGATGGATTCTCCTTTTTTCACATATTCTCTGGGCAGTAACACATCATGCTCCTTGAGAACGGTCAGCACTCCGTCCAGACGTCTCGCTGAGATCTGGTCCTCCGGCTTGCCTCCGATAAAAGCCACCGACTGACAGCCTCGCTCCAGCAGATGCTTCGCCGCCAGTTCTCCCGCCAGCCGGTTGTCAATATCAATCCAGCAGAAATTGCTGTTAAAATTCGGATTGCCGATCACAATATGAGGGATCTCGTGGGTAAAAAGCAGTTCATCCAGTGCTCGGGAAATCACCGACGCATGGATCACAAACCCGTCTGCCTGCTTGGTATCTGCTGCATTCCGAATAAATTCCGCACAGTCTCCCGCTGCTATATTCCTAACTACAAGCGTATAGTCCTTCTGCACCAACACTTCCTCCAACCCACACAAAATTTCAAACATCTGTGGATTGGCAAACCCGGTTCCTTTGCCCAACTCTGCCACAAATATAATGGTTCGTGCAGACTGCTTGGCGAAATTTTTTGCCCGCAGATTCGGATGATAATCCAGTTCCTCCATAGCTTTTCGTACTTTAGCTGCCGTCTCCTGAGAGATCGAATAGGAGCCGTTCATCACTTTCGATACGGTTGCCGTAGAAGTTCCCGCCAGTTTTGCCACATCCTTAATGGTTGCTCCCATCGTTCACCCTCCTCGTGCGATTTTCTCTGAGAATATTTTAATCCCTTGTCCGGATCAGTGCAAATCCTTTTGCTGCCAACTGCCCTTCTTTAAGACCTTCCTGCCAGAGAATCTCTCCCCGAAGCAGTTCTTCGGGCAGTTGAGCACTTCTCTCTTCCATATTCAGGAAAATACGGACGCTTTCCACGACTCCGTCTTCCTCCAGGTATCTTTCATAGCCATACACTCTGCTGCCCGGTTCCGCCAACAGGGTGCGGTACTCTCCTCTCCGCAGGACAGCCTCCTTTTTGCGCAGGGTAATTGCCTTCTGATACAGTAAAAACTGAGGACTGCTCTCATCCAACGTATCCCAGGGCATGGGCTGTCTGTATTCCTCCTCCCGGATACCGGTCAGTCCCGCCTCATCCCCATAAAATACAGAGGGCATTCCGGGGAAAGTCATCTGAAAGACCACCGCCAGTCGGAAGCTTTCTTCATCCCGGCACAGTGAGCGGAACCGACTGACATCATGGCTGTCCAAAAGGTTTAACTGTGCATAGACTGTCTGCTTACGGTAGCGCATACGCATATCCGTCATGCGGCTGTCAAATTCCCCCGCATCTGCCGTCTGCTCCCCGAAAAATCTCCTGCAGTGCTTACGGAAATCATAATTCATCGTAGAATCAAACATGGTTCCGTCCAGCCAGTGTGCTGCGCTCTCCCATACTTCTCCGATGAGAATAGCATCAGGCTTCACACTTTTTACTCTCTCTCTGAATTTTCTCCAGAAGCCGTCATTGATCTCACTTGCCACATCCAGCCGCCACCCGTCAATATGGAATTTTTCCACCCAATAGCGCCCCACTTTGCAGAAATATTCTGCGGTCTCGGGATTTGCCAGATTTAACTTCGGCATCATCCGTTCATAGCCAAAACACTCATATCCCGGATATTCCTCCGGATCCTCCGGTCGCACTACCGGATAGGTAAGTCCGTAGAACCAGTCTCTGTAAGCGGACTGCTCTCCTTTTTTCACCACATCATCAAAGGCAAAAAAGTACCAGCCGCAATGATTGAACACACCGTCAATGATTACTTTCAGTCCGTTCGCATGAAATACATCGATCAGCCGGTGAAAATCATCATCGGTTCCGAAACAGGGATCAATGTGAAAATAATCTAACAGATCGTACTTATGATATTCTCCGGCGACAAAGATCGGATTGATATAAATAGCGTTCACGCCGAGGTTCTTCAGGTACTCCACGTTCTCGCAGATCCCACGGATCGTACCGCCGAGCTTCCCCCTCGTCGGTACACCGCCCCATTCCTTCTCCTCGCCTCTGCCGCAAAGATACCGGTATTCAGTGGCAAAGCTGTCCGGAAAAATATTATAGATGATCGTATCCTGTGCCCATTCGGGAGGTGTAACAATATCTGCACGGTGATTGAACGGCAGCTGATAATATTCCGAGCGGTCATCCACGGTATGATCTGTGAATCGTTCTCCGTAGTACAACACCTCTTCCCTGCCATCGGACAATGCGAAATAATAGCAAAGTCTTTTATAGGGATGCTCCAGCGTAGTCTCCCAGTAATCGAATTCTTCCGTCTGCGCCACCACTGCCATCTTTTGTTCTGTAAAAAGCACCGGTGTCAAGCGACATGCCCTGTCTCCGTAATGGAGCCTGCATTCCGTCAGATCCCCTCTGCCTGCCCGCAGACGGATCACAATATGCTCTTCATCTGTCCCGTATGCATACTGGGACATTGGTATATGTAATACTGCACTTCGATTCATACTTCCTCTTTCTGCGGTCTATCCCTTCACTCCACCGGAGGTCAGACCCTCTGTCATGTTCTTTTGCAATGCGAAAAATACGATCAGGATCGGCAGAGACACGATCAGGGATGCTGCCGAGAAAATCGGCCAGCTTCCGCTCATCTCCGTCGCCTGCAGCGAATATAAGCCCGCCGCCAGTGTATAAGTATCGGATCCCATCATGAAATTGATGGCGAAAATATACTCGTTCCATACATAGACGAGAACCATCATAGCCGTTACCGCAATGGTAGGCTTAGCAAGCGGCAGTACGATCTTTGTCACCTGTTCTAGCTGTGTGGCTCCGTCGATCATGGCTGCCTCCTCGATCTCCACCGGAATCGTGTCAAAATATCCCTTCATATTCCATAGTGCAAACACTGCCATCGTACCGGTGTACACAATGATCAGTCCCGTTCTGGTATTGATCAGCCCCATAGGACTAAGCAGCTTATACAGTGCCGTCATGGACAAAAGGGACGGAAATGCATAAAGCAAAATCAGCAGCTTCAGAATCGTCTTTCTGCCGGGAAATCGTTTCCGGGAAAAAGCATACGCCGCAGGGATTCCGGTCCCCAGCGAGATCACCAGTGTGGTCACCGCCAGGATCAGACTGTTCTTCAGCCACAAAAGCACCGGTTTCTCGGTAAAAACCGCCTTATAGTTCTGCAGAGTCATATGCTTTGGCAAAAAGGAAAAGTCAGATCCTAACAGGCTGTTCTCTGCATTCAGCGACACAGAAAACGCATATAATACCGGCACCAGCACGAAAAAGCATACAAGGATGAAAAACATATTTACCGCTATAAGTACCAGCACATGTTTCGTCTTTTTACTCATCAGCTCTCCTCCTTTCTGCCGTTTGTCACCAGAGAAAACACTAACAGCATTCCGAAGATCAGAATGGAGATGGCGGAACTGTATCCATAATTGTTCGTAATAAATGCCTTCTCATATGCATAAGTCAAAATGGTATGAATATTCGCACCGGTCTTGGATCCCACCTGCTGGGTCAGCAGATAAATAACATCAAACTGTTTAAAGGTCGTAAAAGTCGTGATCATAACCGACGGTGCTATAATGGGGCGGATCATCGGAACCGTAATATATCTCGTCCGCTCCAGCCAGGTGGCACCGTCCAGCAGCGCACTTTCGTAAAAGCTCCGGTCCACACTCTGCAGTGCCCCGTCAATGATGGTGATCATGAAGGGTAACGCCAGCCAGAGGTTCACTGTCGTACAACTGATGAATGCGATTACGTCACTTCCAAGCCATCTCACCGGTTCCATTCCCAGTCTGACCATCCATTGATTCAACAGACCAAACTGGGAATTGAACATCCCTGTCTTCCACAGCAGGATGGATACATACCCCGGCATGGCCCAGGGAAAGATCAGCAGGGTACGATAGACATTCCGCAGTCTCAATCCCTTGATATTGAGAAGTGTCGCCATAATAAAAGCGATCACCAGCTGCAGTACCATATTTACCACGGTCCACAATATCGTCACAAGAAGTGCCGTCAGGAAGCCATTGTCAAATACCAGCAAGGCATCCTTATAGTTCTCCAGTCCAATGAACTCATAATTATTCCAGTGATAAATATTCATATTGGTCATGGAGATATATCCGGTATAGAGTATCGGGAAGATTACGATCAACAGGATCAATACTAAGGACGGCAGTGACCGGCTGTAGGCAAACAGTGTCTCTCTTCTTTTTTTATTCTGTTGTCTGTTTCCATGAACATTTTTCATTCTTGCCATATTTATTCATACCATTTCCTTTTGCCTGATTATGCCTGATTACGCAGCATCGCTTATTTCATGGATTCGATCAGCTGCAATGCTTCCTTCTGTGCTTTCTCCGCACTTTCCGCCACATCATTGCCCGCCATGTTGACATCCGTCAGCAGTCCGCTGGCTACGGTCCACATCACATCCATTTCCGGCAGATTCGGCATGGGCACAGCATTTTCCGCAGTCTCCTTCATAGCCATGACCACTTCATCACCGCTTACTTCTTCATAACTGTAACAGTTTTCTCTGGCAGGAGCACAGCCGCTGGCCTGTGCAAGCGCAATACCTACCTCGTCCTTCATAAGTACCCGCAGTACCTGCTCCACCGCATTCTTTTTATTCTCTGCTGCATTTTTCAGCACCTGGACACCCTGTACTCCCATATAGGGGGCGATTGGCTTTCCGGTCTCATCGATCACAGGCATAGAGGCGATTCCCACGTCCATTCCGCTTTCTCTTACTGTCGGGATCAGCCATGGACCGGCTATAGTCGCATGCGCCATTCCCTCTTTGAACAGGGTATTCACTGTGGCATACTCGGTCTCCCCGGGCATGAGATCCACGAACTTTTTATGATAGGCCAGGGCTTCCTCTGTCTCCGGCAGATTTAATCCCGGCTCTCCGGCATCATTCAGGATATAGCCTCCGAATCCATTGATCCAGCCTGCCGCATAATAAGGGGTACTATGCTGTTCCACGAATCCGTAATGCCCTCCACGGGTATTATCCTGCATGTAAGCATACAGTTCCTCTGTGGTAGCCGGCACTTCCTCATCCTTCATGTAGAGACGGTTATACATAAAAAGTAAGGTCTCATAATAGATAGGAAGCTGATAGACCGTTCCCTTATAAGTCGCCGCTTCGATCGTGTTATCCATATAGGCATCCAGTTCCTCTGCCGGAATAATATCCGTGATAGGCGACAGAATACCCATTTCTGCATAGACACCTATCTTATCATGGGCAAAAAAGTACATATCCGGAGCTGCCTTAGGATCATTTCCCACCATTTTGAGAGCTTCTGTCAGATCACTCTTTTTCTCCAGTACTACGCGGATCTGCGGCTCTAATTGGGCAAATTCCTCTTTCAGGACCTGCGTTACCGCATCTTCCTTGTCATGCCAGATGGTGATCGTAACCTCTCCGTCCGTCTTTTCGCCCTGTGCTGTCTGATCCACCGTCTGACTGCCACAGCCGGTCAGGCTGCCAATGGTCAGTCCTACTGTCACGATCCATGCCCATGCTCTGTTCCGGATTTTTTTCTGATTTTTATTCTTCATATCCTGCACTCCTTTGATATGTACTCTCCTGCTTCTTGTTTTTATATCTTATTTCTGTGACTTTTTCTTTGAACCTGCCACTGCTGCGCCGCCTGCTGCCACCACTACCAGCACGCCAATCACGATGGGTACGACCGGAGTGGATTTCTCTGTATTCTCCGCTGCTTCGTTTGTTGCTTCCACAGCTTCCGCAGACTCTTGTGTTTCCACAGTTTCGTTCGTCTCTTCCAGCGCGATTTCTTCATAAGATACGGTGTAATCCTCCGGACCGTTTATCGTAAGCCAGATATCCTTACCGGTCTCTACGGAAATATCCGTCGTCTGTACACTTCCTTCATTACCATTGACGATTATGGAATTCACCCAACCGGGAATCTCCTTTACCAGCCAGCCGCCTTCGCCTTCCTCTAATGCCTCTCCGGGCCATGTTGCAAAAGCGTTGGTTCCGTCCGGTGCCGACCATGCCCACAGACAAGGACCGTTCCAGTCTGCGGGAGCAGATACATGGATCGTCACATTGGGGATTTCTGCCTGATCCGGGTTCTTATAACTGAAATCGTAGCTGCCGTCGGTTGCTACCGTTACCCAAAGCTCTGCGGGATCAATGGAAATATCTTCTGTCTGTACAGTTCCTTCGTTCGCATTGACAATAATGGAATTGACCCATACCGGAACCTTGATGCTGTACCAGCCATCTTCACCTGCTTTCATCTCTTCCCCGGGCCATGCTGCAAAGGCATTGGTGCCATCCGGTGCCGACCACGCCCACAGGCAGGGGGCTTCCCAGGCATCATCTACTTTTGCATGTACCACGAATTTCTCTACGTAAGCCGGTGCCTCTCCGGTAGTCTTGCTCTCATAAGAGATCTCTACGGTGTCCGCTGCACTCACCGTGATCCATGCTGCATTGGTATCCAGGATCTGCTCTTCGGTCTGCACGTTACCCTCATTGGCATTGACGATTACATGATTCGCCCATGCAGGAAGCCAGATATAATACCAGCCGTCATTAGCTGCATCTGCTTCCATCTCCTCGCCGGGCCATGCGGTAAACGCATTATTGCCGTCACTGTCCCATGCCCAGACGCAAGGGTTCTCCCAATCTTCCGGCACCTGTACATAAAGCGCATTTCTCTCTTCTGTATTCTGTGTTGTTTCTGCATTTACCGTCATCGGCAGAATCCCGATCACCAGCAGAAGCATCATCAGAAATGATCCACAACGTCTTATCAACTTACCCATAATATCCTCTCTTTCCGATTCTACTTGTCTGTGTTATATTTTTGTAACCTTTCTGTAGTATCAACCGTTTTAAAAAGTGCACTTCCCTTGGGTTATTTTGATTATAACGTTGCTGTTTCCGGATGGTCAATTTGATTTTGGGTAATCGTTTTCCCTCTGCTTTATTTATTTTTCACAGTTTACATCTTTCTTTTTTAGCTGTTATTCACAATTATTTTTTAGGTTTCCTGCGTTTTCCTAAATATTTGTGAAACTTTCACGAAAATGTTTCCCATGCCAAAACTATCAAGATCGTTTTGAATTATAACCGTTGATAAAAATAGATACGGCAAAAGCATCATATAATTTGACTGATGCTTTTGCCGCCAAAGACGTTAAGATTGAAGCTTTAAAACTCATAAAAATATTTCATATAATCACTCTTTCTGCTTTGCCAAAAAATCCTCCTTTCTCATAAACAAAAATTTGTTTGCTTCTCGGATTTTCATATTTTTTATATCACGGATTACTTCCCAGTACTGTGTTTTTTCTCTTGGTATATAACAATTATCGATTTGTTCACGAAAAGCATACTTGGACCATTCCTTACAACGATGTAATATAAAATTCTCCCAATGATTTATTTTAATAGTATTTCGTTCTATAACACCTTCTCTTTCCCATATTTCATATTTTAATGTTGCCATAGCATCCCTTAATTCCCATGTTTTTTAATCTTGTATTCCTTATCACCTCTTTGTTTTATTTCTATAATATCCCCTGAGTTCACCACAAACTTTTTTCTTCTTCATATTGTTCTACTGATACCGGCAAAATAACTGCCCCCGTCTCCATTGCAATATCTACAGTTTCTTCCTCCGATTTGTGGGGCGGTCATCCCGCAATCGGCCCGACTTCAGGATCCTTTGCATATGTAAACAGGCTCGCTGCATCCTCCTCTGTCCATCTCCTCAGAAGCAACCTTTCCATTTCCAACATCTGAACACCTCCGTAAAATCCTATTGTACGGTAAATCCCGTCCACTCTATATGATTATATTCCATCATATCATCTGCCTTTTTCATTCCCAGTTTTTCATAAAACGGAACCGCATTTTCGTTTGCGATCAGATAGACCGCAATATCCTTCTCTCCGCCCGCTATGGAATGCGCAGTTTTCATCAATGCAGTGCCGATCCCCTGATGCTCATAGTCTCTGTCTACGCCCAAATCCGTCCGCTTTAAAAAGTCAATGTATTCCGCTGCGGATACCCGCTCCTCTTTTATCTCTATGTCCTTACACATAAGCTCTCCCTCCTGCACAAATTTCAAGTTGTTAAATGGATATCTACCCACAAGCCATATTTATTAGCGACAATTTCTCCCTCGGGTACAGATCGACACTTTTGCTCTCCTGTACCCGTCCGGCTCCCCATTTTTGCTTTTTCTCGGGTACAGATGGCACTTTTTCCTCTCCTGTACCCGCCCGGCTTGCCATTTTTGCTTTTTCTCGGGTACAAATGGCTCTTTTCCCGCTCCTGTACCCGTCGCCTTGGGACAGGGCATATGCAAAATCAAATTTACTTTTTTATGCCGATCAACAACAGCCACCTATGGTCGAACATGATCTGCGAGTCTTTGATATAGGGTGAAAATCCTGTTTTGTCTCCCCCTGACAAATCCTTTTTCATCAGATCCACAATTTCCTTCCGGACATCATCCGGAGTATCGGTCAGCTCCATCCAGCTTTCCAGATTGACCGGCACTAAAGTAGACTCTTCGCATTGCAGGGTGAAGTCTTTCTCAAACATTTTTTCAAATTCTTCCCTGCTGAGGATTCTGGTGTGTGACGGATCCCGCATTTTTTCGATTCGATCATCCATCTCTCTCAGCGGTTCCTCGGTCGCTTCCATATCCCAGACAACCAGTTTCCCTCCCTTTTTCAAAACCCTCTGCATTTCACAAAAGGGCTTCGACGGATCTACGAAATGATGCAGGGAAAGCCGGGTTATCACCAAATCAAATGTTTCCGCTTCGTAGGGCAGTTCCTCGGCGTTGCCCGTCTGAAAAGAAATGTTTTTTATCCCGCTTTCTTTTGCAAGTTTTTTGCCCTGCGCCAGCATTTCTTCGGTCAGATCAAGGCAGGTAATGTCCTTTACAAAAGGCGCCAGCGCCCTGCCGCAGATGCAGGTTCCGGCAGCTGCCTCCAATGCATGCTCCCCTCCGTCCGCTCCGATTCGCTCAATCAGATAATCTGTATACTCCGCCTTCGACATATGATATGCCGCAAATTTTTCAGCCTGTATCTTGAATGACTGCTTCACTGTATCAGCATGATTCATTAAAAATGTCTCCCTGTTCCGCACACTTTTTCTATATCAGAGTGCCGTTCCTTTCTTCGGAACATAAAATTGACTCATATCCACATGTTCCACCTTAAGCAGCGCAATCTTTTTGTCGATTCCTCCCCCGTATCCTGTCAGATTGCCGTTTGTTCCAACCACACGATGGCAGGGAATGATAATGGAGATTTCGTTATGTCCCACCGCGCCGCCCACAGCCTGGGCGGACATGCGGGGGATATTTTTCATTTCAGCCATCTGTTTTGCAATCTCCCCGTAGGTAGTCGTCTGACCGTAAGGGATCTGTAACAGGATCTGCCACACCGCCTGCCTGAATGCCGATCCCACGGGATGAAGCGGTGGGGTAAATTTCGGTTCTTTGCCGGAAAAATACACATCCAGCCACTCTTTTGTCTCCGCGAGGATTGGAGTTTCCTGTGAAATACACTCGCCGGAAAATGGGTTTGCAGCGTATTTCTGTCCCTCAAGCCACACCCCTCCGAGTCCGATCTCGTCAGCAGCCAGCATAATATCACCAAGAGTCGATTCGTATTTGCATGTGTATATCATATCTTTTCTGTCCTTTCAAACTCTATAATCACGTTCCGGCAGGAGGTATCCCCTGTCAGTGTAACACACAAAAAGGACGCACAAAAGCGGAAATAATTTAAGAGTAAAAATGAAGTGGGGATTACAGATAAAAAAGAGGTTTTGCAATGATATTGGCAGCATGCGGAAAAAACAATTCGCAGGGAAATTGGAGTGTGTGAAGAAAACTCTGTAAATACGTAGATCTTCTATGATAATGAATGGCG